>ERZ761603.736-NODE-736-length-26362-cov-79.539666_pt1 | contig 26362 bp, 21 predicted proteins | sample MGYA00511879_ERZ761603 | MGnify/ENA primary metagenome ERZ761603 (study PRJEB28899, sample SAMN02850040) | bioreactor sludge metagenome | biome: EBPR Sludge; feature: EBPR Bioreactor; material: flocular biomat | place: Australia: Thorneside Wastwater Treatment... | reverse complement strand
GCGCTGCGCGGCTTTATCGCGCAGCGTCCCTTGGAGCGCCGGGTTGGGCGGATAGCCATGAGGGTAGCCACTGCTGACCGGAAAAGCAACGAGCGCCCGGGCGAGAACCCCGCCAACGGCACCCCGCCGCAAGCGCGCCACCCGATGCGGCCGCAGGACAGGAACGACTGGCAACGGAGCCACCGCGTCAGCCCCGGCAACGCTGCCACCGGAAGCGCTACCGAACGCCGCAGCTTCCCCCAAAGACGAGGCCGACGACCGCAACCGCAACGAAGACTCACGCGCTTTCCCCCGCGAGCGCCCAACGTAGAGCTAACCGGCGCTGCGCTGCTCTATGGCGCAGCGTCCAGCGACCGGAGGGAGCGAGGTTGAGCGCCATGTTAGGGTTCGGTCGGTAAAACATACGACACCTTGGTTCCCTCAACCTTGACGACGCCACGCTTACATAGCGCGGCAAACAGCGCGGCAAGCTGCGGCTCGGAAAGCTCCTTCTTGAAAAGTGCGTGAAGCGTGCTCAACAAGGTCTTTTGCGTTCGCGGCTTCGCCGCTTTGCGGCGAACAAGATCGGCAATAACGGCGTCTATCTGGGCTTCCGGTGCGACAGGAAGAGAAGGTTTGAAATAGGGAATGTCCGCGATGCAGGTTGAGCGTTGAGCGAGGATTTTCTTTCCCTTGAGATATTTCAGTAGCGGATCGAACCCGGAGTCTTTCGAGATGATGTGGAAGAAAGCGGTGGGTTCTATGGCAGACAATGTCCCAATGTAATAGGCGATATGGAAGTCAAGGGCATTGTTTCCAGCCGTTTCAAGAATGATGTACTCGGCGCTGTCGCCAAGCGATTGGAGTGACGCAGCCAGGGCAACGGGAATCTTGGATTGATTGGGGCCAAGAAATACCTTTACCTTGAATGGGCCGTCCTTGAGCAGGCCAATGTCCTTGGGCTGGACATTTTCGAAATCGACGAGGACGAAGTTCGTGCGTGTCGTCACGGGAGAACCCTAACGTGAAGTAGCAATCCTAATTGACGCAAAGCTTTGCGTCAATTATACTGTTCTCCCATACACCTTCTAGTGTGTCCACCCGTTTAAACAAGGACATAGGCCATGGATACGTTCACTAAAAATTCCGGGAATTGCGTCAGGGCCGACGGCGTGGCTCAACCTCCCAAGAGGCTGCTTGACCAACTGCGCGACCGTATTCGTTTCAAGCACTATAGCATACGAACGGAGCAGGTCTATGGGGACTGGGTAAGGCGTTTCATCCTGTTTCATGGCAAGCGCCATCCGCGGGAAATGGGTGCGCGCGAGGTGGAGGCGTTTCTCAGCCACCTCGCGGTCGAAGGCCGGGTCTCGGCTTCAACGCAGAATCAGGCGCGCAGCGCTCTCTTGTTTCTTTACAAGGAGGTGTTGGAGACCGAGTTGCCTTGGCTGGAGGGCGTCGAATCGGCCAAGGTGGGCAAACGCTTGCCGGTAGTGCTGACTGCCGAGGAGGCACAGCGTCTGCTGGCGCCGATACAGGGCAGTGCTGGCTTGATTCTCAGGCTGCTTTACGGTACGGGCTTGCGCATCATGGAATGTCTACGTTTGCGGGTGAAGGACCTGGATTTCGCTCGTCGCGAGATCACGGTGCGCGAGGGAAAGGGCTTCAAGGACCGGGTGACGATGCTGCCCGAGAAACTGCTGATCCCGCTCAGTGATCATCTGCTGACTGTTAAGGCCTTGCATGAGGCCGACCTCGCAGCCGGTTTCGGCGAGGTCTACCTGCCTTGGGCGCTTGAACGGAAGTACCCGAATGCGGCGCGCGAATGGGCTTGGCAGTACGTGTTCGTGGCGGCCAAGCGATCGCTTGACCCACGTTCGGGAGTGGTGCGCCGGCACCATGTGGAAGCGCAGAGCATTCAGCGGGCCATGCGCGAGGCGCTACGCTTGGCCGGAATCAGCAAGCCGGCTACCCCGCACACGCTGCGCCATTCGTTCGCGACCTCGTTGCTCGATAGCGGTTACGACATTCGGACGGTGCAGGAACTGCTCGGGCATGCCGACGTGAGCACGACGATGATCTACACGCATGTGCTCCAGCGCGGCGGGCGCGGCGTCCGCAGCCCGCTCGACTCGCTGCTTTGACGGCGCTTGCGGGCCGGATGCGGCGGCCAGCGAGTGCGCCTGACCTTCGCCTGGAACGTCGGCGTGCGAACCAGCGTCGGGCGCGCGTGGTCCGCGGCAGGATCGCCGCGACAAGCGCGCTTTGGAGCCGAGGTAGGGGGATTGCAATCGCGCGGCGCAAGCGGACGAGCAAACTTCCGAAGCGCCTTTCTGGGAAGCGTGGAATCGGCCGATCGGTCGGCTTGACCGCCACCTCTGGTGCGCCGGACCCCGCAGCGGCAACGCTTCTCGGTGGCCTGCTGCGGACATGTTGGGGGTTATTCCGGCGCCACACGAAGAGCGGTCGTCCCGCGCGTCGGCGGCGCTGGTCGGAACTGGTGCGCTTGCAACAGGAGTCCACCAGAGCTTCGCGCAACGGCCGGCTGAGGCGCTGACCCTGCAGCGCTGATTCGACGACGAAGGCAAAATCGGCGAGGTGGCCACTGAAATCGGCAACGGCGCATCCCTCGCCAAGGGCATGGTCGAGCCCGCCGTCGCTGCGCGCGAGCGCGCGAGGGCTATGCCGGCGGCGAACGCCGCGACGCCGGTGGCCACGACGCGGGCAGCTACCACGCCGCTGGCCTCGACATGCAGAGGGTCGAGTTCGACGCTCGGTACAGGGTCGCTAGCGGTTGGCCGTTGCGCCGGGCGCGCCAGTGCCTGACGGAGCGCCGACGGCAAGGAGTCCGCGCGCCCTCACCTGGCGGCTCGGCATGACGGCTGCGCGCGACCAGAGCCCACGTCAGCACCGACCCGAGCTGCGACAGGACAAGCGAGTTCTCGAATGAGCGCGGGCGACGACCACTTTTCGACGGCCCGGCGGCGGCGGGCGAAACGTCGCCCAGTCGGCGCCCCACGTGCCGCGGCGTCAGAGGCGCAACAGGAAAATGCCTGGGCGGATCAACGCGCTTGTCTGCCAGACCCGGCAACACTTGTTCGGTGGGGTTGGCAAGCCGGACCCGCTACGACACGCCGTCTCAGGATGCTGGTCACGCCGATTCACGGAGGCGCACCGAATGGTCTATCGAGTTGGCAGTGACGAACTCAAAATCGCCCAGTTGCGCTTCGATTACCGAGACACGCAAGTGATCGTCGACGCCTCCGCGCAGGCCAGCATTCCTTGTCGTCCGAAGCCGGCTCGTTGGCCGGTGCGACTGACACCTCGTGGGCAGACCCCGCGGGTTCTGAAACGTGTGTTGGCGCGCAAGGGGCGGGTCGGCCGTCTCGCTTTCCGGGCCAAGCGCCGAGCTTTCCGCTTTCCCCCTATTCCGCGTTCCGCGCTCCGCGTCGCGTGACCAGCCGTTGCGCCGCGGTCACCGCGAAAGCGAAAGCTTGACCAGCGCTCAGGCGGCGGCGCGCGCCGGTACTGCTTCGCGGATCGGCAGATTGCTCAAGCCGGCTGCCGTTGCGAGAACGATGTCGGCGTACCACATCCATGAGTAATCGCCGTAACGGGTGAGCGCCAGCCCACCCAGATACGCGCCGAAGAATCCGCCGATCTGGTGCGAGAGCAGCGTGACGCCGAACAGTGTTCCGAGGTAACGCACGCCAAACAGCTTGCCGACGATCGCCGCCGTCGGTGGCACCGTCGCCAGCCAGGTGAAGCCGAGCCCGGCAGCGAAAATGTAGAAGGTCAGATCGGTTTTCGGCGCCAGCAGGTATGTGGCCACCATCAGCGCGCGCGAGCTGTACATCCAGAACAGGACGTACTTGCTGCGGTAGCGGGCAACGCAGGCGCCGGCGTAGAGGCTGCCGGCGATGTTCGACAGGCCGATGATGCCCAGCGACCAACTGGCCACCGACGACGGCAGACCACAAAGGTCGACTTCGCCGGGCAGGTGGGTGACCAGAAAGGCAATGTGGAAGCCACAGGTGAAGAAGCCGAGGTTGAGCAGTTGGTAGCTGCGATCGGCGGTCGCCGTGCAGAGGCTGTGCCACAGCCCGTCGCCGTCCGGCGCGCGCGGGACAGCCGGGTCGACCGGGCGGGCGAGGACGCCGACCAGCGGCAGCGCGGCCAGCGTGATCGCCGCCAGCGACCACAAGGCGCCCATCCAGCCGATGAACTGGATCAGTGCCTGCAGCAGCGGCGCGAAAACGAACTGGCCAAATGACCCGCCGGCGTTGATCACGCCGGACGCTCCGGCACGTGCTGCGAGCGGCAGGCGCTGACTGGAGGCGCTGAAGAGAACGGAGAAACTGCCGGCGCCCGAACCGATCGCCGAGAGCAGGCCGAGCGAGACGATCAGGCCCCAGGTGCTGCTCATCAGCGGCGTCAGCGCGCTGCCCAGAGCGAGCAGCAACAAGCCGGCGACGAGCACCCGACCCGGTCCCCAGCGGTCAGCCGCGGCACCGGCGAGCGGCTGCACGGCGCCCCAGGTGAACTGGCCGACGGCCATTGCCAGGCTGATCGAGGCGACGCCGAGCCCGGTTGCAGTGTTCAGCGGTGAGAGAAAGAGGCCGAGCGATTGCCTGGCGCCCATGGTAACCATCAGGATTCCCGCCGCCGCGAGCGCGATCGCCCATAGCCCGGGTTGGTTGAGCGAGCGGAACATCTGCACTGGCGGCACCCTTCTGCGAGTTTGCGGAAACGTCGGATTGTAGGTCAGTTTGCCAACCGCGCGACCGATTGCCAGGCACCGGGCGCACGACAGCGAGCAGCGCTCGCCGGGTGGTCCGCGGGCAAGGTTTTCTTGCCCGGGGCTGTCCCGACGTACCGAAGCGCAATACACTGCTCGCTGCTTGCCGGCCGGTGTGCGGCGAGCGCCCGCTGGTCCAGTCGCTCGCCGCCCTGCCCCAACCGGAGAGTTTTTCATGAGCAGTCATGCGTGGATTCTGCTCGGAGTGTTTCTTGCCGTGCTGCTGCCGACCGCCAAACCCTTGGGGATCCACATCGCCAACGTGATGGAAGGCCGCTGCCGCTTCGCTGGCCGCTTCGAGGCGGCGCTCTACCGCGTGTGCGGGATTCGCCCCGCAGAGGAAATGAGCTGGCTGCGTTACGCCAGCGCGCTGCTGCTCTTCAACCTGCTCGGCGTGCTCAGCGTGTATGCCGTGCAGAGGCTGCAGGCGGAGTTGCCGCTCAATCCGCTGGCTTTGCCCGATGTGCGCCCGGATACCGCTTTCAATACGGCCATCAGCTTCGCCACCAACACCAACTGGCAGGCTTACGGTGGCGAAAGCACGCTCAGCCATCTGAGCCAGATGCTCGCTCTGTGCGTGCAGAACTTCCTCTCGGCGGCGACCGGCATCGTCGTCGCGATCGCGCTGATCCGCGGCTTTGCCCGCCAACGCGCGACAACGCTCGGCAACGCCTGGGTCGATCTGACGCGGATCATTCTGTATGTGCTGCTGCCGCTGGCATTCGTCGAGGCGATCTTCCTGAACAGTCAGGGTGTGGTGCAGAATTTCGTCGGCCAGCACGAGGTGACGACGCTGCAAGGCAGCCGTTCTGGCCGGCCGCTCGACCTTGGCCAAACCGCCCAGGCGACGCCGAACACGCCGCCGGACGCCGCCGCCACTCGGGCGGCCGGCACGTCAACTCAGCGACTGGCGATGGGTCCCCTGGCGACGCAGGAAGCGATCAAGCTGCTCGGCAGCAACGGCGGCGGCTTCATGCAGGCCAACTCGGCGCATCCCTACGCAAACCCGACGCCGCTGACCAATTTCGTGCAGATGTTGTCGATCTTTCTGATCCCGGCCGCGCTCTGTCTGACTTTCGGGCGCATGGTCGGCGACCTGCGTCAGGGCTGGACGCTGCTCGCGGCGATGGGACTGATCTTCGTCATCCTGGCGATCGCCGCGATGCACTTCGAAGCGCAGGCAAATCCGCTCCTCACGCGACTCGGCGTCGATCCGGTTGGCGGCAACATGGAGGGTAAGGAGCTGCGTTTCGGCATTGCCGATTCCGCGCTGTTCGCGACGATCAGCACGCTCGCCGCGTGTGGCGCGGTCAACGCGATGCACGACTCGTTCACGCCGCTCGGCGGAATGATCCTGCTGATCGACATGCAGCTTGGCGAAGTCGTTTTCGGCGGCGTCGGCAGCGGCCTCTACGGCATGCTGCTGTTCGCCATTCTGGCCGTCTTCGTCGCCGGCCTGATGATCGGCCGCACGCCGGAATACCTGGGCAAGAAGATCGAGGCGCGCGAAATGTGGTTGAGTTCGATTGCCGTCGTGCTCACTCCGCTGCTCGTCCTCGGCGGAACGGCGATCGCCGTGCTGCTCGCCGCCGGGCGCGCCGGGATTGGCAATCCGGGCGCGCATGGCTTCTCGGAGATCCTCTACGCCTTTACCTCGGCGGCCAACAACAACGGCAGCGCTTTCGCCGGCCTGTCCGCCAACACGCCGTTCTACAACCTGACACTCGCCGCCGTCATGCTGTTCGGCCGCTGCGGCGTGATCGGCCCGGTGCTCGCCATCGCCGGATCGCTCGCCGCCAAGCAGCGCCTCGCCGCCGGTGCCGGCACGCTGCCCACGCAGGGGCCGCTGTTCGTCGCGCTGCTCAGCGCCACGGTGCTCCTCTTCGGCCTGCTCAACTACGTCCCGGCGCTTGCCCTCGGCCCGCTGGCCGAACACCTGCTGCTGCGGGCAGCCGAGTGAAGCAGGCAGGAGAAGCGAGTTGCCCCGCCAGACCTTCGCCCTCTTCGACCCGGTACTCGCCGTGCCGGCGATCGCCAGCGCCTTCAGGAAGCTGAATCCGGCGCGACAGTGGCGCAACCCAGTGATGCTGGTTGTCTACCTCGGCAGCCTCCTGACCACCGTCCTTGCCTGGCGCGCCTGGGGCGCAGAAAGCGAGCCGCCGGCCGGTTTCATCGTGGCCATCGCCATCTGGCTGTGGTTTACGGTGCTTTTCGCCAATTTCGCCGAAGCGCTCGCCGAGGGCCGTAGCAAGGCGCAAGCGGCCTCGTTGCGCGCGGTGCACAAGGAGACCTGGGCGAAGAAGCTGCACGAGGCGCGCCATGGTGGCGAGGTGAGCCGCGTACTGGCAAGCGATCTGCGCCAGGGCGATGTCGTCCTGGTCGAGGCGCAGGAGACGATTCCGGCCGATGGCGAGGTGATCGAGGGTATCGCCTCGGTCGACGAATCGGCGATCACCGGCGAATCGGCGCCGGTGATTCGCGAATCGGGCGGCGACTTCTCCGCCGTCACCGGCGGAACCCGCGTACTGTCCGACTGGATCGTCGTCCGGGTGAGCGTCGATCCCGGCGAAACCTTCGTCGACCGGATGATTGCCATGGTGGAAAGCGGCAAGCGGCAGAAGACGCCGAACGAAGTCGCCCTCAATACCCTGCTCGTCGCCTTGACCGTCGTTTTTCTCGGCGTCGTCGTGACGCTGCTCCCCTTCTCGCTGTTCAGCGTCGCCGCTGCCGGCAGCGGCACTCCGGTCAGCCTGACGGTGCTCGTCGCGCTCCTCGTCTGCCTGATTCCGACGACGATTGCCGGCCTGCTCTCGGCCATCGGGGTCGCCGGCATGAGCCGCATGCTGCAGGCCAAGGTCATCGCCACGTCCGGACGCGCGGTGGAAGCCGCGGGCGATGTCGACGTCCTGCTTATGGACAAGACGGGGACGATCACGCTGGGCAACCGGCAGGCCGCCGCCTTCCTGGCTGCCGACGGGGTGCGCGAGGACGAACTCGCCGACGCCGCGCAACTCGCCTCGCTCGCCGACGAAACGCCCGAGGGCCGCAGCATCGTCGTTCTCGCCAAACAGCGCTTCCAGTTGCGTCGGCGCGACATGCAGGCGCTGGACGCGCGCTTGCTGCGCTTTTCGGCGCACACCCGGATGAGCGGCGTCGACCTGGGCGATCGCCAGGTGCGCAAGGGTGCGGCCGACGCGATCCGCCAGCACGTCGACCGCCTGGGCGGCAACTTTCCGCAGTCGGTCGCCCGCCAGGTCGACGAGGTCGCGCGGCGCGGCAGCACGCCGCTGGTGGTTGCCGACGGCCGGCGCGTGCTCGGCGTCGTCGAACTGAAGGACATCATCAAGGGAGGCATCCGGGAGCGCTTCGCACAGTTGCGCAGGATGGGAATCAAGACGGTCATGGTGACCGGCGACAACCGGGTGACGGCGGCCGCGATCGCTGCCGAGGCAGGCGTCGACGACTTTCTCCCGGAAGCCACGCCGGAAGCCAAGCTGGCGCTGATTCGCCAGTATCAGGCCGAAGGCCACCTGGTCGCGATGACCGGCGACGGCGTCAACGACGCGCCGGCACTCGCCCAGGCCGATGTCGCCGTTGCCATGAACAGCGGCACGCAGGCGGCCAAGGAGGCGGGCAACATGGTCGATCTCGATTCCAATCCGACCAAGCTGATCGAGGTCGTCGAGACCGGCAAGCAGATGCTGATGACGCGCGGCGCGCTGACCACTTTCAGCCTGGCCAACGACATCGCCAAGTACTTTGCCATCGTTCCCGCTGCGCTCGTCACCACCTGCCCACAGCTCGCTGCGCTCAACGTCATGCGTCTGAGCAGTCCGGCCTCGGCAATCCTGTCGGCGGTGATTTTCAATGCCCTGATCATCGTCTGTCTGATTCCACTCGCGCTGCAGGGCGTCGCTTACCGCCCGCTCGGCGCCGCGCAGATGTTGCGCCGCAATCTGGCGATCTACGGTCTGGGCGGCGTCGTCGTCCCGTTCATCGGCATCAAGCTGATCGACCTGGTGCTGACGCTGTGCGGACTGACTTGAGGAGAACGCAGGTGAGCAGTCTGCTGCGTCCGGCGATCAGCCTGTTCATCGGGCTCAGCGTGCTTACCGGCATCGCCTATCCGCTTGCGGTTGCCGGCATCGGGCGGCTGCTGTTTGCCGAAGAGACCGCCGGCAGCCTGCTCGTCGTTGACCGGAGGAGCGTGGGTTCGCGCCTGATCGGACAACACTTCACCGATCCGGCGTATTTCTGGGGCCGCCCTTCGGCGACACCAGCCCGGCCCTATGACGCCGCGGCCTCCGGCGCTTCCAATCTCGGCCCGCTCAATCCGGCGCTGAGCGAAGCGGTCAGGCAGCGCATCGCGGCCCTGCAGGCGGCCGATCCCGGCAAGCTGCAGCGCATCCCGGTCGATCTGGTGACCGCTTCGGCGAGCGGTCTAGACCCGCACATCAGCCCACAGGCGGCGGCCTATCAGGTGGAGCGCGTCGCCCGTCAGCGCCGCCTGCCGCCGGCCCAGGTCAGCGCGCTGGTCGCCGCGCACACCGAGGGCCGGCAATGGGGCGTTTTCGGCGAGCCGCGGGTCAATGTTCTGCTGCTCAACATCGCTCTCGACGCGCTGCCTTGAACGACCAGGCGTCCAGCCGATGCTGGCGCCCCCGGCTCAACACGCTGACGAGGGCTTGCCGAGGTCGTCAAAATGGCGCTACATACGCGTTGTCGACAAGCTGAACGGGGTGAGACATGCTGATCAACTGTACTGCCTATCAGAACGGCGTTCGCCTGGCCGAGATCCCGGTCGCTGCGATCAGCGATTACCTCGCGCGGCCCGATTGCCTCGTCTGGGTTGCCTTGTGCGATGCGACGCCGCGAGAAATGGCGGCGATGCAGGAGGAGTTCGCGCTGCACGAACTGGCCGTCGAGGACGCGCATCACGGCCATCAGCGGCCGAAGATCGAGGACTACGGCGACTCGGTTTTCGCCGTGATGCATCTGCTCGGTGAGCAGCAAGGTGAGGTGGCCGTCGGCGAAATCAATGTCTTCGTCGGCCGCAACTACGTCCTCTCGGTGCGCAACCGTAGCACGCACGACTTTTCCGGCGTGCGCGAACGTTGCGAGCGCGAGCCGCACCTGCTTCGGCAGGGCTCGGGTTTCATCCTTTACGCCTTGATGGATGCCGTCGTCGACCAGTATTTCCCGATCATCGATCAACTCGAGTCCGGGCTGGAAGACATCGAGGAGCAGATCTTTGCCAAGGGCGCCGCACGCAGCAACGTCAAACGACTGTACGAACTGAAGCGCCAGACACGCTTTCTGAAGCACGCCGTCGAGCCGATGATGGAGGCGACCGGCCGCCTCTGCGGTGGCCTGGCGCCGGAGATTTGCAGCCGCAGCCGGGACTACTTCCGCGACGTTTACGACCATCTGGCGCGGATCAACGCGGCCATCGATACGATCCGGGAGACGATCGCCACCGCCATCCAGGTCAACCTGTCGATGGTGACGATCGAGGAAAGCGAGGTAAACAAGAAGCTCGCTGCCTGGGCCGGCATCTTCGCGATGGCGGCCGCGTTTGCCGGCATCTGGGGAATGAATTTCAAGGCGATGCCGGAACTGCAATGGGAGTACGGCTACCCGATGGCGCTGTCGGTGATCGCGGCAACCTGCGTCGTGCTCTATCTTCGCTTCCGCCGTGCCGGCTGGTTGTGACGCGCGATGACTGCCGACCAGCGCCCCGACCCGGATCGACTGCTTGACCGGGTACACGCCGAGGAAGCGCGCGCCCGGCGGGGCAAACTGAAGATCTTCTTCGGCGCCTCGGCCGGCGTCGGCAAGACCTGCGCCATGCTCGGCGAAGCCCGCCAACAGGCGGCAAAAGGCGTCGATGTGGTGATCGGCAGCGTCGAAACACATGGCCGGGCGGAAACGCAGCGCATGGCCGACGGCCTGCCCGCGCTGCCCGCGCGCGAGCTCGTGCAGCGCCACCGCGTGCTCCGCGAGTTCGATCTGGACGGCGCGCTGAAACGCCGGCCGGAGCTGATTCTGATGGATGAACTGGCGCACTCGAACGTCGCCGGCTCGCGCCATGCGAAGCGCTGGCAGGATATCGACGAGCTGCTGGCGGCGGGGATCGATGTCTATTCGACGGTGAACGTTCAGCACCTGGAGAGTCTGAACGACGTGATCAGCGGGATTACCGGCATCCGGGTCTGGGAGACGGTCCCCGACAAGGTCTTCGATTCGGCCGACGAAGTGGTTCTCGTCGACCTGCCGCCGGACGAGTTGCTGCAGCGCCTGCAGGCCGGCAAGGTATATCTGCCCCATCAGGCAGAAAGGGCGATCCGCAACTTCTTCCGCAAGGGCAACCTGATCGCGCTGCGCGAGCTGGCGCTGCGCCGTACGGCAGACCGGGTCGACGACGAAATGCTGCAGTACCGGCGCGAGCAAGCGGTTGCGCCGGTCTGGCAGACGCGCGACTCGCTGCTCGCCTGCGTCGGCACCGGTGGCGCGGGCGAACGCATCGTGCGCACCACCGCACGCATCGCCAGCCGCCTGGAAGCGCCCTGGCACGCCGTCTACGTCGAAACGCCGGTGCTGCAGCGCCTTTCCGACAGCGAGCGTCACCGCGTCCTCCGCCTGCTCAAGCTGGCCGAGGAACTGGGCGCGTCGACCGCCGTGCTGGCCGGCAGCGAGGCGGCCGCCGCGGTGGTCGACTATGCCCGCACGCACAACCTGGCGAAGATCGTCGTCGGTCGTGCTCCGGCTCGCCGCTGGCGCCCACCGTATCGCTCGTTTGCCGAGCGCCTCGGACAAGCGGCGCCCGAGGTGGATATCATCCAGGTCGCCGGCAGTACTGCCGAGAACGCACGGCGCCGCGCTGCCACCGAGGATCGCCAGCGTCGGCCCAGTGCGCGCGACGAATGGCCGTCGTACGCTCAAGCGGCGGCGATCTGCGCTCTGAGCGGCGTGGCGGGCGCGCTGCTGCTGCCACTCGCCGGCCTGCCAGGCAGCGGACTCGTTCTGCTGCTCGGCGTCGTCCTCGTCGGCACCCGCGAAGGACACGGACCCGCCCTTCTCGCCGCCCTTCTCGCCGCCGCGCTGCTTGCCCTGTTCGTCGGCCGAGCGCCCCCTGTCCTCGCCAGTGGCGATCTGCCCTACGCGGTGAGCTTTGCCGTGATGCTCGTGGTTGGCCTGATCGCCGGCCAGTTCACGGCCAATTCGCGTTATCAGGCGAAGGTCGCGACGCGCCGCGAGCGGCGCATTCGTGCGCTCTACCAGATGTCGCGCGACCTTTCGGCCGCGCTGCTGCCAGAAGACATCGCCAGCATCGGCGAGCGTTTCATCGTCGCCGAGTTCGGCGCCCGGGCGGCCTTCCTGCTCACCGACGACAAGGACCGTCTGCAGGCAGCACGACCCACGGCCGAGGGTCTGCCTGCACTCGACATGGGGATCGCCCAGTGGGCGCTCGACCACCAGGAGGCGGCCGGGCCGGGCAGCCATACGCTGGTCGGCAGTCCGCTGCTCTACCTGCCACTGAAGGCGCCAATGCGCGTGCGCGGCGTGCTCGCGCTGGAAGTGACGGACGCCGACCGCCTGCTCATCCCGGAACAGCAGCGCCTGCTCGACACCTTTGCCTCACTGATCGCGATTGCCCTGGAGCGCGTGCACTACGTCGCCATCGCGCAGGCAACGACCGTGCAGGTGGAATCCGAACGCCTGCGCAACTCGCTACTGGCGGCGATTTCAAACGACCTGCGCACGCCGCTTGGCGTCCTCGTCGACCTCGCCGAGGCAATCGCGCGCAGCCCACCGCCGCCAGCCGACGAGCAGGCCAGGATCGCGCGCGCGCTGCAGGAGGAGGTGCTGCGGATCAGCCGCCAGGTCAACAATCTGCTAGAAATGTCCCGCCTGCAATCCGGCGCAGTACAACTGAACCGGCAATGGCTGCCGCTCGACAAAGTGGTCAACGGCGCTCTGCACACCTTGCAGCGGGCCCTGGCCGAGCACCGGACCAAGGTCGTGCTCGACGACCACCTGCCGCTGGTTGACGTCGATCCCGTGCTGCTCGAACGAGTGGTCTACAACCTGCTGGAAAACACGGTGAAATTCACGCCGGCCGGCAGTTCGGTCGAAGTCGGCGCGCAGGTCGGCGAGGCGAGCATCGCCGTCTGGGTGGCGGACAACGGACCGGGCCTGCCGCAAGGCCGTGAGGAGATCATCTTCAAGAAGTTCGAACGCGGCCGGCCGGCTGACGCCAGCCCTGGGGTCGGCCTGGGACTGGCCATCTGCCGGGCCATCGTCGACGCGCACGGTGGAGAAATACGCGCCGAGAACCGCCCGAACGGCGGCGCCCGTTTCATCTTCACCTTGCCCAGAGGCAATCCGTCAGCGCCGACAGCCACCACCTCTGAACGGCCGCGCCAGACGTCATCCGGCTGACGCCGCGGCCATGCCGTCGTCGGGCGCTTCGCACAGCGCGAGAATCTCGCTGAAGCGATAGTTATCGGCAAGCCCTTTCAGACCGGCAGCGATCTCGGCATCGAGGCTGTGAATTTCCTCGATCACCGCTTCCATCTCGCGCACGTCGAGTTCGGTCGCTGCCGCGCGCAACGCCTGGCGCAGAGACTCCGGCAGCGACCTGAACCGCACGGCAGGAACTTGCGCTTCCGGCTCCGCCAGCGCATCGCCAGCCCCGGCAAGGCGGTAGTGCAGACCGAGCAGGCACCCGAGCGTCGCGAAGATGTCTTGCGCGCGAGCCGGTCGGCAGAGAATGGCGTCGCAGCCGGAAGCCAGAAGGGCAGCTCGCTGCTCCTTGAAGTCGCCCGCAATGAGCGCGACGATCTTCACCGTCGCACCGCCGGGCAGCGTGCGAATCTGCCGGGTCAGCGCGCATGCGTCGTTGGCCGGCAAGCGTACGTGGACCAGGATGAGGTCAGGCTGCCAGGATTGGAACTGGCTGAGCGCCTCTGCGTCATTCGCCGCTGCGCTGACGGCAAAATCGGCCTGCGTCAGCAGACCGGTGGTCAACAAGCGGCTGTCGGAGGCCTCCTGGACGACCAGAATGCGCGGCGTTGGCTGCCCCTCGGCGAGCCCGATCACATCGTGGACGTACCCCGCAACAGGGGCAACCACAGCTTCGGCCGAGGCCAGTTGTACGGGCAGCACGACCCGGAAAACGCTCCCCTGGGCGGGCGTGCTCACCACCCCGATCCGCCCGCCCATCATGCGCACGAACGAACGGCTGAGCGCCAGCCCCAGACCGGCACCGACGCCGTCGGCAAGCTGCCCATGGGTGAAGGGTTCGAAGATCGCCTCCAGCGCTTGGCTGGGAATTCCGCGACCGGTGTCTTCCACCTCCAGATCGAGCCAAAGCTGCTGTTCTTCGCGGCGCGTCCGCGCGCGCAGGATGACACCGCCCTCGCCGGTGAACTTCACCGCATTCCCCAACAGGTTGATCAGGATCTGGCGCAGCTTGCCGGCGTCGGCAACGACGAAACGGGCGGTGTCGCGCGCCATATCCAGGCTGAAGGTGATACCGCGCTTCTCCGCCCGGCTGCGAATCATCTGGCCGATGTCCTCGAGCAAGGCCGGCAGATCGAACGGCTCGCTCAGCACCTCGGTCTTGCCCGCCTCGACTTTCGACAGGTCGAGAATGTCCTCGATCATCGACAAGAGGTGCGCACCGCTCCGATGGATGATGCCCAGTTTCTGCTTCTGATCCTCACTCGCGTTGCGCTCGCGGGCGAGCATTTCGGAAAAGCCAAGAATGGCGTTGAGCGGTGTGCGCAGTTCGTGCGACATGCTGGCGAGGAACATGCTTTTGGCCTGGTTGGCGGCTTCCGCAGAGTCCCGCGAACGCCGCAGCTCGGCCTCCGACGACTTCAACTCGGCTTCCGAGGCACGCAACTCCACTTCCGAGCTACGCAACTCAGCTTCAATGCGCTGCCGCCGGGCAATCTCCTGCGCCAGCTTGCGGTTCCAGTAGAGGAACACGGCGAGAATCAGCACCGCCCCCGCGCTGACCTGCCAGGCCAGCGTGTAGTCGACGCGCGGGACGGCCTTTTGCGGGTCCCACCGGAGCATGATCGCGTTGCGCTCGTCGGGCGTCATTGCGGCGATCCCTTTGTTGATCAGGCTGGCCAGCTCCGGCCAGTCCTTGCGTACCGCCATCGCCTGCGTGTGGTCACCGTAGGCAGTCGGCGCAGCGACGGTCAGGTTGGCGAGGCCCAGCTCCCTGATCAGAAAACTCGCATTCACCAGATTGCCGACATAGGCATCGGCGCGCTCGCTGGAAACGGCACGCAGAGCGTCGGCGGATCGATCGACTTCGATCAGCCTGATCTCGGGATGCTCCCGCTTGAGCTTGCCGGTCATGAAATAGCCCTTCTCCGCGGCGATGGTCTTGCCGCGCAGGCTTTCGAGCCCACTGATGAAGGGACTGTCGCGGCGCGCAAAGATGGCCCAGGGCATGTACAGATAATCTGCGCTGAGGGCAAAGTCCTTTTCTCGTTCGGACGAGCGGTGCATGGTCAGCAACACATCGAAATGGCGGCGCTCCTCCTTGACGTCGCGCATAGACTCGGACCAGCCCACGCTATCCGGCACGAACTCGACGGCAAAGCCAAAGCGTCTGGCGACCGCTTCGAGGTAGTCGACGGCGGCGCCTGCGGGCGTCGGCTGGGTGAACATGTACGGCGGCCAGTCGCTGACCCGCGCGCGCACCGTGTGCCTGGCGTCCAGCCAGCGCTGCTCGGCGTCGGTGAGAACAACCTGGCGCTCGGAACGAATTCCGGCCCGGATCTTGCCGATGTAGCGCTCGGTGATCGCCAGCCGTTCTTCGCTGGGGATCGCAGCCAGCGCCTTGTTGATGATCGCCTGCAACTCCGGCCAATCGTTGCGAATACTGTAGCGCAGGATAATCTCGCTATCCGGCGGAACGACCGCCACGCCGACTTCGGCGACGGTGCGCTCGAGCAACAGGTAGCTGAATTGCGCGTCGCTGACTACGGCGTCGATCTGGTTTCTGAGCAGTGCATCGAGCAGTTCGCCGTTGCTTGCCTTGGCCACCGCAAGCACACTGGGATAGTTGCGCAGCAGCGCTTCCTCAGCCGCATTGCCCGCCTGATAGCCGACCCGCTTGCCCGCCAGCGAGGCCATATCGCGGTAGACGGCCACATCGTTCTTGCGCACAAAAATGTATTTGTAGCCCCGGAACGTCGGGTCGCTGAACAGGAAGTAGGGCTCGCGCTCCTTTTGTCGAGTCGAGTTCAGCAGACCGTCGATCTCCTTGCGCTTGGCGCGCTCGACGATATCCGCCCAGACACCCTGCTCGATCTGCAGGTGGAGGCCGGTAAGGGAATTGATGCGGGCGATGAAATCGGCTTCGATGCCGCTCACGCGACCGTCGGGCTCGGTAATCACATACGGCTTCCAGCTTCGGTCGATGCCCATCACGATCGAAGGATGCGCTTCGATCCAGGCGCGCTCGCTGTCGCTCAGGCGGATCGTCACTTGCGCCAAGCGCCCGTCCATCCCGCGGTAATAGCGGTCCTTGATCTGCAACCGCTCCTCTGCCGAGAGTGCGGCGATGCCCTTGTCGAGCAGGCTGACCAATTCCGGCCAGTCGTTACGGACAGAGAAGACCAGCTCGAGCGGCTGACCCAGGCGAAAAAGCGGCTGGATGCGCGCGGCTTCGCTTCGGCTGAGTTGGTACTCGGTCATGATCGAACCGACAAAGCCGTCCAGATTGCCGGCGAGAACGGCGGAGAAGGCAGCTCGCGAACTGTTCATCGGAACTGCGCGCACGTTCGGGATCGCCTTCAGCGTCTTTTCCTCGAACAGATTGCCCGCCTGGTAGCCGATCCGTTTGCCCGCCAGATGGTCGACCGAACGGATCGTCTGCGCATGGTCTCGGCGCGCGTAGAAATATTTCCAGAGCGTCATGTACGGCCGACTGAAATTGGCGTAAGCGCGGCGCTCGGCATGCACGACCGTGGCGGAAAGGCCATCGACTTGCCGGTTTTTCAGCTTGGTCACCATGCCGGCCCAGCGCCCTGTGACAAACGTAATGCGCGTGCCAAGCATTGCGTTGAGCTGCGCCACGAGGTCACCGTCGATGCCCGAGAAACTGCCGTCGCTCTTCTTGAGAATTAACGGCGCCCAGTCCTGGTCGATGCCGAGCACGATCCGCGGATGCGCCGCGATCCACGCACGTTCTTGTGGGCTAAGCTCGAGCGTGCCGGTCGGCACTGGCGCGGATGCGGATGCGGATGCGGATGCCGTCGCATGCTGCGCCGCGCTCAGCCCGAAGCAAGTGGCGAGCATGGCGAGCAGCAGGGCGAGCCGGCAGCAAGTCGTCCGAATGGACATCGGTCACCCCCTATCCAGCAAAATACTCGCCAAAACGTAAACGCGCGGCGAAGGCATTACCCACGCTTGCTGAGGAGACCCGGCGCAGAGCAGGCCGCTGCACACCAGCTCCGCGCGGCGTCCAGCCTGCCAAACTGTTCCCTCCTGTGTGCATGCGACAGCAGCTTCCCCCTTTTGCTGGTTCGTGCCTTGCCCGGCAGGCTGTAACGCAGCGCTGCGCAGCATGCACCGGCTATCAGAAGGCTCGACCAGGAGGGAACACTCGCTGCAACGCCAAGCGCCGTCGACCCCGCCCTGCTGCACTGCACCGTAAACGAGCCCTCCCAAACTGATTATCGGCGGTCATCCGCTGTTCTTGAGCCCTGCCAGTTACGCATTCGGCAGGCGCACGGTGACCCGCGAAGTGCGCCCGGCGCTCCCCCTGATCGAGCCGGTGCAGCGCTCGTCGCAGCTTCAGTTGAGATCGATCGCGTGTCGCTTCAGATCGTCCAGGCTGACGATCAGCAGACACGCTTCGTTGCTCGCGTTGAGAACGACGCGCGGCGCCTTGCCGGCACGCAGTGCGTCACGCCAGCGGGTCGCGCAGAGGCACCAGCGATCACCCGGTTTGAGGCCGGGAAACGCGAACTCGGGCCGCGGGGTCGACAGGTCGTTGCCCTGCGCACGCGAAAAAGCGAGGAAATCGGCCGTCGCGACGATGCAGACCGTATGACTGCCGAGGTCTTCGTCGCTGGTGTTGCAGCAGCCGTCGCGAAAGTAGCCGGTCAGCGGCTTCTCGCTGCACGAACCAAGGATACCGCCAAGGACATTGCGCTGCCGGCCGTCATGATCGCTCGGCTTCATGCCAGTTCGTCGATCCAGGCTTGCTGGATCGCCTCGAGAATCTTCTCGCCGCAGCGGCTTTGCTGATCGTCAAAACCCGGTAGAGCGAGCACCCAGTGCATCAGGTCGACGAAGTTGATGCGCATCGGGTCGACCTCTGGATGAGCGTCGACCAGTTCGCTGACGATCTCGTTGATGTCGGTCCATTTCATCGCTTTCCCTCCTTGGCCATGTTGATCGAGTAGCGCGGGATCTCGACGACCAGCGGCGTCTGCCCGACCAGCGCCTGGCACGAGAGGCGTGAGTTCGGTTCGAGACCCCAGGCCTTGTCGAGCAGGTCGTCCTCGACTTCGTCCGACGGTGCGAGCGAGGCAAAGCCCTCACGCACAATGACGTGACACGTTGTGCAGGCGCACGACATCTCGCAGGCATGTTCGATCGCCACGCCGTTTTCGAGCAGATTCTGGCAGATCGACTCGCCCGGCCGGGCGTCGAACAGCGCGCCGTCCGGACAAAGTTCTACGTGCGGCAGGACGATCACTTGCGTCACGCGTTTTCTCCGCTCCTGGCCAGCGACAAGTCGCTCGCCAGCTCGCTGATGTTTCGTCCGGCGAAAGCCCGTCGGATCGACCTGTCCATTCGCCGGGCGGCAAACTCCTTCGTTTCCGCTTCGAGATCGTCCATCGCCACCACGAGCTGCCGGCGGTTGTCGCCAGCCGCGGCTTTGTGCAGCTCGGCCAGGCCGTGCTCGATGCGCGCGCGTTCCTCGACGGTGAGCAGATCGCCGTCGGCGGCGAGCGCCGAACCTACGGCTTCGATCAGCCGCTGCGCCTCGACGCGCGCCTCCTGCAAAGCGCGTAGCTGCGCATCGTCCTTCACGTGCGTCAGCGAGTCCTTGAGCATCGCGGCAATCTCGTCGTCCGACAGGCCGTAAGAAGGCTTCACGACAACGCCGGTTTCGATCCCCGAAGCAAGCTCGCGCGCGCTGACCGCGAGCAAACCGTCGGCGTCAACCTGGAAGGTGACGCGTATGCGCGCCGCGCCGGCAACCAGTGGCGGAATGCCGCGCAATTCAAAACGGGCGAGCGAACGACAATCGCCAACCAGTTCGCGTTCGCCTTGTACGACGTGCACGGCGAGTGCCGTCTGTCCGTCGCGAAAGGTGGTGAATTCCTGCGCGCGGGCGGTTGGAATTGTCGAGTTGCGCGGAACGATCTTTTCGACCAGGCCACCCATCGTCTCCAGACCGAGCGAAAGCGGGATGACGTCGAGCAGCAACCAGTCGTCACCGGCGCTGCGGTTGCCGGCGAGCAGATTGGCCTGCATTGCCGCACCCAGCGCGACCACCTTCTCCGGATCGAGATTGTTCAGGGGTTCCTGGCGAAAGAAGTCGCCAACCGCGCGTTGCACCTGCGGCATGCGCGTCGCGCCACCGACCATGACCACGCCCTTGATGTCGCCGACCGTCAGACCGGCGTCGCGCAAGGCTCTCTTGACCGGCTGCAAGGTCTTGGCGAGCAGGGTCCGGGTGATCTCGCTGAAGGTCTCGGTGGTCAACCGCAGATCGACGGTCTCACCGCTGTTCAGCCGCGCGCTGATCGGCGCCACACCGTGGAAGCTTAGGTACTCCTTGGCTTCGCGCGCGCGCGTGAGCAGCATGCGCGCGTCTTCGACCGACAGCGGTGCGAGCTGCGCGCTTTCGAGAATCCAGCAGAAAATGCGCTGGTCGAAATCGTCGCCGCCCAGCGCCGAATCGCCGCCCGTCGCCAGCACCTCGAAAACGCCGCGCGCCAGACGCAGGATCGAGATGTCGAATGTGCCGCCGCCGAGGTCGTATACCGCATAGACGCCTTCGGCGCCGTTGTCCAGTCCGTAGGCGATCGCCGCTGCCGTCGGTTCGTTGAGCAGGCGCAGTACGGGCAGACCGGCGAGCTTGGCAGCGTCCTTGGTCGCCTGCCGCTGCGCGTCGTCGAAGTACGCCGGCACGGTGATCACCGCACCGACGAGCGATCCGCCGAGCGCGCTTTCCGCGCGCAGGCGCAGCGTGCGCAGGATTTCTGCCGAGATCTCGACCGGGCTCTTCAAGCCGGCCACGGTCTGCAGGCGCAGCATGCCAGGCGCCTCGTCGAAACGATAAGGCATCTCCTCGCGGTACGCCACGTCCTTGATTCCGCGTCCCATGAAACGCTTTACGGAAACGATCGTATTGCGCGGATCGATCGCTTGCTGCGCTTGCGCCTCGTAGCCGACGGCGCTGCTGCCGTCAGCCAGGTAACGCACGACGGAAGGCAGCAGCGGCCGGCCAAGTTCGTCGTTGAGCACGACGGAGAGGCCGCTGCGTACCGTCGCGACGAGCGAATTGGTCGTGCCGAGATCGATGCCGACTGCCAGCCGATGCCGGTGCGGCGCGGCGGACTCACCGGGTTCCGCTATCTGTAGTAAAGCCATGAATATGAAAAATCCTGAAGGCTGGCGGGAGGGTGCTTGCAGGCCACTGGCGAGGCTCGTCGCACCGCCTACTCGTCACACGCGGCCAGCGCCTCGTCAAGGTCGACGAGCAGCTTCTCGATGAACATCAGCCGCCGCACGCGGTCGGCCGCCTCGACGAAATCGCAGCGCTCGTCGAACAGATCGCCGAGTTCGTCATAACGCCCGGACAGCTCGCGCTGCAGGCGGTGATGCATATGTTCGAGCTCGTGATGGTCGCCCACGGCGCGCGCTTCGGCCACCGCTTCACGCCATTCGAGTTGCTCGATCAGGAAATCCGCCGGCATCAGCGTGTTGTTCTCGTCGGCAACATCGTGTCCAGCGAGATGCAGCAAATACCTCGCCCGCGCCAAAGGCTTCTTCAGCGTCTGATAGGCTTCATTGACGCGCGTCGACCACTGCATCGCCAAGCGTCGGGCGGAGTCATCGGCGGCGGCAAAGCGATCCGGGTGAACTTCGGCCTGCAGGTCGACATACGCCTTGTCGAGTTGCGCCGCCGCCAAACGGAAGCGGCGCGGCAGGGCAAACAAGGCGAAGAAATCGGTCGTCAGCTCGAGTGACTCACGCCCCGACATGAAGCGACTGGCAGCGGCCGCTGGCATCGCCCGATCAACCGTAACACGCTGAGCAGATCAGACGGCTGCCGCGCTCAGACATTGAAGCTCTCGCCACAGCCACAGGCATCCTTGACGTTCGGGTTGTTGAAGCGGAAACCCTCGTTGAGCCCTTCGCGCGTGTAGTCGAGCTCGGTCCCGTCGAGGTAGGGCAAACTCTTCGCATCAACCAGCAGACGGACACCGTGCGACTCGAACTCGATGTCATCCGGCTGGGCGGCATCGGCGAACTCGAGCTTGTACGCCATCCCGGAACAACCGCTGGTCCGCACACCGAGCCGCAGGCCTATCCCCTTGCCGCGCTTCTTCATGTACTTGGCAACGTGGCTTGCTGCCCGTTCAGAAAGCGTCACTGCCATAAAAACTCCTTGCTCACATTCATCTGCAGAAACTCGCTCAGCCTGCCGCAGCTTCGCCGTGCCGCTTCCGGTAATCGGCAACGGCTGCCTTGATCGCGTCCTCGGCGAGAATCGAACAGTGAATCTTCACCGGCGGCAGCGCCAGTTCGTCGGCGATCTGCGTGTTCTTGATGTCGAGCGCCTGGTCGATCGTCTTCCCTTTCACCCATTCGGTGACCAGCGAAGACGAGGCAATCGCCGAACCACAACCGTAGGTCTTGAACTTGGCGTCTTCGATGACGCCGCCCTTGCCAACCTTGATTTGCAGCTTCATCACGTCGCCACACGCCGGTGCGCCAACCATGCCGGTCGCCACCCCTTCGTCGTCCTTGGCAAACGAGCCGACGTTGCGCGGATTCTCGTAGTGATCGAGCACTTTCACACTGTAGGCCATGCTGTATCTCCTTCAATCGACGGGCGGCATCAGTGCGCCGCCCATTGCACCGTATTCAGGTCAATGCCTTCCTGCACCATCTCCCACAACGGCGAGAGTTCGCGCAGCTTGCCGATTTTGGCGTGTAGCAAGCTGATCGCATAATCCACTTCTTCTTCGGTGGTGAAGCGGCCGAGTGTGAAGCGGATCGAACTGTGCGCCAGTTCGTCCTCGCGACCGAGCGCGCGCAGGACGTAGGACGGCTCGAGCGAGGCCGAAGTGCACGCCGAGCCCGAGGAGACGGCCAAATCCTTGACCGCCATCAGCAGCGACTCGCCTTCGACGTAGGCGAAACTGAGGTTGAGGTTGTGCGGCACGCGCTGTTCGAGGTCGCCATTGACATAGACGTGCTCGATGTCCGACAGACCCGCCAGCAGGCGGTCACGCAACATGCGGATGCGCTCGTTCTCGCTGCCCATTTCCAGCCGCGCCAGGCGGAAAGCCTCGCCCATGCCGACGATCTGGTGCGTCGGCAGCGTGCCCGAACGAAAACCGCGTTCGTGCCCACCGCCGTGCATCTGCGCCGCCAGACGAACGCGCGGCTTGCGCCGCACGTAGAGCGCGCCTATCCCCTTCGGTCCATAGGTCTTGTGCGCCGAGAAACTCATCAGATCGACTTTCAACTGCGCCAGATCGATCGGCAGCTTGCCGGTCGCCTGCGCCGCATCGACATGCAGGAGGATTCCGCGCGCGCGGCAGATCTCGCCGATCTCGGCGATCGGCTGGATGACGCCGATCTCGTTATTGACGAACATGACCGATACCAGAATGGTGTCCGGCCGCAGTGCCGCGGTCAAGGCGGCGAGGTCGAGCAGGCCGTTGTCCTGGACATCGAGATAGGTAACGCTGAACCCCTGTCGCTCGAGCTCGCGGCAGGTATCGAGCACCGCCTTGTGCTCGGTCTTCAGTGTCACGATGTGCTTGCCCTTGCCGGCGTAGAACTGCGCCGCACCCTTCAACGCCAGATTGTTCGATTCTGTCGCGCCGGATGTCCAGACGATCTCCTTGGCGTCGGCGTTGACCAGCCGGGCGACCTCTTCGCGCGCCGTTTCGACTGCCGCTTCCGCTTCCCAGCCAAAGGAATGCGAGCGCGACGCCGGATTGCCGAATTTCTCGACCAGATAGGGCACCATCTGGGCAGCAACCCGCGGGTCCACCGGCGTCGTCGCCGAGTAGTCGAGATAGATGGGCAGTCTCAGCATGGCTCGTTCCCCGCTGCAAGGTCGTCTTGCCTGTGTGTCATGGCTTCCAAGATTCAAGAATCCTCTGCATTTGTGCCTGAGAGCAGCCGGCGCCATCAGGCAACCGTCGACTCTCCGGCGCACCAGAATAAAGTACCGCCTAAGCGGACATCGCGGTCAGGCGGCGCAAGCGGACGGCCGTCGAATTCAGCGCCGACAAAAAGCCGTCGACCTCTTCCGCCGTGCTCGCCGCGCCCAGACTGGCGCGCACCGCAGCGCGCGCCAGTTCGGGGCTCACCCCCATGGCACGCAAGACATGCGACGGTTCGGGATTGGCGCTCGAACACGCTGCGCCGCTGGCGACCGCGTAACCGGCCCGGTCAAGCTGTCCGACCAGCGTTTCGCCGTCGAGTTCCGGTAACGCGAAATACACGGTATTCGGCAGACGAACCGCCGCCAGGCCGAAAACCGTCGCCCCCAAGCCAAGCAAACCACTCTCCAGCCGCTGGCGCAGGACGGCGACATGCCTTGCATACGCTGCCTGACGTTCGACCGCCAGCGCGCAGGCAACGCCCAGGCCGACGATTGCCGCGACGTTCTCGGTGCCCGAGCGCAGGCCGCGCTCATGCCCGCCACCCGCAATCAGCGACTCAAGCTCGAGGCGCTTGTCGAGGATCAGTGCGGCAGCGCCCTTCGGCCCGCCGAGCTTGTGCCCGGACAAGGTGAGCGCGTGCACTCCGGCCGCGTTCAGCCGCCGAAAATCGACCGGCAGCTTGCCGACCGCCTGCACCGCATCGGTGTGAAACCATGCCTGCGCACTGCGCGCCGCGCTGGCAAGCGCCTCGACATCCTGCACGACGCCGGTCTCGTTGTTCGCCAGCATGACCGAGACAAGCTTCGGTCGCTCGCGCAACAGCTCGGCAAAAGCGGTGGCATCGACCCGACCCGTAGCGTCGATCGGCGCACGGTGCAGCGTCCAGCCATGGCGGGCCAGTTGTTCAGCCGGCCTGAGCACGCACGGATGCTCGAGCCCGCTGACCAGCAGCGCGCCGGGTCGCAAGCACGCTGCCGCTCCTTTCAGAAAAAGGTTGTTGGCTTCCGATCCTCCGCTGGTGAAGATCACTTCGTTCGCCTGCGCTCCGACGGCGGCGGCTACCTTGCCGCGCGCCTCGTCGATTGCGCGCCGCGCTGCCCGACCATACTCGTGCCGGCTCGAGGCGTTGCCGAACTGCACCGAAAAATACGGCAGCATCGCCTCGAGCACCGCCGGTTCAACCGGCGTCGTCGCGTTATGGTCGAAATATGCGGGAGCGAACATGGTGCGGGCGATCAGCTCCCGAGCGCAGCCGCCTTCGCGCGCGGCCGCCCGCGCCGATAGCCCTTGCCTGCCCCCGGGTCGACGACCTGACCCTGCTGCTCGACCAGCTCGGCCAGCGTCACCGAACTCAGGTACTCGAACATCTTGTCGTTCAGCGTAGACCACAGGTCATGCGTCATGCAGCGTTCGTCCTCGCGGCAGTTTTCCTTGCCGCGGCATTGCGTCGCATCGAGCGGTTCGTCAACGGCGCGAATGATGTCGGTGACCGTCATCTCGCCGACCGCACGCGCCAGGCGATAGCCGCCGCCGGGACCACGCACGCTGGACACCAGACCATAGCGGCGCAGCTTGCCGAAGAGCTGCTCGAGATAGGACAGCGAAATCTTCTGCCGTTCGCTGATTCCCGCCAGAGAGACCGGACCCTCGCTGCAGCGCTGGGCGAGATCCACCATTGCCGTTACGGCAAAACGTCCTTTTGTAGTTAAACGCATGCTTCCTCCTTTGATGATAATAGTTGCGCAAGCACTACAACTATATGAAAAATCCGCCGATTAGTCAACTATTCTGCTCAAGTATTGCGGATCGAAACGATCCGCCGCAGCCAGTTCACCCTCGACGGCCACACCGGCCTCGTCGAGTTTCCTCAACAAGGCCTCGAAACGCCGATCCGCTTCTACAGCGTGATCGAGCAAACCATGGATTGCTTTTGCCAACGGATCGTCCACCTCGCCGGCCAGCGCATAGGCCGAGAAACCGAGTTGACCGGCCATCTGCTCGCGCTTCTCCGCCTGCTCGCCGTCGATCACCCGGGCCGGGTTGCCGACGGCTGTCGCGCGCGCCGGGACATCCTTGACGACGACCGCGTTCGAACCGACCTTGGCCGACTGGCCGATGGTGATCGGTCCCAGGATCTTGGCCCCGGCGCCGACCACCACGCCACTCTCCAGCGTCGGGTGACGCCGGCCCTTGTTCCACGAAGTTCCGCCGAGCGTCACGCCGTGGTACAGCGTCACGTCGTCGCCGATCACCGCCGTCTCACCGATCACCACGCCCATGCCGTGGTCGATGAACAGGCGGCGGCCGATCGTCGCACCCGGATGAATCTCGATCCCGGTCAGGAAACGACCAAGGTGCGAGACGAAGCGGCCGAGCCAGCGCAAACGGTGCGTCCACAGCCAGTTCGCCAGTCGGTGACCGACCATCGCGTGCACGCCGGGATAGCACGTCAGCACTTCCCACGACGTACGTGCGGCAGGATCCCGATCGAAAACAGACTGAATGTCTTCGCGCAATCGGGCGAACATCAGGCATAGCTCCTCAAGTCAAACCCGCGATCATACAATCCCACACTACGTCTGTCCACTATTTTCAGGAACAGAAGCAGACTCGTCGCTCGCCTCGCCGACCGGCGATCGCTCGCGCTCGAGCGCGTCGAGCACGCCGCGCAGAATGTTGATCTCGTCACGCTCCAGCGTCGCGCGGCCGAACAGGCGGCGCAGTTTGGCCATCAGACGACGCGGCTGGTGCGGGTCGAGAAAGCCGCTGGCGATCATGACCCGCTCCAGGTGCGTGTACAAGCCTTCGACCTCGGCGTGCCGGGCAGGCGGCGAAGCAAAGGGAACCGCGCGTGTCGAGCAGGGCGGAGCACCGGCAAAAGCAGCCAGCCGCAATTCGTAGCACAACACCTGCACCGCGGCCGCCAGATTGAGCGAAGCGTAGCCCGGGTCGCTCGGGATGTAGATTGTCCGCCGGCAGCGCTGCACGTCGGCGTTCGCCAGACCAGCCGTCTCATTGCCGAAAAGCAACGCGACCTCGCCCGTCGCCGCCCACGCGGCGACTTCCTCGGCGGCTGCGCGCGCCGCCAGGGCGGGTGGCCCGAGATGACGCTGGCGCGCGGTCACTGCCCCAGATCGGAAGAGCGTCGTGTAGGGAAAGAGCGTAGATCTCGGTGGGCGCCGTA
>ERZ761603.735-NODE-735-length-26377-cov-9.586354_pt1 | contig 26377 bp, 17 predicted proteins | sample MGYA00511879_ERZ761603 | MGnify/ENA primary metagenome ERZ761603 (study PRJEB28899, sample SAMN02850040) | bioreactor sludge metagenome | biome: EBPR Sludge; feature: EBPR Bioreactor; material: flocular biomat | place: Australia: Thorneside Wastwater Treatment... | reverse complement strand
CCTAACGCCAGCCTGATGGTTATCGAGAATCCCGAGCGCCTGGGTCTGGCGCAACTGCATCAATTACGGGGGCGAATCGGGCGAGGCAGCATTGACAGCAGTTGCGTACTGCTTTACCGGCCCCCTCTGTCCCAAGTGGCCCATAGCCGCCTGGCGGTGCTGCGAGAATGTCACGACGGTTTTGAAATCGCCCGCCGTGACCTGGAGTTGCGCGGTCCTGGCGAAGTGCTCGGCACTCGCCAGACGGGCGAACAGAGTTTGCGGGTTGCCGATCTACTGCGTGACCAGGATTTATTGAATGTTGTTCGCCATACCGCCGACTTGTTGCTGCGCGACCACCCGGACTGCGTTGAACCGCTGATTCACCGCTGGATTGGCGCGGGGACGCGCTACGGTGAGGTGTAGCCATAGGGCCTATGTGGTTGGCAGTGGTGCTCGTTTAATCGGTTGTACTGGCAGTTCGACCGTCAATTCGCTGCCCTGATGGACGGTGCTGGTCACGCGGATTCTACCTCCATGTTTTTCGATAATGCCGTAGCTGATGCTGAGCCCTAGCCCGGTTCCCGTACCCACGGGCTTGGTGGTGAAAAACGGATCGAAAATCCTGGACAGGTTTTCCTCCGCAATTCCTGCGCCGTCATCCCGGATGGTGACCTTGACCCAATCGCCCTCCACCCGTGTCGCAACCCAGACGTTACCCTTGCTAGGGATGGCCTGAAAGGCGTTTTGCAACAGGTTCATAAAGACCTGGTTGAGCTGTCCGGGCAGGCATTCCACTTGAGGCAGGGGATGGTACTCCCGATGAATGGTAATACGGTCTTGGTACTGTTTGGCGAGCAGGCTCAGGGTTGATTCAATGCCTTCGTGCAAGTCGGCTGGGATCAGGCCGATATCGTCGGTGCGCGAAAAAGTGCGCAGATCCAGCACGATCTTCTTAATCCGCCCGGTGCCTTCCTGGCTACTGGCGATCAATTCCCGCAAAGTGTTCAGGGTGCCGGTAAAAGGGGATTGCCGGTTATGCGCGTCACCCCGGCGGCGGGCTTGACCGTTCGGCTCACCCTCGCCGATGTAGGCTTCGAGCGTGGCGGCCAGGCGCTCGGTATATTCCTCGATAAATTCCAGATTGCTGCAGACATAGCTGGTGGGGTTGTTTAACTCGTGGGCGATGCCGGCCACCAGGAGTCCCAGTGACGCCATTTTTTCCGACTGGACCAGCTGGTGCTGGGCGCGGGTCAAATCCCCGTAAGCGGTTTCGAGCTGCTGGTGGCGCTGGCTAAGCTCTTGGGTGCGTTCAGCGATTTTCGCTTCCAAATCGCGGTTGATGGCCTCCAGCAGGTGGCGGCGGTCACGCTCGGCGGTCAACGCCCGCAGCAGCAGATGGCCGCCGTAGACCAGAACCAGGGTCATGATCCCCGGTAAAATCGGTAGCCATAAACTGACCGCCGCGAACACCGCCCAGGCGATGACCAGGCACAGCGCCGCCAGCATGAGGGTCGCGGTCAGGGCGGCGAGCGGCTTGAGCCGGGTTGCCAGCAAGCTGGCGGCCAGCGCCAATGCCAACAAGCCCACCCAGCGTTCGATTGGCGTGGGTTCGGCGACGAAGCGTCCGCTCAACAGATTGTCCACGAGGGTGGCCTGAATTTCGACACCGGCGGTGGGGTTGCTGCCGATCCAGGAAAACGGGGTCAGGAAAGTGTCACCCGACAGGCGCTGCGGTTCGGGAGTGGCTTCCAGTGCGCGGCCTACCAGCACGATTTTGCCGGCGAAGATCCCCGGCGGCAGCAGGTGTTGGGGGTCAAGCGCCTGATAGTAGGACACGGTCTGAATCGTTTTCGGTGGTCCCTGGTAGTTGATCAACTGTTCTTGTGACAGCGCTTTTTGGCTGAAACCTCGCCATTCCGGTGCGACCGCCGCCCCCCCTGCTGGTTGTTCGAGGTAGCGCCGGACCATTTGCAAGGCGAAAGAAGGTAGATCCGGGGCGAGCAGCCGCGCCCGGCGCACGGTGCCGTCGGGGTCGATGCTGACGAAGGCGCCACCGGCCCAGGCCGCTTCTCGCAGAGCGGAAATCGGATCGATCCGAATTGTGTGGTGGAATAGAGGATCGTTGACCACCGACAGCGCGCTGGCCAGCACGCCGTTGCCAGCTTCGTGCAACGCCTGCGCCAGCGCCTGGTCCTCGGCCGGTTCGGAAGGTTCTGTGAACAGGATGTCAAAGCCGATCACCGCCGCGCCGGCGTGGTGAAGTTGCCGAACCAATTGGGCATGGAGACTGCGCGGCCAGGGCCATTGTTGTTTGATTTCGGCCATGGACGATTCGTCAATGGCGACGATAACGATAGAATCAGGGGGAGGTAGCGCACCACGCAGGGTGAACAGGAGATCCAATCCCTTGAGTTCGAGGAGCGCAAAAAACGAGGTGTTGAAGAAAGCAAGAACCAGCCCAAAGACTAGACCGGCAACCAGGATTGCCGGGGCAATGGACGAGAGTTGTAATCTCGGCAAGGTGTTAACTCAATATGGGCAAGGATCTACCCATACCAGCTGACCATTAATACGCACAAAGCAACCGCCCGCTACTCTTAAAAAAGATTCATCCTTGGCAATGGAATCATGATCTATTTTTACCGTTCTTATCTCACCTTGATCATCCGAAATCACTGCTATCACCGTATTAGGTTGCAGCTTGAGCAGCGTTTCAGCGGGAACTTCAACACCGGTCAATGTCATTGGGATGTCTCCTCAGGTTGCGAGCTAAAGATTAAGGACAAACCGGGCAAAGAGCGTTCGTTCTGGGATAAACCGGGGATTGACACCATCAACGGGTGTTTGAAACCCGTAATCCTGGAATTGAAATTTTTGATCGAACAGATTCTTGGCTTCGAGGGCGATAATCCCCCAGCGCTTGGGCAGGCGATACCCCAGACCGGCATCCACCAAAATGAAATCCTCGCTCTGAGTCGGCAGGACGGCTAATGATTGTGGATCCAGATTCTGGATATCCTGATTCACGTAGGTCACGCCCAGTCCGGCAAAAAAACCGGATGGATCAAAGTAGCGAATATTCAAGGGAATGCTGGTGGTTTTCAGCTCGACAGGCGTCGAAAAAAACAATTGCCGAAGATATTGGCCTTCTTGAAGCTTGAACCCTTCATAACGCCATGCCGCCGTGACCGCCCATCGTGGGTCCGGCAACCAATACAAATAGGCTTGATAGACATCTTCCTGGTCTTTCTCTATTTCAAAAGGTTCCGATTCTTGCGAACCCACCGGCACTTCGAGATCCCGTCTAACTGCTTCCAGACCTCCAAATAGTTGATTGTTGAACCGGACATTGAGTCCCAAGCCATAATTCTTGGAAAGCGTCATGGTCAAATCATCGAAAAATTGGTTAAACCCGGCAACTTGTGTCGGTTCAATGGTCTGTTCGAGCAGATAGGTCCGTCTGACTGCCTGAAACGCGGCTGCTCGTAGAGAAAGGTTATCGTTGATCGCCCACTGAACGCCAAACTTTGGATTCAGCTCGTTGCGATTTAACGTCGGATTATCGTCAGCCTGATAGCTCAAACCCACAGTCCAGATTAGCTTTTCTGGCCATTTGATATTGGCGTAGCCGTAGGCGATCTCTTGTTCGACTCGATCCGATGATTCGAAACCAATACCATCAAAATCAAGTGTGTAGGTACCGAGACCCGTTGTTAAATTAAAATCATTGGCCGTATGCAGCAGTTGGGCCTCCGCCTGATAGCCTGTCGCCCTGGTTCCAATCGTCAAATTTATAGTGGGGTACATCGAGATGCTATCCCGATCGGTATAGATGACGGAGGCGATGATATCGGTTTGGGGTGACAACGAATAATGCGCCCCGGCGCGGGCTACATCCTGATCGATCTCCCTGTGCACGGAATGATTGAATGAACCATCAAAGTGGGATGCCAGATCCCCGGTGATCGTTTCCCGATAACGATATTCGGCCTGAAGATTCAAATCCGGGGTGGCCGCAAATTGTGCGAACAGATTGTAGAGATTGTTTTTCAGATCGTTATTTTCCCGGTAACCATTACTCTGATAGCTGAACTGGCCGAGGCTGTAGGCGAATCGATTCGCCAAGCCGGAAACAATTAATTCATCTCCCCACGTGTTTTGATTGCCCCCCAGCCCGGAGAAAAACAGTGAAGGCCGATCCTGCACGAACAGCGGATTAAATTCGTACAGGGAAGGCGTGGCCGGTCCGCCGCTTGGAATCAGCAATCTGGTTTCCGCTACTCGCGGCGAAACCGGCGTGATGTTGATGGGTTGCAGCAACTGCGCTTGTAACAATTCGCTCACGCGGGCGGCTTCCACATTGGGTAATGCCGCATAGGAATCCGCCAGCAACCGGTGGGCCGAGTAATTGCTTGGATCGCGATTGACCGATTGCCAGCCTTCTTGCAGGCCGAGTTCAGTAAAACCGGCTTCGTTGTAAACGCGCCCCAAGGCCGCTGAACGGGCCGCCAAGTCTTCGTCCAGCAGCAATCGCGACCGGTATACGCCTCGATCATCGTTCAGTTCGATGGACTTTTGTAGATTCTCCACCGCTTCAACCGGTCGATTGACGCTTTGCAAACGAATGGCATCGTAGTACCAAGGTGTCGGATCGCGGGGATCGAGCTGTTTGGCGGCCTCCAGATATTTTTGCGCCGGCTGGTTTTGTTTGTTCTCGTAAAACGCCTTGCCGAGATAGCTGTTGTAGAGCGAGGCTTTCGGCTCCAGCAGTGTTGCCTTGCGTATCGCCGTGATCGCCTCATCGGTTTGGTTGTTTCGGAATAGCACCAGTCCCAAACCGAGTTGCGGCAAGCCCAGGGTCGAATCCTGTCCAATGGCGGTTTGGAACGCCTCGCGGGCTTTGTCCACCCGGTTATGCGCCAGTTGCAAGAATCCCCAGACGGTGTTGACCATGGCGTCGTCCGGCGCCCGTTGCCGCGCTTGTTCCGCCACTTTTACCGCTTCCTTCAGCCGGCCCATACCGAACAGCAAGCTGCTGTGCTGGATCAAGGCGCGGGCATTGTTGGGGTCAAGTTCCACCGCCTTGCGGGCCGCTTCTAGCGCAGCATCCAGATCGAATTCGGCCTGCCGGACCAGACTGAGACTCAGATATGCCGGGGAGGAGGATGGATCGGCGGCGACCGCCTGTTCGGCATCGGCCCGCGCCTGCGCCTTGCGGTTTTGCACCAGTTCGATATTGGAACGCAGGCTGTAAGCCAGCGCATTGTTAGGATCGAGCGTCAGCGCCCGGTCGATGGCCTGCCGGGCAGCAATGGCTTGGCCTTGCAACAAATGATTCTGCGCGGTCTGGACCCAATACCCGGAGGATTGCGGGCCGTTGCGGTGACGATCACGCTCCGCTGAGGCATCGATCGTATTCGGATAGTAGAGTGACCATTGCACTGCATCGAGCGGGTTGATCAACACCGTCTTGCGCGGCGCTTCGCCAACCTTCGCGCTGGCCTGTTCGTTTGCCGCTACCAACACGCTGCCCTGCGGGTTGCTGAGCTCGACCAGTCCATCGAGCACGGCCAAGCGGGCCACGCCGGCGGGAGCGAGCGCCAAATTGAACTCGGTGCCGCGGATGGTGGCGGTGGCCGGCAGGGTTCGAATCTCCAGCAACTGGTTGTTGTCGCGGACCCAGATTTCACCACCTAGCAAGCGCAGAATGTTTTGCAGGACGCTGTTTGAGGCAGGGACGATTTCCCGGGGGGCGACCTGCTTGAGTTCCAATTGGCTGTTGCTGTTGAGTTTGATTTGCGCGCCATTCGCCAATAAAACCGCGGCGCGGCTGCCCTCGCTGGTCCGCACCACCTCGCCGGCTGCCAACAACTCCCCCGTACCGATTGTCTGCCAGCGTCCTTGGCGTAGTACTTCGGCGGTTCCCGCCACACTGACCATCTCGCCCGCTTCCTGGGCCAAGGCGTACAGCGGCAGAAGCACGACAGCCAGCAGCCAATAAAGCCGGTTCTCTATGCCCAACCACCCATGCTGGGTTGGCTCACTTTTTCGTTTTTGCCATTCTTGAGAAATGGTTACAGGGTGAAATTTGTTCATTATTTTTCTTGAGTTATTAGATTGTAACGGCGTATGCAGTAATTCGCAGCGGATCGCTAAAAGCGCGCTGGCTGGAGAAAGATCGGTATTGAGATTAGCAGCATTCCATAAAAAAACGCTCTCCTGCTTGTAACATTCACCGCAATTCTTTGGGCAAAGCAAACACGACATTCTCTTCCCGGCCCGCGCTTTCGGTCATCGCCTCTGCCCCCAGCTCCCGTAACCGGGCGATGACTTGTTGTACCAGCACTTCCGGCGCTGAAGCGCCAGCAGTGACGCCGATGGCGGTTTTACCGTCCAGCCATGCTGGGTCGATATCGTCCGGCCCGTCGATTAATTGCGCCGGGGTGCCTTCTTTCTCAGCCAGCTCTCGTAAACGGTTGGAATTGGAGCTATTACGCGAACCCACCACGAGCATCAATTCACAGTCCCGCGATAGATCCTTGACGGCATCCTGACGATTTTGCGTGGCGTAGCAAATATCGTCCTTGCGCGGTCCCTGGATGGCTGGGAAGCGTTCGCGCAAGGCGGCCACGATTCGCGCAGTGTCGTCCACCGATAACGTAGTTTGGGTCACATACGCCAATCCGGCGGGATTGTGCACGGCCAGGGACTGCACATCTTCAACCGTTTCCACCAGATACATCCGTCCGCCCGCGCGCTCGTCATATTGGCCCATGCTGCCTTCGACTTCGGGATGACCGGCATGGCCGATCAGGATCACTTCGCGGCCAGCGCGCGCATGACGGCTGACCTCCAGATGCACTTTGGTCACCAGGGGACAGGTGGCGTCGAAGACTTTCAATGCACGCTGAGCCGCCTGTTCCTGCACGGTCCGCGACACGCCGTGGGCGCTGAAAATTACCGTTGCCCCGTCTGGCACTTCATCCAGCTCCTCGACGAACACTGCCCCTCGTTGCCGCAAATTGTCCACAACAAAGCGGTTATGCACCACTTCATGGCGCACGTAGATCGGCGCTCCGAACAAGTCCAGCGCTCGCTCGACGATACCAATGGCTCGATCGACCCCGGCGCAGAAACCGCGAGGATTGGCAAGATGAATATGTGCGCTCATGCGGATCTCCGAGGAAAAATTCAAGATCGTCAACTGGACTGTTCAGCGTTGGCCGGTTTAGACCCTAGACTCTCTACGACGAGCAGCACTGCGCCGGCGAAGATTGCTGAATCGGCGATGTTAAAAGCCGGCCAATACCAGCGATTATAATAGAGCTGGATGAAGTCAATCACCTGGCCCAGCCAAGCCCGGTCGATCAGATTACCAACCGCACCCCCCAAAATCAGCGCCAGTGCGGCGGCCAGCCATTTTTCCTGCGGTTTGAGCCGCGTTAGCCAAATTACCAGGCCGATACTGACCAATGATCCCAGTCCCAGAAAAAACCAGCGCTGCCAGCCACCGGCTTGTGCCAGAAAGCTGAAAGCAGCGCCGGTGTTGTAGGTCAGCATCAGGTTGAACGAGGGCATCACCGCGACTGGCTGGTGCATCACGAGCAGCGTCTCGGCGAGGTATTTGGTGACTTGGTCGAGAACGATGACCAAGCCACTCAGCCAAATCCAGGATTTGAGCATTGGTTTATTCCAGGCCAGGGTCTGTGCTCAGGCGAATTTTCTTTCTTCTCCCGCGCCAAACGCATTTTCCACGCAGCGCCCGCACAGTTCAGGATGCTCGGAATTTTGACCGACGTCTTCTCGATGATGCCAGCAACGAATGCATTTACCGTGTGTACTGGCTGTGACCTGCACCACCAGCGGCTGACCGTTGATTGGCAGCACTGCCGCTGCGCTTGACGCTTCGGCCAGCGGATGCACCCGGGCATAGGAAGTAATGAAGAAGAACCGCAACTCATCGCCCAGCCGTTTCAGATCAGCCGCCAGTTCGCCATCGCAGTACACATCCACTTCGGCATCCAGTGACGAACCGATGCCGCCTTCGACCCGTACCTGCTCCAGCTTCTTGCTGACGGCCTCGCGGACGTTGAGCAACCGTTCCCAGCAGGCGGCGTTCAGCGATTCCTTATCATCCACCGCGAACAGTCCTTCATACCAGGTCGTTAGGAACACCGACGGGCCACGCGCACCCGGCAGATTCCGCCAGATTTCTTCAGCGGTGAAGCTGAGAATCGGCGCCAGCCAGCGGGTCATCGCTTCCAGAACATGGTGCATAGCGGTTTGCGCCGAGCGCCGGGCAATGCTGTCACGGCCGGTGGTGTACTGGCGATCTTTGATGATATCCAAATACAAACTACCCATGTCCACCGAGCAGAAGTTATGGATCTTCTGATAAATCAAGTGGAAAAGATACTGGTTGTAAGCCTCCAGAATCTCTTTCTGCACGCGCTGGGTACGATCGACCGCCCAACGGTCCAATGCCAGCATTTGCTCCGGAGGGAGACGATGCTGCACTGGATCGAAGCCATTGAGGTTGGCCAGCAGGAATCGGGCAGTATTACGCATCCGCCGGTAGGAATCGGCCATACGCTTAAGAATCTCGTCAGAAACGCCCATTTCCGCCCGATAATCGGTCGCTGCTACCCATAGGCGCAACACATCCGCACCCAACGAGTTGAACACTTTCTGCGGCGCGACCACATTGCCCAGTGACTTCGACATCTTGCGGCCCTGGGCATCGACGGTGAAGCCGTGCGTCAGTAATCCCTTGTAGGGTGCAATCCCGCGCATCGCAGTCGAGGCCAGTAGCGAGGATTGGAACCAGCCGCGATGCTGATCAGAACCTTCCAGGTACAAATCCGCCGGGAAATGCAACTCGGGACGACGCTCCAAGACTGAAAGGTGGGTGGTGCCGGAATCGAACCACACATCCAGGGTATCCGGCGCCTTATCGTACTCCGCCGCCTCCGCGCCCAATAACTCCACCGGGTCCAGCCCGAACCAGGCGTCGATGCCGCTCTGCTCGATGCGTTGCGCCACCTGTTCGATCAATTCCTGCGTGCGGGGATGCATCTCTCCTGTTTTTTTGTGGGTGAACAGCGTGATCGGCACACCCCAGTAGCGCTGGCGGGAGACACACCAGTCCGGACGATTGCTCACCATGCCTTGAAGCCGTGCTTCGCCCCAATCCGGGGTAAAATGGACTTTGTTGATCTCCGCCAGGGCGCGGGCACGTAGCCCGTGCTGGTCCATGCCGATGAACCATTGGGGCGTGGCGCGAAAGATGATGGGGGTTTTATGCCGCCAGCAGTGGGGGTAGCTGTGCCTGATCTGGGTCACGCGCAGCAGCATTCCATGCGTCTTAAGGGCGTCGAGTACCCGCTCGTTGGCAGCGAAAACGTGCAGCCCGGCAAACAGCGGGGTATCCGCCAGAAATTTGCCATCCGGACCGACCGGGTTATCCACGGGCAGTCCATAGCGAGAACCCGCGACATAGTCCTCCTGACCGTGAGCCGGGGCAGTATGCACCGCGCCTGTGCCGGCCTCGGTGGTGACGTGATCGCCGAGAATGATAGGAACTTCTCGATCATAGAACGGATGGCGCAAGGCCAATCCTTCCAGGCCGCTGCCCAGGCCGTGAGCCAATACCAGATAGTTTTCCACCTGCCAGCGAACCAGCGAGTCTTTCAGTAACGCTTCAGCGACGACCAGCCGCTCCCGGCCCCGATCAGTCTCAACCTGGATGACGAGATATTCCAGTCCTGGATTGAGCGCTACCGCCTGGTTGGCTGGCAGGGTCCACGGTGTGGTCGTCCAGATGACGGCCGACAGCGGTCCCTGGCCTTCATGACCTTCAACATGGCGTAATCGCGCCAGCAATGCTTCGGGATTTGCCACGGGAAAGCGCACGTCAATCGCTGGCGAATCCCGGTCTTCGTACTCCACTTCAGCTTCGGCCAGCGCCGAGCCGCAGTCGATGCACCAATACACCGGCTTGGAGCCGCGATATAGATAGCCGTTGGCGATGATGCGCGCCAGCGAACGCACGATGTCGGCTTCGGCGCGGAAATCCATGGTCAGATAGGGATGTGCCCAGTCGCCCAGCACGCCCAGCCGCTGAAAATCAGCGCTCTGGCTGGCCACCTGTTCAGTGGCAAATGCCCGGCAGGCGTCGCGGAATTGATGCGCGTCGACCTTAACGCCGACCTTGCCCAGTTTCTTTTCCACCACCTGTTCAATGGGCAGTCCGTGGCAATCCCAGCCCGGCACATAGGGCGCATCGAAGCCGCTCAGCGTCCTGGATTTAACAATGATGTCTTTGAGTACTTTGTTGACGGCGTGGCCGATGTGGATCACCCCGTTGGCGTAGGGTGGGCCGTCGTGCAACACGAACTTAGGCCGGCCAGCAAATTCGGTGCGCTGGCGATGGTACAGATCCAGCTCCCGCCAATAGCGCAGCAAATCCGGCTCACGCTTGGCAAGATCGGCCTTCATCGGGAAGGCGGTCTGGGGCAGGTTAAGAGTGTCTTTATAATCGGCCACGATAAACCTCTGAAAACCAGTACTCAAACGCCCCTCTGGCCTTGAAGGAGAGGGGTGGAAGGCGGGGGGCTTGCTTCCTTGTTCTTTTGAGAAAAAGGAGCAGGGGGTGAAGGATTGACGCCCTTCCCCGCTTGCAGGAGAGGGGTTGGGGGTGAGGGAGGCGCTTGCAAGATCCCTCGCGCCACAAACCAGTCCCGGGCATCCTGCTCATCCCGCTGAATTTGCTGACGCAACGCATCCAGGGATTCAAACCGCTGTTCCGGACGCAGATAGTGCAAAAAATCGACTCTGACATGCTTACCGTAGAGGTCGCCCTGAAAATCCAGCAGATGGACCTCCAGTTGCTCGCGAACGCCCTGCACGGTAGGCCGGCGGCCCACGTTGGCCACGCCAGGCCAAAGTTTCAGGCCAGGACCGCTTATAAGCACCACATAGACACCATAGACGGGGGTGGCGCGCCGGTGTAGATGGATATTGGCGGTCGGGAAACCGAGCGTGCGTCCTCGCTGGTCGCCGTGCGCTACCCGCCCGCACATGTCGTAGGGCCGGCCCAGCAGTTGCATCGTCAATTCCAGATCCCCCCAACCCAGCGCCTGCCGGATCCGGGTACTGCTGACGCGCTCACCATCGACCATGTAGCTGTGACTATCAGCGACTGCAAAGCCATGCTGTTGGCCTGCCGCAACCAACATGGCGAAATCGCCGGTACGGCGGTGACCAAAGCGGAAATCATCGCCAATCACCAGAGAGCGAATACCCAGCTGGCGAACCAGTAAGTCTTCGATAAAGGTCTCTGCCGGCATCGCTGCCAGCCGCTGGTCGAATTTCAGGCACAGCACTCTTTCGATACCCAATCCGTTCAGCGCCAATAATTTCTCACGCAGGCGCATCAGCCGGGCAGGCGGTGCTGCCGGACCGGCGAAAAATTCTTGGGGTTGTGGTTCGAAAGTAATGACCAGCCGGGGCAGGCGCAACTGCCCCGCCGGCTCAGCCAGTTGGGTCAGAATTGCTTGATGGCCGAGATGTACCCCATCGAAATTGCCAATAGTGGCCACGCAACCATGATGTCGCGGGCGAAGATTGTGTTGACCGCGGATGAATTCCATGCCGTTCGTGCTGACTCCGGATTTGGGAAATTCGTGATTATACGGAGTTGACAGCGATTTTCATGTAAAAATAGATTATTACGCAGTGTTGATCACGATGGGGGCGGTGAATCCATCCTTCTACCGATGCAACAAGTGCTTAGGGCGTATCCCTACCATCAGCACCGCCAGCAAATAACTTCCCCCGCCGCCCGCAATCAATCCGCCTAGATGCCACAAGCGTTCATGGGCGCTGGCGTGAACCCAGTGTTCGAGATCACCGGTGCCGGACCACAACACCAGCCCCAGCGCCAGATTAGCGATCGCCAGTTGCAGCAGGTATATCACCCAGCCTGGCTGCGGCTGGTAAATGCCCCGCCGGCGCAGGTTGATAAACAGCAGCCCTGCATTGAGAAACGCCGCCAGCGACGTTGCCAGCGCCAGCCCCGCGTGCGCCAGAGGCCAGATCAGGATCAGCACCATCGCCGTATTAGCGCCCATGGCGATCACCCCGTATTTGACCGGGCTGCGCGTATCCTGACGGGCGTAAAAACCGGGGGCCAGCACTTTGATCAGCATGAAAGCCACAAGGCCGAGCGCAAAAGCCATCAGACTGCGCGCCGACATTGCGACATCACGGGCGTCGAATTCGCCATACTGAAACAGCGCCGACAGCATCGGTCCGGCAAGCAGAACCAGCGCCACCGTGGCCGGTACGCCGATCAGCAATGCCCAGCGTAGCGCCCAATCCAGCGTGCGGGAGAAATTGCCGGTCTCAGCGCTAGCGTGTTGGCGGGACAACCGGGGCAGGATCACCGTACCGAGTGCAACCCCAAAAATACCGAGTGGAAATTCTACCAGCCGGTCGGAGTAGTACAGCCAACTGACGCTGCCAGATACCAGAAACGAGGCCAGCAGCGTATCAATGAGTAAGTTGACCTGCGCCACCGACGAACCAAACACCGCTGGCAGCATCAATTTCAGCACCTGTTGTACCCCTCGCGCGGCCCAGCCCCAGCGCGGACGCGGTAACAGCTTGACCTGGCGCAGAAAAGGAATCTGGAAGCCTAATTGGATAATTCCGGCAATAAATACCCCCCAAGCCAATCCCATGACCGGCTGCTCCATGAGTGGCGCTAGCCACAGAGCGGCGGCAATCATGGTCAGGTTCAGAAACACCGGCGTTACGGCTGGAATGGCGAATCGGCCACAACTGTTCAGCACCCCGCCGGCCAAGGCCGTCAGTGAGATGAACAGGAGATAAGGGAAGGTGATGCGCAACATTTCCACCGTCAGCGCGTATTTGCCAGCATCCGCAGTGAAACCTGGCGCGAAAATTAGGATCAGCAGCGGCGCCGCTAGAACACCTATTGCGGTGATAGCCAGCAGGATCGCACCCAATGTACCGGTGACCTGGTCAACCAGTTCCCGCAATTCCTCGGGAGAGTGTTGCGTCTGATATTCCGAGAACACGGGCACGAAGGCTTGCGAGAATGCTCCCTCAGCGAATAGCCGGCGCAGGAAATTCGGGATGCGGAAAGCGACGAAGAACGCGTCAGTACCGGCTCCGGCCCCAAACAATTGCGCATAAATCATATCGCGGATGAAGCCGGTCACGCGCGATAGCGAAGTCATGGCGCTGACAATGCCGGTGGATTTGAGAAGAGCCTTGCTCATGGCGATTCTGCCAGGGGGATGGAAAGGCGCGGATGATAGCTGGTTCGGCCTTGGCTGTCAGCGGTAGCGCAGGGATTGACAGGGCAGTTGGAAACATCAATAGTATTTAACTTTTTTAATATCCCAATGCCGCCATGACCCCTAATTTCTCTCCCTGAAAGAGAGAAGGGAGCGGATAATGAATGTATGAATTTTAAGGAGTCTTGATTTTGGCCAATACTGCTCAAGCGAAGAAGCGCGCCCGCCAGGCGGAGAAGCATCGTCAGCACAACGCCAGCATGAAATCCATGTTGCGCACCTATATCAAGCGGGTGATCAAAGCCATCCATTCCGGTGACCAGGCAAAGGCCGAAGCCGAATACCGGATCGCGGTGCCCGTGGTCGACCGCATGGCCCGCAAGGGGCTGATTCACGCTAATAAGGCCGCCCGTCACAAGAGCCGCTTGACCCATCATATCCGCGGCATGGCGACCTGAGCGGCACGCTACGCACTCCTCATTCGCTCGAAAGAACATCCGAGGGTACGCAATGCGTACCCTGCCTCGTGCGGCTTATTTGTTTAATAAATCTTTTTCTCAGTTGCTGAGACTGTCCGGGCAAAGCGTCCCAGATAAGCCAGCCCCTCAATGGCCCGGTTGCCATACCACGAGGTCATTTCCCCGTCGATCAGCCGCAATTTCTCCAATGGGCAACGATAATCACGGGCGAAACTTTCCAAATCATCCATCTGAAAACGGTAGGGTTCGCTGCTGAACAGGATTAGATCGGCAGCGTCCAGCAGGGTCCGATCCACTTCCAGCGTGGGGTAACGTGCTTCCGGCTCGACGGGTAGCGTCTCCCACCCTACCAGGTTCAGCATCCGGGCAATATAGGTCTTGCGGCTAATGCCCATCCACGGCTGGCGCCAGATCAGGTACAACACCTTTCTCCGGGGCCAATTTACCTGACGCAGTTCAGCCAGCGCTTGTTCGAAGTTCGCTGCCAGCCGTTCTGCGTCTGCTTCACGGTGAAAGATCCCTCCGAGCAACCGGTAGAGCAGCAGGTTATCCTCCGGGGCCAATGGGTGTGTGACAATCACCTCCAATCCATCCGCCATTAGCTTTTCTGCCAGTCCACGAGGATTCTCGTCGACGTTAAGGATGACATGCGTCGGCTGAAGCATATTCAACCGGTTGTATTTAATCTTTTTAGTTCCGCCAACACTGGGAATGGCTGCGACCTCCGGTTGGGGATGGATGCAGTAATGTGTGCGGCCCGCAATCTGGTCAGCAAGTCCTAATGCAAATAACAATTCGGTAATGCTCGGGACTAGCGAGACAATCCGGGAGGGTGTGCTGGCAGGTTCATGCCGCAAACCAAGGGCGTCGGTCAGGGTTTCCAAGAATATCCCCTTCTCGCAGTTTGCCGCCCTGTTATCCGGGCGCGAATGCGGTAAGAGAGAGGCGGATTCGGTTGAGTGTCCATCTCAGCGGCAAGATCGCTCAGAATTTGAAAATCACGAAACAAAATGCCGGCCCTTTTCCCGGACGGATTCCGGTGTCACCCCCGTCCATTGCTTGAATGCACGAGAAAAACTTTTTTCATTGAGAAAGCCGACGGCCGGTGCAATTTGCTTGATGGGTCTGGATGTCCTGTTCAGAAGGTCAACGGCCCGGTCCCGCCGGATTTCATTTTTTAGCGCCTGCAACGATGTGCCTTCTTCTTGCAATTGCCGGTGCAGTGTCCTGGATGATACATGGAGTTCCATGGCAAGCGATTCCCCTGTATGCGGGCTATCGGGTTGCATTCTCAAAAGTTCGCGAACGCGCTGAACCAGTAGCCGGTCCCGCCGATAGGGAAACATCGTTAAAGGAAGCGCTTGCTGGAGCATTTTGTTGAGTGCCCGGTCGTCCCGGCGAATGGATAACGCTGCGTATTGCGGATCAAAACTGATCTTGGCTACGGGAGCGCAGAAATGCAGCGGGCCAGGAAAAAGCGCCCGGTAAACTTCAATATGCTTTGGTGTGTCGAAAGGAAAGCAGGCGTCCAATAAAGGTATCCGTGAATTAATCGCCCAACAGGCATATCCAAGAATATATCGAAAGAGCGTGGCGAAGCAGAACTCCTCCATGTCGCCCAAATCCCTGTTGACCTCAATGGCGATGGATGCCGCTGCTTTGGTAACACCAAATTTCAGCGTAATGTCATCAGTTAATAATCGATGGTGACGACACCAGCGTTTCAAGGCGACTTCCAATGTGGGCGAGCTTAGGGAAGCCCTGCATAGCATTCCATAAGTACCCCAGGGAAGTTTGCGTGAAAACCATCCAAGCGCCTCATCGTCAAGCTCTTGTATGGCAATACCGAACAGGGTCTCCATTTGAGACACGGTGACTCTATTCGTGGAGTCCAATAGGAATTCTGGCGTCACTCTCGCGCACCGAAGGGCATGGCTTGGGTTTTTGCCATAGCGTTGGTATGCGGCAACGATTGCGCGAACAAACGCTACAGGTGTTATGGCGACCTCGGTCATCACACGTCTATTCGTTTGAATTGTCAGCTCATGTTCAAAGTCCAATACTATGCGGAGTGACAAAAATTGCAACTATATTGGCGTTATCCCTGGCAAAAATTGCAACCATGTTGGCAAACCTCGCTTTCTCGTTCCCTTTACCATTGTGGCCATCATGACAAGCAGGTTTGCTGAAATCATGGCCGCGACGGCCCAACGTTGCCAGCAAACACTCTGCGCTTCGGTTGGCGTGGCAAGCGTTGCCAGCGAAAGCAATCCGTCGATCATCCCGCCGGTAACGGGTTTGTTCGATCTCCTTGGCAGTAAGATTCGTAACCGGTGGGATGGACGGCGGTGACGCCAGCCAGTTCCAGAATCAAGGCGGAGAGCGTGCTGGAAATCCGATAGAACGGGATCGTCCGGCCTTCATGGAGCTGGTGAGACCGGCCAAGGTTCGACACCGCATGGGCAACCGGCTTCTCGCCGCAACAATCGTTGTAAAGGCGTATTATTTAGCGCATAAGGCGCATAACCTTTTTTAAGGAGAATCCCTTTTATGTCCGCGGTCATCAGCTCGTTCAGATCCCCCATGCCCGGCGTCGATCAGGCCCGGCCCCGCCACAAGGTGCGCTTCGTGACCGCCGCCAGTCTGTTTGACGGCCATGATGCTTCAATCAATATCATGCGCCGCATCCTGCAAGCCAGCGGCGCAGAAGTCATCCATCTTGGACACAACCGCTCGGTCGATGACATTGTCACCGCTGCTCTTCAGGAAGACGCTCAAGGTATTGCGATCAGTTCCTATCAAGGTGGTCATGTCGAGTTTTTCAAATACATGATCGACCTGCTGCGCGAGCGCGGCGGCGCCAACATCAAAGTGTTCGGCGGCGGTGGCGGGGTGATTGTGCCTGAGGAAATCCATGCGTTGCATGAGTATGGCGTGACCCGCATTTTTTCGCCGGAAGACGGTCAGGCTATGGGTTTGCAGGGCATGATCGACCATATGATCACCGTCTGTGATACCGATCCTGCTCAACATGCACCCCAGACCTTGGATGGGGTTAAGGCCGGTGACTGGCGGGATTTGTCCCGGATGATCACGGCGTTGGAGAACCATGTTATCTCTCCGGAACTACGCCAGCAGCTTCTCAACGAAGCCAAGGCCAGCACGGTACCGGTTCTCGGCATCACCGGCACCGGTGGTTCCGGTAAGTCCTCGCTGACTGATGAGCTTGTGCGGCGCTTCCGGCTGGATCAGGACGACCGGCTGAAAATCGCGGTAATCGCCGCCGATCCCTCGCGGCGCAAGACCGGCGGGGCATTGCTCGGCGACCGTATTCGCATGAACGCTATCAATGGGTCCAATCTGTACATGCGTTCGCTGGCCACTCGCGCCGCAGGTAGCGAGGTGCCGGAAACCCTAAGCGACATCCTAGCCGCCTGCAAGCTGGCCGGTTTTGATCTGCTGATCGTGGAGACCTCCGGCATCGGCCAGGGCGACGCCGCTATCGTGCCACTGGTGGATCACTCACTGTATGTGATGACGCCGGAGTTTGGCGCGGCTTCGCAGTTGGAAAAGATCGACATGCTCGATTTCGCCGATGCGGTAGCGATCAATAAATTCGACCGCAAGGGTGCCGAGGATGCGCTGCGCGACGTGCGCAAGCAGGTGCAGCGCAACCATAAGGCGTTTGGTCTGTCGCCGGACGACATGCCGGTTTATGGCACGATCGCCGCCCGGTTCAATGATGATGGAGTGACCGCGCTCTATCACGGCGTGGTGGGATTGTTGCGCGATAAGGGGTTGCCGTTGGAATCAGGCCGGCTGGCTTCTGTGAAAGGCAAGGCATCCACCGGCAAGACCGTGATCGTGCCGGCGGCGCGCGCCCGCTACCTGGCGGAAATCGCCGACACGGTGCGCGGCTACCATAAACAGGTGGAGGAACAGGTCAAGCTGGTTCGTCAGCGCCAGCAGTTGCAAGCGGTCAAGGCGCTGTTGGAAGCCGAGAATAAATCTGTTGCCGACCTGGAGCCTTTGCTGGAGCGGGTGGAATTACAAATCGACCCGCACGCGCGCAAGCTGGTGGATATGTGGCCGCAGGTGCGGGAAAGCTACCGAGGCGACGAGTATGTCGTGAAGATTCGCGACAAGGAAATCCGCACCCCGTTGACCCGCCGTTCCCTGTCAGGCACCCGTATTCCCAAGGTGGCCATTCCGCGCTTTGAGGAGCATGGCGAATTGTTGCGCTGGATGATGCGTGAGAATATGCCCGGCAGCTTCCCCTATACGGCTGGGGTATTTGCCTTCAAACGTGAGAATGAAGACCCGACCCGCATGTTCGCCGGTGAGGGCGACCCATTCCGTACCAACCGCCGCTTCAAAAAATTATCGGAACACGCGGAAGCGACCCGCCTGTCCACCGCCTTCGACTCAGTGACCCTGTACGGCTGTGACCCGGACGAGCGGCCGGACATTTACGGCAAGGTCGGCAATTCCGGGGTCTCCATCGCCACGCTGGACGATTTGAAGGTGCTGTATTCCGGCTTCGATGTGTGCTGCCCGGCCACTTCGATTTCTATGACCATCAATGGCCCGGCGCCAATCATCCTGGCGATGTTTTTCAACACGGCATTCGATCAGCAGATCGAGAAGTTCGAGCGCGACAATCATCGCTCACCCACCGATAACGAAATTGAGAAGATCAGGGAATGGGTATTGGCGAACGTGCGCGGCACGGTGCAGGCCGATATTCTGAAAGAGGACCAGGGACAGAATACTTGCATTTTCTCCACTGAATTCGCGCTGAAGATGATGGGCGACATTCAGGAGTACTTTGTCCATCATGGGGTCCGCAATTTCTACTCGGTGTCGATCTCTGGTTATCACATCGCCGAAGCCGGCGCCAATCCAATCTCGCAACTGGCGTTCACCCTGGCCAATGGCTTCACCTATGTCGAGGCGTATCTAGCACGGGGGATGCACATCGACGATTTCGCGCCCAACCTGTCGTTCTTCTTCAGCAATGGCATGGACCCGGAATATTCGGTGATGGGCCGGGTGGCGCGGCGCATTTGGGCCACGGCCATGCGCGATAAATACGGAGCGAACGAGCGCAGCCAGAAATTAAAATATCACATCCAAACTTCGGGTCGTTCCTTGCACGCCCAGGAAATGGATTTCAACGACATCCGCACCACTTTGCAGGCGTTGATCGCCATCTACGACAACTGCAATTCCCTGCACACCAATGCGTACGATGAGGCGATTACTACGCCGACCGAGGAATCGGTGCGGCGGGCCATGGCCGTGCAGTTGATTATCAACAAGGAGTGGGGCTTGACCAAGAACGAAAATCCCAATCAGGGCGCGTTCATCATCGAGGAATTGACCGGCCTGGTGGAAGAAGCGGTCTTGCAGGAGTTCGAACGGATCAGCGAGCGCGGTGGCGTGTTGGGTGCGATGGAAACCGGCTATCAGCGCGGCAAGATTCAGGAAGAATCGCTGCACTACGAAACGCTGAAGCACGATGGCTCGTTGCCTATCGTTGGCGTCAACACCTTCCGCAATCCCAACGCCAAGTCCGGTCAGGTCAAGATTGAGCTGGCTCGCTCCACCGAGGAGGAGAAACAAAGCCAATTGCGGCGGCTGCGGGAATTCCAGGCGCGGAATCGCCCAGATAGCGACCGGATGCTCAATCGATTGAAAGAGGCGGCAATCAACAACGAGAACCTATTCGCGGTGCTGGTGGATGCAGTGCAGTGTTGTTCGCTGGGGCAAATCACCCACGCGCTGTTTGAGGTCGGTGGACAATATCGCAGGAATATGTGATCTGGCGCCCCCTCCCCCGCAAGGGGGAGGGAATCAGCGCTTACCCTACAGTCCGTCCGCTTCCTACCAGCTTGACTCACGATCCGGAGTTGCCGTGATCTTGTGAATCGTCAGGTCAGCGCCATTAAACTCCTCTTCAGGACTAAGGCGCAGCCCCAATACCTGCTTCAGCACCCCATAGACGATCACGCTTCCACCCAGCGCCACGGCAATCGCCATAGCGGTCATCAGCAATTGCGGCAGGAATGCGATGCCGCCGGCGCCGCCCAACGCGGGAAGACCAAAGATGCCGGCAGCGATGCCTCCCCAAGCCCCGCAAAGACCATGCAGCGGCCATACCCCCAACACGTCATCGATTTTCCAGCGGTTCTGGGTCAGCGTGAACATGACCACGAACAGTGCGCCTGCAATACCGCCAACGATCAATGCACCAATCGGGTGCATAACATCGGAGCCAGCGCAGACCGCCACCAGTCCAGCCAGCGGGCCGTTATGCACGAAACCTGGATCATTGCGGCCTACCCATAGGGCAACCAAAGTGCCGCCCACCATAGCCATCAGTGAATTGAGTGCAACTAAGCCACTGATTTTCTCCAATGTTTGCGCGCTCATCACGTTAAAACCGAACCAGCCGACAGTCAGAATCCATGCGCCAAGCGCGAGAAACGGAATCGAAGACGGCGGATGGGCAGAAATCTGTCCATCGTTACCATAGCGGCCCCGGCGGGCGCCAAGCAGTAATACCGCCGGCAATGCGATCCATCCACCCATGGTATGCACCACGACTGAACCGGCGAAATCATGAAATTCCGCGCCAAAACTGGCTTTTAACCAAGCCTGAATACCGAAATGCTGGTTCCAGGCGATTCCTTCAAAGAAGGGATAGAGGAAACCGACCAGCAGGAAGGTTGCTATCAGTTGCGGATTGAACCGGGCACGCTCGGCGATGCCTCCTGAAATAATCGCTGGAACCGCCGCTGCAAATGTCAGCAGGAAGAAGAACTTGGTAAGCTCATAACCATTCTTCTGCAAAAGCGTCTCAGCGCCGGAGAAGAAATTGACGCCATAGGCGATGCTATAGCCAATGAAAAAGTAAGCGATGGTCGACATCGCAAAATCACAGAGAATCTTAACCAGCGCATTGACCTGGTTTTTCTTGCGCACGGTGCCTAGTTCGAGAAAGGCAAAACCGGCATGCATGGCGAGCACCATAACCGCGCCGGATAAAATGAACAGGGTATCGCTGCTCCACTTGTAAGCTTCCATGAGTCCTCCCGGGGAATGAACCGCCCCCTGGAAGCAAACCATGTTCCATAAATTAAATTTATATTTATTAAATAGTTATATTGGGATTATTGCACGCAATGCACCAAAACGATGCATTTAGACAATTGAATGCACTGTAAATGCTCACAGCTTGCTTTGCAGGTCTTGAGCCGCTATCCCCCGGTGGGGATTTTCCATCACTTCACAAGGGCTGTCCCGCCTCATGCCCCGCAGTGACAATACCCCGTGTTGCCGCCCATTGCGCCAGATCGCGCCGTTCAATGGCGGCGGCCATAAGATCGGGAAACTGATCGGGTGTACAGGCAAATGCCGGTACGCCCATCCCGGCCAGCGCACCGGCGATGCTGTGATCGTAGGCGGGGGCCCCTTTATCCGACAATGCCAGCAAGGCGATCATCTGCACCCCGGAAGCGGTCAGATTAGCGGCGCGTTTCAGCAATTGCTGATGATCGCCGCCTTCGTACAAATCGCTGATCAACACCAGAATGGTGTCGTGAGGCGTGCGCACCAGACCTTGGCAATAGCTCAATGCCCGATGAATATCCGTGCCGCCGCCCAGTTGCGTCCCGAACAGCACCTCCACGGGGTCGTCCAGTTGCTCGGTCAGATCAACGACAGCGGTGTCAAAAACCACCAGCGCCGTGCGCACCGAGCGAATCGAGGCCATGACCGCCGCCATGATGCTGGCGTAAACGACCGATGCGGCCATTGACCCGCTTTGGTCGACACAGAGAATAATGTCGCGCAGAGCTGCAGTGCGGCGGCCAAAACCGATCCGGACCGCCGGAATGACGGTACGGTACTCGGGTTGATAATGGCGCAAGTTAGCGCGGATGGTGCGATGCCAGTCAATTTCGGCATGACGCGGGCGGCGGTTGCGGGTGCTGCGATTGAGACTGCCCGTGATTGCCTGGCGCAGGGGACTGGCTAATTTACGCTCCAGCTCCGTAACAACCTGGCGCACGACGCGCCGGGCCGCATCTTTGACCTTGGCCGGCATGACCCCGCTCAATGACAGCAGCGTAGCAACCAAATGGATATCCGGCTCGACTGCTTCGAGCATCTCCGGCTCCAGCAGCATTCGTTGCAGGCCATAGCGATCCAGCGCATCCTGTTGCAGCACACGGACCACGGAGGTAGGGAAATAGCGGCGGATATCGCCCAGCCAGCGAGCAGCTTTCGGTGCTGAACTGCCCAATCCACCCTTGCGGTCCTCATCGTAGAGACATTCCAAACACCGGTCCATGCCCAGATCAGCGGTGGTCAGGGAACAACCCACGCCATCTGCCGCGCCACCACCCAAAATGAGCCGCCAGCGGCGTTGGCGTTCACCGGCGGACCGGGATTCAGTCACAGGTTGAGAATCAAAAGGTGTGGTATTCATACGAAGAATGTTCAAATACTTCCTTTCCGGAATCAAGACCTCTTTTCCAAGGAACCTGCCTCATGAAATTTTGCAGTCAATGCGGCGCTCCCGTTATTTTGCGCGTTCCCGCAGGCGATAACCTGCCCCGGCATGTCTGTGAATCGTGCGATACGATCCACTATCAGAATCCAAAAATCGTTGCTGGCTGCATTTCTGAATGGGAGGGACGGATTCTCCTATGCCGGCGTGCGATTGAACCCCGCTATGGTCTGTGGACGCTGCCGGCAGGGTTCATGGAAAATCATGAATCAGCCGTGACCGCGGCAGCGCGCGAAGCACTGGAAGAAGCCAACGCGGTCGTCGAAAACCTCAGTTTGTACGGTGTGTACTCGCTGCTCCACGTCAGTCAGGTTTACTTAATGTTTCGCGGCCAGCTCAAGGATGGGCAGGCCAGTCCCGGCGAAGAGAGCCTGGAAGTGGGTTTATACGCCGAACACGAAATCCCTTGGGAGGAAGTCGCCTTCACCGTCGTGCATGAGACTTTGCGGCAGTACTTCGCTGAGCGGCAGACCGGCGTTTTTCGCCTGCATGTGGGCGACATCATCCGCGAGGCGGATCACTTCCGTATCCATCGCTACGCGTGATGAGTTTGGTCGTAGCGGTACGCATTGCATACCTTTTCATGGGACACATTTCCCACAAACGCTTAAGTGAATGGCAGCGGGATAATTCCCAAAAGGAGATTCTAATTTAACCCAGGGCAACGCCCTGGGTGGCTTGTTCAGCCTCAACCCCGTCTTGCTGCCCGGCGCAGCGTGTCATAGGGGGCCATAGCAAAATGGGCGGGCATGATCCCTTCAACCGAATGCGGGGTGATGCCAAGCGCTTCAAGCCCATTGCAGGAGCAGACGCTGTCAACTTGCAAGGAGAGATAATTATCGGTGGTGAAAATTTTCACTGGCAGCATCCCAAAGATCTTTGCCTGCAACCGCGCCATTGAGTCGGGCAGACCGACCACGAGCCGTTTTTTGCCCAACATCCGGGCAATGTCCTCGACGAGATCCTTGAACGTGTAAATGCGTGGCCCGCACAGTTCATAGCTCTGGCCGATGGTTGCATCATTCTCCAGCGCGGTCTCGAATGCTTGCGCCACATCACCCACGTAGACCGGCGCAAAACGGCTGTTCGGGCAGGCCAGGGGCAGCACCCGGCTAAATTTCAATAGATTGGCGAACTGATTGTAGAAGTTGTCATCCGGTCCGAAGATGATAGAAGGCTTGAAGACCGTGACTGCCAGATCCTTGGCTTGCAGTACCATTTGCTCGCCTTCGCCCTTCGTGAGCAGGTACTGACTCGGGCCTTTAGCAGCATCGGCGTTCAGTGCGCTCATGTGCAGCAGCCGCTTAATGCCAGTCGCCCGGCAGGCGTCCACGATCTTGCTGGGCAATTCGGCATGGACGGTGCGAAAGCCTTGGTTCGCGTATTCGTGCAGGATGCCGGCCAGATTAATCACAGCGTCGCAGCCAGCCAGCTGTTCCTGAAGCACCTGCGGCTCGTGGATGTTTCCGCTGACCAGCTCCGCACCGGGTAAAACCGCAATTTCCCGATGCCGTTGTGGATGACGGGTCGGCACCCGGACCGTATACCCCCGATTCGCCAGCCGCGCCACCAGATGCTGGCCAACGAAACCGGTGCCACCCAATACGCAGATTTTTTTAATGTTCATGCCTTGCCTGCTCCTCACTGTTCTTGTGCTGTCCACTGCGGACCGAGCGCCGTGAAATGGTGTGTGATCGGGACAGAGAATGCCCAGTGAACTACCCTTTACAATAGCCATTCGCATGAATCGTGCTTGGCAATTGTTCCACGGCAAAATTTACCATAGATCGTTTGCGCGCTTCCCGCCGAAAACACTGAAATCTCTAACCCACAAGGATAACCTACCAGTGGAATCCCTGTTATCGACTTTACTGCTGTATTTGACGTTGGGCGCGTTCGCCGGGATCATGGCTGGAATGCTTGGCGTGGGTGGTGGCCTGATCATTGTGCCGGTGCTGGCGTGGATTTTTCATCACCAGCAGGTCAGCGATGCAGTCACTATGCACCTGGCGATTGGCACCTCGCTCGCGACCATTGTGGTGACTTCCATTTCTTCAATCCGCGCGCACCATCGACGCGGGGCTGTGCTATGGCCTGTGTTTTGGCGGTTGACGCCGGGCATTGTCATGGGTGCCTGGGTAGGGGCAGCCATCGCTGATGCGCTGCCCAGTGCGATTCTGAGCAAGGTCTTTGCGGTCTTCGTGCTTACCGTAGCGGTGCAAATGGGTTTTGGCGCTAAGCCGGCTCCGCATCGTGAGTTGCCAGGTACGGTGGGCATGGCCGCCGCTGGCGCACTCATCGGTGCGGTATCGGCTATTGTTGGGATTGGCGGCGGTTCGCTGACCGTGCCGTTTCTGACTTGGTGCAACACAGCGATTCGCCAGGCGGTCGCAACCTCCGCCGCCTGCGGCTTGCCTATTGCGCTCGCCGGTGCGCTCGGCTTCATCGTGACTGGGTTGAATACGCCTGATCTGCCTGCCTGGAGCCTGGGTTATGTTTATGGTCCAGCACTGCTAGGCATTGCGGTGACTAGCATGTTGTTAGCTCCACTGGGGGCCCGGTTGGCACATACTCTGCCGACTGACGTGTTGAAAAAAGTATTTGCGGTTTTCCTGGCTATCATCGGTACCCGGATGTTGTTGATCTGATGCAGGACAAGTTAATCTAGATGTTTTATCCTTTAAATGTTGACTACAGTCTTTGTTTGTAAATAATCAAAATGTAATCTTATTGAAATAATAAGATTGCATTTTGATGCTGAATCTCAACAGCCTAAATGGCTGCCAAAGACGAAACCGGCCCGTTGTTGCAGGCCATGCAAACAAGTTCATGGGTGGCGGCTCAGTCCTTACCCATACAATAGAATCTGCAGCGGCTCCTATTGTATCCAAGGAATAGGAAGAGTTTTAGCGACCATACAGAACCATAAACCAATTTTAGATATGGCATCGTGATGAACATAATCAATTTAAAAATCGGCGCGCGGCTGGGAATGGGCTTTGGTGCAGTGGTGGCTATCGCATTACTGCTTGGCGTCATGGCGGTATTCGGCTTGCAAACACTGTCGGCCAGTATGCATAACCTTACCAGCAATCGTTTTCCAGCAATGTTATTGCTGGCTGAACTCAACCGCGAGCGTATGGTAATTCGTGCTCAGACATTAGCGATCCTAGCGCAGGAGACGCAAGCTGACCCCATCGAGCATTTTCGCGATATCCAGGCAGAGCGCCAAAAAAGCTGGCAACACGTTGATGACGCGTGGGATAAATTTTCCAAGATCCCACGGGGCAGTGAACAGGGCCGGATAATCGTTGAGCAGCTTAAAGGGGAATATCAGTCCTGGCGGGCCATCTATGTAGAATTGGATGGCCTCATCGCCCGCCTTATCGACGCCGCTGATGCTGGCCAGCGGCGTGTACTCTATGATCAATACCGCGAGACAGTTGACCGCATGGTGCCTATTTCTAACACGATGGGGAAATCTTTTGATGCGTTGATCGAGCAAAACGCCATGGTAACGACCAGGATGGTCGAAGAGGATCGTAATATGGCGCAGAAGCTGGAGATCCGGTCAATTATAGCCACAGCCCTGAGTGTCGTAATTGCTGCACTGTTAGGCTGGCTTATTACCCGCAGTGTGACCGCTCCACTTCGCCGGTGTGGCGGAATTTGTGGCGTGCTCGCCGAGGGTGACATGAGCCATGACGTGTCTGCCGAGCTGGTAGCCCGCCGGGATGAGATTGGCGATCAAGCCCGTGCCATGCAAGCGATGGTTACTCAGTTGAAAAACACGGTCAGCCAAGTCACGCAAGCCACCAATCAAGTCAGTTCGGCGGCAGCGGAAATCGCTCAGGGCAGCGCCGATCTCTCCCGGCGCACCGAAGAACAAGCCTCGGCCCTGGAAGAAACCGCCTCCTCAATGGAAGAACTGACCTCGACGGTGAAGCAAAGCGCTGACAACGCCGGACAAGCCAATCAACTGGCCAGCGCTGCCCGGAGCCAGGCGGAGCAGGGCG
>ERZ761603.732-NODE-732-length-26470-cov-49.894567_pt1 | contig 26470 bp, 24 predicted proteins | sample MGYA00511879_ERZ761603 | MGnify/ENA primary metagenome ERZ761603 (study PRJEB28899, sample SAMN02850040) | bioreactor sludge metagenome | biome: EBPR Sludge; feature: EBPR Bioreactor; material: flocular biomat | place: Australia: Thorneside Wastwater Treatment... | reverse complement strand
GGCAACGCCTTTCCAGCTCGAAGGAAATTTACAGAAAGCATGTTGCACTAACTGACGAAACTGCCGTTCGAGGATTGCTCGAACGGCAGTCTTGTGGTGCTCTGCACCGGGCCGGAGCGCTCACCGGGCAGCCGGCGGGTCGGCTCTCCGAGCGCTGCCCGGCTGGTGACGATGGCTGTTTACGAGGCGTCGGGCACCATCTCGGATGTTTCGGTTTCGGCCGGTTTGGCGTTTGGCTTGCCTGGCGTTCTGGTCTTGCCGGTCGCCAGGTTGTGCACCTCGGCGCTGAGCTGGATCACGCGCAGCGAGAGCTGCTCGATGTCGCGCCGGGTGGCCAGGAGAACGAAGTCCAGCGGGCGCAGAAAGCGCTCCTTGACCAGTTGTTCGCCGCGCTCGATGGTTGCCGTGGCGTTGTTCCTGAGTTCGGCGGATTTCTCCTCGAGTTGCTGGCGCGCCCTGGGTTTGATGGCCTGTCCTTCACGCACCAGCGCCGCAAAGGTCTGTACGCTGCCGCGCGTTGCCAGCGAGTAGGCGCCCAGCCCGCACAGCCAGAGTTTGCGCGCCGATTGGCGTGCCTTGCTCAGCAGTTGTTCGTTGCTGATTCGATCGACCAACGTTGTCAGTGTCTTGCTCATCTGTTTCTCCTTTATCCGGCAGGATTCGAAATTCCTTGGCCGCCTGCATGCCAGCCAACGCAGCAGAGTCTAGCGACAAGGGCTAGAGGACGCACACTAAACGGCTGGGTGTTGTCCTCTAGAAGCGAGGTCCTGTGGTAAGGTATTCTTCGCTGATAAGTAAGCCTTGCACCGGAAAAACAACCAGGGGGCCGCCATGAATCAACTGTCCTTGCTCGATCTGGGCTTCTTTATCGCCGAGTCGGAGGCCAGCCCGAAGCACGTCGGCGGCCTGATGATCTGCAAGCGTCCGGCGGGAGCCAGAAGCGGTTTCGCCAGTGATCTGTACCAGGAAATGCTGACCTTCGACGAGGTCCATCCCCCGTTCAATCGCATCATCCAGTTCTCGCTGACCGGCATGCCGACCTGGCGGGAGGCTGCAGCGGTCGACCTGGAGCAGCATCTCTTCTATCACAAGCTGCGCCGCGGCAAGAACTCGCGGCAGGAGCTCTACCGGCTGGTGTCCGAACTTCACCAGCCGATGCTCGACCGCTCGCGGCCGCTGTGGGAACTGCACCTGATCGACGGCCTGAGCGATTCCCGCTTTGCCTTGTACCTGAAGATGCACCATGCTTGCGCCGACGGTGTGACGATGATGCGCTGGGCAGCCGACTCGCTGGCCAGGACGGCCGACGAGAGGGAACTGCGGCCAGTCTGGTCGATCCGCCATCACACCGGCGATCGGAAGGAGAAGCGCCTCAAGGAGAAACTGGCAACCTCGTTGCTGGCTGACCTGGCGGGCGCCGGCAAACGCGTGCTGGGGATCGGGCGGCTGGCGGCGATGATGTTGCTGGAGAGTGTCAAGCTGACCAAGAACGCCATCTCGCTGCCTTTTGTCGCCGATGGCAATACGCCTCTGACCGGGCAGGTCACAGCCGGGCGTCAGTTTGCCTCGGCCTGTGTGGACATGGACAGGGTCAGCGGCGTACGTACCCGCACGCGGTCGACACTGAATCATGTCGCCTTGACCTGTCTCGACGGTGCCTTGCATCGTTATCTGCGCGACGAGGGCGTCAGTCTGCGTACCCCGATCACCATCCAGATGCCGGTGAACCTGCGCAAGGAGGGCGAGGTGGGTGGTGGTAACAAGATCGGATTCGTCCAGGTCGAACTGTCGGCGCCAACCGATGATCCCTACGTTCGCCTGCGCAACATCGGCTTTTCGCTGCGCAATGTGCGCACGATGATCGACAGCGTGGCACCCGAGGCGATCGAGTCCTACACCGTGATCACTTCCCTGGTCGGGCTGCTGGCGGAAATGCTCAAGTTGAGTGACCGTCTGCCGCCACCCAACGGCAACACGCTGGTGTCGAACGTGCCGGGTCCGGCCGAATACCTGTACATCAAGGGCGCGAGAATGGAGGAACTGCATCCGATCAGCACCCTGCCGCCCGGCATGCTGCTCAACATTACCCTGTTCAGCTACGCCGGCCGCCTGTTCTTCGGCCTGATTGCCACCGACGAACTGCCCAACCTCGAGCGTCTGAGCGATTACGTCGCCGAGGCCTTCACCGAACTTGAGCAGGCGGTCATGGACGCCTTCAAACCGGCTTGATGGACTGAGGCGCGGCGGCGGAGAGCGGTTGCCGCGGGAGTGCCGGTTCTTGCCGGCGGTGGATGCGAGTATTCTTGCCAGTGAGGCCGTTGCGGCTGGCGCGACGGTCTTCTCCAGCATAGGAAGAGGGCACTCATGAACCTCGAGAAGGTGGTTTTCGGTTTTTTCATCGTGCTTGCCGCAACCCTCAACTTCGGTTTCTTCATTGGCGACATCGACCAGCCAAGGCACCACCATATCTATGAGCTGTTTGCGGCAATCGTCGTCAATCTGATTGCCACGGTACTCAAGTTCGGTGACCGCACGCAGATCGGCGCGGTGCACCTGTCGACCAGCCTGGTGGCCGACCTGCAACTGGTGGCGGCGGCCGTCGTCTGGGCGATCGCCGTGCATGTGACCGGCGAGGGGATGTCCGCCGACGTCACCACCAGCGTCGTCTCGCTGAGCGGCGGCGCGCTGTTCGCCAACGTCGTCTCGGTCATCCTGCTGATCATCGAAACGGTGATGCTGCGGCGCTGACGCGCGCGCGCCGCAGACCAGATGAACGCCAGCGTCTTCTTCCTCGCCCTGCGGCGGATGCGCGCGCCGCTGATCGTGCTGATCGTCATCTACGCGGTGTCGACGCTCGGTCTGACGCTGATTCCCGGGGTCGACGCCGACGGCCGGCCGGCGCCGCCGATGAGCTTCTTCCACGCCTTCTATTTCGTCAGCTACACGGCGAGCACCATCGGCTTCGGTGAACTGCCCGGCGCCTTTTCCGAAGCGCAGCGGATGTGGGTCACGGTGGTTATCTTCCTGTCGGTGATCGGCTGGTCGTATTCGATCATCAGCCTGCTTGCCCTGGTCCAGGACAAGGGGTTTCAGCAGGTCTTGCTGACCGGCCGTTTCGTCAGACGCGTGCGGCATCTGGGTGAGCCGTTCTACATCATCTGTGGCTGTGGCGAAACCGGTCTGCTGATCGCGCGCGCGCTCGATCGCGACGGCATCCGTGTGGTGGCCGTCGAGCGCGACGAAGTGCGTATCCAGGAACTCGAACTCGAGGACTTCGCGGCCGATATTCTCGTGCTCTGCGCCGACGCTGCCCAGCCGCACCAGTTGTTGATGGCCGGCCTCAGGCACCGGAGCTGTCGGGGTGTGCTGGCGATGACCGATGACGATACGGCCAACCTGGCAGTGGCGATTGCCAGCCGGCTGATCAACCCACGCCTGATGGTCGTTGCCAGGGTTGCCAGTCCGTCGGTGGAGCGCAACATGATGTCCTTTGGCACGCACTACGTGGTGAATCATTTCGAGAAGTTCGCTGATCATCTGGCCGAGGCGATTCATTCGCCGCATTGGTACCGGCTGGTTGATCTGTTGACCGGTCTGCCCGGGCAGGAATTGCCGGAACGACATGATCCACCAGCCGGCAACTGGGTGGTCTGCGGCTATGGTCGCTTCGGTCAGGCCGTGGTGCGCAATCTGGAACGTCAGGGGGTGAGCCTTACGGTGATTGATCCCGGGTCGGATCTGCCGATCACCGTCCGGCACGTGCCGGGACTCGGTACCGAAGCCGAGCCACTGCGTACGGCCGGGATCGAAACCGCGGTGGGTATCGTTGCCGCTGGCGACAACGATAGCAACAACCTGTCGATCGCCATCACCGCCAAGGAACTCAACCCGGACCTGTTCGTCGTCGTGCGCCAGAATCGGGTGGCGAATCAGGTCTTATTCGATGCCTATGATGCCGATTTCACGATGGTTCCGTCGCGCATCGTGGCGCGCGAGTGCCTGGCCCTGATCACCTCACCCCTGTTGGCGCATTTTCTCCATCTTGTGCGGGCCTGGCCGGAGGTCCGCGCGGCGAGGGTCACCGGGGTGCTTGAGGGGTTCTCCGGCGGGCGCGTGCCGCTGGTCTGGGGAGTGTGCCTGAATGCCGCGGAGGCTCCGGCGGTGCACCGCGTACTGATGATGGAGCAGGGCAGCATCGCTCTTGGTGATCTGTGCCGTGATCCTGCGGCCCACCATGAATCGCTGCCGCTGTTGCCGCTGCTCCTGGCGCGCGACGGGCGTGATCACGAACTGCCAGATGACGAAATGATGCTGCAGCCGGGTGATCGATTGCTCTTTGCCGGGACGCGTGCGGCCAAGGTGGCGCAGAATCTGGCGCTCGACAATCGGAATGTGCTGGATTACGTGCTCACCGGCCACGATGCTCCAGGCTGGTTGTGGGGTCTGCTCAGCCGCTGGCGGAGGCAGGCCGGCGGGCTCGGGCAGCCGTAATGCGGTTTGCCGCGGTTGCCGTAGCGCTGGACCATCGCGGAGGCAGGAACGTGGTCGGGCGGCTCTCCGGCCAACCGATACCCAGGCGGGCCGTGGCCGAATTCGCCGCGCCCGCAGGTGGCGCTTCCTGCATCCAGGCGCCGGCGGCTTGCGTATGGCAAGGTGTATGAGTTAGCGGAAGATAACAATGACAGAGACTTCGGCAGCCTGTTGGGCGGATGATTGTCAGCAGGTGGTACGCCATCTGGCGACCGTGGTGTTTCCCTGGGATACCACGCGGGCGCTTGAGCTGGCGCTTTTCCGTACCTTCGCGTCGGTGCGCATCGGCGGTCTGCTGCATGCCACAGGTGAATTCGAAGCACGGACCTGCAAGCGCTACGACGATACCGATCTGATCATCAGTGAAATCATCGAAAACGGCTTCGACAGCCCGCGCGGCTCGCTGGCCATCGAACGAATGAATGCCCTGCATGGACGCTTCCGGATTGCCAACGAGGACTTCCTGTATGTCCTGTCTACGTTCATCCTTGAACCGATCCGCTGGAATGAGCGTTTCGGCTGGCGCCGCATGACCGAAGCCGAGCAAGCGGCCTGGTTTCGCTTCTGGCGCCAGCTCGGCGAGCGCATGCGGATCAGCCATCTGCCGCACAGTCTGGTCGATTTCGAAGAGTTCAGCCGTGCCTACGAGCAGGCCAACTTCCATCCGACGGCGGCCAGTCGACAGGTGGCACTGGCGACGCGCGAGCTCTTCGCCAGCTGGTTTCCGGCGCTGCTTCGCCCACTGGTACGCAGCAGCATCCGGGCCCTCCTCGATCCGCCGCTGCTCGCCGCGTTCGCTTTGCGCCCGGCACCGCGCGGGCTGGTGTGGCTGGTCGAACGTCTGCTGTTGTGGCGGGCGAGGGCTCTGCAGTGGCTTCCCCGACGCCGACGGCCCAAGCTGCGCACCCGGATCCCGCGGACAGATTATCCGCAAGGTTACACCATCGAGTCCCTCGGACCGCCACCCCTGGGTTGCGCCGGTCGGAGATTGCCCAGTAAAGGAGGAGAAAGATGATCACGATCATGGCACGCATCACCGCCAGAGCCGGCAGCGAAGACGAATTGCGCCAGGTACTGGAGCACTTGCTGGCTCCGACTCGCCAGGAGGTCGGGTGTGTGAGTTATGAACTGTTTCATAACCAGGACAATCCGCTCGAGTTTGTCACTGTGGAGCGCTGGCGCGAGCAGTCGGCGGCCGACGCTCATCTGGCTACCCAGCACGTGGCGGCAGCCATCCAGCGTGCGGGCGCACTAATGACGGCAGCGCCGCTGATCCATCGCTTCCAGCCGGTCGACTGATGTCGCCCGCCACCAACTGCTTGCGCAGCCGGCGCCCCCCGTTGGCCGGCGTCAGCTCTGGTCCGGGCCCGCTGTTGTCGTCTTGCCGGACCGGTCGCGGGAGGCAGTGATGACGGCGCTTGACGCGGGTGCGCCGGAACGGGTGGCGGGTCGTGGTGAACCGCCCGGCGCACCGGCGTCCGGCCAGGCAGGATTGACGCACAGGCGCGAGCAGCGGCAGCTTGAGACACGTCGGGCGGCTGCCGGCTGGTCCTGGTGGCAACAGATCCTGTTCTTTCTGGCGGCGCTCGTCGGTGGCAGTTATCTGTTGGCCATTGCCTGGCTTTATCTTTGTCAGGAGCGCCTCATCTTCGAGCCCGTGCCGTTGCCTGCGGAACACCGCTTCGTGCAGGCTGAGGTCGAGGAAGTGACGCTTCGGGTCGATGGCGCAGCGCTGTCGGCCCTGCATCTCCGGTTGCCTGATCCGCAGGGAGTGGTTTTCTTCCTGCATGGCAACAACGGTAATCTCGCCTCCTGGTTTGTCAATGCGGATTTCTATCGCCTGGCCAACTACGATCTGTTCATGCTTGATTACCGCGGTTATGGCAAGAGCAGCGGCCGCATCGAGAGCGAGGCGCAACTGCGTGCCGACGTGCGGGCCGCCTGGGACGAAGTCGCCCGACAATATGCCGGCAAGCGCAAGGTGATCTACGGTCGTTCGCTCGGTACCGCACTGGCCGCTGGCTTGGCCGCCGAGGTGCAGCCGGATCTGACCATCCTGGTGTCACCGTTCTGCAGCATGGCTCAATTGATGCGGCTGCATTATCCGCTGCTGCCGACGCTACCGCTGCGCTACCCGCTGGTGACCTGTGACGACGTTGCCCGGTTGCGCGGGCCTCTCTTGCTGGTGCATGGCGAACGGGATCGACTGATTCCGGTCGGGCACAGCGAGCAGCTGCTGGCGCGGGCGCCGCAGGCCCGCCTGCTGCGCCTGCCGGCTGCCGCGCATGGCGACATACATCAATTCCAGGGCTATCACGAAGAACTGCTGCGTACGCTGCAGGCGCTCTGACCAACACAACGACCGAGGAGGACATCTGATGCTCAAGGGACTTATGCAGGATCGCCCGTTGCTGATCTCGTCGCTGATCGAACACGCAGCCCGACTTCATCCTCGGAGGGAGATCGTTTCGCGCACCAGTGAGGGGCCGATTCATCGCTGCACCTACGCCGATATCGACCGGCGGACCAGGCAACTCGCCAGCGCACTGACCGCACTCGGTGTCACACCCGGTCAACGTGTCGCCACGCTGGCCTGGAATGGCTACCGGCACATGGAGCTGTACTACGGCGTTTCGGGGATGGGGGCAGTGCTGCATACCATCAATCCACGCCTGTTTCCCGAACAGATCGAGTACATCGTCAACCATGCCGAGGATTGCCTGCTTTTCTTCGATCTCGGTTTCGTGGGGCTGGTCGAGAGCCTGGCGGGGAAGATACCCGGTGTGCGCGCTTGCGTGGTGATGACCGACCGCGCGCACATGCCCGAATGCAGCCTCCCCGGGCTGCTGTGCTACGAGGACCTGATCGGCGGTCGGTCGGATGCGTACGACTGGCCGGTGCTGGATGAGAACGTCGCCTCGTCGCTCTGTTACACCTCGGGTACCACCGGCAATCCGAAGGGCGTGCTCTACTCGCATCGCTCGTCGGTGCTGCATTCATGGGCGGCCTGCGCCGTCGACGGTCTGGCCATCGGGGCTGCCGAGACAGTGCTTCTGGTCGTCCCGATGTTTCACGTCAACGCCTGGGGAATGCCATACGCCGGGGCGATGAGCGGTGCCCGACTGGTGCTGCCGGGGCCGGCGCTCGACGGCGCCAGCATCTACGGGCTGATGCGCGACGAGCAGGTCACCCTGGCGCTCGGCGTGCCGACGGTCTGGCTGATGCTCCTGCAACATGTCGATACGGCGCGCCTCAAGCCCCGGGACGAGCTCTGCCTGCGCCGCGTCGTGATTGGCGGTTCGTCGGCTCCGCGCACGATGAGCGAACGCTTCGCGACCGATTTCAGCGCTTTCGTCGTCCATGCCTGGGGAATGACCGAGATGTCGCCGCTCGGTACGGTCTGCAACCTGCTGCCGCGGCACGCCGGCCTGACGCTGGAAGAGCGCCTGGCAATTCAGGAGAAGCAGGGGCGTGCGGTCTATGGCGTCGAGATGAAGCTGGTCGATGACGCAGGGGTTCGGCTTCCCTGCGATGGCGAGACTGCCGGTCACCTGCTGGTGCGCGGCCCGTGGGTCACCCGCGGCTACTACCGCGACGCCGGGGCTGGCCTTCTCGATCCGGATGGTTTTTTCGACACCGGTGACGTGGCAACCATCGATGCCGATGGCTACATGCGGATTACCGATCGCTCGAAGGACGTCATCAAGTCGGGTGGTGAATGGATCTCTTCGATTGCCCTCGAGAACGCCGCCGTGGCCCATCCGGCGGTTGCCGAAGCGGCGGTGATCGGCGCCGCGCATGACAAGTGGCAGGAGAGGCCGTTGCTGATCGTGGTCAGAAAGCCCGGTGGCGAACTGACGCGCGAGCTCATGCTCGAGTTCCTGCAAGGCCGGGTGGCGAGCTGGTGGATACCCGACGACGTTGTGTTCGTGGACCAGTTGCCGCATACGGCAACCGGCAAGCTGCACAAGTTGAAGCTGCGCGAGATGTTCAAGGACTACCGCTTGCCCGCCGCCTGAACCGCTGCCGGGGTACGACCGGTCCCGGCGGCCGCTTGCCGTGTCGGCCTGCTCGCTCGCCGGGTTTGGCATCCTCGGGCGGGTATAATCCTTCCGGTGGGGCCGCAGCGGCGCGTAACCTGGTTTCCCGGGAGGCGTCTTCGGGTAATCCTGGCGCGCTGCGACTCTCTGTTCCTGCTTGCCTGGCGGCGTGATGGCGCCGTTTTTCACATTCCGGTAGCCGATCGTGATCGCTGATCCCGTTGCACGCGCGCGCCTTGTCGGCCTCATCTGCATTGTTGCTTCGGCCGCCGGCTTTGGCGCGATGCCGATTTTCGGCAAGCTGGCTTACGCCAAGGGGGTGGATCTCCCGAGCATGCTGTTCCTGCGCTTTGCCCTGGCTGGCCTGTTGATGGCGAGCGTGATGCAGTGGTGTGCCATGCCCTGGCCGCGCGGACGAAATCTTCTGCTGTTGATCGTCATGGGTGGGCTGGGCTACGTCGGACAATCCTTCTGTTACTTTGCGGCGCTGCAGCACGCGACCGCCGGGCTGACGGCCTTGCTGCTCTATCTGTATCCGGCCATCGTTACCGTTCTGTCGGCGCTTCTCGCTCGTCGGCGACTGTCGCTACTGCGCATGCTGGCGGTGGCGGCAGCGTTGTTCGGCAGCGGTCTGGCGGTCGGCGGCAGTCTCGCCGGCAGCCTGCCCGGCATCCTGCTCGGCGTTGGCGCTGCCTCGATCTACTCGATTTATATCCTGGTCGGTGAACGGGTGACACCGATCGCCGGGGCAATGCCTTCGGCGACGGTGGTCATGCTCGCCGCAGCGCTGGTTTACGGCTTGATCGTCTGCTGGCAGGGGCCGGCGTTTCCAGTCTCGCCGACCGCCTGGGCAGCGGTCGGCGGCATCGCGCTGTTCTCCACGGTGGTGGCGATGATCGCCTTCTTCGCCGGCATGGCGCGCCTGGGAGCAGCCGATGCGGCGACCATGTCAACGCTCGAACCAGTGGTCACCGTAATCCTGGCCGCAGTTTTTCTTGGCGAAGCGGTCGGTGGCGGACAACTCGTCGGTGGGACGATCATCCTGGCTGCAGTGATTGTGCTGGCGCGTGCGCGGCAGGCGGGGGATCACCAGCCGCGCGGGTAGTCGCCGGCAGGAAGTGCAGCAGGTGCTCGACCACTACCTGCGGCCGCTCGCTCATCATCGCGTGGCCGCAGTCCGCGATCTCGACGCGCCGCGCGTGGCGCAGTGCTTCCTGCAGGGGGGGCAGATTGCGGCGTGGAGTCATCCGGTCGCGCCGCGCCACCATCAGCAGCGTCTGGCAACGGACCTGGGCTGCTGCTTCCAGCCCGTTCAGATAGTTGTTGCAGTTGGCCAGATCGATGGCGAGAACACCTGGCGGGCTGCGTCGCATGATTGCCAGCGTCACCCCGGGGCCCCAGATGCCGTGACCACCGCCACCGGTAAGCTGGAACCGGGGCGTCAGCGAGTATTCGTTGATCAATCGATAGACTTGGTCTGGCGTTGTCGCAGCGCAGGCGAGCAGGGGGTCGGCCACCGGCATCGGCACCGAGCTGCCGAGCAGGACAAGACCGCTGACGCGCTGCGGATGACGAGCGGCGCCTTCGAGCGCGACCAACGACCCCATCGAATGCCCCACCAGGATGACCTTGTCGACGCCGGTGGCATCGAGCAGCGCCGGCAACCAGTCGGCCAGCGCCTCGATGCTGGGCAAGGGCGGGCCGCCGGAGAGGCCGTGGCCAGGCAGATCGGGAGCCAGCACGCAGCAGCCGGCAGCGCTCAGGCTGCTCGCCACCTGATGCCAGGCGTCGCGGTCATGTGCTGCACCGTGAATCAGCAGCAGGGGTGGCCAGGGCGAATGGGCCGGTGCAAACGGATGATCGGTAGCCAGGCGGCAGAGTTGTCCGGCGACGGTGAGTTCCATGCGGCGATACGCGGCCAGTCTGTGCCCGTCGCCGCTTCAGGCGAGGACGTCCGGTTCGAGCCGGTGCTCGAGCAGCACGATGCGATCCTTGAGCAGCAGCTTTCGTTTCTTCAGGCGGCGAATCAGGAGTTCATCCGGCGGTGGGTTGAGCATGAGGTGGTCAATGACCTGGTCGAGGTCATGATGCTCGATCTCCAGTTCGCGCAAGGTTTCGCGGGTTGCAGTGATTTCGTCTTCGGTCAGCATGGTCGGCGATATCCCTCAGGTTGTGATGCGGCCACCTAGGCGGGGCCTTCCACCAGGCGAGCGCAACGATGGACAAAAGGTGCTGCGCGGCGTGCAGCCGGTCCGGCAAGCGGCGCTGTCCGCCGGCCCGGCGGACAGGGTGCGTGGCAGGTCGGGTCGGGTCTATGGTAGGCGTGCCAGGAGCAAAAGACAACGGCAGCGCAGACCAGACGGACGGATGGAGGCGCCTGCTCGTCGCAAGCCAGGCGCGACGATCTGCGAGGCACTCCGCGCACTTGCGCGGGACTTGCGGCACGGGGCGATTTTGCGAATAGAATAGAGGGTGAAATTGTAACTCTGAGATAGTGCCGGGAGGAGGCAGATGGTTTACCACATTATCGTTTCGTTCGGGCGGGAGAGGCAGTACGAGTTCAAGTTCTCTCATACCGAACTTGCTGCAGGCTCTCCCGAAGAAGCGCGCCGCTGGTTTGACAAGGAATTCGCCGATCTCGAATGCGAACCCAGCAACCCGATGGGCAAGGTGCTGATCATCGACAAGATTCTGAATGTGGCGCGCTATGGTGGCGAGCAACGCTTCGTCGAGGGCAAGGACTGGGCGCTGCGCTTTGCCCGTTACACCGCTCTGGCGCTGGGTCGCGACACCGTCCGCATCGATGTGGCGGCCTTCAATATCGGTTACTGAACGACCCTGCCCAGCGCGGCGCAGGTTTGCGGGCCTGCGCCGTTTGGTTTTATGGACATTGGCCATTGTCGTTCCCGAACCGTGCGTTCGGCGCGCGGCACCGGCCGCGGCATGGCGACCGCCAGATGACAGGTGATGAACAAGGCTTTGATCGGCAACACGGCTGGCGAGGAGGATGACGATGAACCCGTCGATCCGAATCTCCGACTGCCGCAGGGTACGCGCAACTACATCACGCCGGATGGGCATGCGCGCATCCGGGCGGAACTCGAACGGCTGCTGCGGGTCGAGCGGCCGCAGGTGGTCAGTGTCGTGCAGTGGGCGGCGGCGAACGGCGACCGCTCGGAGAACGCCGATTACCTCTACGGCAAGCGACGGCTGCGCGAAATCGATCGGCGCATACGCTTCCTTACCCGGCGTCTCGACCTGGCGGAGATCGTCGATCCGGCCCGCCGTCAGAACACCGAGCAGGTGTTTTTTGGCGCGACGGTGACCATCTGCGACGAGCAGGGACTGGAGAACACCTATCAGATCGTCGGCGTGGACGAGACCGATCTGGCTCGGGGGCGCATCAGCTGGGTGTCGCCGCTGGCGCGTGCCCTGCTCAAGTCACGCGAAGGCGACTCGGTACGTTTTCAAAGTCCGGCCGGTTGGCGAGTCGTCGAGGTGCTGACCGTCGGATACCCGAGCAGTGATCCCTGAGTCGCAAGCGTTGCACCCGATTTGCCCGGCGGCGCGCTGCTGCCCGCCTGAAGGGCTTGAAATGGCGGCGATCGTCCCCAACTGCTGGGCCATTGCGCGCATCGTCCGGTCCGCGCCGATCCGCCTTTCGTCCATAACGCCTTTTACGGAGACATTGCATGGGTGCCCAGAAGGAAACACTCGGTTTTCAGGCAGAAGTCAAACAACTGCTCAACCTGATGATCCACTCGTTGTACAGCAACAAGGAGATCTTTCTCCGCGAGTTGATCTCCAACGCTTCCGACGCTTGCGACAGGCTGCGTTTCGAGGCCTTGAACAATGCAGCCTTGTACGGTGACGATGCCGATCTCAGGATTCATGTCTCGTTCGACAAGGAGGCACGGACGCTGAGCATTGCCGACAACGGCATTGGATTGTCGCGCGAAGAAGCGGTTGAACACCTGGGAACGATCGCCAAGTCGGGCACGCGTGAGTTCTTCTCGGCGCTGACCGGAGACCAGGCCAAGGACGCGCATCTGATTGGTCAGTTCGGGGTCGGTTTTTACTCGTCCTACATCGTTGCCGACAAGGTGACGGTGATTTCCCGCCGCGCCGGCCTTGAAGCAAATCAGGCGGTGCGCTGGGAATCGACGGGCGAGGGCGACTTCACGGTCGAGGTCATCGAGCGGGTACAGCGCGGTACCGAGGTGACCCTGCACCTGCGCGAGGCAGAAGATGAGTTTCTGTCGACCTGGAAGTTGCGCGAGATCATCCGCAAGTACTCCGATCACATCACGCTGCCCATCTTGATGAAGAAGGAGCAGTGGGACGACGAGAAGAAGGCTCAGGTGATGACCGACGAGGACGAGACGGTCAACCAGGCTTCGGCCTTGTGGAGTCGTCCGAAGTCGGAGATCAGCGAGGAGCAGTACAACGAGTTCTACAAGCATGTGGCGCATGATTTCGAGGACCCGCTGGCGCATGTTCATGCCCGCGTCGAAGGCAAACAGGAATACACGCAACTGCTGTACATTCCGTCGCGTGCCCCGTTCGACCTCTTCGAGCGCACTGCGCGTCACGGCGTCAAGCTTTATGTGCGACGCGTCTTCATCATGGACGATGCCGAGCAGCTGATGCCGCTCTACCTGCGTTTCGTGCGCGGGGTGGTTGACTCCAATGACCTCCCCTTGAACGTGTCGCGCGAGATTCTCCAACAATCACGCGACATCGAAACGATCCGTGGCGGCTGCGTGAAGCGGGTGCTCGGCCTGCTCGAAAACCTGGCCGACAGCGAGGCGGCGGCGGACAAGGAGAAATACGTCAGGTTCTGGAAGGAATTTGGCCGCGTCCTCAAGGAAGGTGTCGGCGAGGACTTCGCCAACAAGGAGCGGATCGCCAAGCTCTTGCGCTTTGCCTCGACGCAGGCCGATACGGCCGAGGAAAGTGTTTCGCTGGCCGATTACGTGGCGCGCATGAAAGAGGGTCAGGAGAAGATCTATTACGTCACGGCCGAGACCTTTACCGCGGCAAGGAACAGCCCGCATCTCGAGATCTTCCGCAAGAAAGGCATCGAGGTCCTGCTGCTCTCCGATCGGGTGGACGAGTGGGTGACCGGCCACCTCACCGAGTTCGACGGGAAAACATTGCAATCGGTGGCCAAGGGTGGGCTCGATCTCGGCAAGCTGGAGGATGTGGCGGAGAAGGAGGCGGCCGAAAAAGCTGCCGACGAGTACAAGGATCTGATCGAAAAGGTGAAGACGACGCTGGGTGACAAGGTCAAGGACGTGCGTGTCACGCATCGCCTGACCGACTCCCCGTCCTGTCTGGTCGCCGATCAGTACGATCTGGGTGGCAACCTGCAGCGTATCCTCAAGGCAGCCGGGCAGCAGGCGCCGGCCAGCAAGCCGATCCTCGAGATCAATCCCCGGCACCCGGCGGTGCAGCGCCTCAAGTACGAAGAGACGCGCTTCGACGACTGGGCCAACCTGTTGCTCGAACAGGCGATCCTGGCGGAAGGCGGCTCGCTCGAGGATCCGGCCGGTTTCGTCAAGCGGATCAACGACCTGATGTTGGCGCTCTCGCTGGGGGGCAGTCGATGATCGGCGGCGGCAGGCCGGAGTTGCTGCACGGTCTGCCGCCGATCCTCGATCGTACCGTCAGGACGTTGATTCTCGGCAGTTTTCCATCGCCGGCGTCGCTTGCGGCGGGCCATTACTATGCGCATCGCCAGAACCAGTTCTGGCGTCTGCTCGGTGCGTTGCTCGACGAGCCTTTGGCGGAACTCGACCATGAAGGCAAGCAGTGGACCCTGTTACGACATCGCATCGGCGTCTGGGACGTCTATCGGCAGTGCCTGCGCCAAGGGGCGCTCGATGCTGCGATCGAGTCTGCGGTGATGAACGATTTCTCGCGCCTGCGCGATGAAACACCTTTGCTCGAGCGCGTCTGTTTCAATGGCCAGACAGCCGGCCGGTTGGCCGGCTGGTTTGCCGGAAAAGGTTACGCAACCTGCATCCTGCCTTCAAGCAGCCCGGCCTATACCCTGGCCTTCGACCACAAGCTGGCAGCATGGCGCGCCGCCGGTCTCGGCTAGGCGAGCAGGCACTGATCGACCGCTCGCCGGAGCAGGGTAACGGCGTGCCGCGTTCCTTGCGCGAGTCGGCCTTACCTGGCGGGCGGGGCGAGTGCGTCGCGCAGGCACTGGCGATGCTCCGGACCGGTCTTCTCGCGGCACATTTCGCGTGCCTTCTGGTGGCGTAGGCAGCGCGCCGGATCGGCCGACTTGCTGCAGTCGACCGGTGGCATCTTCTCCTGCACACATTGCTTGAATGCCGGACCGGTCTGCTCCCTGCAGGCGGCGTAGGCCTGTTTGCGTACTTCACACTGTTGCGGATTGCCGGCCTGGCTACAGTCGGCCTGCTGCGCCTGTTCGTGCATGCACTGCTGGCGTTCGGGGCCTGCCTTGTCCCGGCAGGCTTCGCGCACCTTGCGGTGAGCCTCCTGACGAGCCCGGCACTGCTCGGGGTTGGCTGCCTTGGCACAGTCCGCCGGTGGCCCCATTCCGCGGCCGCCGCCGCTACCGGCCGCCATGCCTGGTCCCATGCTGCCGGGGCCGGTCTGGGAAAACGCCGGCAGGGCAAACAACACGCTGGCGAGCGAAACGAGGATCAGTGAACTTCTGGACATTGGTGGCCTCCTTGTGGCATGTGGCGGGGTCTGCCTGGCGGGCAGGCAGCTCGAACTTCGGCGCGGATGAGCGAAGCGTCCATCTTACACCCTGGCCGCGTCGCCATTGAGTAGCGCAGGTGCTCTCCGGTATAGTGTCCGAACCCTTCCCAGGAACACCCGACATGCTGCAAGCGACGGTACACACCGTTCATGAACATCGCCTGACGCTGGCGGAGGTGCTTGGCTGGCTGGTCGATGATGGCCGTGTCACCTCCGCCCAAGCCGACCTCCTGATCAAGGAGAGTCGCCTGAAGCGGCTGGTGGCGCATCCCCTGGTGATCGTTGCCGACCAGAAATGGAAATCGGAGCAGGAACCGCATCGCCCGCTGACGCTTGAAGAGCTGGGCGAGTGGATGGCCGGCCGGGTCGGCCTGACGTATCACCACATTGATCCGCTCAAGGTCGATTTCACTGCTGTGACGGAAGTGATGTCCAGTGCCTATGCGACACGTTTTGGCATTCTGCCGATCCAGGTGACGACCCGGGAAGTGGTCGTGGCGACTACCGAACCTTTTTTGCGCGACTGGGAGAAAGAGATTCGGGCGATCGTCAAGAAGGAAATCCGCCGTGTTTTTGCCAGTCCGGTCGATGTGGCGCGCTATCTGGTCGAGTTCTACAATCTCGCGCGGTCGGTCAAGAAGGCCGCACAGCTTGGTGGCCCGACTGGCAATCTGTCGTCCTTCGAGCAGTTGGTCGAACTTGGTCGTACCAATCGCCAGTTCGACGCCAATGACCAGCACATCGTCAACATCGTCGACTGGTTATGGCAATACGCCTTCGAACAGCGGGCGAGCGACATCCATATCGAGCCACGGCGTGAGGTCGGGATCGTCCGCTTTCGGATCGACGGTGTTCTGCATCAGGTGTACCAGATTCCGATGAGTGTCCTGGCGGCGATGATCAACCGCGTCAAGATTCTCGGTCGTATGGACGTGGTCGAGAAGCGCCGACCGCAGGATGGCCGGATCAAGACACGGACGGTTGATGGTCAGGAAGCGGAGCTGCGTCTGTCGACCCTGCCGACCGCCTTCGGCGAGAAACTGGTGATGCGCATTTTTGATCCCGAGGTACTCGTTCGCGGCTTTTCGGAACTCGGTTTCACTGAGGAGGACCAGGCGCGCTGGAAGGCGATGGCGGAAAGGCCGAACGGCATCATCCTGGTCACCGGACCCACCGGGTCGGGAAAAACGACGACACTGTATTCGACGCTCAAACAGCTGGCCACACCGGCGGTCAACGTGTGCACGATCGAAGATCCGATCGAAATGGTCGAGCCGGCGTTCAACCAGATGCAGGTGCAAAACGTCATCGATCTCGGCTTCGCGCAGGGGGTTCGCGCGCTGATGCGCCAGGACCCCGACATCATCATGATAGGTGAGATCCGTGACCTGGAGACGGCGGAGGTGGCGATTCAGGCTGCCCTGACCGGTCACCTGGTGTTGTCGACCCTGCATACCAACGACGCACCCTCGGCGATCACCCGCATGCTCGATCTCGGTGTTCCATCGTATCTGCTCGGCGCAACGGTGCTCGGGGTGATGGCGCAGCGTCTGGTGCGCATCCTCTGCCCGCAATGCAAGCAGGTGCACCCGGCGAGCCCGGTCGAGGAGACGATGTGGGATCAACTGGTGGCACCCTGGAAGTCGAACCGCCCGGCGCGCTTCTACCGGCCGGTGGGTTGTCTCGATTGCCGGATGACCGGCTACCTCGGGCGTGTCGGACTCTACGAGATTCTGATGTTGTCGCCGGACATCAAGCTGGCGATCGGCGAGAACAAGGATATCGCGAAGATTCGCGACCTTGCTTTCCGCGAAGGCATGAAACCCCTGCGCATCTCGGGGGCAATGAAGATCGCTGCCGGCGTGACGACCCTGGCGGAAGTGTTCAAGGTGGCGCCACCCATCGAGCAGGGCTGACCAGACGTCCCGTGTGCAGAGTGCGGCCCAGCAAACCGGCGCCGAAGACCGATCGACTCTAAAGTTGGAGCGTATTCGTGCCGTATCTGGCCGATGTGGACCGCCAACCGGTTGCGGCAGACTGGGTTGCCGGAGCGGTCGATCGGTTGATTGGGCCATGTTGCCGGAGAGGAGAAGACCCGGTTGAGCGAGAAAGCGTCGTTGTCCGTCGGCTCGCAGGATGGGCGTCCGGGTGCGGGTAGCGGAACAACTGCCGCAGAGGTCGCAGCGAGCAGCCTTGTGGCCGCCGAGGCTGGGTCCCTGCTGGTCTCGCTTGAGGGGGACACGGTCGACCGTGAAGTCGCGCACGCCGGCAACTCGTGGAAGCTGCTGCTGGTGGACGATGAGGAAGATGTCCACGCCGTGCTCCACCTTGCTCTGCAGGACGTATTGATCGAAGGTCGTCGCTTGCTGCTGCTCGATGCGCGTTCGTCGGAGGAGGCGAAGGCCATGCTGGCGGCCAATTCCGACATTGCCCTGATCCTGCTCGACGTGGTGATGGAGTCGGATCGGGCTGGTCTGGATTTGGTGCGCTACATTCGTGGCGAGCTGGCCAATCGTAGCGTACAGATCGTTCTGGTCACCGGACAACCGGGCTACGCTCCGCAACGGGATGTGATCAGCGACTATGAGATCGATGGCTATCGGCTGAAATCGGAACTGAGCGCGAACCAGATCTTCGTCCAGGTCTGCTCGGCCATTCGCACCTACCGCCTGCGGCGGGAACAGGAGAGCCTGCAGCAGGACCTCGAGCTCAAGGTGCAGCAACTCGACGAGGCGGTACAGGCGCTGCGCGAGAGCGAGGCAAACCTGATCCGGGCGCAGTCCGTGGCCCATGTCGGGAGTTGGAACTACGACCTGGTCAGCGACCAGATGCACCTGTCCGCCGAAACCTGCAGCATCTTTGGTCTGCCGGAAGGCACTGTCGGGAGTTGCCGGACGTATCTGGCACGCGTTTGTGCCGAAGACCGCGCTGCTCTGGAGCAGGCCTGGCGGGTCTTCATCGAACGCGGCGGCTCTTTCGAACATGAGCATCGCGTCATGGTCGGCAACACGGTGCGCCATGTGCGCCACCGGGCCGACCTGACCAGGGGAGCGGACGGCAAGGCACTGCGCAGCCTGGGAACGACCCAGGATGTCACCGAGCGCAAGCAGGCAGAAGAGGAACTGCGGCGCTCCAACGCCGAGCTGGAGCAGTTCAGCTACGCCATTTCCCACGACCTTCGCCAGCCGTTGCGAATGATCGCCAGCTACCTGCAACTGATCGGCATCAGTCTTGCCGATCAACTTGACGCCGAGCAGCGCAGCTACTTCAGCTTTGCCATCGACGGCGCCAAGCGACTCGACCGAATGCTGGTCGCTCTGCTCGAGTACTCGCGGGTTGGTCGCCTGGGCGAACCACCAGCCTGGCTCGAAAGCCGGGCGATCGTCGATGAAGCCTTGCTCTTCCTGCAGCCGGCGATTGCCGAGGCAGAAGCCGGGATCAGCATTCGCGGCAAGTGGCCACGAGTTTTCGTCCGCCCTGACGAGATGCTGCGCCTGTTGCAGAACCTGATCAGCAACGCTGTGAAGTTTCGCGTCGCGGGCCGCACTCCGCAGATCACCGTTGCCAGCCAGGTGCTCGCTGGCGAGTGGTTGCTGGTCGTCACCGACAACGGCGTCGGCATACAGGTGGGACAGGTTGATCGGCTGTTTCAGGTTTTCCAGCGTTTGCAGAGCCGTAGCGCTTTCGAGGGAAGCGGTGTCGGTCTGGCACTTTGCCGCAAGATTGCTGGCCATCATGGTGGCAGGATCTGGGCCGAGTCGCCAGGCGAAGGTCAGGGCAGTCGCTTCTGCGTCTCGCTGCCGTTATGGCGGGGAGAGGCATGACGCGCCGCCTCTCTTCACCGACCTTCGAGCGGCGGGACGGGGCAGAAGCGACGCACACCAGTTGGCTGTGCCGGCCGTGGTACGTGGCACTGCTGGTTTTCCTGCTGACCGGGACGCTGGCGGCCGGACTGATCTGGCGTCAGGAGCAGTATCGCATGCGCGAAGCACGCAACCTGGCCACCAGCCTGGCTGCCGAGCGTACGCATGATATTCAGACCGGTGTCGACCGGGTGTTGTCAGCCACCTATGCCTTGGCGGCAATGGTACAGCAGGGCAAGGGAGTGGTCTCCAACTTCGAGGTTACGGCAAGTCGGCTGCTGCGCTACTTCCCGGGTGCTTCTGCGCTGCAGTTGGCGCCGGATGGCGTCGTCAGGCAGGTGGTTCCGCTTGTCGGCCACGAGAAGTCGATCGGGCATGACCTGATGCACGATCCGGCGCGTGGCAAGGAGGCGCAGCAGATCCGGGACAGCGGTCAGTTGATGCTGGCTGGTCCTTTCCAGTCGATCCAGGGTGACCAGGCGGCCGACGGCCGCCTGCCCGTGTTTCTGGAAGACAGCCAGGGTCAGCCAGCCTTCTGGGGGTTTGCCATCGTCCTGATCGCCTTGCCCGAAGTTCTGGCGTCGGCGGGGCTCGACGAACTGCCGGCGCGTGGCTATGCTTACGAACTTTGGCGCCACCACCCGGAGACTGGCGACAAGATGGTAATTGGCAGTTCGCCAACGGCAACCCCGTCAGACCCGGTCGACAAGGCGTTTGCGGTACCCAACGCGACCTGGACCTTGAGCGTCGCACCACTTGGCGGCTGGACCGATACGCGAGACTTGTGGTGGCAATCGGCCGTCGGTCTGTTGTTCTGCGCACTTCTCGCCTGGCAGGCCGGTTGGCAGGCGAAACTGGTGGCGGCATCGAAAGCGCACGAGCGGACCCTCGAGCGGCGGGTGGCGCAACGCACGGCCGATCTGCAGCGCTTTGCGGAAGTCACTGCTCATCACCTGCAGGAGCCTGCGCGCCGCGTCGCCAGCTACGCCGGCCGCCTGCGCAGCCAGCTTGCCGGACGCATCGAGGACGCCGAAGTGCAGGTGTCGCTGGACTTCATCAGCCAGCAGGCTGCTCGCCTGCAGGAACTCCTGCGGGATGCCGAGCTCTATCTGTCGGCTGATCAGCCACGCGGCAAGATCGAGTCCTGCGCGGTCGAGCCGATCCTGACCGACGTCCTGGGCCGGCTTGCCGAGCCGATTGCCGAGGCAGGGGCCCGAGTCAGCATCGGCGCGCTGCCGTCGGCGCTGATCGACCAGCCTCGGTTTAACGACCTGTTTCGAGTGGCGATCGAGAACGCCCTACGGCACGCGCGTTCTGGAAAACCGATGCGCATCGAAATCGGCGGCCAGTGCTGCGCCGGCTGGGTGCGCTACCACGTCAGTGACAACGGTCCCGGTGTCGAAGCCGAGTATCGCCGACGCGTCTTTCGCGTCTTCGAGCGCTTGTCGTCGAGCGGTGAAGGAACCGGGGTTGGTCTGGCCATTCTTCGGCGCATCGTCGAAAGCGCTGGCGGCCAGGCGTGGATCGAAGAGGCGCGCGGCGGTGGTTGTCGCCTGGTGCTGCAACTGCCGGCGGGCGACCAGCCGTCGGCCGAGGTCGGACGATCATGAGCCAGCGCACCCGCCATGATGAGAGCAGTGAGCCGGCAGGCATGAACACGGCGACGTCTGGCTTGCTGATCTTGTTGGCGGAAGACGAACCGGCCGATGCGCACCTGCTGTGCGTGGCTTTGCACGAGAACCGCATTGAGGCCGAGGTGCAGCATGTCTTCGATGGTCGCGAAGCGCTCGAGTATCTGCGCCGCCAGGGGGGGCGTTTTGCCGAAGCGCAGCGGCCCGATCTGATCCTGCTTGATCTGAACATGCCACGCATGGATGGTCGCGAGTTTCTTGCTGCGCTCCAGGACGACGTTTCACTGCGGGAAATTCCGGTCGTCGTCCTGAGTACTTCGGAAGTCGAGCGCGACGTACTTGCTGCCCATCGGTTGGGTGCTGCCGGCTATATTGCGAAGTCGCCCGACGTCGGCGTTTTCATTGAAGAGATCGGTCGGCTCGGAGACTACTGGTCCAGATTGGTGCGCTTGCCGCACAATGGCGAATGGGTCTTGCGGGAGCAGGACGGTTCGGAGACGAAGAGATGAGCAAGTCGGCACAGCAGATCTCGATTCTGGTGGTCGAAGACGACCCCGGCGACTTTGGGCTGATTCAGGCCAGCATCCGCCGCGCCGGTCTGCAGCGCCTGGGCGACAGGGCACCGCTCACCTGGGTAACGACACTCGGTGACGGGGTACGCATGGCGCTTGCGTCGAGGCCGGACGTCGTCCTGCTCGACCTTTCCCTGCCCGATTCGGCTGGCCTTGCCACGGTCCAGGAAGTGCGCGTGGCGGTGCCCGATGTACCGATCATCGTGCTTACCGGTGCGGACGATCATCAACTGGCCGAGGCCGCGCTTGAGGCCGGTGCTCAAGACTATCTGGTCAAGGGTCAGTTCGAGCATGATGCGCTCGGCAGGGCGATCCGTCATGCACTGGTCCGCCAGAAGCTCGAGTCGCGCCTGCGCCTGTTCGAAGCGGCACTGAATTCTGCAGCCAACGGCATCGTGATTACCGACGTGAACGCAAGCGTGGAATGGACCAATCCCGCATTTACCCGGATGACCGGGATCAGCCTGGCCGAGGCGCTTGGCCGCCGGCCGAACGAGATGCTCAACTCGGGAATGCAGAACCCGGAGTTCTATCAGCGGATGTGGGAGACGATTCTCGGTGGCCGGGTCTGGAGCGGAGAAATCGTCAACCGCCGCAAGGATGGCAGCCTCTATGACGAAGCTCTGACCATTTCGCCGGTCACCGACATGAGCGGCCGGATTCGGCATTTTGTCGCCATAAAACAGGATATCTCCGAGCGCAAGGCGACTGAAGAACGGGTGCAGCACCTCGCCCACCATGACCCCTTGACCGACTTGCCGAACCGGGCTTTGCTCAGCGATCGGTTGTTCCAGGCCTTGGCACAGGTGCGGCGGGATCGCGGAACACTGGCCCTGATGTTCCTCGATCTGGACCAGTTCAAGCCGGTCAACGACACTCTCGGACACGACATCGGTGATCTGTTGCTCAAGGAGGTGGCGCTACGCCTGAAGTCGTGCGTGCCTCGGGACTCGGATACCGTGGCAAGACTCGGCGGTGACGAGTTCGTCATCCTGCTGGCACAGATGGACAAGGCGATGGATGCCATGCTGGTGGCCGGAAAGGTCCTTGCTGCCCTCAAGCGACCGTTCGCCATCGGACCGCACACGATCGGAGTCTCGGCCAGTATCGGCATCGCCGTCTACCCGCAACATGGTGACGACGTTGCGCATCTGCTTAAAAATGCGGACACGGCGATGTACTACGCAAAGCAAGCCGGCCGCAACTGCTACCGGTTTTTCCGTACGGTTGCCGAGACCGCCGGTGCCTAGCCGGCAACCGATAGGGCGCAGAGGCGAGGAAAGATGAACCCGGAGCATCTGCACTCGACCAACCGGAAGGCTGGTGACGATCACCCGCTCTACTGGGCGCCCTCGCTCATCTTCCTGAAGTATGCCGGTTGGGCGATCCTAATTACTGCTGTCGGGGTTCTGCTGACCATCCTCATGCTGATTCCGGATCAGCCCGGGCGGGCGTTTGGTCCGTCAATCCTCATTGCAGTGGCGGCTGCCAGCCTCTGGCTGATGTCTGGTGGGCGGGTGCGCGCATCGCTTGCCGTGCTGATCTGGGGTACCTGGGTGACCGTGGTCGGGATTTCGGTCTTTTTCGGAGGTCTGCGCGGGCTGCTGGTGATCCTCTATCCTTTGCTGATCATGACCGGAGGCTGGTTGCTCGGAGCGGGCGTGGCGCGCCTCCTTGGCGGGTTGACGGTCGCGGTGATCCTGGGTTTCATGGCAGCCGACTGGCTGACCCTGTTGCCGCCGCATCCGCCAACTCCTGCGCTGATGTATGCCCTGGTTCAGCTTGCCGCAGTAGTCGTGGCGGTCCTGCTGATAATTTTCCTCAGTCGTTCCTATCTGCGCCGGATCGATGAAGTGGAGCAATTGGGAAGCGCTCTTGCGCAGCGCACGGCGGACTTGCAGGCCACCGCAGCCGATCTCAACCGTGCACAGGCGGTGGCTCATGTCGGCAGTTGGGTGTACGATCTGGTTGGTGGCAAGATCTGCATGTCGGACGAGGCCTGTCGGATTTTCGGACTCCCGGCTGGTTCGACCGGCAACCTCGCTGCCTTCACTGCGCTGGTTCATCCTGATGATCGTGCCAGCTTTCAGCAGGCCAGTGAAGCGGCGCTCAGGGGCGAGTCTTTCGAGCACGAGTTGCGGATAGTCACGGGCGGAGTGATACGCTGGATCGCGCAAAGGGCGGAGGTCGAGTTCGATGTTGATCGCCGGCCGCTGCGTATCTTGGGGACGACTCAGGATATCACACGGCGTAAGGAACTCGAAGCCTCCCTCAGGGAACAGAAAGAGTTCTTCCAGTTGATTTCCGAGAGCATTGGCGAGCATATCGCCGTGCTCGACCTGCAAGGACGCCGGGTTTACAACAGTTCCTCCTATCGACAGTTGTTCAGTGATGGGCGGGAACTGCAGGGGTCCGACTCTTTTGCCGATGTCCATCCGAATGACCGCGATCGGGTGCAGGAAGTCTTCCGGCAGACGGCGCAAACCGGAATTGGACAGCAGATCGAGTATCGCCTGCTGCGTCAGGATGGCGCGGTCCGTCACATGTCGTCGATTGGCCGCGCGATACGCGACCATGAGGGGCACGTGCTGCGCGTTGTCGTCGTATCGCACGATATTACTGACCGCAAGCAGGCCGAACAGTGGGAACGAATTGCCGCAGCCGCTTTTGAATCGCAGCAGGGCATGTTCATTACCGATGCCGCCGGAACCATCTTGCGGGTCAACCAGGCATTCACCGACATTACCGGCTATTCGGCCGAGGAGGCAGTTGGTCGCACGCCCAGGCTGCTCAGTTCAGGTCGTCACGACGCACTCTTCTATGCCGCGATGCGCGAGAGTATCGAACGCACGGGCGCCTGGCAGGGCGAAATCTGGAACCGCCGGAAGAACGAGGAAATCTATCCGGAGTGGCTGACCATCTCGGCGGTCAATGACAGTGAAGGCAGGGTTACTCATTACGTCTCGACGCTCACCGACATCACTCTGCGCAAGGCCACGCAGGAGGAGATCAAGCAACTCGCGTTCTACGATGTCCTGACCGGTTTGCCCAACCGGCGTCTGCTGCATGACCGCCTGCGCATTGCCATGGCGGCGAGTGCCCGCCGTGACCGGCGCGGTGCCTTGCTGTTCATCGACCTCGACAACTTCAAGACGCTCAACGACACGCTGGGTCATGAGAAGGGTGATCTGTTGCTGCAGCAGGTCGCCAAGCGGCTAACCGACTGCGTGCGGGAACGCGATACCGTTGCCCGCCTCGGCGGCGACGAGTTCGTGGTCATGCTCGAGGATCTGGGTGCACAGTCTGATGAAGCCGCCAGCCAGAGCCGCATCGTTGGTGAAAAGATCCTGAGTGTTCTCAATCGGGTTTATGATCTGGGCGGCCAGCAATATCACAATACCCCGAGTGTCGGCATCACGCTGTTTGGCGGCCAGCAGAACGATATCGACGAACTGTTGAAAAGGGCGGACCTGGCGATGTACGAGGCCAAGGCCACCGGACGCAATACCATGCGTTTCTTCGATCCCAAGATGCAGGCGGTGGTTACGGCACGGGCAGCTCTCGAAAGAGACCTGCGTCAGGCCCTGCACGATCGCGAGTTTTTCGTCTGCTATCAGCCGCAGGTAGACCGGTCCGGGCGGGTGTTCGGGGCTGAAGCGCTGGTGCGCTGGCAGCACCAGCAGCGGGGGCTGGTTTCACCCGCCGAGTTCATTCCACTGGCAGAAGAAACCGGGCTGATCCTGCAGATCGGCCTGTGGGTCATGGAAACCGCATGTGTGCAGGCGGCAACCTGGGCGGCACGGGCGGGCCGGGAAGACTTCACGGTTTCAGTGAACGTCAGCGCTCGCCAGCTCCGTCAGCCGAACTTTGTCGAGCAGGTGCTCGGAATTCTGAGCGCCACCGGTGCCCAGCCCCGTAACCTCAAGCTCGAGCTGACCGAAAGCATGTTGCTAGACAATGTTCAGGAGATCATCGCCAAGATGACTGCCCTGAAAAGCAGGGGCGTTGGTTTCTCCCTTGACGACTTCGGTACAGGGTACTCGTCGCTGTCGTACCTGAAGCAACTGCCCTTCGACCAATTGAAGATCGACCAGTCTTTCGTGCGGGACTTGCTGACCGATCCCAACGACGAGGTGATTGCCCGGACGATCGTCGCTCTGGCCAGCAGCCTTGGTCTGGATGTGATTGCCGAGGGCGTTGAGACTGTGCAGCAAAGAGACGCCCTGGCGGCGCAGGGTTGCGGCGCTTACCAAGGCTATCTTTTTGGTCGGCCGCTGCCGATGACGGAGTTCGAGCTCTTTCTGCAGCGGCACTGAACGCACTGATTGGCGGTGACTCGACTGACTCGTAACCGGACGTGCCGCCATGGTTGCCAGCGACCCGCATAGCGCCATCCCGAGGGTGGCTGTGAAGGAGGCAAGGCGAGGCATTGACCGGAATCTGGTGGTGATTGGTCTCGAGGCGGTAGCGTTGCGCGTCGCCCGATGATTGCTTCGGTATCGATCAGGTTGCTGGGTATGGAAATGGAACTTTACCCAGTGGTGCTCGTTGTTGGTGTTGATGAAGCGGAAGGTGTGCGAGCCGGAACCGTGCGTATGGCGATGGCTGGGGTCATTCCTGCACTCATCTGTCTGCATCATCTTGCTCGGAGTTCAGCGTTTCCTTGAGGCTCTCGAGGTCCTTGCGATTCTGGCGCAAGAAGAAGACCAAGGCCCAGACGAAGGCAACGGCGAGGATGACGACCAGCGCGATCGCGCCCCAATCGGTATCTTCCAGCGTTGCGAGGCTCATGGCTTTTTCCTTCGGGTGAGTCCCCATTATAGTAGGCCGCCAGCAGCACCGTTCAGCATGTCGTTGCAGACAGGGTAGTCGGTCGCACGGGTGCGCCTCAAATCGACGGCGGCTGGAGGAGACTTCGGGCAACAATCGTTCGGCCGGCGAGACGGGCGGGCGTGTTTCCCTTCGTCGTTGGTGGCGCAGTTGGCCTGGTGGCTCTCGGAGAGGTTCTTCAGTGTTGCCAGTTGCGCGTGACGTAGCGTGTGTCACCACCGGATGTAAATTGACACAGGCCACCGATTGAAAGTTGATACACG
>ERZ761603.729-NODE-729-length-26580-cov-94.018021_pt1 | contig 26580 bp, 11 predicted proteins | sample MGYA00511879_ERZ761603 | MGnify/ENA primary metagenome ERZ761603 (study PRJEB28899, sample SAMN02850040) | bioreactor sludge metagenome | biome: EBPR Sludge; feature: EBPR Bioreactor; material: flocular biomat | place: Australia: Thorneside Wastwater Treatment... | reverse complement strand
CGGTAAACGTAAACAACCTGCCCACCGCCGATGCCGGTGCAGACCAAGCAATTTGCATCAATGGCAGTACTACTTTAACCGCAACGGGTGGGGTTTTGTATAGTTGGAGTTCGGGAGAAAATACGGCAAGCATTACGGTTAGTCCGACAGCTACTGCTACCTACACGGTAACGGTAACCGATGCCAATGGTTGTACTGATGATGACTCGGTAACGGTAACGGTGAATCCGCTACCGGTAGCCGATGCCGGCGCAGACCAAACAATATGCGATAACGACAGCGCTACCCTAAGTGCTACCGGTGGCACACAGTTTGTATGGAGTACCGGAGCAACTACGGCAAGCATTAGCGTTAGTCCGAATGCTACCACCACCTACACCGTAACCGTAACCGATGCCAACGGTTGCAGCGATGAAGATAGTGTAACGGTGAATGTGAACCCGCTACCCGTAGCTGATGCCGGCGCTGACCAGACGATTTGTGTGGGCTTTGATGCCACGCTTACGGCATCGGGAGGTACTTCATATAGTTGGAGTTCGGGAGAAAATACGGCAAGCATTACGGTTAGTCCGGCAGTTACTACTACTTACACGGTAACAGTAACCGATGTTAATGGCTGTACCGATGAGGATAGCGTTACGGTAAACGTAAACAACCTGCCCACCGCCGATGCCGGTGCAGACCAAGCAATTTGCATCAATGGCAGTACTACTTTAACCGCAACGGGTGGGGTTTTGTATAGTTGGAGTTCGGGAGAAAATACGGCAAGCATTACGGTTAGTCCGACAGCTACTGCTACCTACACGGTAACGGTAACCGATGCCAATGGTTGTACTGATGATGACTCGGTAACGGTAACGGTGAATCCGCTACCGGTAGCCGATGCCGGCGCAGACCAAACAATATGCGATAACGACAGCGCTACCCTAAGTGCTACCGGTGGCACACAGTTTGTATGGAGTACCGGAGCAACTACGGCAAGCATTAGCGTTAGTCCGAATGCTACCACCACCTACACCGTAACCGTAACCGATGCCAACGGTTGCAGCGATGAAGATAGTGTAACGGTGAATGTGAACCCGCTACCCGTAGCTGATGCCGGCGCTGACCAGACGATTTGTGTGGGCTTTGATGCCACGCTTACGGCATCGGGAGGTACTTCATATAGTTGGAGTTCGGGAGAAAATACGGCAAGCATTACGGTTAGTCCGGCAGTTACTACTACTTACACGGTAACAGTAACCGATGTTAATGGCTGTACCGATGAGGATAGCGTTACGGTAAACGTAAACAACCTGCCCACCGCCGATGCCGGTGCAGACCAAGCAATTTGCATCAATGGCAGTACTACTTTAACCGCAACGGGTGGGGTTTTGTATAGTTGGAGTTCGGGAGAAAATACGGCAAGCATTACGGTTAGTCCGACAGCTACTGCTACCTACACGGTAACGGTAACCGATGCCAATGGTTGTACTGATGATGACTCGGTAACGGTAACGGTGAATCCGCTACCGGTAGCCGATGCCGGCGCAGACCAAACAATATGCGATAACGATAATGCTACCTTAACCGCCACCGGTGGAACGATATTTACTTGGAGTACCGGCGCAAACACAGCGAGCATTACGGTTAGCCCGAACACCACCACCACTTACACGGTAACGGTAACCGATGCCAACGGTTGCAGCGATGAGGACAGTGTAACGGTGAATGTGAACCCGCTACCCGTAGCTGATGCCGGCGCTGACCAGACGATTTGTGTGGGCTTTGATGCCACGCTTACGGCATCGGGAGGTACTTCATATAGTTGGAGTTCGGGAGAAAATACGGCAAGCATTACGGTTAGTCCGGCAGTTACTACTACTTACACGGTAACAGTAACCGATGTTAATGGCTGTACCGATGAGGATAGCGTTACGGTAAACGTAAACAACCTGCCCACCGCCGATGCCGGTGCAGACCAAGCAATTTGTTTGAATGAGGTAGCAACCTTAACCGCATCGGGTGGAACAGATTATGTATGGAGTACCGGCGAAACCACATCAAGTATTACCGTAACGCCTGTTGCCACAGCTACCTACTCTGTAACGGTGAGCGATGGTAACGGTTGTTCGGCAGAAGATACGGTGGAGGTAACGGTGAATCCGCTACCGGTAGCCGATGCCGGCGCAGATGTAACAATATGTGAAGAAGATGACACCACCTTAACCGCATCGGGTGGAATTGACTATGTGTGGAGTACCGGTGAAGTTACGGCAAGCATTACGGTGAGCCCGACAGCTACTGCTACTTACACGGTAACAGTAACCGATGCCAACGGTTGCAGCGATGAGGATAGTGTAACGGTGAATGTGAACCCGCATCCGGTGGCAGATGCCGGCGCAGATATGAGCATCTGTGTGGGTGAAAGTACTACACTAACGGCATCGGGCAATGGAACATATTCATGGAGTACAGGTGAATCGACCACTGTTATCACCGTTGCTCCTACTGCTACTACAACCTATACAGTAACTGTTACAGATGCTGTTGGTTGTTCTGATGTTGCCGATGTAACGGTTACGGTGAATCCTTTACCAATTGTAAGCGCCGGCGCTGACCAAAATATCTGTATCGGAGAAGCAGCTACACTTACAGGTACCGGCGCTGTTGAATATGAATGGAGTACCGGCGAAACCACGCCCGGCATTACCGTTGTACCCAATGCCACTACTACTTATTTTGTTACCGCAACCGATGCCAATGGTTGTGTAAATACCGCTTCGGTTTTGGTTACGGTAAATGACTTACCCACTGCCGATGCGGGTTCAGACCAGACAATATGTGCCGATGAATTGACCAACCTCACTGCATCGGGTGGTATCAGTTATGAATGGAGTACCGGTGAAACAACAGCCACCATTGCTGTTAATCCTGCTGCTACTACTGTTTACACAGTAACCGTAACCGATGCCAACGGTTGCAGCGATGAGGATTCGGTAATGGTGAACGTAAACCCGCTGCCGGTGGCAAATGCCGGCGCTGACCAAAGTTTGTGTGAAGGTGCCGGAACCATTACTTTAACTGCATCGGGAGGGGTGAGTTATCTGTGGTCGGGTGGTCAAACAACGGCTACCATAACAGTTTCACCCACTACTACTACCACCTATACCGTAACGGTAAGCGATGCCATTGGTTGTTCTGATGAAGATAGTGTAACGGTTACAGTTGGCGAGGTGCCGGTGGCAGAAGCCGGTGCAGACCAATTTATATGTATAGGCGGAAGCGCTAACCTCAGCGCAACAGGTGGGGTGGATTATTTGTGGAGTACCGGCGAAACGGTACCCGATATTACCGTTACGCCTGCTGCCACCACCACTTACACTGTTACCATAACGGCGGCTAACGGTTGTTCTGCCACTGATGCGGTAACCGTGAGCGTAAATGCTTTACCTATTGTTGATGCCGGAGGTGACCAAACTGTTTGCGAGCTGGAATCTGCCACTTTAACCGCAACAGGCGGGGTAAATTACGAGTGGAGCAATGGCGAAACCGGCGCTACCATTACCGTTACGCCTACTGTAACAACTTCTTATTCTGTAACAGTAACCGATGCTAATGGCTGTTCTGCTGCCGATGTGGCAACTGTAACCGTAGAAGCTATACCGCTTGCAAGCGCAGGACCCGACCAGAGCCTTTGTGAAGGGATTGGTACTGTTTCGCTGACTGCATCGGGCGGAAACGGTTATGTGTGGAGTACCGGTGAAACCTCCGCCACCATTACCGTTAGTCCTTTGACAACCACAGTTTATACTGTTACGGTAAGCAGCGCAAATGGTTGTTCTGCTACTGATGCAGCAACCGTGTTTGTGGGTACTGTACCGGTTATAGATGCCGGCGCAGACCAAAGTATTTGCCAAGGAGAAACGGCAACCATTACTGTAACCGGCACCAATATGGACACCTATTTGTGGAGCAATGGCGCTACTACAAACCAGATTACCGTTGCACCGCTCACCAATACCAACTATGCCGTAACAGTAACCAGCGCCGATGGTTGTACGGCTGTTGATGTGGTTTCGGTGAATGTAAATACTACCCCGATTGCCGGTGCAGGTACAGACCAAAGCATTTGCAACGGTGAGGCGGTAACCTTAACCGCCACCGGAGGCGGCACTTATACATGGAGCAATGGTTCAACCAATGCATCCATAGCCGTAACACCCTCAGTTACTACTACTTACACCGTAACCATAACTTCTGCCAACGGTTGTACCGATGAAGATTCGGTTACGGTATTTGTGGGCAGCATACCGGTAGCCAATGCCGGTGCAGATGTGTCCATATGTGAGGGTGGATTTACCCTGCTCACCGCTACCGGCGGCGGCTCTTACTTGTGGAGCAACGGCGAGGCAGTTGATGTGATATTGGTTACACCCGTTGTTACCACCACCTACACCGTAACCGTAACCAATGCCGAGGGTTGCTCGGCACAAGATGCGGTAACGGTTACCATTACGCCGCCGGTTATTGTTTCGGCTACTACTACCAACGCTACTTGTTTTGACGGTGGCTCTATCAATCTGAGTGTAACAGGCGGTGTACCACCTTATAGTTATGCTTGGTCGGGTGGATTACCGCCGCAACCAATTTTGACCAATTTGGTACCGGCAGGTACTTACACCGTAACGGTAACCGATGCTAATAACTGTGAGGGTATCATTAGCGTAACGGTGGACAGCGATAACGTGCCAGACCTGGTACCAATAAGCGCCATTAATGCCACCTGCGAACAAAATAACGGCAGCGCTGAGGTATTGGGTAGCGGCGGAGTAGGAGCGCTTACTTACAGTTGGTCGCACAACCCGTCTCTGAACAGTCCGGTGGCTACCAATTTGTTTGCCGGAGCCTATACGGTATCGGTTACCGATGAAAATGGTTGTTTAGCACAAATGACTATTGATATTTTCAATCAGGCATCACCCGCACTTACCGTAAGTAATATCGGCTTTGCGTATTGCGAGCAACCAACCGGCAACGTAAGCGTGCAGGCTACCGGCGGTACGGGTACGCTTACCTACCAATGGGAGCATGACCCGGCGCTCAACAGCCCATCGGCTATTAACCTGCTTGCAGGTACTTATTCGGTAACTGTTACCGATGCCAACGGCTGTACGGCTGCAATCAGCGCTTTGGTATTCGATATTCCCGGACCTACTATTACCGCTATTACTTCAACTGACGACAATTGCAACAACAGTGTAGGTAGCGCTACTGTAACCGCATCGGGCGGAAGTGGGTTGCTTACTTATAGTTGGGCGCATAATCCGCTGTTAAACAGCCCCAATGCTACCGGTTTAGGAGAAGGCGATTACTCCGTAACCGTAACCGATGTAAATGGCTGTTCCGACAGCGCAACGGTTACGGTAAATAATAGCGCCGGTCCGTCAGTAACATTAAATAATACGGTTGATGCGGTATGTGGCGAGGCTAACGGCAGCGCCACCGTGAGCGTATCGGGTGGTTTAAACCCGATAACGTACAGTTGGTCGCACAACAATGGTTTGAATAGCCCCACAGCAACCGGTTTATCGGTAGGGGGTTATACGGTGAGCGTTTCCGATGCATCGGGTTGTGTTACCTCCTTACCCATTGCCATCAATGAAATAGGCGCTCCCGGTGTGTCGGTAGTGAGCATTTCGGGCGATGCTTGTGGTCAGAGCAACGGTAGTATTACCATAACCGCAACCGGCGGAAGCGGCGGCACGTTTACCTACACATGGTCGCACAATGCTTCGCTGAACGATGTAACCGCTACCGGTTTGAGTGCAGGAAACTATTTTGTTACCGTAACCGATAGCGGCGGCTGTGCTGCCATTGCTGCTGCCACCGTTCCGGCTATTGCAGGACCAAGTGTGCAATTAGCAGCGCTTAACGCTGACCAGTGTGGGCAGGGCGTAGGTAATATCAGCATCAACCCCATTTCGGGAGTTTCGCCCTATGATTTTACTTGGTCGCACAACAATAGTTTGAACAGCCCCAATGCTACCGGCTTAAATGCCGGCTTATACACTGTAACCGTAACCGATGCTAATGGCTGTACGGCTTCCTTTACCGCAAGTGTGGGTAATATAGCCGGTCCTTCGCTGAGTGTACTGAGTACTACACCTGCCATTTGCGGGCAGGCTAACGGCGGAGCAGTAGTACTGGCTACGGGCGGCGGCGGCAGTTACACCTTCGGGTGGTCGCAAGACCCCGCTTTGAACAGCCCCTCTGCATCGGGATTACTCACCGGCACGTACAATGTTACAGTAACCGATGCCAATGGCTGTTCGGTTTCTATACCTGTTATTGTGCCCAGCGTAAATGGTCCTAACCTTAACATTGTAAACGTAACCAATGCTACCTGTGGCGCTTCAAACGGCAGCGCATCGGTGGTGGCATCGGGCGGTACGGGTCCTTACGATTATGACTGGTCGCATAGTACTACTTTATCGGGTGGTTTTGCCAGCAATATACCCGGCGGCGCTTACGGCGTTACCGTTACCGATGCCAATGGTTGTATTGCTACCGTAGTGATTAACGTGGGCAACCTTGACGGACCGGAGCTATTCCTTAATCCTACTAACCCCACTTGTAGCGGAGCAAACGGAAACATACAAGCCCTTGCAGTAGGCGGTGGCGGCGGTTACAGTTATAGTTGGTCGCATAATTCTACTCTCAACAGCGCTACGGCAAACGGACTTAGCGCCGGCGCTTATACCGTAACCCTTACCGATGGTAACGGTTGCAGTACTTCTGCCTCAGTAACCTTAACCTCCACCACCAACCCCAATGCGAGCGCAGCCGCTACCAATGCCAGTTGCGGCTTGAATAATGGAAGCATTAACCTCAGTGTATCGGGCGGAACTACGCCCTACACCTTCTCTTGGTCTAACGGCGCTTCTACCGAAGACCTCAATAACCTTGCGCCCGGAACTTATACGGTAACCGTTACGGCAACAGGCGGCTGTACGGCAACTGCCTCGGCGCTGGTGAACAACGTAGCCGGACCAACCGTAAGCACCATAGGCACCGATGCTACTTGTGGCAACAACAATGGCAGTGTCAATTTATCGGTATCGGGCGGAACTGCTCAGTATGGCTACGCGTGGAGTAATGGCGTTACTTCTGAAAGCCTATTGGCAACTGCCCCCGGTTTTTATACCGTAACGGTAACCGATGCCAATGGTTGTACGGCTGTAACGGGCAGCTCTGTAGGCAACATAAACGGACCTACCGCCTCGGCAACTGCTGCTGTTGCTAACTGCGGTAATGCCGATGGCAGTGTTGCGCTTACTGTATCGGGAGGATTTACCCCCTACTCCTACGCATGGAGCAGTGGCGCTACTACCCCAAACCTAACCAACGTATTGCCCGGCATTTACATAGTAACCGTAACCGACCTGAACAACTGTACCGCTACGGCTACCGCCACCGTAACCAACGAAGGCGGACCGGCAGCTACTGCCCTTGCTGCCGATGCTACCTGCGGCAATGCCGATGGCTCAGTAACCCTAACCGTAACCGGCGGAACTGCTCCCTACACTTATGCATGGAGCAATACTGCAACCACGCAAAACCTGAATAATGTGGTTGCCGGCTCCTACGCTGTAACCGTAGCCGATGCCAATGGTTGTGTAGTGGTTGCCGGTGCGGTGGTAAATAACCCCGGCGCGCCTACGCTTAGCCTTGCTGCCTTGGGCGCTACCTGTGGTATTGCCAATGGCAGCGTTACTTCCAGCGTATCGGGCGGAGCCGCTCCGTTTACCTACGTTTGGAGCAACGGCGCTCTTACGCCTAACTTATCCAACGTTTCATCGGGCAGTTATACCTTAACCCTTACCGATGCTACCGGCTGTGTAGTTACAGCCGCCGCTACGGTGGCTGATGCGCCCGGTCCTTTGGTTACTGCTACGGCTACCGATGCTACCTGTGGTAATGCCGATGGAACGGTGCAGGTAACGGTATCGGGCGGTACTGCGCCATACACATATTTGTGGGATAACGGAGCAATTACCGAAGATTTGAACGCTGTGGCGGCAGGTATTTACACCGTAACCGTAACCGATGCCAACGGTTGTACGGCTTTGCAAACAGCTCTTGTAAACAACTTAGGCGGACCCACGGCTGCTGCGGTAGCTGCTGATGCTACCTGCGATTTGGCGAATGGCTCTGTTCAACTGACCATAACCGGCGGCACTACTCCTTACACATACCAATGGAGCAACGGCGCTACTACCCAAAACCTGACCAACGTGGTTGCAGGCGCTTATTCGTTTACAATAACCGATGTAAGCAATTGTGTTGCTTTTGTTACTACTACGATTTATAACCTTGCCGGACCTACTGCCACCGCCCTGGCTGCCGATGCTACTTGTGGCGCTGCCAACGGAAGCGTAAACGTAACCGTAACCGGCGGCACAGAGCCCTTTACCTACGTATGGAGCAACGGCGCACTAACCGAAGATTTGACCAACATAGCTGCCGGCATTTACTTGGTTACGGTAACCGATGCCAACGGCTGCACCGCTACTGCCAATGCTACGGTTACCAATATAGGCGCACCTACGGCTGCGGCAGCTACAACCGATGCTGCCTGCGGTAATGCCGATGGCGGGGTGGATATAACCGTATCGGGTGGCACTGCCCCTTATACTTACCTGTGGAATGGCGGACAAACCTCCGAAGACCTTAACAACGTGGCTGCCGGTTTGTATTCAGTAACTATAACCGATGCCAATAACTGCACCGTGGCGCTAAGCGCTACGGTGAACAACATAGGCGGACCGATCGCCTCGTCTGTTGCGCTTGATGCTACTTGTGGTAATGCTAATGGCAGCGTAAATGCTACTGTAACGGGTGGCACAGCGCCCTATACCTACTTGTGGAGCAACGGCGCTACTACCGAAGATATATCGGGCTTAACCGCCGGCACTTATACGCTTACCGTTTCTGATGATAACGGTTGCGTAGCGGTAACTGCTGCTACGGTAAACAACCTTGCCGCACCAAGTGCAACCGCTGTGCCTACCGATGCTACCTGCGGCAATGCCGATGGCAGTGTTGATGCTACCATAACCGGCGGCGCTACTCCTTACACGTACCAATGGAGCAACGGCGCTACTACCGAAGACCTGACCGGGGTGGGAGTGGGTGTGTTTACCCTAACGGTAACCGATGCCAACGGCTGTACCGCTACTGTTTCGGCTACGGTGAACAATATAGGCGGACCGAGCGCTTTGGCTGTGGCTACCAATGCCACCTGCGAAAACAGCAACGGCAGCATCAACCTTACCGTATCGGGCGGCACGGCTCCCTATGCTTTTGTATGGAGCAACGGCGCAACATCGGAAGACTTGACCGGTTTGGATTCGGGCATTTACTTTGTTACCGTAACCGATGCCAACAACTGCGAAGTAATAACCAACGCAACTGTTACCAATAGCAGTGTGCCCAACATAGTAACTATTACGGCTACCGATGCTACCGCCGGCAATGCCAATGGCAGTGTTGATTTGACCGTATCGGGTGGTACAGCGCCTTATGCCTACCAATGGAGCAACGGCGATACTGCTGAAGACCTGACCAACGTGCCCGCCGGTACTTACTCCGTTACCGTTACCGATGCCAATGGCTGTACTGCCACCGCAAGCGTGGACGTAGGAAATGTGGGTTGCCCCACCATAGCGGCGGTGGCTGCCGATGCTACCTGTGGTAATGCCGATGGTAGTGTGGACTTAACCGTAACCGCCGGTACGCCGCCGTTTATTTACAACTGGAGTAACGGCGCTGCTACCGAAGATTTACCTGCCGTATCATCGGGTATTTACTTGGTTACCGTAACCGATGCTAATGGCTGCTCCGCAACCACCTCAGCAACGGTTACCAACATAGGCGGTCCTTCGGCTACTGCTGTAAGCGCTACCGCTACCTGCGGCAATGCCAATGGCGGCGTGGACGTAACCGTATCGGGCGGCACTGCGCCTTACACCTACCAATGGACGGGCGGCAGCACATCGGAAGACCTGACCAACGTGTTGGCAGGAAGTTATACCGTTACCGTTACCGATGCCAACAGTTGTGTGGTGGTGGTGAATGCTACGGTAACCAATATAGACGGCGCTACCCTTGCTGCAACTGCTGCTGATGCCACTTGTAACCTTGCCAATGGTGGCGTGGATGTAACTGTAACCGGTGGCACGCCACCTTTTACCTTCCAATGGACAGGCGGAAGTACATTGGAAGACCTGACCAACGTGGCTGCCGGTACTTATACCGTAACCCTCACCGATGCCAACAGTTGTACGGGTTCTGCCGCTGCTACGGTGAGCAATATACCCGCTCCTGTTCCGGCAATAGCTACTACCGATGCCGCTTGTGGCAGCGCCGATGGCACGGTTGATTTAACTGTATCGGGCGGCACAGCGCCCTATACCTATAACTGGAACAACGGCACACTAACCGAAGACTTAACCAACGTGGCTGCCGGTATTTACTTAGTTACCATTACCGATGCCAACAGTTGTAACGCCACAGCATCGGCGGTGATTAACAACTTTGGCGGACCTACTGCCTCTGCCGCCGCTACCGATGCCGCCTGCGGACAGGCTACCGGAACGGTAACGCTTACCGTATCGGGCGGAAACGCACCGTTTACCTACAACTGGAGCAATGGAGCTATTACCCAAAACCTGTCCAACGTTTTGGCTGGTGATTATGATGTTACCATTACCGATGCCTTGGGCTGTGTAACCAATGCAAGCGCCACAGTAGGCGCTATAGACGGACCAACTGCGGCTGTTACCACCGTTACCGATGCTACCTGCGGCAATGCCAACGGGGGAGTGGACATAACGGTATCGGGCGGCACTGCGCCTTATGCCTACCAATGGACGGGCGGCAACACATTGGAAGACCTGACCAATGTTTTGGCAGGTACTTATACCGTTACCGTTACCGATGCCAACGGTTGTACCACCACCGCCTTGGCTACGGTAAACAATATAGACGGACCTGCCGCCGCTGCGGTGGCTACCGATGCTACCTGCGGCAATGCCAACGGCGGGGTGGACGTAACCGTATCGGGCGGTACAGCGCCTTACACTTACCAATGGACGGGCGGCAGCACATTGGAAGACCTGACCAACGTATTGGCAGGTACTTACACGGTTACCGTTACCGATGCCAATGGCTGTACCACCACCGCCTTGGCTACGGTGAACAATATAGCCGGACCCACCGCCACCGCAGCAGCAGTAAGCTCTACCTGTGGCGATGACAACGGCAGTGTGGACATAACGGTAACGGGCGGCACCGCGCCGTTTACCTACACTTGGAGCAACGGCGCTACTACCGAAGACTTAACCGATGTGGCAGCCGGCGCTTACTCAACAACCATAACCGATGCCAACGGCTGCACCACCACCGCTCAGGCAACCGTAACCAACATACCCGGGCAAACTGTTTTGGCAGTGGCAAGCGGCTCTACCTGCGGCAATGCTAATGGCAGTGTGGACGTAACGGTAACGGGTGGTACGGCTCCGTTTACCTACGCATGGAGCAACGGCGCTACCACCGAAGACCTAACCAACGTGCTTGCCGGTTCTTATACCATTACCGTTACCGATGCCAACGGCTGTACTGCCGAAACCGGCGCTACGGTTGCCGATACCGATGGTCCGATAACGGCAACTGCCGCAACCGATGCCACCTGTGGTAATGCCAATGGCAGCATCAACCTTACCGTAACCGGCGGTACTGCGCCTTACAGCTACACATGGAGCAACGGCGCCACCACAGAGGATATAACCAACCTGTTGCCCGGCGCTTATGCGGTAACCGTTACCGATGCCAATGGCTGCACAAGCGTAGCCACAGCAAACCTCATTAACCTGCCGCAGCCGGTGGCGTTTTTCAGCGGTCCGGCATCGGTATGTTTAGGCGATGCGGCTACCTTTACCTTTACCGGCGTAGCCACACCCGGCATGAGTTATAACTGGAACTTTGGCAGCGCCGGTCAGTTATCGGGCATGGGTCCGCACACGGTTGTTTGGGGTAATACCGGCGTAGAAACCGTAACCCTTACCGTAACCGATGCCAACGGCTGTACCGGTTCATTTAGCCAAACCATTACCATTTCGGCTATTTCGGTGGTGGCTACCATTCAGCCCGATGGTTTGATAGCGCCCGGCGAATCGGTATTGCTGAGCGCCATTGTAAATGCAGTACCCGCCACCGGCATACAATATGAGTGGACGGCAACCAGCGGCACCATAACCTGCCCCACCTGCCCCACTACCACCGCTACGCCCGATGAGTTTAACACCATTTACAACCTTACGGTGTATAACGTAAACGGTTGCAGCGCCACTGCATCGGTTTCGGCAACATGGGAGTACGAAAAACAGGTGGTTATTCCCAACGCCTTCTCGCCCAACGGCGATGGCAGAAACGACATTTTCCGATTGGCAGGCATCAATATTGCCCGATTTGAATTGTATGTATATGACCGCTGGGGCGGCAACATGTTTGCCATAGAAGATACCGACATAGGTAAGGGCTGGGACGGCACGCACAACGGCATTGACTGCGAACTGGGTGTGTATGTTTACTACGCTATTGTTACCTTTACCGATGGCACTACCGAAATGCTGAAAGGAAATGTAACGTTGATTAGGTAGGTATGCAACATAAATCTTATAGATTTTTTAAACCTATAAGGTTTTTCTTTTGCTGTTGGTTGTGCGGTAGTTAAAAAATTACGCCCTTGTTTACACTCAGATAAATAAGGGCGTAGTTTTTTTGGGAAAAAAGTAAACAAAATAGAAAGTTGTACAATAATTTGGATGGAGAGAAAAAGATTAGTAAATTTGCGAAATTTAATTTTCAAAATTAAGTAACAAAAATGAAGGTTTTGTTGATTAAGGCGAATAAAAAGAGTGAGGCAGTGATAGATACATCTCCTTTTTCAAAGGAAATAAATGAATTTATCGGTAAGATTTCTATAAAATATCCCGACTGGGAAGAATTTGTATTATCAAATCACAAGCCGCCACAAAATAGGATTAGCCTGATAAAATTCAGTAATTCCATGCGATTTTTTGGTAATATGATAGAATTGGCATTACTTATTCCATGTTTAGACAAATTGAATGCAAATTGGTCTCGTTTTTGTATAAGCAGAAAAGAGTTTCCAATTATAGAGGATTATACTTTTCAGGAAGGAATGTTATTGCGGGAGCATGGAAAAAATACCAACACATTTTTGCTGGTAATGAAATTTGAAGGCGTAGATTTGATTGTCAACCAAGAAGGTAAGGAACGAACTTATAACATAGATAGGTTTCGAAAACACAATTTCAAATTTAGACTTCTCTGCAATAATTTGGAAAACAAAGAGGCGTTTTTAAACCATAATTGGCCCGAAACAAAAAATTGAAAAGTAACCTGAGTATTTTACATCTGCAATAGGTTAGTTTATGACCACAGTAAAACGGCGCGAAATTTTTTGAAAAACGGTTCATAATTAAACCTTATAGGTTTTTAAAACCTATAATGTTTTTCTTGCTACTGTTGCTGACATTGCTTGTGTCTCTGTAGGCAACCCTTCGGCATTGGCAACCCTGCTGCGGGTAATATTATTTTTGCCGGTACATTGCGGGGGAGTACCGTGGCTCCCTGTAATAGCCCGTGTAAATAGGCAAACGTTTAAACAAGCCGGTGCGGCGTTTTTTGTTAGGAAATGCAGTGGCGGATGGCTGCATTTCCTCGTTTTGTTTATGGTACAAGTACCGTGGCTCCCTATAATAGCCTGTGTAAATAGGCAAACCCTGTAAGCGTTCCAAACGCTGACATGGTTAAAGGGGGGGCGGCGGATGTACCCCACGGGTAGGCAAAAACGGTAATAAAACAAAAAATAATCAACAAACGGTTACAAAAATACCTAAAAACAGACCAAATAAACTAAACTTCATGTATTTTTGCATGTCTAATAATGTGGAGTTGGTTTGTGTTTGCCGGATTTGCGCCTACGTTACCACAGTATTGCCGTTTTAGGTAGTTCTGCCACTGGCAATGTATTACAGGTATATTGTTTCTGTTCTAAATAAAAAAACCATGAAAAAATTGCTGTTCACTTTGTTTTTATGTATGGCTGCCGCCGCAGGCACTGCTGTAGCGCAGCAGTTTGGCACGGGGCTGGTATTGGAAACGCCTTCAAGTATGGGTAATAACCCGACACACGGTACAGGACTTATTTTTGACGATGAAGCCTACCGCAAAGTGCCCATGAAAGCCCCGCTTACGCGCGGAGAGTACGGCGCTATTCCTGCTGCCGCATCGCTTAAAAAGTATTGCCCCACTCCGGGCAATCAAGGCAATACCAGCACTTGCACCGCTTGGGCTGCCGCTTATGCCGCTCAAACTATCTTATGGGCGAGGGCAAATGGTATTAACGACCCGGCTGCCATATCCGCAAAGGCGTATTCTAACGGCTACCTCTACCGCAGCATTAGCGACGACCCCAGTTGTTTGTCAGGAACCAATCCTATGGATGCATTAGATGTGTTGAAAGATGATGGCAATGTATTTAAAAATGAAGTGGGCGACCTCTGCCCGAGTTATTTATCTTCGGCGCTCAAAATTAAGGCAGCCAGTAATACCATTCAGGATTATACTACCTTGTTTTATCCTGATGATGATGCTGCCGTAAAAATTACAACCGTAAAAAAAGCCTTAGCCGAAAACAATCCTATTATGATAGCCATGCTTGTGCCGCAATCTTTTCATGCCCTGCAATCCGATTTGTGGACACCTACCGTAGCCGAGAGTTTGGGTCAATTCGGCTGCCCCTGTGGTAATGGAACTACAAATATAACGTGCTGCGGACATGCCATGTGTGTAGTAGGGTACGACGATAATAAATACGGCGGCGCTTTTGAAATTATGAACAGTTGGGGTACCACTTGGGCAAATAAGGGCTTTGTGTGGATAAAATATACCGATTTTGCCACTTTTAACTTTTATGCATTTGAGCTTATCAATAATATAAAACCGCCTACCCCACAACCGCAACCAAAACCGATAGTAAACCCCGTGCCGCCGCCAAACCCACAGCCACAACCTACACCGCCGCCTGCGCCGCCTGCCCCCAAACCGCAACCGGCACCGGCACCGGTAAATCCCGGTGATTTTGATTTTGCCGGCGATTTGCGTTTTATACTTAGTAGTGGTGCCGAAATGAAAGCCGCCATAGTAGAAGTGCGCGGTTTATCTGTGGTGGACGAACAAGATGTTGCGCCTACGCCTAAACCTGCCCCAAAACCTAATCCAACCGTTAATCCGGATAATTTTAAGCCCGACCCCAACCTTACCACCGGCAAGTTTATTGCCTACCGCATGAGCAAAGCCTACTCCGAAGGTACTAAATTCAGGGTTTTGCTTACCAACAACCAACCTGCTTATGTGTATGCCATTGCTATGGATGGCACCAACCAAGCCGTTACCCTTTTTCCGCATAAACCCGGCATTAGCCCCATCTTAAACTATTCAAACAGCGAAGTTGCCCTGCCCTCCGAAACCCACTACATTACTATGGACAACGTGCGCGGTACCGATGTTTTCTGTCTTTTATACAGCAAAGAACCCTTAGACATCAACCAAATTTGTCGCCGATTGGAAAAAGAAACCGGTACGTTTTTTCAGCGCCTCTACAAAACCATGAAACACCAATTGGTAGATAGGCAATACCTGCGCTACTACAACCAACGTATGCGCTTTGAAATTAAAAGCTACGGCACCGGCACCGTAGTGCCTATTGTGGTAGAAATACCACATAATTAAACTTAAACATTATATGTTTTTAAAACCTATAAGGTTTCCTCCCCCAACATTTCCTCACCAATATGCACTTTTTATTATGAACACAAAAAATACAATCTTACTCCTGTTGTGCCTCAGTATAGGCACTGCCTTACACGCCCAAACCCTGCGGGGCTTGTATGTACCCGATAACAATGGCGGCACACGCCCTGCACAAAACGAAAAAAGGGTAGCCTTAGTAATAGGCAACCAAAACTACCAATCGGGCTGGCAACCACTGAACAACCCCGTGAATGATGCTAATGCCATAGAAACCGCCCTTAAACTATGCGGATTTGAAGTAATTAAACTCACCAATACCAACCGCACCCAAATGTTGGACGGTATCAATAATTTTGTTAAGCGCATAACGGGTTCCGAAACGGTGGCGCTGTTTGCGTATGCCGGACATGGCATAGAGGCAGACGGTAAAAACTACCTTATACCCACAGACGATGCCTCGCGCTGCCGAGACGATATAAGTGTACAGGCTATTTCGTTAGATTTTGTACAGCAGAAAATGAACAACGCCGGCGCTGCTATGAAAATTATGATAATAGATGCCTGCCGAAACAACCCGCTGCCTTTTACTTGCCCAAGCGCCAGCCGCAGCGCCGAAGCACAAAGTTTTGTGCAATACGCCCCCAAGGGTACTTTTGTGGCTTTTTCTACCGCCCCCGGACAAACTGCCTCCGACGGCACACGCGGGACTAACTCTCCTTATGTGGACGCACTGGTTAAAGCCCTTAAACAAGAAGGGCTAACCATAGAGCAGTTATTTAAACAGGTGCGCCGCCAATTAGACCAAATAGGACAGCAAACATGGGATTATAATGGCTATACCGGCGATTTTTATTTTAAACCTGCCAAAACCAACCCACCCACCCCTGCACCCAACAATACCGTAGTGAATAACAATACTACCCCGCCCTCCACCCCCAAACCCGATGTAAGCCGCGACCTGCCCAACCTGCCCGAAGTAGTGTTTGTGCGCGGGGGTACGTTTACAATGGGTGATACTTTTGGGGAGGGCGGAAGCAATGAAAAACCACACGAGGTAACGGTAGGCGATTTTTACATGGGCAAATACGAGGTAACCTTTGAGGAGTACGACCTGTTTTGCGAAGCCACGGGCAGGGAGAAACCAAGTGACCAAGGTTGGGGGCGTGGCAAGCGCCCGGTAATCAATGTAAGCTGGCACGATGCGGTAGCCTACTGCGAGTGGGCGAGCCGCACGAGCGGCAAAAAGTACCGCTTGCCTACGGAGGCAGAGTGGGAGTATGCGGCGCGGGAGGGCGGCAAAAAAGTGCGTTTTGGAAATGGCAAGGACATAATAGACCCTGCGGAGGCAAATTTTGATGGCAGCGAAAGCTACAAAAAATCCTACTCCCGCACGGGAACCTATCGTGAAAAGACAGTGGCGGTGGGCAGTTTTAAGCCCAATGCTTTGGGTATATACGATATGGCGGGCAATGTATGGGAGTGGTGCAGCGACTGGTATGCCGCTGATTACTACCAAAACAGCCCGCGTAATAACCCACAAGGACCGGCATCGGGTTCAATCCGCGTTTTGCGCGGCGGTAGTTGGACCTACTGCGCCGTATGCTGCCGGGTGTCGTATCGGGACTACATCACCCCCACTATCCGCGACGACTGCTACGGCTTCCGCGTGGCGCTTGTCCCATAGTTGCTATGGTTTGCTTTTCCGGCTTTTTCCTTGCAGCTAAAGGGTAAGAGAGTTTGCCTCAAAAAAAGCAAAGCAAAACGCAAAGCGGTAGCGGCGTTTGCGTGCTTTTTTTGTAAGGCAAACGATTAGAGGGCAAGTTAAACTCCGCCGTAAGGCGGAGGAAAAAATTTTTTGAAAAATGGGTTACGATTAAACCTTATAGGTTTTCAAAACCTATAAGGTTTTTCTTCATTAAATTTTACCATTAAACACGCAATAATTGTACTCCATCATGCAAATCAAACTATTCACCATTCCCATTACCGCAGTAGCGGATTACAACGAAGAGATTAATGCTTTTTTGCGCGGCAATAAAATCATTGATATGGAGAAACAACTGATACAAACCTCCGCCGGCGTGTATTGGTGTTTGTTTATCAGTTACGTAGAGCTGAGTGTGGCAGACAAATCGGGCAAAGAAAAAATAGACTACATGCACGAGTTACCGCCCGATGAATTTGCCCGATTTTCGGTTTTGCGCAAAATTAGAACCGAAATGGCAAAAAAAGAAGGCGTATCGGCATTTGTCATTTTTACCAACGGCGAGCTGGCCGAAATGGCAAAAATGCCCGAACTCACCGCCGCAAAACTAAAAACCATAAAGGGCATAGGCAAAGCCAAGGTAGAAAAATACGCCGCGCCGCTATTAGAAGCCTACCAAAAACACCTTACAGAACATGAAAAGAGTGGGCAACCTGATACCCCTGATAGCCACCTATGACAACCTGATGCTGGCACATTACAAAGCCAAACGCGGCAAAGCCTTAAAACCCGATGTGCAGGCGTTTTCACAAAATTTGCCACAAAACATACGCACCCTACAAGCACAAATACTAAATGGGCAGGTAGCCGTGGGCAATTACCACTACTTTACCGTTTACGACCCCAAACAGCGCGTAATATGTGCCGCCACCTACCCCGAAAGAGTGCTGCACCACGCCCTTATGAACCTGTGCCACCCTGTTTTTGAGCAGTTTCAAATATGCCACAGCTATGCCACCCGCTTAGGCAAAGGCACGTTTAGGGCAGTAGAGCAGGCGCGCCGTTTTCAAAAACAATACAGCCGCTACTGCAAGTTTGATATTCGCAAGTACTTTGATAGCATAGACCACCACACCCTGCTGCTTATGCTGCAACGCCGCTTTAAAGACCCTGTTTTGCTGCGCATTTTTAAAGCCATCATTGCTTCCTACCATGTAGCGCCCGGCAGAGGCATACCCATAGGCAACCTTACCAGCCAGTATTTTGCCAATCATTACCTTGCCCTGTTAGACCACTATGTATTAGAGCAATTGCAAGCGCCGGCTTATGTGCGTTATATGGACGATTTTGTTGTTTGGCATAACCATGCCCCCACTTTGGCGCAGATAGCTAAAAGAGTAGAGCAGTTTTTACAAACCCAACTGCTGCTTACCCTAAAAACCAACTACATTAACACTACCTTAAACGGCTTGCCTTTTTTGGGTTTCAGGCTGTTTCCGAACAAAATTTTGTTGTCTAAACGCAGCAAAAAGCGTTTTTTGCAAAAAAGCCGTAATTTAGCGCAGCTATTAGCCCGTGAGCAAATATCAGAAAAGCAGTATCAGGTACAAGCTACCGCTTTGCTGGCGTTTGTAAGGAAGGCGTATAGCAAGAAAATTGTTTTAAAAACCTTATAGGTTTTAAAAACCTATAAGGTTTAAGAATATGTAAGGACAATAATCAAGGGTTCAAACCGCGTTTTGCGCGGCGGTAGTTGGAACAACAGCGCCGTTAACTGCCGGGTGTCGTATCGGAACAACAACACCCCCACTAACCGCAACAACAACTACGGCTTCCGCGTGGCGCTTGTCCCATAGCTGCAAGGAAAGCCGGATAGCTTCCATACAACAGATTATTGCTCCTTTCCTCCTTGGCGTTTGCCTTTTGGAGGATAAAAACGAGCAGTTTTATACTGCCACCATGCCCGCCGTTAGTAAGATGCAGCCGGATAGCGCATTTTGAAAGCTGCGGGCATTTTTCTGTTTACCATTGTTTGTACGGGGTAGTTGTTTGTGTAGCCACAAAAAACGGCGGGTTTATATGTATTTCATTGCTGCCGTTGCGCCGTTGCCAGTGGGGACACAAGCAACCTGCCGGCGTGTATAAAAATGGGCGTTAATTTCACATTTCTTGGAAAATGGCTTAAGTTCAAACATTATAGGTTTTTAAAACCTATAATGTTTTACTGCAAGGTTTTTCCTACTGCCGTTGCGCCGTTGCCAGTGGGGACACAAGCAACCTGCCGGCGTGTATAAAAATGGGCGTTAATTTCACCCGTACATGAAGGGGAGAATGCTTCCCCATTCACCAATCCCCCCGCCAACCATTGAATTTCTGCTTGAGCCCTGCCAACCATTGCCCGCATTTTTGCATCTTTGCAAAACATTTACCAATTACTTGCGCTTACCCATGCAATACATAAGAACTATTTTTTCCTTTTTGCTGCTTTTTAGTTTATTTCCTACCCTGTATGCCCAAAACAAAGCCATAGGGCAATGGAGCGTTTACCTGCCCCAAACCAATGCCACCTCCTTAGCCATTACACCCAATAAATTATACGTAAGCACCGATTACTACCTATACGAGCTAAACAGAGCCGACAACTCTGTGCGCCCATTTTCGGGTTTAGATGGGCTTAGCGAGCTGGGTGTAGCCCATTTGGCATACAACAGCAATACAGAAGCGCTGGTGATAGCCTACAAAAGCGCAAATTTTGATGTGCTTAGAAACGGAAAAATAACCAATTACCCCGATATTTTGCGCTCCAACATACCCGGCGCTAAAAACATAAACCACCTATTACCACACGAAAACAAGGTGTATATATCCTGTAGTTTTGGCATTGTGGTATTTAACATTGCCACCGGTCAGTTTGAAGATACTTATGTTATAGGACCCAACGGCAGTAATATACGCATTTTTCAAACTGCCATAAACGATACTTATATTGTAGCAGCTACCGAAAATGGACTTTATCGGGCAGAATTATCCAATACCAATCTGGCTTTTTTCAGCAACTGGCAATCGCTAAACAACACATTACCCATTACAGGCGCCGATGTTAAGCATATTATGCACTACCAAAATAAATTTTACGCCGTAATTGCCGGCACCCTTTACCAAACTACCAATTTTGTAGATTGGGAGCCCGTTTATGCCGATGCAGCCTGGTGCATAAAATCGGCAGAGGTGGTGGGCAATAAAATAGTTATTTGCGAGTGGCTCAATAATTGCACCAACAATGCGCCGGCCACCGGCAGAGTAGTAGTACTAAACCCCGATAATACCTATGCCATATTCCAAAAGTGGAATTTGTACCGACCCGTAAAAGCCGCTCCCGATGAATGGGGTAATGTGTGGGCGGCAGATGCTTTCCGGAGCCTTGTATTTATGGGCGAAAACTTTTCGGAGCAAATTATACCCGAAGGACCTTATGCTACCAATGTTTTTGGCATATCGGTTTTCGACAATAAAGTTTGGGTGGCATCGGGCGGCATTAACTATTCTAACTGGAACAAACAATTCTTAGAGCTTGGTTTTAATGTTTACCAAAATGGCGACTGGCAGTCTTACGGCGCTCATAACACCGAACAACTAAACAATGTAACCGATATTTTACAGATAGAAAAAGCCACCGTGCCCAATAAAGTATTTATTGCTGCTTACGGTTCGGGATTACTTGAATTTGACGGCGCTAATTTTACCCGATACGACTCGCTAAACAGTACACTCCAAACCACCATTGGCGACCCCAACAACTACCGCATTAGTGGCTTGGCTACCGATGCGGCAGGTAATTTATGGGTAACTAACTACGGCGCACCCAAACCCCTTAGTGTGCGCACCCCGCAGGGGCAGTGGCGGGCATTTACCCCGCCCTTTATACCCTTTGACCCGCCCAATCCACTCCACCAAATAGTGATTGACGATTTTAACCAAAAATGGATAGTGGCACACAAAACCGGCATTATGGTATATAACCACGGCGCCGATATTGAAAACACTGCCGATGATAAAGCCGTACTGCTCAAAAGCGGCGTAGGGCAAGGCGCGCTGCCCAGCAGCGAAGTAACCTGCCTTGCCAAAGATAACAACGGCGCTATTTGGGTGGGCACCTCAAAGGGAATAGGCGTTTTTTACTGCCCCTCGCTCATATTTACTACCGGCTGCGATGCCATTCGTCCGTTTGTAAATGTAACCGGTTTTGGCGCTTATTTGCTCGAAACCGAAGTAGTAAGAGCCATAGTAGTGGACGGCGCAAACCGAAAATGGATAGGCACCGAAAACGGGCTTTGGCTCATGTCGGCAGACGGTTCAGCGCCGGTTCAGTATTTTACCACCTCTAACAGCCCCTTGCTTTCTAACTTTATTACCGCGCTTGCCTTAGACGGGCAAACCGGCGAACTCTACATAGGAACCGACCGCGGCTTGGTATCTTACCGCACCAATGCTACCGATGGTGCTGCGGCACAAACCGGTAATATATCGGTTTTTCCCAATCCGGTAAGACCCGGTTATGAGGGCGATATTGCCGTGCAAGGACTTGGCGCTAATGCTAATGTAAAAATTACCGATATCAGCGGCAACTTGATGTTTGAAGCCACTGCCAACGGCGGCACCGTTATCTGGAACGGACAAGATTATAACGGTAAAAAAGCTGCATCGGGTGTTTACCTCATTTTTGCCGCAGGCGGAAACGACGTAAACTATGCCGATGTTGCCAAACTGATGATTGTAAGATGATAAACATCGGGAAACCTTACCGCAAACTGCCCTATCGGGTTTATCTGTTGTTATTGAGCGCCGGTATCGGGTTGGCTGTTTTATCGGGCTGTGCAAGTTTTTTTTCCACAGCCGCTAAGCCCAATATCCTGCTGATATTGGTGGACGATTTAGGCTTGGGCGACCTTACTTGTTACGGCGCTCCCGATATGCACACCCCTAACATAGATGAATTGGCTGCAAAGGGTATGCTGTTTACCAATTTTTACGGTGCAAGTCCGGTTTGTTCGCCTACCCGCGCCGCGCTGCTATCGGGCAGAAACCCTTATGCAATAGGCGTTCCGGGTGTTATACGCGCCAACAAAGCCGATAGCTGGGGCTATCTTTCTACTCAGGTTACCTTACTGCCCGAATGGCTTGGGCAGCAGGGTTATTACACCGGTTTAGTAGGTAAATGGCACTTGGGTTTAGAATTGCCCAACTTGCCCAATGAGCGCGGGTTTGAGCATTTTGCCGGCTTTTTGAGCGATAAAATGGACGATTATTATACCCACCTCAGAGAGGGTAAACAGTACCTTCGCATAAACAGCGCTCCGGTAGAACCCAAAGGACATGCAACCGAAATTTTTACCCGATGGGCGTGTGATTTTATAGCCACAAGCGCGGAGCAGCAGCGCCCGTTTTTTCTGTATCTTGCCTATAATGCCCCGCACAACCCCATACAGCCACCGCCTGAGTGGATAAGCAACTATAAAAAACAATTTCCTAAGGCAGATGAAAAAAGGGCGTTATACGGCGCTTTTGTTGCTCATTTAGACCAACAGATAGGGTTGGTGCTGCAAGCTTTGCAAAAAGCAGGGGCAGAACAAAACACCTTAGTGGTTTTTACCTCCGATAACGGGGCTGCCCTGCCACACGGGGGCAGTAACGGCAGCTACCACAGCGGAAAACCTACGCTTTATGAAGGAGGGTTGAGGGTGCCGGCAATGGTAAGGTTTCCGGGGGTGGTAAAACCGGCTCAGCAATCTGATGTGTTTGCCCTTACCACCGATATTATGCCCACCATTTGCCAAATGCTTGACCAGCCCCCCCAAAATTGCCCCCCTACCGATGGCATCAGCTTTTGGCATATACTCACCAACCAAACAACAAATAACCATTCAATTAAACCCACGTTGCGCCAAATTTTCTGGACAGTGCGCGATGCCGACGGCATTTTTGGCAAGGGCAGCACGCTGGAAGCGCTTCGCAAAGGAAACCTTAAAATAATGCGCACCTTACCCGATTCACTGCCCGAACTGTACGACCTTGCCGCCGACCCCTTAGAAACTATTAACTTAGCTGATACCCATGCCCAAGTTTACCGCCAACTCCTAACCGAGTTAGACAGTATAAAAAACCGGGTAAATGCTATACCCTACCAATCGCAGGCAGTTTGGGGAAGATAAAACGGCATACTTACGGCAAATCGACCAATTTGTAGCCCTTGCCATGCACATTAATGATGTTAATAGCCGGGTCTTCTTTTAAGTATTTGCGCAGTTTGGTAATAAACACGTCCATACTTCGGGCGGTGAAATAGTTGTCTTCGCCCCAAATGGTTTTCAGAGCTACTTCGCGCTCTGTAACGGCATTTTTATTCACGCAAAGCAAAGTTAGCAGGGCATTTTCTTTGGTAGTAAGTTTGGTAACTTCGCCATTCAGCTCCAGCGTTTGCTGCTGATGCTTAAAAATATAACTGCCTATTTGAAACTCATCGGGAAGTTGGGCATCGGGGGCGGTAGTGAACTGCTGCTGGCATCTTCGCCATACAGCATCAATGCGCAGTTTAAGCTCTTCCATACTAAACGGTTTGGTTACATAATCATCGCCGCCGGAGTTAAAGCCTTCTAATTTGTCGTCCTTCATAGATTTAGCTGTAAGGAAAATAATGGGGGTAAATTCGTTTTTGATTCTGATTTTTTTGGCAAGGGTAAAGCCATCCATTACCGGCATCATTACATCAAGGATGCACATATCGTAATGGTGTTTAGAAAAAAAATTAAATCCTTCTGCCCCATTTTCGCACAGTGTGGTATCGTAACCTTTGGCGGTAAGGTATTCGCGCAGTATGTCGCCTAAATTTGGGTCGTCTTCTACTAATAACAGTTTCGGTTTTTTCATTGCGTCAGTGTCTTTTTCTCGTTAGCTATATTAAAATTAAGTGTGCTTTATTTTAGCTTCTAAGGGCAACTGTACTTCAAAAGAGCTACCTTTACCTAATTTGCTGGCTACTTTTATAGCGCCGCCGTGCTGCTCGGTCATCAGTTTGGCATAGCTCAAACCCAGCCCAAATCCTTTTACGTTGTGGATATTACCAGTGGGAACGCGGTAAAACTGGTCAAAAATTTTGCTTAGTGTTTCTTTGCTCATGCCAATGCCGTTGTCTGTTACGGTTATTACCAAGTGGTTATCTACATTACAAGTAGCAACGGTAATTTGTGGCGGCACATCGGGTTTGGCGTATTTAACCGCGTTGTCTAACAGGTTGTAAACCACATTGGTAAGGTGCATAGCATCGCCCTGAATGAGGTAGTTTTTTGCTTCAAACAAGGTTTGTATGGTGCCTTGGAGTTTATTTACACTGAGGGAGGTTTTATGCACGGCTTCCGATAATATATCGTGCATATCTAAGGTGGCGAGATTAAGTTTGAGGTTGCCTTTTTCTAATCGGGCATATTGGAGCACCTTTTCTACGTGGTCTTGAAGCCTGAAATTTTCTTCTTGTATAATAGTGGCATACCGGTTTATGCTGTTAGTTGTTTTGGGCAGGTTATCATCGGTAAGCATTTCGCAGGCGAGTTTTATGGTAGAAATGGGCGTTTTGAGCTCATGGGTCATGTTGTTGATAAAGTCGGTTTTCATATCCGACAGTTTTTTTTGCTGTATAATGGTGTGCATGGTAAAGGCAAAAACCCCCAAAATGAGGAGGTTAAACAGTACCGATGAACCAAGCATAAAAATAGACGAGTTCCAGATATAATTTTGTTGATTGGGAAAATAGAGCATTAGTTCGGCTTTTTGGGCAAAAACGGCATTTTGCCCTAAGGTTTTGCTAAACTGGCTGTTGTGGAGTTTTTCAGAAATTTCGGCTTGTTTTACGTTGCTGTAAACGATGTTATTTCTGTTACACGATTCGCCGGTTTTAAGGCAATAATGAAAAGGAATGTCAATACCGGCATCAATAAGGGTTTGGGTGAGTGTGTGCTCAAGGGTTTGTGGGTCAATGCGCTCTTGAATGGGTTTGTTAATGAGCATCATTTCTACGGCAAGACTGTAAATTTGCTCAAAGCTTTTTTCCATACGGTTGGCAAGGGTAGCTAAGGCAGTAGTATCCATGTTTTCTAACCAGGTAAGGTCGGTATCACTATAGTTTAAGCGTTGTTGGGTAAGTTGATTTTTAAAGGCTGTCATATTATTGGGCGGTGCAACAACCTTGTCGCTGTTATGAGAAAGGGCGGGTTGTTTAAAAAATCGGGGGCGTTTATACCTTATTTTTACTTCATCGCCTGCCGTATGGTTAGCCACCAACTGCTGAATATCGGCGGCGCTGAACACTTTTATGGAGTCTATGGCAGTAATAATATCGCCCTCTTTCAGTCCGGCGCTAAGTGCCGGGCTGTTATCTATGACCTGCGTTACTAATACACCGGGTCCAAATCCGGCGGGTGCTTGTGCCAGCACCACACCTAAAAAGGCTCCACCGGTATTTTGTTTGATGTTTATACTACTTACCAGCACTATGCTGTTGGCATTGACACTATCGGGGGCGCTTGTTGTTTCGGGATTGTTGGGCGCAATGGTAATTTGCACGCCTCCGTTTCCGGCGCCGGTAACTTTGCCAAACCGAGTCCACAGCATTTGTGCTGTTTCCAACTTTTCAATTTTATAGGCTACTTTATCGAGCGATTCGTTTACCGTTTGCTCAAAACGGGCCTCTTTTACCGCTATGGCTTCTTTTATCCACTTATACTGTAAGGTAACTAAACCTACAAGTGAAACAGCCATGAGCGAAATAAGCAGCCTTATGTGTGCGTTTTGCATGAACCTGAATGATTGCTGCGCCTTATAGCAACCAACGGTAAATGTTTGCTGTTGTTATATGCGCATTTTGTTCAAAAATACAATATCTGAATGGGCAAAGTTGGTTAATTAACACTGTTTAACTTTTATTAACCCCCTCTTAACACCTG
>ERZ761603.722-NODE-722-length-26666-cov-38.125888_pt1 | contig 26666 bp, 18 predicted proteins | sample MGYA00511879_ERZ761603 | MGnify/ENA primary metagenome ERZ761603 (study PRJEB28899, sample SAMN02850040) | bioreactor sludge metagenome | biome: EBPR Sludge; feature: EBPR Bioreactor; material: flocular biomat | place: Australia: Thorneside Wastwater Treatment... | reverse complement strand
CACCGAGATCTACACTCTTTCCCTACACGACGCTCTTCCGATCTCGTCAAGGCGGTGGACGCGGTGGGCGCGGGCGACGCCTTCACCGGGGCGCTCGCGGTCGGCTATGGGAGCATCCATCAGGCGATGCTCGGCAAGAACCCCGACGAGCACCGCATGCTCGAGCGGGCGCTGGCGTTCGCGTCGGTGGCGGGCGCGCTGGCGACGCTCAAGCACGGCGCGATCCCGTCACTTCCGAGGCGGGACGATGTGCTGGCCGGACTGGCGGAGCTCGAGAAGCAGACCCGCCTTTAGCAAGTGCGCGGGCGTTTCGGGGCTGTGCGACGGGGCGCCGCCGCGTGCCTTACGCTCAGGCCATGAGCGAGCGCGAGCAGGCGGGAACTGTGGATCTGGGCGGCGTGTGGCACTTGCGTCACGATCCTCGCGACGAGGGGATCGTCTCGGGCTGGGCGTCGGATTCCGGCTCGCAAGGTTGGGTCGAGGGACAGGTGCCCGACGCGTGGCAACGCACGCTGGGCATCGCCGCGAGGGGCGTTGTCTGGTATCGCCGGTTGCTGCCGGCACGTGATCGAGCCTCTCGGTGGTGGATCGAGTTCGACTCGGTCGCGACGGACTGCACCGCGATGGTCAATGGGCGCGAGATCGGCCGCCACGATGGCGACTTTCTGCCCTTCTCGTTCGAGGTGCCCGCGGGCGATGAAGCGACCCTCGTTCTCCGAGTGGATCAGGTCTTCGCCGAGCGCCCGGCCAAGGGTGTGCTGACCGAGAACGGGCACCTCACCAAGGGGTTCCACGACGTGCTCAGCCTGCAGCACGGGGGGTTGTGGGGCGGCGTGCGTCTCCGACGGACCGGAGCGATCGCCATCGAGACCGACGGCGTTCATGTTCGCGCGAATCATGACCTTGGCTCGGTCGAGGTCACACTGTCGCTGCACCCGCACGACACGGCGGGCGAAGCAACGATCGAGGTTGACGGGCTCGTCGCCACGACGCCGATCGCGCCCGGCGAACGGTCGGTCACGCTGCGCGTCGAGTTCGACACCTGGCGCGTCTGGAGCCATCGCACGCCCAACCTCTACACCCTGCGGGCGAGCACGCACGTCGGCGGGCGGGTCAGCGACGAACGCTCGGTGCGATTTGGCTTCCGCAAGGTCACCACCGGCGGCCCGGGCAACACGCGGATCCTGCTCAACGGCGAGCCGGTGCTGCTGCGCGGGATCCTGCACTGGGGGCACGAACCCCACGGCATGGCTCCGGCTCCGACGCCCGATGAGGTCCGCGCCCAGTTCGCGTGGCTTCGGCAGGCCGGGTTCAACTGCGTCTGCCTTTGCATGGTCTATCTGCCCGCGTGGTTCTACGACATCGCCGACGAGACCGGCATGCTGCTCTGGCAGGAACACCCCGTGTGGAAGAGCGAGATGGACGAGTCGCTTCTGCCCGAGTATCGGCGGCTGCTATTGGCGTGCTTCAAGCGGGATCGCAACCACCCCTCGATCGTGATCGTCAGCGGGAGCTGCGAGCACGAGCGGATCCACCCGGAGCTCGCGGCGTGGTGGTGGGACGAGGCACGGACGCAGATGCCCGGCACGCTCGCCCAGGTGCAGACGGCCTTCATGGCGTGGACCAACCCCGCCCAGACCGATCTGCACGACGAGCACGTCTACGAGAACAGCGGGAGGTGGCCGGCTTTCCTTCGCGATGCGCGGGCCGAGGTCGAGAGGCTCGGTGGCAAGCCCTTCGTGATGGGCGAGACGATCATCGCCAACGCGTGGCCCGACACGCGGGCGCTCCGCGAGCTGGTCGATCGATCAGGCCCGCCCGCCGACCGCGCAACATTGCCCCCGGGCGAGCGATGGGCGACGCACTCGCCGTGGTACATCACCCGTGGGCTGGCCGAGTGCGAGGCGTTCGAGCGATCGGTGGCCGAGCGATTCGGCGAGGAGACGCTCGAACGGTTCCGGCGGCAGGCGTCGAGGTTCGGGTACGAGCTGCGGAAGTGGCAGTCGGAATTGTTCCGGATGGACGCCGGGAATGCCGGATGGGTGATGAACCACATCCGAGACGTGCCGGCGTGCCGGTGCGGGTTCATGGACGATCTGGACCGGTGGCGGTTTGATCCGGCGGATTGCAGCCGCTGGCTTGGGGATGTCGCGCTGCTCGCCAGGACGCCGGACCATCGCCAGGGCTTGGCGAGCGGAAAGGACGTTCGGATCGAGGTGCTGCTTTCGAACTTCGGTGAGAGCGACCTTGAGGGGCACCTGACGCTGGCGCTGAGCGGGGCCGGGGCGCCGAAGGACAAGCCCGAGATCCGCGTCCCTCGCGGGCAGGTGGCGGGCGTCGAGCGGACGTTCCGCGTGCCCAGCGTGGAAGCACCGACCGAGCTCTCGCTGCTGGCGGGGGTGTCGGCGGGCGGCGCGTCGGTCGCCCGCAATCGCTGGTCGCTGTGGGCGTTCCCGGAGGTCGGCGACCTGCCGGGTGATGTCGTCCGCCTCGATGGGCTCACGTACTCCCGCAAGGATCGCGAGCCGACGTTCGAGGACCGCGGCTACAGCAGCGGGTGGGGGCTCAAGTGCAGATCCTGGACGCCCACGCTGCCGGAGTTGGACGTGCTGGCATTCCGGTGTCCGTTGTGGAGGTTCGACGCGCCGATGCCACCGGGCACTCGGGGCGTCATCACGACCACCCTCACCCGAGGGCTGGTCGAGTATCTGGAACAGGGCGGGCGCGTGGTGATGCTCGCCAATCGCGGGACGGGCGGCCTCGGGGCCAGACTCGTCATGCTCTGGGGACAGGTGCCGCTGGTGGTCGAGCAGGGCCCGCTGGCCTCGGGTGATTCGGAGTGGATCGTCGATCTGCTGCACCATGACCTGTCGCGACGCTGGCAGACCGCCGTGCCCACGCAGGAACGCGGCTGGACGGACAAGGTCCTGCCGATCGTGCGGCTGGTGTACACGCACGACAGCGGCATCCCGGCGGCCCACGACGCGCTCTTCGCGGCGAGGGTCGGGCGGGGGCTGCTTGCCGTCAGCACGCTCGACCACACCGACGAGCCCGGACGCTACCTGCTCGATCGCGTCGTTCGTTGGACGATCGATGCGGACGCGGCGACGGTTGGCGGCGACGGACTCTCGGCCGAGGATCTGCTGCCGTACGCGAGGCCCGGCGTTTAGTTGGATCGCAGGGCGACGATGGGGTCCTGCATGGCGGCCCGGCGTGCGGGGTAGAGCCCGAAGACCAGCCCTGTCACAAAGGCGAACGAGAACGCCAGGATGATCGACCCGCCGGTGATCGCGGTCGGCAAGGTCGCGTCGCTGGGGAACATGTCGCCGATCGCGGGGAGCTTGTGAAGCCTCGGGACGGCCCAGTCGAGCCCGACCGAAAGCCCGACGCCCAGCGCGATCCCCAGAAGCCCGCCGACGGACGAGATGACCGTCGTCTCCACGAGGAACTGGAGCATGATGTGACGGCGGGTCGCGCCAAGCGCCCGGCGGATGCCGATCTCTCGCGTGCGCTCGGTCACGGTCGCGAGCATGATGTTCATGATCCCGATGCCGCCGACGAGCAGCGCGATCCCGGCGACGGCGCCGAAGACGATCTTGAAGGTCAGGGCCTGCCGCTCGGCCTGGGCGAGCAACTCGAAGGGAACCTTGATCGAGACGTCGTTCTTGCCGTCGCGGCGGACATCGATGATCCGCTTGAGGCGTTCCGCGTCGTTCATCACGCGGTCCATCGTGGGTGAAACGACGTACACCTCGGAGACCTGAACGTTTGACGCGTTGAACGAGCCGGACGAACCGCGGAAGACGTTGTCCCCGAAGCGGGTTTCCGCCGCCGAGATGGGAAGGTGGACGTCTTGGTCAAGGTCGCGTCCGACGAGGGCGGCTCCCGCGCCGCCGGCAAGACCGACGGGGGCGAGCACGCCGACCACGGTGAACGCGCGATCGTCGATGCGGATCGTCTGGCCCAGCGGGTCTTCCAGCGGGAAGTAGAGAGTGGCGATGTCGGCGCCGATGACCGCCACGGGCGCCTCGTCCTCCATGTCGCGAGGGGTGATGTACCGCCCGCGGGCGACGCGAAGGTTCGCCGCCGACAGCAGGGCGGGCGTGGTGCCGAAGGCCTGGCTCGTTCGGCGGAGCGCCCCACGGATGACCTGGCTTCCCACTTCCTTGAGGGGAACAACCTCGGCACCCGGGAAGTTGTCGCGGATCACCGCAAGATCCTCGCGCGTCAGCCCGTAGCGGATGATCATCGATCGACGCCCGCCGCTGCTCTGCTGGTTCTGTCCTTCGGGCGGGCGGACGGATCGCACGATGATGTTGCGGGCGCCGAGCTTTTCGATCTGCAGCATCGCCGCCCGCTTGGAGCCCTCACCGAGACTCACCATGGCGATGACGGCGGCCACGCCCAGGATGATCCCCAGGGCGGTCAGCACGGTGCGCATGAAGTGCAGACGAAGGTTCGTCAGGCCCAGCCGGATGATTTCGAGCAGGAATCCCATGGGGCGGTCTGTGAAACCTTCACGTTCGGGGCCCGCCGAGCCGAAAACACACTCCACCCGATTCGGGCCGCACGGATGGTATGGTCCCGCGCCCGTTGGGCCCAGTCTGGGAACCACGCCTGAGGTTCGATCCGAACAGAATTCCGATGCACGGCACCTCGTCATCCCGCGTTGAATGCACCGCCGTCCGCGAGACCGCGGGGGGGTGGCTCTGCACGGTCTCGGTGAGCGATGCCCAGGGGCAGCGGGAGCACGAGGTTCGCCTCGCCTGGTGCGATCACGATTACTGGTCTGGCGGGGCCCAGGCGCCGGGCGACCTCACGCAGCGGCTGGTGAAGCTGCTCATCGAGGCCCGCGGCTCAACGTTGCACGTCGATTCCGCCGTCCCCTGGCCGCTCCCGGCGAAGTTCGACGCCGCCAAGGCCAGACGCTGGTGCCCCTCGCTGGACGACGACCTGCGTCACGCGGGCTGAGCTCGGCCTTCGACCTGAACCAACTCAGATCTTCAGCATGGGCCTGAGGTATCGGCCCGTGTGGCTTGATTCGACGCGGGCGACGTCTTCGGGCGTTCCCTTCGCGACGATCGTGCCGCCGCCTTCGCCACCCTCGGGGCCCAGATCGATGATCCAGTCGGCGCACTTGATCACGTCGAGGTTGTGCTCGATCACGATCAGGGTGTTGCCCGCATCGGCGAGACGCTGCATCACGGCGACCAGCTTGCGGATGTCCTCAAAGTGCAGCCCCGTTGTCGGCTCGTCGAGCACGTACAAAGTGTGCCCCTGCGTTCCCGTCGCGCCCGCACCCAGCCCGAGCTCGGAGGCGAGCTTGATGCGCTGGGCCTCGCCCCCCGAAAGCTGCGTGCTGGGCTGGCCGAGCTGGATGTAATCGAGCCCGACGTCGTGCAGGCACTGGAGGAACCGCAGGATCTTGGGGTGATTCTCGAAGAACCGCACACCCTCCTCGACCGTCATCGCGAGCACGTCCGCGATGCTCTTTCCCCGGTAGAGCACCTCGAGCGTCTCGCGGTTGTACCGCTTGCCCCGGCAGACCTCGCACTCGACGTACACGTCCGGGAGGAAGTGCATCTCGATCTTCTTGAGCCCGTGCCCCTCGCACGCTTCGCATCGGCCTCCGCCGTTCTTCGCCGTCACGTTGAAGCTGAATCGGCCCGGCTCGTACCCGCGGACCTTGGCCTCCTTCGTCTGGGCGAACACCTTGCGGATGTCGTCGAAGATCCCGGTGTAGGTCGCGGGGTTGCTCCGGGGCGTGCGGCCGATGGGGCTCTGATCGACCTCGATCACCCGCTCCAGTTCCTTGGGGATCTTCACCGACTGGTGCTTTCCGATCGTCACGCGCGAGGCAAGCAGATGCTTGTGCACCGCCTGCAGCAGGATGTCGTTGACCAGCGTGCTCTTGCCCGATCCGCTCACGCCCGTGACACAGACGATCCCCCCGAGCGGGAACGCGGCGTCGATCGACCTGAGGTTGTTGTGGGCCGCGCCCTTGACGACGATCGCCCGCTTCTCGGAGATCGGGCGACGCGTCGCGGGCGTCTGAATGCTCCGCCGGCCCGAAAGGTAATCGCCCGTGAGGCTGGTCGGCGTCGCCATGATGTCGGCGACGCTGCCCTGCGCGACGATCCGCCCGCCATGGACACCCGGCCCCGGCCCGACATCGAGCACGTGGTCGGCCGCCCGGATCATGTCCTCGTCGTGCTCGACGACGATGACGGTGTTCCCGATGTCAGACAGGTGCCGCAGCGTCTGGATGAGCCGCGTGTTGTCGCGCTGGTGGAGCCCGATCGTCGGCTCGTCGAGCACGTAGCACGCGCCCACCAGCCCCGACCCGACCTGCGACGCCAGACGGATCCGCTGCGCCTCCCCGCCCGAAAGCGTCGCGGTCTTGCGGTCCAGCGACAGGTACTCGAGCCCGACCCCCGTCAGGAAACGCAGCCTGTTGTTGATCTCCTTCAGGATCGGCTCGGCGATGATCCGCTGTTCCTGCGACAACTGCAGACCGGCGCAGTACGCGATCGCATCGTTGATGTTCAGCCGCGACAGCTCCGCGATGTTGAGCATCGTGCCGTCGTTTCTGGGTCTGCCGATCACGCTCGGGCTCGTCGACCGGGCCGTGTCCGCCCGGTGCGTGCTCCGCAGCAGCACGTGCAAACTCTCGATCTTGAGCCGATCCCCGTTGCACCTGGGGCATGGCTTCTGCGACAGGAACTGCGACAGATACTCCTTGACGTTGTCGGTCTGCGTGCTCTCCCACCAGGCCATCGTCTCCGGGATCACGCCCTTCCACTTCGCGTCGTGCGTCTTGACGTCCTCCGGCGTCGTCCCGTAGAGCAGGATTCGACGCTGGTCTTTCGTCAGGTCCTTCACCGCCGTGCCCATCGTCGCGTCAAAGTCCCGGCAGAACTTCCGCAACTGCCGGTTGAACCACCCCTTCCACATCCCGTTCTTCGCCCAGCAGGCGATCGCCCCCTCGCCCAGCGGCAGCGACGGATCGGGCACGATCAACGCCTCGTCAAACTCCAGGATCGTGCCCAGCCCGTTGCACCCGGGGCACGCGCCGAAGGGGCTGTTGAACGAGAAAATCCGAGGGCTCAGTTCCTCCAGCGCGTACTCGGGATGCTCCGGATCGGCGAATTTCGTCGAGAAGGAGCGGTCGGCCCAGACTGTCTTCCCCCCTTCGCCCACGGTCTCGACGCTCACGATCACGCCGCCGTCGCCGAGCTTGATCGCCGACTCGACGCTCTCGGCCAGCCGTTGCCGCCCTTCCGCCGACAGCGTGAGCCGGTCGATCACCGCGTCGATCGTGTGCTTCTCGTACCGCCCGAGCTTCAGCGGGTTCTCGCCGGGCTCCTTGAGCACCTCGCGCAGCTCGACCACGTTCCCGTTGACGCGGGCGCGCTGCCAGCCCTGCTCGGACAACTGCTCCAGCACGTCGCGGTGGAAGCCCTTCTTCCCTCGGACCACCGGCGAGAGGATCATCGCGCGGGTGGCCCGGTTCTCCGAACCCGGCGCAGCCCCCGCAAGGATCGAATCCACGATCTGCGTCGCGCTCGTCGCCGAGATGGGCACACCCGACCGCGCCTCGATCGTGCCGTCCTTCTTCACCTTCGTGGGTGCCCAGGAATACGGCGTGCCGCACCGGGCGAACAGCAGCCGAAGATAGTCGTAGATCTCGGTCGTTGTCGCGACGGTGGATCGGGGGTTGCCGCTCGCCGACCGCTGCTCGATCGCGATGGTGGGGGGGATGCCCTCGACCTCGTCGACGTCCGGCTTCTTGAGCTGCTCAAGGAACTGCCGCGCGTACGCCGACAGCGACTCCATGTACTTCCGCTGCCCCTCGGCAAAGATCGTGTCGAACGCCAGCGAGCTCTTTCCCGAGCCCGACAGACCCGTGATCACGACCAACTGGTCGCGCGGGATTCTGACGTCGATGTCCTTCAGGTTGTGCTCGCGGGCTCCGCGCACATGAATAAACCGATGGTCACGCGGCCCCGCGGCCGACGACCCGCCCTCCGCTCCTTCCACGACTTTCGGCGTGCGGGGTCCGGCGCTCGGGCTGGCGGATTTCGTCGGTGCGTGCGTCACGGTGGGCATGTCTCGTCTGTTCGTGGTCCGTGCGCGGGCCGATGCCGCCCGCCGCCGACCAGTGTAGCCCTCACGCAACGTGCGAATCAGGGATTTGTTTGGGATGGGCTGGGCGAGGCCGACGGATCGGGATACAAGTCCTTGATTCGTTGAGACTTCCGCTCGTCGGCCGTCGTCTGTTCCTGCGCTTCCCGGGCCTTTGCATCCGCGGCCGACTTCATCCGCATTTGCACCACCAGCCCCAGCACCACGCAGCCGATCGCCAGCCCGCCGGCGAAGAGCGCAAGCCGCCGACGCCAGGGGGGCGGAGGTCGGTGCGGCGAGAGTGCGGGCGTGATCGTCACGGCCAACGGTACGCGACCACCCTCTCGCCGGTGCACGGTCGGTGGATAAGCGTCTCAATGTTGTGGCTTCAGACGAGCCTCCGCCACACCACTCGGAAAATCCGAGCGTGGAACGAGAGCGCGGGCCCGCGGGCGTGTTCTCTTGGGTAGCGTGGCCGCACACCCCGGAGGATTCGCCCATGCACCGTTCCGCCGCCATGATGCTGTTCGCCTGCGCCGCCGCGACACTCGCGGGGTGCCAGGGCGTGACGATCATCAACTACGCGAAGGAGGGCGAATCGCCCGAGTACTACGCGATCGTCCGCAACCCGGAGGAGACGTTCCGCATCTACGCGATGGAGATTGACTCCAAGCTCAAGGCCACGGTGGGCACGGGGCAGGTCAACGTCGGGGCCGAGGGGCAGTTCGACCAGACGGTCGTCAAGCTCGCCGAGCAGCTCGATCAACTGAACTCACAGGTGCTCGCTCAGTACAAGGCCGCGTTCTTCGGGCTCAACAGCAACCCCAAGCTCAACCGCGAGGCGTACTGGGCCTCGCTGAAGGAGATCAACGAACAGATCGCGAGCCTGCGCGGGGTGTATCTGGCGAGCGCACAGGCCGTGACCAAGGCCGCCGATCAGGACAAGCTCGCGACCCTTCGCCGCAAGGCCGACGAGAAGCGGGCCGAGGCCGAAGCCGCCCGCACGCGTGCGAACGAACTGGCGGTCTCCCGCACCAACGAGTCCAAGCGGATCGAAGCCGCCACGAAAGCACTCGCGACCGTCCGCCCCGGCGAGTCGATGTCGATGCTGAACCTCTCCCCCTTCCTCGACGACCGCGAGCTGTCGCGACTGGCAACCGAGATTGCCGCGGCCCAGGACCAGGCCGCCAAGGCCCAGTCTCAGGCCGACGAGTACGAGCGGGCGTACGAGGCGTTCCTCAAGTCCATTCCCCGGTAATCGCGGCCGCGGCGTCGGATCCGTGACGATCCGCCCCGCCGCGAGAGGCCGGAACCCCGGCACTGGTTCGCCCGCCGTTGTCCCCGGGTGAGCGGTCGATCGCCGACCATCAAACAACCGGCATGCGCAACGATCCCTCGGACGGCCCGGCGGCCGCATCACCCGGAGTCAGCGGCGACGGCGGCACACCAACACCGATCCCCACGCGACGATCATCACCGACGGCGGCGTGGGAATACTGAGGCTGTACTCGATGAACTCGATCGGTTCTAGATGCGAGCCGCTCGTGAGTGCTGAGAATCGGTATTCTCCGGGCGCGAGGTCCGCATGGATATGTAACGGCACGCCGTCCACGATTGTGCCCGGAATGGGAACTAGGTTCTCTTCTGTGCCCACGGCAACCAGTCGAACACGGGTGCTCGGCAGGTTGTAAAAGGTGTACGTCAGATCAAACCGCATCTCATCCGTGAGCAAGAAGTTCCATTCGAACTGGGAACTCGCGCCAACTCGTGTGCCGGGTACATGGTACTCGGATACTTCGGTTTGGATCCAGCCTCCGGCGGGTCCGATGAACGAGGACTGTCTCGCGAGTGCTCGGTTATTCGAGACTCGGGCAAAGGCGTCCCAATGTCCGACTTCAGTTGTCGAGAATTCGACGATCTCGGGCGGTCCGCCACCATACGGGAGGGTCATTGCACTCACCTCCCTTCGAGCCGACACGTGAGAGACCTGCGCACGGGCCACTTCGAAAGAAATGGTTGTAACAACAACAGCGGCGAGGACAGAACTCCGGCGCATGTGAAGGCTCCACGTCCTGCCCGACCTGCTCTCCGGTGGGCACGCTACACGAGAGCGCAAGCAATGTCAAGTCACAAGGCACCTCTCTGCCGGCGCCCTGGCCCCTTGGGCGGCGAGCGCCGTGGCGTCCCTTCGCGGGAGACTGTTCGTTGTCTATCGGGTTCACCGAGCCCAACTCACAGCCCGCACCCGCGTTCAAACGCCCCGACGAAGGCGTCGAAGTCGAAGAAGTCGATGAAGCCGTCGCCGTTGAAATCAGCGCGCGGCTCGCCGCCCTCGAACGCGTCAACGAAGGCGACGAGATCGAAGAAGTCGGTAAACCCGTCGCCGTCGAGGTCCGCGTCGCAGCGCACGACCGTCCGGAACACGGCGCCGGTGCCGTCACTGAAGTTCGCCGCGAACGCCAGCACGCCCCGATGCGAGAGACCCGACGCGTAGGGCCTGATCGGCGGCATCGTCCCGAACAACGAGAAGCGTGAAGGCGTTCGCCGATCGCCCGGGCGCACGTCGATCGGAATACCGATCCGTCCCAGCACCACAAGCCCAACGATCGGGTCGTACGCGAAGATCGGCCCCGCTGTACCCGGGCTCGCATCAACAAGCGCCACCTGCCCCAGATCGTTCCAGCCAAGGCCAGGCGAAATGGACTGATAATCGTCGAACGCCAGCGTCGGACGAACACCCGGTGCGTTTACTGCCTCCGTAACTCCCGCGCGGATCAGCGTTCGCAATCGCCCGGGAGACCCCGCGAGATACGCCCGCTCTGTCTCTGCGCCGCCCCGGGCCACCATTGCGCTGAAAAGCCCATCGCCCTGCTCGTTGATCCGGGGCTGCAGATACGGAAGACCGAGCCCCGATGCGATCGGCCTCAGGACCGATCCTGCGGGGAACGGGTCGCCGATGCTCTGCCCCCAGCGGGCCACAGTCTGCGCGGGCCCCACACCCTCCACCATGAAAACGCCCGTCACCGACTGGTTGTTCGCAAAGCGCACCTTGAACATCCATCGTCCCGAGTCGTTGAGCGATGGAAACTCGATGGCCCCCGTGAACGAAGCCGCATCGAACTCCGCCGGGTAACCCCCGAAGTTCCCCGCGATGGCCGTCATCGTGGCCGACGTTCCCGCCGCGACTCCGATCCCATTCGGCGGCCCGTACGAGAATCCCGCCGCCATGAGCCCGCTGTGGTTCACCATCGCCGGGTAGCTCGGCACCCCAGGCCGGGCGCTCCAGACACTGTCGGCATTCCCTCGTACAGCGGCGCAAGCGTCGTCGGGTCGTCGCCAACCCTTGGGGAACCGACCACGCCCGGGAAAAACATCGCACGCCCGTGGCGGTCGACCTGCAGCGCCGACTGCCCGCTCGTGTCCGCCACGGACGACGTCGTTCCGTCAGGGCGCCAACGGCAGATCGCCCGGCTCGATGTCGTCGTCACGATCACCGCCCACACCGAACCGTCGTCGGCCACGTGCACGTCCCTGATCGTTCGGATCGTCTGCCCCGGAATGCCGGGCACCGGGTCCGTCTCGAACGCCAGCACGCGCGCCGCCGCGCCATCATGCACCATCAGCGCGCGGCGCACCAGCCCCCCGGTCGTCCGCGTCGGCGCCGTGAACGCCGCGTGCCCCGCCGAGTTCACCACGGGCTGCGCGAACGCGTCGCCCGCGTTCGTCACTCGCCAGATGGAGACGCCCGGATGACCCGGCAACGCGTCGCCCGTCAGCACCAGCGTGTGCAACTGCTGTGCCAGCGTGCCTCCGGCACACCCCATCACCACCATCATCGTTGCGATCACGCGCATGCGAGCCCCTCCGACATCCACGCAGCTTACCGGGACCACGACCCACGAACAAGACTCTTGCGCACGCGGCCGCCTCACCCCTCCCGCTTCGCCCGCCCCCGCTTGACCACCCGCACCCCGGGCATTCCCGGCTTGCCCTTCGCTCCGCCCCGCTTGCTCGCCTTCCCGTCGCCCTCGACCTGGCTCTTCTTTACCTTCACGCCGGTTTCGCCGCGTCCCTCCGCCTCCGTCTTCATCTTCTTCAGCTTGTTCACGCTGTCTCGCAGCGCCGCCGCCTTCTCAAACTCCAGCCGCTCGGCCGCCGCCACCATCTCTTCGCTGTATTCCCTGATCAGATCTTCGATCACAAAGGTCTGCTCGCTCGCCCCGCCCGCCACGGCGTCGCGGGCTGTCTTGCGGGCGGCCAGCATCACGTCCAGCCCGCGCCGGATCGCCTTCGCCACCGTCTTGGGCGTGATCCCGTGCTCCGCGTTGTACGCCGTCTGCTTCGCCCGGCGACGCTCCGTCTCCTCGATCGCCGCCTGCATCGCCGGCGTCATCTGGTCCGCGTACATCACCACCAGCGCGTTGACGTTTCGTGCCGCCCGGCCCATCTGCTGGATGAGGCTCGTCGGCGACCGCAGGAACCCCTCCTTGTCCGCGTCCAGGATGCACACCAGCGACACCTCGGGCAGGTCGAGCCCCTCGCGCAGCAGGTTCACGCCCACCAGCACGTCGAACTCGCCCGTGCGCAAATCCGTCAGGATCTGCACCCGGTCGAGCGTCTCGATGTCGCTGTGCAGGTACCGCACACGCAGCCCCTGATCCGCCAGGTAGCTCGACAAGTCCTCGCACAGCCGCTTCGTCAGCGCCGTGACCAGCACGCGCTCGCCCTTGGCGACCCGCTCCTTGCACCGCTCCAGCAGATCGGGCACCTGCCCCTGCGCGGGCTTCACCTGGATCACCGGGTCCAGCAGCCCCGTCGGGCGGATCACCTGCTCCGCCACCACGCCCCCTGTCCGCTCCAGTTCGTACGGGCCGGGTGTGGCCGACACGAACAAGACCTGCGGCACGATCGCCTCGAACTCCTCGAACCGCAGCGGGCGATTGTCCATCGCCGAGGGCAGCCGGAACCCGTGCTCCACCAGCACCGTCTTGCGGGCCTTGTCCCCGTTGAACATCGCCCGGATCTGAGGCAGCGTGACGTGGCTCTCGTCGATGATGAGCAGCCAATCGCGGAAATTCGGACGCAGCGACGCAGAGACGGAGTTCCGAAGTGACGACGCGGAAGACGGAGAACCCGCCGCCTGCTCCTCTTTCAATTCGTCTCTTCGTGTCTGCGTCTCCTCGTCCCTTTCTCCCGATCGGGGCGCAAAGTCGAAGTAGTCCATCAGGCAGTAGGGCCGCTCTCCCCGCGCCCGCCCGTCCATGAACCGCGAGTAGTTCTCGATCCCCGGGCAGGTGCCGACCTCTTCGATCAGTTCGAGGTCGTACTTCGTGCGGCTGATGAGCCGCTGCGCTTCGAGCAGCTTCCCCTGCGTGCGCAGCTCCAGCACGCGAGCCTCCATCTCCTCGCGGATCTGCGTGAGCGCCCGCTCGAGCTGGTCGTCGGGCATGACATAGTGCACCGCGGGGAACAGGAAGAACTGCGACTCCTGCGCCAGCACCTCGCCGCTGGTGGGGTTGATCAGTTCAAGCCGCTCGATCTCGTCCCCGAAAAGCTCGACCCGCACCGCGTACTTCTCATACGCCGGCCAGACTTCGAGCGCGTCGCCCCGCACCCGGAACTGCCCTCGCTTGAACTCGATGTCGGTCCGGTTGTACTGCATCGCCGCCAGTTGCAGCAGAAACTCCCGCCGATCGATCGTCGAGCCCCGCGTGATCGTGAGCACCTTCTCCCCGTACGCGAGCGGCGAGCCCAGGCCGAAAATGCACGACACGCTCGCGACCACCACCGTGTCGCGTCGGCTGAGGATGTTGCTCGTCGCCGCCAGGCGCAGCGCGTCGAGGTCGTCGTTCCGCGACGAATCCTTCTCGATGTAGATGTCCCGCGCGGGGATGTACGCCTCGGGCTGGTAGTAGTCGTAGTACGACACGAAGTAGTTGACCGAGTTCTTGGGGAAGAACTCCCGCAGCTCCTCGAACAACTGCGCCGCGAGCGTCTTGTTGTGGCTGATGATCAGCGTCGGCTTGTTGAGCCGTGCGATCACGTTCGCCATCGTGAACGTCTTGCCCGTCCCCGTCGCCCCCAGCAGGCACGCCGCCGGCCGTCCGCCGCGCAGCTCCGCCGTCAACTGCTCGATCGCCGCCGGCTGGTCTCCCATCGGCTTGAACGGAGAGACCACCTCGAACACGCGCTGATCCCGGAAGGTCGGCCTCGCAGTCATGCCATGTTGTATGCACCCCGAACACCCCGCTTGTTTGGGAAATGAAAGGGTGCTAGGCTGCCCGGGATGCTCCACACCCTCTACGTGGACATGAACTCGTTCTTCGCCTCGGTCGAGCAGCAGCTCGATCCCAGGCTCCGCGGGCGCCCCGTGGCGGTGGTGCCGCTGAAGGCCGACACAACCGCCGTGATCGCAGCCAGTTACGAGGCGAAGGCCTTCGGCGTGAAGACCGGGGTTCTCGTGGGGGACGCCCGGCGGATGTGCCCGGGGCTGGTCCTCGTGACGGGCAACCACGAGACCTACATCCGCGTGCACCACCAGATCCGAGATGCGATCGACGCGGTGATCCCGGTCCACAGCGTCTGTTCGGTCGACGAGTTCGCGTGCCGCCTCGCGCGGGACGAGCGTCCGCCGGAGCGGGCCGCCGAAGTCGCCCGGCGGATCAAGCGGTCCATCGCCGTCCGCTGCGGGGCGTTTCTCAAGTGTTCGATCGGCATTGCGCCCAACCGGTTCCTCGCCAAGGTCGCCGCCGACATGCGCAAGCCCGACGGCCTGACCATCATCGAGCGTCACGAGCTGCCGCAGTGCTTGTACACCCTCAACCTCATCGATCTGCCCGGGATCGGCAAGAAGATGCTCGAGCGGCTGCGGTCGGCGGGCATCTCGTCGGTGGAGCGGCTGTGTGCGCTCGGCGAGGCAGAACTCGGCCGGGCCTGGGGCAGCGTCGTCGGTCGGCACTGGTACCACCGCTTGCGCGGACAGGTGGAGCTTGACGAAACCACCCTCCGCCGCACGATCGGGCATTCGCACGTGCTGAGCCCCGAGCGTCGGGAGGAGTCCGCCGCCCGGGCAGTCGCTGTGCGACTGCTGACCAAGGTGGGGCAGCGCGCGCGCCACCTGGGCTATGTGGGGGAGGAGCTCACATTGTCGGTCCGATACCTGGTCCCCCGCGGGCAGGGCTCCGGACCGGGGCTGCCCAGACCGAAGTGGCACGGCTCGGCCAAGTTGGGGGGTGTCAACGACACGCGGACCCTGCTCGCCTCCTTTGCCGAACTGTGGGACTCCAAGCCCAAGGGGCGAGTCTTCAAGCTCGGCATCACCCTCTCGGGGCTGACGCCCAGGGGCTCCTCGACGGGGCTGCTCTTCGAGGAGCGACGCGACCCCGACCGTCTGTCCAAAGCGATGGACGCGATCAACAGGCGGTACGGGGCGGATGTGCTCTTCCCGGCCTCGATGCAGCAAGCCCGCAAGGCGGCCCCCCGGAGGATCGCCTTCGGCAACATCCCGGATCTCGAGGTTCCGGACATCAATATCGAAGGCACCGGCGACAACTTGCCCGAAGAGGGGAACCCGTAAGCCCCGCGGATCGTCTAATCTCTTCAACACCGGGCCTCAGAGCCCGCAACGGAGTAGTCGACATGACGCAGCACCTTCGATGGCCCGCACTGATCATCCTCGCCTGCGGGGGCGCGCTCGCCCTGGCACAGCCGGCGACCACCGCCCCCGCGCCGGCACAGCCCGCGGGCACCGTGCCCAAGGACCCGCGTGCGCCAAAGGGCGGCGAACGCGACCCCAAGGCCGTCGAGGCACTGACCAAGGCCGCCGAGGGGATGATGATCACCAAGTGGCTCTCGTACGCCGCCTCGATCGAAGGTCCGGGCAACGTGGGCACGCAGACGTTTGACGTGGTCGCCGAGAGGGCCGACGCCGGCGGCTGGAAGCTCTCCGTCAAGGGCGAGATCAAGACCAGCCGCAACCCCAACGCCAAGGGCCGACCCGTGCACGTGGCCTACGACGGCGCCACCGCCCGCTCGCTGCGAGAAACCGATAAGGAGATCGGCGAATTGGCCGATCCGCCCTCGCTCGACGACGTGCGGGCGTTCTTCGCCAAGGAGCGTGCCGCGGGCGCTGTGCCGTGGGAGTTCATGGGCGAGACCCCAATGAGCCTCTTCGCCAGCGCCACCATCCGCCACGAGGGCACGCAGGTGCTCGACGGCGTCGAGTGCGAGGTCGTCCGCGTCTCGGCCCCGCCCGGGCCCGATACCAAGGGCATCGAGCCCACCGACGGCTTCGGCGGCCGATACTTCATCGACACCAAGGACAAAATGGTCCGCAAGATCGAGCGATTCCGCCCCAACGCACGCCCCGACGACAAGCCCGTCCGCACCTTCACCCTCGCCAAGCTCGAGTTCGATGAAAAGACCCGCGGCGGCGACTTTGTCATCAACCCGCCCAAGGGCTTCACCGTCCGCCAGGAAGCCAGGCGACCCGCACCCAAGCCCATCGATCGCGCCCGCGAAGAGGTCAAGAAGCCCGCGGCCAGCGACAACGGCCTGCTCGCCAACGGCACCACCGCTCCCGACTTCTCCCTCAAGACCCCCGACGGGGACACCGTCAAGCTCGCCGACCAGAAGGGCAAGGTCGTCGTTCTGGACTTCTGGGCGACCTGGTGCGGCCCGTGCCTCGCCTCCATGCCCACCGTCCAGAAGCTCCACGAGAAGTACAAGGATCGCGGCGTGGTCATCATGGGGCTCCACACCGACCCTCGCACCGACAAGGACGCCGAGAAGGTCAAGAAAGGCCGCGGCGCCGACTACATGCTCCTCCTGGGCGCCAGCAAGGTCAGCGACGAATACAAAGTTCGCGGCATCCCCACGTTCTACGTGATCGACAAGCAGGGGAAGATCTCGCACTCGCAGGTTGGGGCCGGCAACCTCGAGAAGGCGCTCGGCGACGCGATCGAAGCCGCCCTGAAGTAACTCGATCAGAACGCACGGAAAATGACAAAGGCCCGCGAGTGTCACCTCGCGGGCCTTTTTTCGTTCAGCGATCAATCGCGATCAGCGACGACGGCGGCCCGCCGCCACCACGCCCAGCCCGAGCAGGGCCAGCGTGCCCGGCGTGGGGACCACGGTGTACGCGAGGTAGTCACCCGCGACCGAGGTCTCGCCCCAACCGCCGGTGGCCTGCGTCGAACGGCTCAGGTGGTCGACGCCCGGGGGGTTGCCCACGCCGCCCGTCGACATCACGTCGAAGTAGAACGTGTCGCCAAGGCCGACGCCCAGCGAAGCGAGCGACAGCGTGTACTTGATCTCGCCGATCGCCGTCATGCTGCGATCCACGCCCACGGTCGAATCGAGGTTCCAGTTCGAGCCGTTGTCCGACCAGATCTGGGCGAAGCTGTCGGGCTCCTGGTCGATCCAGCTCCCGATGTACACATCGTTCAGACGCCCGTTGGTGTTGATGTTGCGGCCCCAGGGGTTGTCTCCCCGGCCCGAGGCGTTGCCGTTCCGATCGATCATGATCAGATACTTGCCCCAGTTGGTCGCCGCGAGATTTGCGTTGATCTGCAACGTGATGTACAGGTTCGCCGCGTCGTTGCTCATCGTCACGGACCGGATGTCCATGTTCGTGAGCCCGCTGTCGAACACGTCACCGACCGTGTCGTTGAACGTCACGCTCGCCTGAGCCGCACCGGCCAGCGCAAGCACTGCCATCGCCACAACTTTCATCCTGTCGCTCCTGTCTCTGCATGTCACCCGCGAAGCGCCACACACTGGCGCGGCCGCGGGTGCTCCTCTCATAAGGCCGGCTTTCGCCGACGCCCCATTGTAAAGCCGCGGGCAACGCCGACTCAATCGAATTTTGGCGGCTTCTCAACGGGCAACCGGATCCGGTTATCCGTCAACCTCGTCGTCGGGCATCGCGAGGTTCTCGGAATCATCGTCCGTCGGCGGATCGGCCGGGATCAGCACGTCCTCGACGGGGCCCGCGGGCTTGGCCCGAGCCGCCGCCGCGGCCGCCGCCACCGATCCCGGCGAGGGCGGCACGCCGAGGTAGGTCAGCGTCCGTTCCATCACGCGACGGCAGACGGGACCAGCGGTCAGCGAGCCGTACGCCCGGCTCGTCCGTGTCAGTTCCGGGCCCGGGTCGTCGATGGTGATCAGCACAACGATCCGGGGCGATTCGGTCGGTCCCGCGGCGATAAAGCTCGAGATGTACTGCTTGTCGATGTACGCCTTGGTGCCGCGCGGGATGCGCATCCCCGCGGGCGGCCTGGGCACGGGGATCTTGGACGTCCCGCTCTTCCCGAACATCGCGTAGCGCCATTCCTTCTCGCCCGGGCTCGAACGCGAGAGCGAACTCTCCATGTTTCCCGCTACGAATCCCAGCGCGTCGCGGGCCAGCATCGCGACCTTCGGCGGAATGACCCTGTAGAGAACGTCGCCCCGCACTTCCTCCTCGCTCGCGGCGAGAATCCGGATCGGAGGCATCGTTCCCGCGGCGTCCCCCTGGCGTGCAAAGACCGTGAACGCCCGCGCCATCTGCAGCGGCGTGACCGCGACCTCGTTGCCGAACGCCACCGAGTGCTGGCTCGTGATCCGCCAGGAGCTGAGGTTCGTCACCAGGCCCTTTGCTTCCCCGGGCAGCCCGATCCCGGTCCTGCTGCCAAAGCCGAATCGCACCACCGCGTCGTGCAACTGGCGGAAGCTCAGCTTCTCCGCGCCCTTGCCCATGCCCACGTTCGATGAGTTGATCAGCACATCGGTCCACGTCTGCTGCGCGAGCTTCTTCACGTCACGGATCGTTCGCCCGTACGACGTCGTCCACTCGCCGTACTCCGTATCGACCACGGTGCTGGGCGTCATCTTCTCCAGCTCGGTCACCACCGACCAGACGAACGGCTTGAACGTCGAGCCGGGTTCGTACACCGCCTCCACGCACCGGTTCTTGCCCAGCGCCGGGTGCTTCTCACGCCCCGGATCCTCCGCAAGCACCTTGTACCTGCGATCCGGCACGTACTCGGGCGCTCCAGGAGAGCTGCGTGAGTCGATGGGCACGTACGGGTAGTCCACCGCGTCCGGCACGGGGCGCAGCAGATCGACCATCGCCAGAATCTCGCCCGAGGCAGGGTCGAGCACCACCGCCCGCCCGCCGGCCGCGTTGTAGTCATTCACGCCGCGGAGCAGTTCCTCCGACACGATCCGCTGGATCTCCAGATCGATCGACAGGCGGATGTCCTCCCCGTGGGCCGCGGGCGAGACGTCGCCCGGACGAATCCACAGCGGACGGCCCGACGCATCGCGCACGAACCGAACCTGGCCCTCGCGCCCATCGAGACGCTCGGCGAGCATCCGCTCGGCCCCGACGGTGCCGTTCATGTCCGTGCCGAGCTTTCCCACGATCGCCGCCACGGTGGCACCGCCCGGATACTCCCGCACGGGCACGCGTTCGAGCGTGACCCCGGGGAGATCGAGCGATTCGAACATTGCCACCTGTTCGTCCGTCAGCACGCCGGACATCGGCAGGTAGCGTGAGGGCCGCTTGGGCTGCGCAGGCCAGGGCTGGTCCGCGGGCAGGATGTCCTCGGGCCTGATCGGCTCGTTGGCCCCCTCGCCGCCAACGCCGAGGACGTGCTCGGGGGGCGTGGGGCGTTCTTCGTCATCCATCTCGGGAGCAGTGGGGGCGCTCTCGTCGGGGTTGATCGCCGCGAGCACCGCGCGGCGGATCTCATTCTCACGCAGCGCATCGACCAGTTCCATCCCGACGACTCCGGGCGGCCGCCCTGTCGCCCGGGCGAGTTCGACGACGATCCGCTCGAAGGGCACGGGCTTGCGCATCGCCGCGAGCTTGGCGGGTTCCATCAGTGTCGGGTCCACGATCACCCGGTAGCCAAACCGCGTGACCGAGAGCAGCCGCCCGCGACGATCCATGATGTCGCCACGCACGGCCTCTTCACGCTGCACCGCGACGCGCGTCCCCGCGGTCGCCGCCAGTCGTTCGGGCGGCTTCATCTGCAACTGCACCACCCGGCCCAGCATCACCGCCAATGCGGCGCTCGCCAGTGTCATGGTCACCCAACCCGCCGCGTTGATCCGTGACAGCCCGGGCATCCTCCCGGCGTGCGTATTCACAGGCCTCTTCCTTACCGGGGACCGGCCGGCCCCGTCGGACGATTCGTCGGCCGCGCCTCCGTGCGCCCCCGCCGAACCGTGTTTTCAGCCACCTGCGTCGACCCTTCCATCGGAGCCCGGAAGTCCAGCGGGGGCTTGGGAACCCCGGCCGGCTCGGGCGGCAGCACCAGGGGGTGGAGCTGCGCCACGTCGCTCACCAACGCGCCGATCCGTTCGGGCGTCACACGAGAGGCGATCTGCGAACGCAGCCGCCACAATTCCTCGTCCATCGCCTTCACGCGCAACTGAACGCCCGCCAGGTCGTGGGCGACGACGAGCCGGCTCTGCCTCAGCGTGAGCAAACCCGCCGAGACCGCCGCCAAGCTCAGGATCGTCACCGCGCACTTCGCGAACACGCCGGCCTCCGTGGTGTCCCGCACCAACCTTCTCACCCAAAGCCGATCCGGCACGCATCCGCACCGGATCGGTGATCTGTTCGCTCAGTTCCGCCCCGCCTCACGCGGCACGCGGATCTCCATCCCCACCTTCAACTCATCCTCCCGGCCACGCAGCCTCGGGTTGGCGTCCAGAATCGTCTTCACCGGCACGCCGGCCTTGCGGGCGATGGCGTGCAGCGTGTCTCCCGAAACCACCTTGTACACGCCGATCGTCTGCTTGGCCGACATGATCGGCGACTCCTCGATCGGCCGAGGACGAACGGACTCGTTCTGGGGGGCAGCCGGGGTGGAGACAGGCTTGGCACGCCCCATCAGCACGTCGATGTGCGGCACCTTGATCTTGGTGCCCACCTTCAGGCCGCGACCGTCTCCGAGCTTGTTGTACTCCGCCAGCTTCGTGAACAGGGCGGGATTGTCGTAGAACCGCTTGGACAGCTTGTACAGGGTGTCACCCTCGGCGATGGTGTAGTCCTTGTCGGCCGGGGCGCTCGGAAGCCCGGGCACGCTCGGCGACTCCTCGTTGGGCAGAGGCAACGGGGACGTCGGTCGCGTCTGGTGAATCTCGTCCGGCTTGGACTGATCCAGTTTGGATGACTCGTTCTGGGGATTCTGAATCGGCGGGGTGATCGGCTGGGGGTTGGGCTGCACGAGCGGCTGGTCGGGCGTGAAGGGGTCGGCCTGATTGGGGCGATTGCCGACCATGGTGAGGCTGCCCGGATCGTCGCCGGCGAGGGGGGCAAGATCCTGCTGGCGGAGTTTGGAGAAATGGTCGCTAATCAGGACCATAACTCCCAACACCGCTGAAAGGCCGAAGATCAATGCGAGTTTAAGTTCACGGTTCACGGGAGCGTCCTTGCCCGCCGACCGGCATCCTACCAGGCGCAACGGCGGCCACGAAACCCAGATCGGCGCGCACACGACCGCGGACAATCCGTTGCCCGCCTGCCGCCGAAACTCGGACGGGTCCGATAGGGCCCATCCGCATACATCATACAAACCGTTGCGCGTCTGTCACGCGTCCGAGGCGTACTGCCCTCAACTTTGCCGATCTTGCCCTTGGGTTCTCCCGAACTTTGGTCTCGCTCGGGGCGATTGCCCCGTTGGTGATGAACTCAGCCCAACCCTCGCCGACCCATCGGGCCATCGCCTGCTTGACGGGCCGGTCTTCGAGGGAGTGGAAGGAGATGACCGCGACGCGTGCGCCCGGGCGGAGCCAGCGCCCCGGTTGACCCGAGGACAGAGCTCGAGCTTCGTCGGCGATCCTCGTCAAGAGGGCGTCGAGCACGCCCAGCTCGTCGTTGACCGCGATGCGTAGTGCCTGGAAGGAGCGCGTGGAAGGGTCGATCCGATCCGTCCCCCGGCGGCCGACCGCCGAGCGAACGATGTCCGCGAATTGTGCGGTGGAAGTTATCGGCGATGACTTGCGCTCAAGAACAATCCTTTTCGCGATGGCGTTGGAGGCGGGTTCTTCTCCCAGATCGCGCAGGATCCGCGCCAGCTCGCGCTCGGGGAGCGTGTTGACGAGGTCGGCGGCGGAGGTGCGGAGGGAGGGGTCCAGGCGCATGTCGAGCGGGCCGTCACGCATGAAGGAGAACCCGCGGGCGGGGTCGCTCATCTGGTTGGAGGAGAAGCCCAGGTCGGCCAGGAGCAGGTCGGCGGGGCGGCCCAGGTCAGCGATTCGGCGGGGGAGGTCGGCGAAGTTGCCGGCGGTGGTGTGGACAGTCGACGGGCCGCCGGGTGTGCTCGTGACTCTGGCGCGGGCGCGATCAAGGTTGGCCGGGTCCACGTCGTTGAGGATGATGATGCCCGAAGGGCCAAGGGCCGGCGCCATCAGGGCGGCGTGCCCGCCGAGGCCTGCGGTGGCGTCGGCGTAGGTCTCGCCCGGGGCGGGTCGGAGGGCCGCGAGGGTCTCGGCGGGGAGCACCGGGATGTGGTCGAACTCGGGCACGGGTCGAGGATATCACGCGCGGCCCGGGACGCGGGGCGTCGCTACGCTCGGCGGGTCCGGGGCGTGAGGATGGGAAGCGGAGGAACGACCGATGGCGACGCGCGTGCTGGTGCTGGGAGCGGGGATGGTGGGCGGGGTGATGGCGGCGGACCTGGCGGAGGAGCCGGGCTTTGAAGTGACGATCGCGGATGTTCGCGAGGAGAACCTGGCGAAGGCGTCGGCGCGGGCGGGGGGGCGTGTGCGGACGGTGCGGGCGGACCTGTCCAGTCCGGCGGAGATCGGTCGGCTGGCGGGCGGGGCGGACATGGTGTGCGGCGCGCTGGCGAGCCGTCTTGGGTTCGCGGCGTTGCGGGCCGTGATCGAGTCGGGGCGGAACTACTGCGACATTTCGTTCATGGCCGAGGACGCTCTGGAGCTGGACGAACTGGCGAAGTCGCGTGGGGTGACGGCGGTGGTGGATTGCGGCGTGGCGCCGGGCATGTCGAACATGTGCGCCGGGGCGGGGGAGGCGTCGTTCGACCGGTGCGAGAAGATCGAGATCTACGTGGGGGGGTTGCCGCGGGAGCGGCGGTGGCCCTTTGAGTACAAGGCGGGGTTTGCGCCGGCGGACGTGATCGAGGAGTACACCAGGCCCAGCCGGATCGTGGAGCACGGGAAGGTGGTGGTGCGTGAGGCGTTGTCGGAGCCGGAGCTGATGGACTTTGCGGGCGTGGGGACGCTCGAAGCGTTCAACACGGACGGGCTGCGGAGCATCTGCCGAACGCTGCGGGCGCCGTGCATGGTGGAGAAGACGCTGAGGTATCCGGGGCATATCGAGCTGATGCGCGTGCTGCGGCACATCGGGCTATTCTCCGAGGAGGCGGTGGAGGTGCCGGGGGCGGACGGTGGGCGGGTGCGGGTCCGTCCGCGAGATCTGATCGCGACGCTGATGTTCCCGCAGTGGACGTACGCGCCCGGGGAGGAAGATCTGACGGTGATGCGGATCGTCGTGACGGGGGAGCGGGGCGGCGTGCGCGAGCGGGCGACATGGGATCTCCTGGATCTGTTCGACACACGCACGGGCGCGACGAGCATGTCGCGGACGACGGCGTTCCCGTGCACGATCATGGCGAGGATGATCGCGAAGGGTGAGTATCGGCGTCCGGGCGTGGTGGTGCCGGAGCTCATCGGGCAGGAGAAGGGCGTGCTCGATCGCGTGCTGCAGGAGCTGGGGCGCCGGGGCGTGCGGTACAGCGTGAAGCGTGAGCGGGTGTAGAGCTCGGAATCGCGGCGTACGTCACTGGCCGGCGAGGATGCGGCTGATGTTGGCGAGCGATTCGGTCTGGCGGGTGCGTGCGCTGAGCATCGCGGCCTGGGCGGCGCAGAGGACGGGCGCGAGGTGGATGGGCGGGTCGGCGGGCGAGCCGGGTTCGAGCGCCCGGGCGACGGCGTGGGCGATGCAGTGGGCGGCGGAGGTGTGGTGCGTGCGTTCGCTGGGCGATTCGCGGAGCGAGCCCGAGACGTCGCGCCATTCGATGCCGACGTCGTCGACGGTGAGGCGTCCCTTGTCAGCGATGAGGAGGACGCGGCGGCGCCATCCCCCGGCGTGGTTCGAAGCGGTGAGTGTGGCGGCCCGGCCGTCGGTCCAGCGGAGGTGAGCGCTGAGCCCTCCGGCGAGCTTGCGGAGGGAGTCCGGGGTGGAGATGGGCAGGCCCGAGGGAGGGACGGGCGAGGCGTCGATGGTGTCGGGGTCGCCCATGAGGGAGAGGAGCAGTTCGATGCCGTCGAAGAGACGTGAGCCCAGCGAGGTTTCGTCGGGCGAGGCGAGCAGTTCGGCGTGGGCGAGGCGGATGGGCCCCAGGTCGGGGAGTAGTTCGAGGGCGTCGCGCACGGTGGGGGAGTGGCGGAAGAGCGAGAGGGGCCTGAAGGCGGCGGTGGCGCCGGGCGCTTGCCACTCGGGGGAGGCAAGGTCGAGGGCGGAGGCGGGGATGGGATCGAGGGAGAGGACGCGGACGCCGCGCGAGGCGGCGGCGGCGAGGATGGAGGCGTCGGCGGAGGCGGGGTCGGTGCCGAAGGAACCTGCGGCGAGGATGAGCACGACGCGGGCCTGCGGGTCAACGAGGAGCTGGCGGAGGTCGGTGGCGGGTTGAGCGAGGAGGTCGTTGGCGACGGCGTGGGATTGGCCGAGGTCCGGGGAGCCCGCGCGGACGATGGGGAGGTGGAGGAGCTCGCCGACGCGGCGGAGCATGGGGGCCTGGCTCGGAGAGAGCCAGGCGGAAATGGCGTTGGGCAGATCGCTCATGGGCGAGGGACAGTATCGGCTAGAATGAGATGAAGGCGCGGCAGGGCGGCCGCGACGCCGGCGGAAACGTCGGCGTTGAGGAAAGTCCGAGCACGGCAGGACACGGTGGTGGGTAACACCCACCCGTCGGGTCGATCCCCGGCGAGGGACAGTGCCACAGAAAAGACACCGCCGATGGCCGGCTTGCCGGCACAGGCAAGGGTGAAAAGGTGCGGTAAGAGCGCACCGCTCCCGCGGCGACGCGGGGGGCAGGGCAAACCCCACCGCGTGCAAGGTCACGCAGCTCCCGGGGCCGAAGGGCTCCACGGCCGGTCCGGCCGCGTGGAGCGGGTAGACTGCTCGAGCTTCGCGGCAACGCGGGGCCCAGAGAAATGGCCGCCGCACCCGCCAGGCCCGGCCCCGGAGCCCCCGTCAAGGTGGGGCTGGGAACCGGCGGGCGGCACAGAACTCGGCTTACGGCCGCGCCGGATCGAACGCGGGCCCCGGAACCCCCGGGGCCCGCGGCCATTTTTGCGGAGATGCGTGATGCGTTATTGGAGCGAGCGAACATCGCCCGCGGGCACCACCTGGGCGAGCGTGGGGAGGATGTAGTTGCGCCCGCCGTAGACGAAGGTTCGGCCGCTGAGGACGAGCTGGAGGTCGTCGCCGCGGCTTTGGGCGAGTTCGTCGAGCTTCTGAACAAGTCGGCAGCGGAGGAAGACGACGGGCTTGTCGCCGGCGTTGGTGGTGCCGCCGTCGAAGGTGGCGGCGAGCTGTCCGCCGGGGAGGCGTGAGAGGCGGGCACGGCGGGAGACGATGGTGGTGCCTTCGGGGCGGACGCCCTTGGCTTCGTCCTTGGGTTCGTCGGGCTTTCGTGCGTCGGCGGGCTTGGGGACGTCGATCGCTTTGGCGGAGCCGCGCTTGGCCTCGAGGTCGCGGATGAGGTCGGCGACTTCGGGATCGTCGAGCTGCGGGGGCTGCGTGCTGGCGGGCGTGGTGGAGTCGGCCGGGGTTGCGTCGGGCGTCGAGCCTGGGCGCGACGAGGCCGGCGCGGTCGGCTTGGGATTTGCGTCGGCGGGCGGATTCGATGGGGCGGCGGTCGAAGAGGCGGAGTCGAAGGCGAAAGCGGAGGGAAGCATGTACTGGCGATCGAAGTAGACGAAGACTTCGCCGCTGAGAATGACGGTGGTGTTGGGAGAGGCGAGGTCCGGGGTGGCTTCGAGTCTTGCGAGGGTCTGGCAGGGGAGGAGGACCATGGGCGATTCGCCCTTGCCCTTGCGGTCGCGTTCGGGGATGAAGACGAGGTCGCCGGTGGAGGCCTTGAAGAGCGAGCCGCGACGGCGGGAGAGGAAGGTGCCTTCGGGGTAGAAGCGTCGTGCGGAGAGTCCCGGAGCTTCGGCGGGGAGGCCGGGAATGGGCTGGGAAGCACGCTGAGGGGGAGCGGGCGGATTGGGATCGACGGGCGTGGTGGTAGGGGTCTTGGTGGGCTGGATGGGCCCCTTGGGAGCCGGGCGAGTGGACTGGCGGTCGACGACGTCGCGCAGGCTGGGATCGGTGAGGGCGGGCGAGTCGGTGGGGTCGGCGGGCTTCTCGGACGGCGCGGGCTGGGCCGCGACGCCGAGGCAGAGGGCGAGGGATGCGATCCGGGCGAGGAAAGTGGTGATCACGGCAGGATCATCGTATGGGCGGGGTCGGGAGCATGAAGGCGGGGCCCGGGTCGGAAGGTTGGAGGGGGTTGATGGGGTGGGGGTTGAAGGGGTGG
>ERZ761603.718-NODE-718-length-26742-cov-48.253045_pt1 | contig 26742 bp, 32 predicted proteins | sample MGYA00511879_ERZ761603 | MGnify/ENA primary metagenome ERZ761603 (study PRJEB28899, sample SAMN02850040) | bioreactor sludge metagenome | biome: EBPR Sludge; feature: EBPR Bioreactor; material: flocular biomat | place: Australia: Thorneside Wastwater Treatment... | reverse complement strand
GGCATGGGCTGACCGGGCGCCAGTCCTGGGCGCGGGCGCGCGCCGCCTACGAGCGCCTGCGCCGCGACGGGAAACTGCCGGCGACCTTCGAGGTCGTCTATGGCCACGCCTGGAAGGCAGCGGCGAAGCAGGTCGCCGATGGCCGCGCCATCATCCGCTTCGCCACGCGGCAACGGAAATAGCGGCTATTCCGGCTTCTGCCGGAAGAACCTGAGCGGCTTGGCGTTTTCGAACCGCGGCACCGGAATCGCCTTGCGCCGCCGTTCGCGCACGCGCCACCCGAGCAGGAAGGCCAGCGCGACCGCATAGGCGAGCGGCCAGAGCAGCGCCGTCGCCTTGACCAGCCAGAAGTAGTGGACCGCGGCGAGAATGCCGATCAGGTAGACGCTGCGATGCAGTTCCTGCCAGCGGCGCCCGCCCAGGTTGCGGATCGCCCACTGGTTCGATGTCACGGCGAGCGGAATCAGCAGCACGAAGGCGGCGAAGCCGACGGTGACGAAGGGGCGCTTGAAAATGTCGCGGGCAATGGCGTCGAGGGCGAAGGCGTGGTCGAAGCCGATGAACGACAGGAAATGCAGCGTCGCGTAGAAAAAGGTGAACAGCCCGAGCATGCGCCGCAGGCGAAGCAGCCAGTGCCACTGCGTCCACACGCGCAGCGGCGTGATGCACAGCGTCAGCAGCAGGAAATTGAAGGTCCAGGAGCCGGTCCAGCGCTGGACGAACTCGACCGGGTTGGGGCCGAAGTCGCCGGTCCACGCTGCCCACAGCAGGCGCCCCAGCGGCAGCAGCGCCAGCAGGAAGACGGCGAGCTTGATCCGGGCGAGCGGCGCCGGGGAATCCGGTGTGGCCATCGTTCAGAAATTCCGGCGCAGATCCATGCCGGCGTAGAGCCCGGCGACCTGGTCGGCGTAGCCGTTGAAGGGCAGGGTCTTGCGCTTGAAGAACTCGCCGAGCCGGCGCTCGTGGCTCTGGCTCCAGCGCTTGTGCGGCACGTCGGGGTTGACGTTCGAATAGAAGCCGTATTCGTCGGGCGCTGTCCTGGTCCACACGGTGGGCGGCTGCCTTTCGACAAAGCGCACCCTGACGATCGACTTGGCGCCCTTGAAGCCGTATTTCCAGGGAACGACGACGCGCAACGGGGCGCCGTTCTGTTTCGGCATGTGCTCGCCGTACATGCCGAGGCCGAGGAGGGCCAGCGGATGCATCGCCTCGTCGAGCCGGAGCGCCTCGACATACGGCCAGTCGAGAACGGGGAGGCGGACGTAGGGCATCTGCTCGGGGTCGGCGAGCGACCAGAATTCGACGAATTTCGCATTGCCGGTGACGTCGCAGCGCCTGATCAGTTCATTGAGCGGAAAACCGACCCAGGGAATGACGGCGCTCCAGCCTTCGACGCAACGCATCCGGTACACGCGCTCCTCGAGCGGCGCCCATTTCAGGATGTCGTCGATGGCAAAGGTCTTCGGCGCCCTGACCTCGCCGTCGACGCTGACCGTCCACGGCCGGGTGCGCAGGCGGTATGCGTTGCGCTGCGGGCTGTCCTTGTCGGGGCCGAACTCGTAGAAGTTGCCGTATTCGGTGACCGAGGAATATGGAGTCGGCTTTTCGTCACTTACCGAGAAGGGGCCGGGGACGACCGACGCGAAGCGGGTGCGCTCGCCGCTAGCGGCATGGCCGGCCCCGAGCAGTCCGCAACCGGCGGCTCCGGCGCCGAGCGCCAGCGCGCGCAGGAAGTCGCGGCGTCCGCCATAGACAGCGGGCGGAGTGATTGCGGAGGTGGGAATATCCGGGCGGTGCCTGATCAGCATGGTGCAACCTCACTCTGTGCGTCTGTCGAGTAGTCGTATTGGACCCGCGAAAACTTACAGTGTGCCGCCGATTTCGCCCGTGGAGCGAAGAAAACGGCTACCCGCAATGATGCGGGCAGCCGTCATCCAGTGATGTAGTGCTCCAGTTGGGAGATGATGAACTGCTGGTTGCTGATGGTTGCCTTGACCAGATCGCCGATCGAGACGATCCCGATCACCTCGCCGTCGTCGGAGAGGACGGGCAGGTGGCGGAAGTGCTTCTCGGTCATCAGTGCCATGCATTCGTCGACGGTTGCGCTCAGGGTGACATAGGCGACCCTGTCGCTCATGATTTCGCTGACCAAAGTTTCCTTCGAACTCTTGCCCTGGAGGATGAGCTTGCGCGCGTAATCGCGCTCGGTGAAGATGCCGACCAGATCGTCGCCGTCGAGAACGAGCAACGCGCCGACGTCGTGCATGGCCATCAGGCTCAGCGCATGGAAGACGGAATCGCCTGGCGTCACGACGGCGAGAGGCCGATTCTTGGCGGCCAGCATTTGCTTGAGTGTTATCACGTTGGGTCTCCTCGACGGGGTTGATCGGTCTCGTCAGCGCAGTCTATCCGCGAGCGGAGCGAATGCCAAGAGCACGGAACCGACAAAAAAGGAAAGGCAGCCCTGGCTGCCTTTCCGGCCACCGCCCTAGCGCAGGCCCGCGGCGTATTCCGCCACGGCCTTCATTTCGGCGTCCGACATCTTGGCCGCGATGGATCGCATCATCCTTTCGGGGTCGTTGTTGCGTTCATCGCTGCGGAACGCCTTCAGTTGCGCCTCGGTGTATTCGGCATACTGGCCGGACAGGCGCGGGTACTGAGCAGGAAGACCGGCGCCGGCCGGGCCATGGCAACCGGCACACGCCGGAATGCCCTTCTTGAAGTCGCCCTGACGCCAGATCTTCTGGCCCAGCGCGATCTTCGATTCGTCCCTGGCGACGGCGGGCTTCAGTTTCTGGCTGGAAAACCAGGCGGCGAGATTCCGCATGTCCTCGTCGGAGAGCGCGGCGACCATGCCGCCCATGATGGCGTTGTTGCGGGCGGCGGGCTTGCCGTCGACCGCCTTGAAGTTGTTCAGCTGCTTGTAAAGGTATTCGGCGCCCTGACCGGCGAGGTTCGGGTTGGCTGCGGTGGGGCTGTTGCCGTCGGCGCCATGGCAGGCGACACAGACGGTCTCGGCGATGACCTTGCCCTTGGCGGGGTCTGCCTTGGCCTTGGCTTGTTCAGCCGCGTGGGACAGAAAAGGGGTGGCAAGAAGAATTGCAATTGCCGCGGTACGGATCATTTTCGAACTCCTAGTGCGCGTCTTGGGGCGCTTTGGCCGGAACGGAAGTTACAAACCTGCTATTCTATATCACTTCTCCGCCGCCTTGGCGGCCCCGGCGAGTTTTTTATGTCCTTGTTCCAGCAGGCGGTTTTTCTCACCACCGTCGCCCATCTGCGCGACCTGCCGCGGGATGCCGTGCGCGAGGTCGCCTTTGCCGGCCGTTCGAATGCCGGCAAGTCGTCGGCGATCAACACCCTGGCGGGACGGGTGCGCCTGGCCTTCGTCAGCAAGACGCCGGGCCGCACGCAACACCTCAATTACTTCGCGCTCGCCGAGGGCCGGTATTTCGTCGATCTGCCCGGCTATGGCTACGCTAGGGCACCGGAGGGAATCCGTTCGCAATGGGAGGGACTGGTCGGACCCTACCTCGGCAAGCGCGAGCAACTGGTCGGACTGGTCGTCATCATGGATATCCGCCGCCCGCTGACCGATCTCGATCTGCGCCTGATCGACTGGTTCCGGCCGACCGGCCGGCCGATCCATATCCTGCTCTCCAAGGCCGACAAGCTGAGCCGGCAGGAGCAAACGACGGTCCTGCGCGCGGTGAAGGCGGAACTGGCGACCTGGGGCGATGCCGGCCTGTATTCGGTGCAACTCTTCTCCAGCCTGAAGCGAACGGGCGTCGACGAGGCCGAAGCCGTGCTTGGCAAGTGGCTGGGCATCGAAGGAAGTGTGCAGGAAAACAAAAGGCCTCCGGAAAAGGGGAATCCGGAGGCCGAAACGCCTTGAACTGGTCAAGACACCCGCTCAGGGAGGGGGAGCGAGAGACAGCGCGTGCCATCTGCGCAATCTGACGCCGGTCAATGCGAAAAGTTCCGCCGCAAACGAGAATGCCTAATCCGAATGGCTTGAGGTGTTGACATGACTGCTACCGGGCGCTATCCCGAAACCCGCATGCGCCGGATGCGGCGCGATGATTTTTCCCGTCGCCTGATGCGCGAGTCGGCGCTGACGGTCGACGACCTCATTTACCCGGTTTTCGTTCTCGAAGGCGACGGGCGCAGCGAGAAGGTTGCGTCGATGCCGGGCGTCGAGCGGCAGTCGCTCGATATATTGCTGAAGACCGCCGCGCGCGCGGCGGGTCTGGGCATTCCGGCGCTGGCGCTGTTTCCGGTGATCGATGCCGCGTTGAAGTCGCCGGGAGCCGAAGAGGCCTGCAACGGCCATGGCCTGGTCCCGCGCGCGGTCAAGGCGCTGAAGCGCGAATTCCCGGATCTCGGGGTGATCACCGACGTCGCGCTTGATCCCTACACCAGTCACGGTCAGGATGGTCTGATCGACGAAGCAGGGTACGTCCTGAACGACGAGACGCTGGAAGTTCTGGCGAAGCAGGCGCTGTGCCATGCCGAGGCGGGCGCCGACGTGGTGGCCCCCTCCGACATGATGGACGGCCGCATCAGCCGCATCCGCGCCGAACTCGACGCCGCCGGGCAGATCCACACGCGGATACTGGCTTACTCGGCCAAGTACGCGTCCAGCTTCTACGGTCCGTTCCGCGATGCGGTCAGGTCTGCCGGCAACCTCGGCAAGGGCAACAAGTACACCTACCAGATGGACCCGGCGAATTCCGACGAGGCGCTGAAGGAGGTTGCGCTCGATCTGCAAGAGGGCGCCGACATGGTCATGGTCAAGCCGGGCATGCCCTACCTCGACATCGTCCGCCGCGTGAAGGACGAATTCAAGGTGCCGACCTATGCCTACCAGGTCAGCGGCGAGTACGCCATGCTGAAGGCGGCGGCGCAGAATGGCTGGCTCGACGAGCAGGCTTGCGTGCTCGAGAGCCTGCTCGCCTTCAAGCGGGCCGGGGCCGACGGCATCCTGACCTACTTCGCCCTCGATGCAGCGGCGTACCTGAAGCGCTGATTGGTGCCCTGGCCAGTGAGAATGGCGGCGTGCGCCGCCGTTTCCCGTTCAGGCGGTGACCGGCGCGCCGGACTGCGACAGGCAGGCGAAGTACAGCATTGGCCACTGCTGCGGCCACTGGGCGAGCGGTTCGCGCTGGAAGCCGCTGCGCGCGTACTGTTCCCAGCGGCCGACGACATAGCAGCGCAACAGGTTGGCCAGCGCCGCGAAGTCGGCATCAGGCTTCAGGGGTTCCTGCGTCGCGGCGATGCGCAGCGCCTGCTTCAGCGCTGCTTCGATCTTGTCGAGCAGGGCGTTGATGCGTCCCTGCAGGCGCTCGTTCTCATTGACCAGGGCGTCGCCGATGAGGACGCGCGTCATGCCGCGATTCTTCTGGGCGAAGCTCAGCAGCAGTCCGAGGATCGATTCGACCTGCTTCAGGCCCTGCGCTTCGTCCGACGTGATCTGGTTGATCACCCCGAACAGGCTCTGTTCGATGAATTCGATCAGACCGTCGAACATCTGTGCCTTGCTCGCGAAATGCCGGTAGAGGGCCGCTTCCGAGCACTCCAGCCGGGCCGCCAGGGCGGCGGTGGTGATCCTTTCCCCCTTCGGGGTTTCCAGCATCTGGGCCAGGGCCTGCAGAATCTGCAGGCGGCGCTCGCCGGGCTTGATGGCCATGGGTCTCCTTCTGTCCGTTCCGGTAGTTGAAATTTGGCCGGGAATTATAGTCGACCGCAACGACCGGGGAGTTCGAGGACCGAGGTGATTTTCGCGTCCACGCTGGGTGAACGGCGCGAGCCAGCGCTCACCCACACGGTCTTCATGCCGAGTTTCTTGGCCGCGACGAGGTTGGCCAGGCTGTCCTCGACCATGATGCAGTGGCGCGGATCGAGACGTTCCGCCCGGAGCAGGGCGCGGAAACCGGAAAGCATCGGCTTCGGCTGATAGCGGACGCTCTCGACCGAATACACCGCGTCGAAGCAAGGACCCAGTGCGGTGATGCCGAGGATGGCCTCGGTATAGTGACGCGGCGCGTTGGAAAAGATGATCTTGCGCCCCGGCAGGCGGCGCAGGGCGCGGATGACCGGGCGCTCGAAGACGACCATGCGCTTGAGGTCGGGAAACTCGTGGGTGGTGCGGAGGAAATGGTCGGGGTCCGTGCCGTGGTGGCGGATCAGGCCGAGCAGCGTTGCTCCGTAGCGTATCCAGTAATCCTGGCGGATGACGGTGGCCTGGTCATGGTCGACACCGAGATGGCGCACGATGTACTCGGTCATCGCGCGGTTGATGTGGGGAAAGATGTGCGGTGTTGCCTGGTGCAGCGTGTTGTCGAGGTCGAACAGCCAGGTGCGATTCATGTAAGTTGCCTCCGGCCGCTCACTGCGTTCGCTTAACCTGCCTGTGGCAGGTTAGCCTGCGCCGCAACAAGCCCGCGGGGCGGGCGTGTTGTCAGTGCGACTTGATCATGGTGCCGACGCCGTGGTCGGTCAGGATTTCCAGCAACAGCGCGTGTTCGACGCGGCCGTCGATGATGTGCACCCCCTTGACGCCGTTGCGCGCCGCATCCAGCGCCGAGCCGATCTTCGGCAGCATGCCGCCGGACAGCGTCCCGTCGGCGACCATGTCGTCGATTTGCTTGGGGGTGATGCCGGTGATCAACTCGCCCTTCTCGTCGAGCACGCCCGGCGTGTTGGTCAGCAGCACCAGCTTCTCGGCCTTGAGGACCTCGGCGATCTTGCCGGCGACGACGTCGGCGTTGATGTTGTAGGTCTCGCCGCCCTTGCCGACGCCGATCGGCGCGATGACCGGGATGAAGGCGCCGGTGTCGAGCAGGGCGATCAACGACGGGTCGATCTGCGAGATGTCGCCGACCTGGCCGATGTCGATCAGGTCGCCCGGAATGTCCTTGCTCTCCAGCATCAGCTTCCTGGCGCGGATGAAATTGCCGTCCTTGCCGGTCAGGCCGACCGCTTTGCCTCCGTGTTGGTTGATCAGGTTGACGATTTCCTTGTTTACCTGCCCACCGAGCACCATCTCCACGAGATCCATGGTTTCGGCATCGGTGACGCGCATGCCCTGGACGAATTCACCTTTCTTGCCGACGCGGGCGAGCAAGTTTTCGATCTGCGGACCGCCGCCATGGACGACGACGATGTTGAAACCGACCAGCTTGAGCAGGACGACATCGCGCGCGAAGCAGTGCTTGAGATGATCGTCGGTCATCGCGTTGCCCCCGTACTTGACGACGATGGTCTTGCCGTGGAAGCGCTTGATATAGGGGAGCGCTTCGGCGAGAACGGCAGCCTTGATGCCGGGGTCGAGATTGTCGAGACTCATTGCGGACTCCGTGAGAACTGGCGCGGATTTTATAAAGAAAAAGGCCGGAACGGGGTCCGGCCTGTGCCTCGCGCTGGCGGTCGGATTACTCGACGGTCAGCCGCTTGTTCGGGCTGGCTGCGCGCTTGGGCAGGGTCAGCTCGAGGACGCCTTCGTTGAATTTGGCGGCTGCCTTGGTGTCGTCGATTTCCTGACCCAGTTGGAAGGAGCGCGAAACCTTGCCGAAGTAGCGTTCGGAGCGCAGGACGCGCTCGCCTTCCTTGATTTCTTTTTCCTGCTTGACCTCGGCGCTGATCGATACCTGGTTTCCGTCGACGACGACGTGGATATCCTCCTTCTTGACGCCGGGCAGCTCGGCGTGGACGAGGTAGTCGTCGCCCTGCTCCTTGACGTCCATCTTGATCGATGGGGGTTGCTGCTGGTTTGCATTCAAGTCGACCGGACGCACGAAGAAGCCGCGGAAGAGATCCTCGAGCGGATCGAGACGAGTGATGTTTGCCATGATGTATCTCCTTACTGAAACAAGTTACCGTACATTCAATATAGGGGCTCTTTCTGGCGTTTCAAGTCGCCCGGGCAATCCTGGCGGGCAGCATCAGAATGGCGTCGCGGTTGGTCCACGAGAAGCACTGTTCCGCGGCCTGCTGCCAGGGCATCCACGCCCAGTTGCGATGTTCGCCGGGAGCTGGCGAAATGGACTGGACTTCGGGAAGCGGCATTCCGAATACGTGTTCGATGTTGCGCGTGATTCCGGGCGCGTAGCGCTGGCGCCACTCGGAGAAGATCTCGAAGGTGTTGGTGAGGCGCCAGTCCTGCAGTTGATGGCGCGTGCTGTCGATGCCGGTTTCCTCGGCCACCTCGCGCCGCGCCGTGTCGGCAAGCCCTTCGTCTCCCTCGCGGCTGCCGGTGACCGACTGCCAGTATCCCGGATGCGCGCTCCGTTCGAGCAGCAGGACATCAAGCGCCGGGGTGTAGATGACGACCAGTACCGACACGGGCTGCTTGAAGCCGGTCATTTCTCGGGCAACAGGTTGATCCCCGGCGCGCGCGTGTCGAGCAGGATCCACATGGGCGTGCCGGCTGCCCGTCGCTCGCCGGCTGCCGCCTGCAGGACATCCAGCAAAGTCGCGAACGCCTTGGGATCGCCCAGGCGCAAGGTGGCTGCGCCATCGACAAACAGCAAATGGCCTGTGCCAGGAAGGGACTCGGGATCGGTGAGGCAATCGAAAAGCGCATCGAAGTTGGCGCCGTACCAGTCCGGGAAGCTGAGCGCTTCGCCCAGTCGCCTGAGGGCTTCACCGGCGCTGGCTGCCCGCGAGAGGTCCACGGGAATCGAGTGGAGCCGGAGCTTGGCGGCGGTCGCCGCGACAGCGTCGCGGCGGCTGGCCGGCAGGTGGTAGACAGCCGCCTTGTCGGCCTTGCCAAGGAATTTCTCGCTCATCGGCTATTCCCGAATGCGCCTGAAGCTGCGGTAGTGATCGTCCGTATAGTAATACTCCTGTTCGCTGCCGGCGACGATCCGCCGTGCTCCCCGGCCGTGGCTGCCAGGGGTCTTGACGGTGTATTCGCGGTAGTAGCCGCGCTGCCGCAGCGGTAGCCGTCTTTCGTAGTTGCCGAAGACGACGCCGTCGCGAGAGTAGGGAAACGGCCCGCCGTCCTTGATCAGCGCCAGCGTCTGGCGCGCCTCGCGCGGCAAGTCCGCCAGCACGATCCAGTCGACCGCAACATTCTCGCGGGCCAGCCCGAACGCGCCCCCAATCGCCAGCCAGGCGACGATCAGCAGGCGCAGCCACGGTCTCATGGCCGATCAGTCCGGACTGACTTCGACCCGGGTCTCCACTTTCTGGCGCAGGCGGATGTGCAGTTCGCGCAACTGCTTCTCGTCAACCGCGCTCGGCGCATCGGTCAGCAGGCACTGGGCGCGTTGGGTCTTGGGGAAGGCGATGACGTCACGGATCGATTCGGCGCCGGTCATCATGGTAACGATGCGGTCGAGTCCGAAGGCCAGGCCGCCATGCGGCGGCGCGCCATACTTGAGGGCGTCGAGGAGGAAGCCGAACTTGGCCTGCTGCTCTGCGGGACCAATGTTCAGGGCGGCGAAAACCGCTTCCTGCACTTCTGCACGATGGATACGGACCGAACCGCCGCCGATTTCCGAGCCGTTGAGCGCCAGGTCGTAGGCCTTGGCCAGGCACTTGCCGGGGTCGCTCTTAAGTAGCGACACGTGCTCGTCCTTGGGGCTGGTGAACGGGTGATGGGAAGCCGTCCACCGCTTGTCTTCCTCATCGTAGTCGAACATCGGGAAGTCTACGATCCACAGCGGCTCCCATGGCCGGCCGTTGACGAAACCCTTCTCATGGCCGATCCGGGTACGTAGTGCGCCCAAGGCATCGTTGACCACCTTGGCCTTGTCGGCGCCGAAGAAGATCAGGTCGCCGGATTGGGCGCCGGTGCGGTCGACGATGGTCTTGAGGGCATTTTCGTGAAGGTTCTTGACGATCGGGCTTTGCAGGCCGGCTTCGTTCAGTTGCGTGACGTCATTGACCTTGATGTAGGCGAGGCCCCTGGCGCCGTAGATGGCGACGAACTTCGTGTATTCGTCGATCTCGCCACGCGTCAGGCTGGCGCCGCCCGGCACGCGCATCGCCGCGACGCGACCGTTCTCGCTGTTGGCGATGCTGGAGAAGACCTTGAAGGAAACGTCCCTGACGGCGTCGGTGACCTCGGTCAGTTCGAGGGTGACGCGCAGGTCAGGCTTGTCGGAACCGAAGCGGCTCATCGCTTCGGCGCAGGTGATGCGCGGGAAGGGAGTGGGCAGATCGACACCGATCGTGTCCTTGAAGACGTAGCGGATCAGGTTCTCGATGAGGCCGGTGATCTCGTCCTCGCCCATGAACGAGGTCTCGATATCGACCTGGGTGAATTCCGGCTGACGATCGGCGCGCAGGTCTTCGTCGCGGAAGCATTTGACGATCTGGTAATAGCGGTCGAAGCCGGCGACCATCAGCAATTGCTTGAACAGTTGTGGTGACTGCGGCAGGGCGAAGAAGTGGCCCGGATGCACGCGCGACGGCACCAGGTAGTCGCGGGCGCCTTCGGGTGTGCTCTTGGTCAGCATCGGCGTCTCGATGTCGATGAAGCCGTTGTCGTCGAGGAAGCGCCGGAAGGCGCGTGCCGTCCTGTAGCGCAGCATCAGGTTGTTCTGCATCTGCGGGCGGCGCAGGTCGATCACGCGGTGAGTGAGGCGGACGTTCTCGGAGAGGTTGTCGTCATCGAGCTGGAACGGCGGCGTCACCGAGGGGTTCAGAACCTCGATCGCATGGCAGAGAACCTCGATCTCGCCCGACGCGAGGTTGGCGTTGGTCGTGCCCGCCGGACGCGGCCTGACCTTGCCGGTCACCCGGAGGCAGAATTCGTTGCGGACCGACTCGGCAATCGCGAACGAGTCGGCGCGGTCGGGATCGCAGACGATCTGGGCTAGGCCCTCGCGGTCGCGCAGATCGATGAAGATGACTCCGCCGTGGTCACGGCGGCGCTGCGCCCAGCCGCAGAGGGTGACGATCTGCCCGTCGAGGGCGGCGCTTAGCTGTCCGCAATAATGGGTACGCATGAAACCTTCCGCTTGAATCAGGTTCTTTTGATGGCAGGGGTGTGCGGCGGCGGAGCCACGACGCCCATCGAGATGATGTACTTGAGCGCTTCGTCGACGGTCATTTCGAGTTCTATGACGTCCTTGCCGGGCATCATGAGGAAGAAGCCGGAGGTCGGGTTCGGGGTGGTCGGAACGTAGACGCTCAAGTACTCGCCCTGCAGATGATTGACGACATCGCCGCCGGGCTTGCCGGTAAGGAAAGCGATCGTCCAGCAGCCCTCACGCGGATACTGGACGAGCAAGGCCTTGCGGAACGCATTCCCGTTTGACGAGAAGAGCGTGTCGGAAACCTGCTTGACGCTGTGATAGACCGAATTGACGAAGGGTATTCGGGCGAGAAGCTTCTCCCACCAGATGACCAGCTTCTGGCCAATGAAGTTGGTGGCAAGCAGGCCGGTCAGCAGGATCATCGCTAGGGTCAGAACCGACCCGGCACCCGGAATCGGAAAACCGAAGAGCGTTTGCGGATGGACCGCCTGGGGAAGCAGGCGCAACGACTGATCCAGCGTGCTGACGATGAAAGACAGTACCCAGCCGGTGATGACCAGCGGCACCCAGATCAGGAGCCCGGTAAGGAAATAGCGCTTGATCAACTGGCTGCGCACGGAGTACATGCTCCGGTTCCACCCTGGCAGGGCGGGACGCTCTCCCCCTTCGCTGCGGGTCTGCCGCCACCCTTGAAATCCGTGGCATACCAGCCGTTGCCCTTGAGTTGGAATCCGGCAGCCGAAAGCAACTTGCTGTAGCTTTGCTTGCCGCATTCCGGGCAGGTTGTGATCTGCGGCTCGCTCATCTTCTGCAGATGCTCTTTCTGGAAGCCGCAGGAGTCACAGCGATATTCGTAGATCGGCATGGGGATCCTCCAAAACTTTGAATTATAAACGAGAAGACATCCGCGCCTAACTGGTGACGCTGCCGGGAAATTTCAAGGCATCAGTCCGAGGTAGCCGCGGGTCAGCTGCGGTCCCCAGAACAGGGCAGTGATGCCGGCAGCGGCAAGGTAGGGGCCGAAAGGGATGGGCGTGTTGCGTCCGTGGCGGCTGAAGACGATCAGGCTGATGCCGACGACGGCGCCGACGATCGACGACAGCAGAATGATGACCGGCAGCATCTGCCAGCCCATCCAGGCTCCGAGCGCGGCAAGGAGCTTGAAGTCGCCATAGCCCATGCCTTCCTTGCCGGTTGCCAGCTTGAACAGCCAGTACACCGACCACAGGGTCAGATAGCCTGCCATGGCGCCAATGACGGCCGAGGAGAGGTCGGCATAAGCGCCGGCGAGATTGAGTGCCAGGCCGATCCACAGCAGCGGCAGGGTGATCGAATCCGGAAGCAGTTGGGTGTCGTAATCGATTGCGGTAAGGGCGATCAGCGCCCAGAGCATGATCAGTGCCCCGACCGCCTGCGGCGTCGGCCCGAAGTGCCAGGCGGCGTATGCCGAAAGCATGCCGGTTGCCGCTTCGACGATCGGGTAACGCAGCGAGATCGGTGCCGCACACTGCGAGCATTTCCCGCGTAACGCCAGGTAGCTGATGATCGGGACATTCTCGAGGGCGGTGATCTGGTGGCCGCAGGATGCGCAACGGGAGCGCGGACGTGCCAGCGACAAGGCTTCCGCAGGCAAAGGCGGCTCACCCCGCAAGTCCGCGCACTGCGCCTGCCATTCCCGCTCCATCATCCTGGGCACGCGGTGAATCACGACGTTGAGAAAACTGCCGACACACAGGCCGAGCAGCCCGGCTATGGCAGCCAGGCCGCCCGGCGAATCGAAAGGCATCAGATGACGGCGCCCAGCTTGAAGATCGGCAGGTACATCGCCACGACCATGCCGCCGATCAACGTCCCGAGAACCACCATGATGATCGGTTCCATCAGGCTGGAGAGCGCCTCGACGGCGTCATCGACTTCCTGCTCGAAGAAGTCGGCGACCTTCGCGAGCATCGAATCAAGCGCGCCCGATTCCTCGCCGATCGCCACCATCTGCGTCACCATGTTGGGGAACAGATTGACGTTGGTCATCGCGTTCGTGAGGCTGGTGCCGGTCGAAACCTCGCCTTGGATCTGCTTGGTGGCCGCCTTGTAGACGTAATTGCCAGCGGCGCCGCCGACCGAATCCAGCGATTCCACCAGTGGCACGCCGGCGGCGAACATCGTGGATAGCGTCCGCGACCAGCGGGCGATGACCGCCTTGCGGATGATGTCGCCGAAAATGGGCAGGCGAAGGAGCAAACGGTCCATCGCCATCTGCACCTTCTCCGAGCGCTTCCACGCCTCGAAGAAGGCGAAGAGGCCGCCGAAAATGATGCCGAAGATGGCCCACCAGTAGGCGACGAAGAAGTCCGAAATGGCGATGACCAGCAGGGTCGGGGCGGGCAGGTCGGCGCCGAAACTCTTGAATACCTCCTTGAATGCCGGTATGACGAAAATCATGATCACGGCGGTGATGATGAAGGCGACGACGATGACGGCGATCGGATAGAACAGCGCAGACTTGATCTTGCTCTTGATGGCAAGAATCTTTTCCTTGTAGGTTGCCAGGCGTTCCAGCAGGGTGTCCAGGATACCGGCCTGCTCGCCGGCCGCAACGAGGTTGCAATAGAGGGCATCGAAGTACAGCGGATACTTGCGGAATGCTTGCGACAGCGAACTGCCGGTTTCGACGTCGGCCTTGATGTCGAGCAGGAGCTTAGCCACCGCACCGTTGGCATGCCCGCGACCGACAATGTCGAAAGCCTGGAGCAAGGGCACTCCAGATTTCATCATCGTGGCGAGTTGGCGTGTGAAGAGGGAGATTTCCTTTTCAGTGACCTTTCCGCCAACCTTGAAGCGCGCCTTCTTGACCCGGGCATTCATTATCCCCTGACGGCGCAGGCTGGTCTGAACCACTGCCTCGCTCGCAGCGCGCATCTCCCCACGAACCTGCTTGCCGTCGCGGTTCTTTCCTTCCCAGACGAAGGTATATTCCCTGATTGTGAGGGTTCTAGCCCTTGCGGCGGTAGCCATCCGTTATCCTTCCCCGTTATACGTTCGTTGTGCTCAGGACCTCGTCGAGCGAGGTCAGGCCCTGCTTTACCTTGAGCAGGCCGGATTCGCGGAGGTTCCTGACCCCCTCGCGCGCAGCCTGTTCCGCCAGATCCATCTCACTTGCCCCACTCATGATCAGTCGCTGCATTGCCTCGGAAACAGGCATGACCTGATAGATGCCGACGCGCCCCTTGTAGCCGGTGCCCTTGCAGCGCTCGCAACCGCCTGGGCCGAAGAGGGTCCATGAACCGTCGAGGTCCGCGTCGGTGAACCCCGCATCGAGAAGCGTCTTGCCCGGTACGTCGATAGGCTTCTTGCAGTTGCACAGACGGCGCGCCAGGCGCTGCGCGGTGATGAGCAGAACGCTCGAGGCGATGTTGAAGGTCGGCACGCCCATGTTCATCAGGCGGGTCAGGGTTGCAGGTGCATCGTTGGTGTGCAGTGTCGACATCACCATGTGACCGGTTTGGGCAGCCTTGATGGCAATTTCCGCCGTTTCCAGGTCACGAATCTCGCCGACCATGATGATGTCCGGGTCCTGGCGCAGGAAGGCACGCAGGGCCACTGCAAACGTCAGCCCTGCCTTGTCGTCGACGTTCACCTGGTTGATGCCGGCCAGGTTGATTTCGGCTGGATCCTCCGCGGTTGAGATGTTGACGCCGTCCCTGTTCAGGATGTTGAGGCAGGTGTAGAGCGAAACCGTCTTGCCGGAACCGGTTGGCCCGGTAACCAGCACCATGCCATAGGGGCGGCTGATGGCGTCGAGCAGTATCGCCTTCTGTTCCGGTTCATAGCCGAGAGCCTCGATACCGAGCGTCGCCGACGTCGGGTCGAGAATACGCAGAACGATCTTCTCACCTTGCAGGGTTGGCAGGGTGCTCACCCGGAAGTCGATGGCACGGTTCCTCGAAAGGACCAGCTTCATCCTGCCATCCTGGGGAACCCGCTTTTCGGCGATGTTCAGGCGGGAAATGACCTTGATCCGCGATGCAATCTTGTCCTTGATCGCCAGTGGCGGAGTCGCAACCTCGCGCAGGACGCCGTCGACGCGAACGCGAATGCGATAGAACTTCTCGTAGGGTTCGAAATGGATGTCCGATGCGCCATCGTTGATCGCGTCAAGCAACATCTTCTGAATGAACCGGACCACCGGCGCATCATCGATTTCCTGCGATGCCGCCTCATCGACCTTGCCCGACGAATCCTCGTCGAGGAAGTCGAGGTTGATGTCGTCAGTCGCGAGGCTCCTCAGCGCATCTTCGGCGGATTCGGCATACCTGGCGACGAGGGGAACCAGCTTCGGGTGTTCGACGACCACGGGGTCGACACCCAGACCGGTCTGAAAGCGGATCTCGTCCAGCGCCCGCAGGTTGGTGGGATCGGCGATGGCCACGGAGAGCCGGTTTCCGCGCTTGTTGAGCGGAATGACGCGATGAGCCGCAATCAACTTGCGGTCGATGGCATTTGTCGGAATGTGCGCTTCATCGAAAACAGCCAGATCGAGCAACGGATAGCCAAAGGTGTCAGCCACGAAACGGGCGAGGTCGAGCGACGAAATCTTCTGACTGGCAATGATCTGTTCGATCAGCGAGTGCTTTTCGTGATGAGCCTGGCTGATCAACTGCTCGGCTTCCGGTTCCTTGAGCCGTCCCGCCTGTACCAGGGCGCGGGCGAGACCGCTCAGGGGGCTTGTTTGAGGTATGGCGGACATTGGTTACGCGTCAGATGCCGTTTAGATTGAGCGATGATGCTACGGAGGCCCCCTTTTGTAAAGACTGCACAAGGCAGCTTCAGCGACGGGAGGGCCTGAATATGCGCACGGTGACGACGTTGCGATCCTGCGCCTTGAGGATCTCGATGGCTACTCCGGCCAACCGGATACTAACACCTGCATCAGGAATATCCTGAAAGTGTTCAAGAATGAGTCCATTCAGCGTCTTCGGCCCGTCCAGCGGAAACTGCAGGCCAAGGATGCGATTGATGTCGCCCAGGTTTCGAGAACCTTCAACGATCGCGCTCCCGTGGTCATTCCAGGCCAGCGACTGGCCGAGTCCGGGCTGGGAGGTGGTGAATTCGCCGACGAACTCCTCGATGATGTCTTCAAGCGTCAGCAGCCCGACGATCTCGCCGTATTCATCGACAACGAACGCGATGCGCTGGCGGTTCTCCTGGAAGAAGGCGAGTTGCGAGAACACTCCCGTTCCGGCGGGGATATAGTAGGCAGGCTGCACGTGCTCGTGCAGCGCCGCCTTGTCGAAGTCGCGGTCGCCAATGCGGCGGAGCAGCCGGCGCAGCGGCAGGATTCCCAGGGGCCGGTCGAGCGATCCGTGGCAGACCGGGAGCCTGCTGTGGTGACTGGTCGCCAACTGGGCGCGGATCTCGTCCCAGCGAAGGTCGATGTCAAGAATTTCGATCTTGCCGCGTGGCGTCATCACGTCCTCTACCATGATGTTTTCGAGATCGAACAGGCTGGAGAGAATGCTGCGGTGCTTGTGGGGCATCAGCTGCGAGGATTCCAGCACGAGGCTGCGCAGTTCCTCGGGAGAGAGTCGCGAGGTGTCTGCGGATGGCTTTGGGGAGAGGCGCAGCAGGTGCAGCAGTCCGCTGGCGAAGAGGTTGATGAACCAGACGAGCGGGTAGAAAAGACGGAGCAGGGGGGTGAGTACATGCGCGAGGATGAGCGCGAGGCGATCGGCGTAAGTGGCCCCGACGATTTTTGGGGTGATCTCCGAAAACACCAGGATGGCGAAGGTGACGATCAGCGTTCCCGCCGCCAGAGCCCACTTTTCCTCTCCGAACAGTTCGATGGCGATGACGCTGACCAAGGTTGCCGCTGCCGCATTCACCAGGTTGTTGCCCAGCAGGATGACCCCAAGCATCTTGTCGGTCTGGTTGAGAAGGGCAAGAGCCTTTTCGGCGGCGTGACTTCCTGATTGGGCGAGGTGGCGCAACCGGAAGCGGTTGGAGGCCATCATGGCGGTTTCGCTGATCGAAAAAAACGCCGACAGTCCGAGAAGAACGGCAAGGCTGATCAGTTGCGCCGATAAGGGAACATCAGCCACGGTTCACCCGCGACCGAGAATGACCTCGGCAACAAAGCGGCTGCCGACATAGGCCAGGACGAGCAGGGAGAATCCGGCGAGCGTCCAGCGCAGGGCACGCTTGCCACGCCAGCCCCAGGCATGGCGCCCGACCAGCAGGGTCGCGAAAATGCCCCACGAAGCAAAGGCGAACAAGGTCTTGTGATCGAAGGACAAGGGTTTGCCAAAAAGCGCTTCCGAGAAGAGCACGCCGCTGCCAACCGTCAATGTCAGCAAGACGAAGCCCAGCAGGAGCATGCGGAAGAGCAGCGATTCCATGGCCAGGAGCGGCGGCAGACTGGCCAGGCTGCGCTTCATCAGGCGCTTGTGCAGGGCGTTTTCGGTAAAGCCCATGAAGATCGCGTGCAGCGCAGACAGCGTGAGCAGGCTGTAGGCCAGCATGGCCGCCAGGAAATGCAGCTTGAAGCCGGTCGCGCTGGCGTTGGCGACCAGATGTACGTGCGGGAAGATGACCGGCAACACGGCGCAGATCGCAGCCAGCGGCAGGACCATCGGTTGCATGCCCTCCATGCGCGCCATGAAACTTTCCAGCCAATAGATCAGCACTGCAAGCCACATCATCAGCGACAGGGCGAAGCTGAACGAGAAACGCATGCCGGCTTCGCCAAACAGGGCCCTGTAGAGGCCGACGCCCTGGATCAGCAGGGCTGCGGCAATGGCCAGGCGTTCCCACGGTCGCATGGGACAGGCGATGCTCTGCCCCTCGTGTTCGCGCCATCTGGTGTTCCAGAAATGGACGCCGAGCGCGCCATAGAGAAGAGCGGCGAGGATGTGGGGCAGAAGCTGAATTACAATGTCGGCCATTCGCAGATTCTACTAGAAGCCTATCCGCCATGCTCGATAACCTGACCAACCGCCTTGCCCGCGTCATGAAGACACTCAAGGGCGAAGCGCGTTTGACCGAAGCCAACATCAACGACGCCCTGCGCGAGGTGCGCATGGCGCTGCTCGAGGCCGATGTCGCCCTGCCGGTGATCAAGGACTTCATCTCTGCGGTCAGGGAGAAGGCGGTTGGCGAGGAGGTCATCGGCTCGCTGAGCCCGGGCCAGGCCCTGGTTGGCGTCGTTCATCGCGAGCTCGCCCGAGTCATGGGCGATGCGCACCAGGGGATTACCTTCAATACCCGGCCGCCGGCGATTGTGCTGATGGCCGGCCTGCAAGGCGCGGGCAAGACGACCACCGTCGGCAAGCTCGGCAAGTTCCTCAAGGAAAACCACAAGAAAAAGGTGCTGGTGGTGTCCTGCGACGTCTATCGTCCGGCGGCCATCGATCAGTTGAAGTCGGTCGCCGGGCAGGCCGGGGTCGATTTCTTCCCTTCGACCACCGGCGAGAAGCCGGAGGCGATCGCTCTGGCGGCGGTCGACTGGGCGAGGCGCCATTACCATGACGTCCTGCTCGTCGATACCGCCGGCCGCCTTGCGGTCGACGCGGAAATGATGTCCGAAATCAAGCGGCTGCATGCGGCACTCAATCCCATCGAGACCCTGTTCGTCGTCGATGCGATGCTCGGGCAGGATGCGGTTAACACGGCCAGGGCTTTCAATGAGGCCTTGCCGCTGACCGGTGTCGTGCTAACCAAGCTGGATGGCGATGCACGCGGTGGGGCAGCGCTGTCGGTGCGCCACATCACGGGCAAGCCGATCAAGTTCGCCGGTGTCGGCGAGAAGCTGGGGGGCCTGGAAGCATTTCACCCGGAGCGGATGGCGTCGCGGATTCTCGGCATGGGCGACGTCCTGTCGCTGATCGAGGAGGCGAAGAAGGGGCTGGACGAGGAGAAGGCCATTGCCTTCGCCAGGAAACTGAAATCCGGCAAGGGCTTCGACCTCAACGACTTCAAGGAACAGATCGCCCAGATGCGCAGCATGGGCGGGCTGTCGGCGCTGATGGACAAGATGCCGGCGCAGATCGCCCAGGCCGCTGGCCAGTTGCCGGCGGGGGCCGAGAACAAGATGGTCGGACGCGTCGAAGGGATCATCAATTCGATGACGCCCGCCGAACGCGCCAGACCGGAAATCCTCAAGGCCAGTCGCAAGCGGCGCATTGCGCTGGGCGCCGGGGTTCAGGTGCAGGAAGTGAACCGGTTGCTGAATCAGTTCGAGCAATCGCAGAAGATGATGAAGATGGTCTCGCGGGGCGGCATGGGCAAACTGATGCGCGGCATGCGGGGCATGCTCCCCGGCATGGGGCGCTGATCAGCGGCCGGCCTGGGCCAGTCGCGGCGGCCTCTGGTAACTCCACTGGTTCTGCCAGGCGGCGCGTACCATGTTCGGGTATTCCGGCTTCCCGAGGCTGCCGTTGTAGCGCCCGAGGGCGCGGAAAAGGTCGCCCTTCTCGATATCCAGATAGTGACGCAGGATGGTGCAGCCGTAGCGGAGGTTGGTGCGCAGGTCGAACAGGCTGTCGTCCGGCCGGCCGATCAGTTTGACCCAGAATGGCATGACCTGCATGTAGCCGCGGGCACCGGCCGACGAAACGGCATACTTCCGGAATCCGGACTCGACCTGCATCAGGCCGAGCACAAGTTGCGGGTCCAGCCCGGCGCGCGTGGCTTCGTAGTGGATGCTGCGCAGCAGATCGAGCCGGTATTCCCGGTTGGGAATCCGCCTTTCCAGGCGCGGCGACATCTCGGCCAGCCATTCGACAGCATCCAGCGGATTGCTGAACGACGTCGTGGGCGGTCGTGTGTCGGAAACAGCCTTGTGCAGCGCTGCTTGGACGCTTGCCGAGAGCGGCTCGTAGATCTGCGCACCGGCAAATGCACCGGAAGCGTTCAGAAACAGGAGGATGGCGATCAGACGGCGCACAGCTTCCCCAAAATCATGCCGATGATTCCGTCTCGGTCGACCAAGGCTGGGTCGGCATCGCGGCGACCCTTGTATTCTAGCTTGCCTTCGTTCAAACCCCGCTCTCCGATGACGATCCGGTGTGGAATTCCGATCAATTCCATGTCGGCGAACATCACGCCGGGGCGCTCGTTGCGGTCATGGAGCAGGGCATCGATGCCGAGCTTCCGGAGATCGGCGTAGAGCCCGTCGGCGGCAGCCTTGACGGCTTCGCTCTTGTGGTAGCCCATGGGCACGATGCAGACGGCGAAGGGGGCGATGGCCGCTGGCAGGATGATGCCCCTGGCGTCATTGCCCTGCTCGATGGCGGCGCCAACGATGCGCGAAACGCCGATGCCGTAGCAGCCCATCTCCATGATTTGGCTCCTGCCGTTCTCGTCGAGGTAGGTGCAGTTGAGCGCGGCGGCGTACTTCTGGCGCAGCTGGAAGATGTGGCCGACTTCGATGCCGCGGCAGATTTCCAGTCTGCCCCTGCCATCCGGCGAGGGGTCGCCAGGCAGGACGTTGCGGATATCGGCGACTTGCGGCTCCGGCAGGTCGCGCCCGAAATTGACGCCGCTCAGATGGAATCCAGCTTCATTGGCGCCGCAGACGAAGTCGCTCATCGCCGTGACGGCGCGGTCGGCGAAAATCGCCACTTTTTCGCCGTCGACCGCAACAGGCCCGATATACCCGGGCTTGCAGCCAAGGCTTTCCTCGACCTCGCCTTCCGTCGCGAAGCGGAAAGGCGCCATGCCTGCTATCTTGCCGGTCTTGACTTCGTTCAGTTCGTGGTCGCCGCGCAGCAGAAGCAGCGAGAACTTCCTGCCTCCATCGTCGAGGTCGCTGACGACGGCAATCGCCTTGACGACACTGGCGAGGGTTATCCCAAGGAATTCGGCAACGTCGGCGCAGGCCGTCTTGCCCGGCGTAGCGACCCTGGTGAGAGCCGCCGCGGGTGCGCGGCGCGGGGTGGCAGGTGCCAGCGCCTCGGCCAGTTCGACATTGGCCGCGTAATCGGAGTCCGGGCAGTAAGCGATATCGTCTTCGCCGGACTCGGCAAGCACATGGAACTCATGCGATCCGGTTCCGCCGATCGAGCCGGTGTCGGCGGCAACCGCGCGGAAATTCAGACCCAGCCGGGTGAAGATGCGGCTGTAGGTTTCGTGCATGTTCCTGTATTCGCGCTGAAGGTCTGCCAGCGAAGCATGGAAAGAATAGCCGTCCTTCATCAGGAACTCGCGGCCACGCATGACGCCGAAGCGCGGGCGGATCTCGTCGCGGAACTTGGTCTGAATCTGGTAAAGGTGGACCGGCAACTGGCGGTAGCTCTTCACGTCACGCCGGACGGCATCGGTGATGACTTCCTCATGAGTCGGGCCGATGACGAACTCGCGCTGATGGCGGTCCTTGAAGCGCAGCAGTTCCGGGCCGTATTGCTCCCAGCGGCCGGATTCCTGCCAAAGCTCGGCCGGCTGGACAGCGGGCATCAGTAGTTCGAGCGCGCCTGCCTTGTCCATTTCGTCGCGGACGATGTCCTCGACCTTGCGCAGCACCCGCAACCCGAGCGGCATCCAAGTATAAATGCCGGCTGCGGCCCGTTTGATGTAGCCCGCCCGCAGCATCAATTTCTGGCTGACGACCTCGGCGTCGGCGGGGGCTTCCTTCAGGGTGGTGAAGAAGAACTGCGAAGTGCGCATGGGATGCTCATCAACTCGATACAGGCTGGGGATTTTACACGCTGGGCCGGCTTTGCATGCGGGCTGCCTTTGTGAAAGAATAGAACTAGCTCATAAATTTGCAGGATTATCATGCTCGACCGTGAAGGCTACCGCCCGAACGTCGGCATTGTCCTTTGTAACGCGAGGAACGAGGTCTTCTGGGGCAAGCGCATACGAGAACACTCCTGGCAGTTTCCGCAAGGCGGCATCAAGCGTGGCGAAACGCCTGAACAGGCCATGTACCGTGAACTGCAGGAAGAAATTGGGCTGCAGCCCGAACACGTGCGTATCCTCGGAAGAACCAGGGGCTGGTTGCGTTACGAAGTGCCGACACACTGGATCAAGCGCGAATGGCGCGGTTCCTACAAGGGCCAGAAACAGATTTGGTTCCTGTTGCGCCTTGTCGGGCGTGACAACGACGTCAGTTTGCGCGCCACCGCCAAGCCGGAGTTCGACGCCTGGCGCTGGAACGAGTACTGGGTGCCGCTTGATGCCGTCATCGAATTCAAGCGTACCGTCTATCAACAGGCGCTCAGCGAACTGATCCGTTTCATCGATCACGATCGCCGGATTCGTCATCCGCGCCCGGCCGGCGCCTTGGCGGCGAGTGCAGACAGGGGCGGGAGTTGATCGTGCACCGGGACAATTTTCTTTATCGCGGATTGCTTGCTGTCGTTGTCGTTCTGGGCGCAAATGGACCGCAGCCGGCAGCGGCGGATTCCGACGACGATGATGAGCTTCGGCCTTGGCAGGAGGTCGCCGTGCAGTTGCCAGCGCCTCCTTTGCAGGAGAACCTGCTGCCCTTTTATGTTGGTGCGGCGACCTACAACGAGTTCTATGTCGATGGTGCCAGTTTGAGCGTCGGTACGGATGGCGTGGTTCGCTATGTATTGGTGGTCCAGACGCCGGGTGGCGCAAGGAATGTCACATATGAAGGTCTGCGCTGCGAGACGAAGGAGCGTCGCTTGTACGCGTCAGGCCGGCCCGACGGAACGTGGGCGAAGTCACGCAACGACGAATGGCGACGGATCCAGAACCTGGCCACCAATCGCCATCACGCCGCGCTGGTTTTCGACTACTTTTGTCCATCGGGGGTCACTGTCCGCGATGGCGCCGAGGCGCGCGACGCGCTCTTGCGCGGCGGCCATCCCAACAGGCGCAAGAGCGGACTTGACCGCGACTTATGATGTCTCTTGAAAATGTGATCGTTGAATTCGACCGTGCCCTGCGCACCGTCTTTTCCACTGCGCGCAGCCAGCGCCAGGTTCCCGGGGCGGGGCTTCCTGACGCCAGTCTAAGCGAGGAGGAAAGGGCGCACGTCTGCGGACTCATGAGAGTCAATCATGTTGGCGAGATTTGCGCACAGGCACTGTATCAGGGGCAGGCGCTGACTTCGCGCGATCCGTCGGTCCGTGAATCGCTGCGCGGCGCTGCGGAGGAAGAGACGGAGCATCTGGCCTGGACCGAGCAGCGTCTCAGTGATCTGGGGGGGCGCAAGAGCCTGCTTAATCCGCTGTGGTATGCGGGTGCCCTGTCTCTCGGTCTGCTTGCGGGGCGTCTTGGCGACAAGTGGAACCTCGGCTTTCTCGCCGAAACCGAGCGTCAGGTCGAGGTGCACCTCGACAGCCACCTTGCTTCACTGCCGGAACAGGATCGGCGCTCGCGGGAGATCGTCGATCAGATGCGTATTGACGAAATCCGGCATGCGGAAACCGCAGTCCGCCTTGGCGCTGCCGAGTTGCCGGCGCCGTTCAAGCTTGCGATGAAGTTGGCGGCCAAGGTGATGACGGAGACGGCATATCGGGTCTGATTTCGGGACGGCTGCGCGGCTTCAGGATTCCTCGATAATCTCGAAGTCGCTGGTCAGCTGTGCGGTCTTGCCGAGCATGATCGAAGCGGAGCAATACTTGTCCTTCGAAAGTTCGATGGCGCGCGCGACAGCTTCAGGCTTGAGTTGGCGGCCCTTCACCTTGTAGTGGAAATGAATTCTGGTAAAGACCTTGGGGTCCGCTTCGGCACGCTCAGCGTTTAGGCTGACTTCACATCCGCTGACCGCGTGTCGACCTCTCTTCAGGATCAGAACGACGTCGAAGGCGGAGCAACCGCCGGTTCCGGCGAGTACCATCTCCATCGGGCGCAAACCCAGATCGCGGCCACCGGCATCGGGAGCCCCATCCATAACGATGGCATGCCCGCTGCCGCTCTCGGCCACGAACGACATGCCTGCATCATTTCCCATCCAGCGCACGGTGCATTCCATAGCAATCCTCCAGTGCCGGAGATTGTAATGGAGTTTGATCGAGTACCATCAGGAAATGCGGAATGCGGCAGTGCAACAAACAATGTCGTCGTGATCGCCTGCCGTCTGGCTGCCATTCCTGTTCAATACTATGCAATCAATTGAAATAATTCTGAAAATACGCGGCTAAACAGATATATAGAATGCATTTACATAACAAATGACAAAATAAACAAAAAAATGCTGCAGAGCAGAAAAACTGCTTGCGGATACCGCGCTCGTCAGGCAAAATACGCCCTGTACGGACTGAAGCATACTCGGCAGCAAGGGTCGCTGATGTTCAGGTTGTCTCCTCCACCCTCCTCCTTTGGTGTGGATTTAGCGCGGCTCGATGAGCCGCGTTTTTTTCTCTCTCCGCAGGGCATTCCGTTCCGTTTTTCAATTGACAGGTTCCAGAGAGGTCGAATAGAATTCTCGACTTTCTCCGATCTGCGCCCAATTTTTCAGGACGGCACACACATGAAGACGTTTTCCGCCAAGCCACATGAGGTGAAGCGCGAGTGGTTTGTGGTTGACGCCACAGACAAGGTGCTCGGCCGCCTCGCTACACAGATTGCCCACCGCCTGCGTGGCAAGCACAAGGCCATATATACTCCCCACGTTGACACCGGCGACTTCATCGTCGTCACCAATGTCGAGCGGATTGTCGTGACCGGCAACAAGGCCGAGGACAAGAAGTATTTCCGCCATTCGGGCTATCCGGGCGGCGTCTCCGAAACCAATTTCAAGAAGATCCAGCAACGTTTCCCTGGCCGCGCCCTCGAAGCTGCCGTCAAGGGCATGTTGCCGAAGGGCCCGCTGGGCTACGCAATGTTGAAGAAGCTGAAGTGCTACGCCGGCGCACAACATCCTCACACCGCCCAGCAGCCCAAGGCGCTGGAAATCTAAGGGGTCGTCATGGCTGAGAGTTATTTTTACGGAACGGGTCGTCGCAAGAGCGCAGTTGCCCGTGTCTTCATGAAGCGCGGTTCGGGCGCCTTCGTCGTCAATGGCAAATCCATCGATGAGTTCTTCTCACGCGAGACCGGCCGCATGATCGTTCGCCAGCCGCTCCATCTGATCGATCAGTTGACAGGCTTCGATATCAAGGTCAATGTTACCGGCGGTGGCGAGTCCGGGCAGGCGGGCGCCGTCCGTCACGGTATCACACGCGCCCTGATCGAGTACGACGGGACCTTGAAGCCCGCGCTTTCCAAGGCGGGCTTCGTAACCCGTGATGCCCGCGAAGTCGAGCGCAAGAAGGTAGGCTTCCACAAGGCTCGTCGCCGCAAGCAGTTTTCGAAGCGCTGATTCGCATCGCGATTCCAGAAGCCGCCTGTTTGGCGGCTTTTTTGTTTGGTGCGGCGTATCATCTGATCTTGCCGAGAGCATCGCATTGCCAAAGTCGGATTCGTTGGTTGCCGGCCTAGTCGGTTGCTGAACTCCTGCGCTTGCGCCGCAAGATGTGCCAACGGAACCTGCACTTGCCCTCCGAGCGATTCTCAGGTGAAAGGTACAGTGAGTCGACCTGATTTGGCTTTGATGATATGGAGGCTCCATGCCATCCCCAGCTGTTTCCTTGAAGATCAGGAGATTCCGGCGGCGCTTCGGCATTACGGCGCCGAAGGTCGTGGTGCGTACTCATGTCTCCTGGCACTGGTACGCGACCGGCGGCGTCCTGGTCGCTCTGCTGGTTCTGATGGTCGTCGGCTTGGCCTTCCAGCGTGGCGATGCGGGAGCGATGGAAACGGAACTCGAGTCTTTGCGGCTACAGGTGCGGAGTCTCGATGAAGAGTTGTTGCGTCATCGCTCGACCGCGGGTACCGAACGAAACGCGGTTGAGATGGAGCGCTCGACACAGCAGCGATTGCTCGACCGGGTGCGCGCGCTCGAACTCGAGAACGCAGTCCTCAAGGAGGATATGCTCCTCTTTGAGCGGTTGATTCCGGTGGCTGGAGAAGAGGGGGCGATACGCCTGGAGAATTTCCGGGTCGTTTCCGACGGGGCGCAGAATTATCGCTACCGGCTCCTGATATCGTTTCATCCTGGCAAGCAGACGCCCGAGTTTCGCGGTCGACTGGAATTTCTGGCCACTCTTGTCCAGCGCGGAAAATCACAGGAGATGGTCATCCCATCCAGGCGTGAGCAGACAGGAGAATTCCGTGTGGAAGTCAAGAATTTCTTGCGCAAGGAGGGGAGTTTCGAGTTGCCGGCTGGAGCGCGGCTGCAGTCGGTGGAGGCGCGAGTTCTCCAGGGTGATACACTCAAGGCAAGGCGCGTGGCGCAACTATAGGAGAAAGCGGTGTTCGGGAAGAAGGACGAAGGCAGGGTGCAGGGGCGCATCGACAGTCTGATCGGTGCCGGGACCCGGATCGAGGGCAACATCCGTTTTTCTGGAGGCCTGAGAATAGACGGTGAAGTCAAGGGCAATGTCGAAGCATCCGAGGGGGCGAGTTCGTCAACGCTGGTGTTGAGCGAGCAGGCGCAGGTCGAGGGCACCGTGTCTGTGGCGCACATGGTGAGCAATGGCTCGGTAGTCGGCCAGGTAACCGTGACCGAGTTCCTCGAGATGCAATCGCGCGCAAAAATCGTTGGTGATGTCGATTATGCCCTTATCGAAATGCATCAGGGCGCGGTAATCGAGGGCCGGCTCGTTCATCGCGGCGGCAAGTCCGTGGAACTAAAGCTTGCTGCATCAAACTAACAGCATTGACCGGAGCGCGGATGGCCCGCATAATCCCCGTCGATTTTTTCAGGAGTGCCGAAAATGAATGCTGTTACGGAAATGGTGTCGCCCCT
>ERZ761603.715-NODE-715-length-26772-cov-15.572856_pt1 | contig 26772 bp, 14 predicted proteins | sample MGYA00511879_ERZ761603 | MGnify/ENA primary metagenome ERZ761603 (study PRJEB28899, sample SAMN02850040) | bioreactor sludge metagenome | biome: EBPR Sludge; feature: EBPR Bioreactor; material: flocular biomat | place: Australia: Thorneside Wastwater Treatment... | reverse complement strand
CCGCCGATGATGACGATCTTCACCCCCGTCTGCTCCGCGAGGGCCACCGCGCCGGTGATCTGGTCCGTGGTGTTGGCGCGGACGTACAGGCGGGGCGGCTCACCCTTCGCCCCCGGGGCGCTGAAGAGGGGCCGCATCGCCTCCCACCGCAGATCAGCCGGGGAGACGGGGTCGGCGGCCCGTGCATCGGCGTAGGCCCGCGCGGTCTCGAAGACTCGCTGCAGGTTGTCGAGGTCACGCCGGATGTTCTGCGACTGGTCTTCTTCGCTCTGCGTCATCCACCAGGCGGTGAATGTGCGCGTGTTGGGCCAGTTCATCGCCTGGCCGATCGAACGGCGCACCGTGAGTTCCTCGGTGGTCCAGCCGTCGAGCCGGATCACCGAGGGTTGTCCCGAGATCAGCCCGCCCGATGGAAAGACCGCGGCGCTGAGCACACCATTGCTGCGCGTCACGGGGATCAGCGTGCTGTCCGGATTGACGGCGCTGACCGCGACAACCTCGGGCGTCACGCGGCCGGTCTCCGACGTGTCGATGCTCGAAGGCACGGCCTGGATCTCCGTCAGGCCCAACTGGGTGTAGGGGCTGATCAGCCCCGGGTAGACGTGCCGGCCACCGACGTCGATGACCTTCGTGCCCGTCGCGGCGGGCGGAGAACCGTCGCCGATGGCACGGATAACGCCCTTGTCAAAGAGAATGTACCCACGCTGGATCTCCGGCCCGCTCACGGGGTGGAGCGTCGCGTTGATGATGGCGATCGGGGCTGTCTGCGGCGGGGCCTTCACGCCCAGGTCCTGCGCCTGCGCGGCGAATGCCGCGGCGGTAACAAGGGCGGCGGTAAGTGAGTTGAACTTCATAGTGTTTCTCGATCTGAGTGGAACGGTGAGGCGTGACGACCTGGTGAACGGAGAATGCTCGAACGACAGCGGATCGCTCACCGTTCGTGGGACCAGCCGCACCCGCAATCTCCCCGTGTGTGTCCGAACCGGCCGCTCTCGTAGAGTTCGATGTAGAACGCCTCAACCGCCGCGGCCTGTGCTTCTTCTTCGGTGGGCCTGCGTCGTCCCGGCCCGCGACCGGCGGGGCGCTCGGCGGGGGCGCCCTCTGGCCTGCCCGAGGCATCATCGGCCTTCTTCTTCTTGCCCTCGCTGAGGAGTTTCTGGATCAGGCGGCCGCGCTCGGCCTTGATCTTCTCACGGGCGGCGGCGTCGGCGGCGAGCGAGAAGAGTTCTCGCCCGTCCACGTACGTCGCTTCGCACCGGGTGAAGGCCGACAACGGCGAGCCGGACCAGAGCACGACATCCGCGTCCTTGCCGGGCTCGAGGCTGCCGGTCAGGTGGTCGATGCGCAACTGCTTCGCCGGGTTGATGGTGACGAACTTGAGCGCCTCCTCCTCGGTGACGGGCCCGTACTTCACGGCCTTGGCCGCCTCGGTGTTCATGCGGCGTGCCAGTTCGTTGCTGTCGGAGTTGAAACTCACCACCACTCCCTGTTCATGCATGATGGGGAAGGCTGCGGGGATGGCGTCCTGCACCTCGACCTTGTAGGCCCACCAGTCCGTGAAGCCGCTGGCCCCGCCGGAATAATCCCGCACGTAATCCGCGACTTTGTATCCCTCCAGCGCGTGCTGGTAGGTGCCGATCCTGAAACCAAAGTCCCGGGCCACGAGGGCCAGCATGAGCATTTCGTCCTGCCGGTAACTGTGGCAATGCACCAACCGCTTGCCGGCGAGCACCTCCGCGAGGGCCTCGAGTTCGAGGTCCCGCCTCGCACCGCTCCGGGCCGCGTACTCCTTCGCGGCGGTGAAGCGGTCGCGGATGAGCATTTCCACACCCATGCGGGTCGCGGGATAGCGGGACTCGGCGGCCGCCCCGCCCACATCGCGCCCCGGGCCGCGGTTCGAACGGCGGGGGTTCTCGCCGAGTGCGAACTTGATACCAGGGATCGCGCCCTCGATGTGCATGTCATCGGGGTGCGGGCAGCCCCAGCGGATCTTGTTGGTCTGCGACTGCCCGCCGATGGCATTGGCCGAACCGTGCAGGTTGTTCACCGCCGTGGTGCCCCCGGCGAGTTGCTGGTACCACGCGACCGGGTCGGGGTTGGTGACATCCTGGATGCGCACCTCCGCGGTCACGGCCTGGCCGCCCTCGTTGACCCCGCCGGAGATACCCGTGTGCGAGTGGCAGTCGATCATGCCCGGCGACAGATGCTTGCCCGTGGCATCGATGGTCCGAACACCCTCGCCCCCCAACCCCGGCGCGGGGTCGCCCTCGCCGAGTGCTTGGACCTTTCCGTCCTTGACCCACAAATACCCGCGGGCGATGCGGCCCTTCGGTCCGCAGGTCCAGATCGTCGCGTTCGTGAAGAGTGTGTTGGCGGAGTCGGGACGGGCGCCTTCCTCATAGCCGTACGGCCCGAAGGGAACGGAGAGTTTCTCCGGAACATCCGCCGGGGAATCTTCATCCTCCGCATCGGCGGAGCCTCGCGCTGATTGCTTCTCAGCCTTGTAGGTGTGCTTGGAGCCATCGGGCAGGGTGCCAGAGCCGATCAGCCGGTCCTTGTCCGGGCCTTCGGCGGTGAAGACGAGCGTGATCGTGTCGCTGCTCTTGCCCTCGCGGCCCTGTTTCGAGAGGTCGTGCGTGAAGGACAGTTGAATCGGGCCGGTCGGCGCATCCTTGAACTCATCGCCGATGGGAAGCCCCGCGAACTTGACATCATCGCACCGGACAACCGTCGGTTCACCTTCGGCCTTGCCGAACGTCAGCGTGACACTGTCGGCGGTGATACGGATGGTCAGTCCGTCCTTCGCAGCGGCGTCCTTCGCCACGCCATCCGCTTCGGTGACTCGCCAGGTCCCGATGAAGGGGTTGGCCTCACGCCGGATCGACTTCCACGCCCGCTTACCGTCGGGGAAGTTCATCGAGCCTGCCATGGCGGGCGGGCTCTTTCCCCAATCCACCGAGGCCTCGACCGGGATGACGCCCTCGCCGCCGAACTTCGCATGATCAACTTCATACCGCAGGTTCGCCCCGTCCCACGAGAACTTGTCGAGCGTGATGCTCTTGGGATCTACTCCGTCGGCCAGCGGCACATCGCGCAACCCCGCCGCGCCGTCCTTCGACGCGACCAGCACCGCGGTGGGGGTTCCGGGTTGATCGAAGATGATCGGCCAGACGCCCGCGAGGGACTTGGGCCGCTTGGAAGCGATGAACTCGAAACGCCGCCCGTCGGCCGTCATGCCGAAACCGGTCATGGTGGCGGGCGCGCCGGCGGAGGCATCGCTGACCAGCGCGGCCACGGTGGTCATGCCCCCCTGATTGTCCAGCGCATCGTGATCGAACATGAACGACAGCCGGCCGGGCAGGGCCTCGACCTTGCTCGCCTTGACCTGCTTGCCGTCGCGGAAGACCTCGACCTCGTTCTCCTTCCCGATCTCCAGCCGACGCTGGATGGGCCGCGGATCGGCGGGCATGCTCATGTCCCACACGCCCTCGTAACTGACCGGGGCGGCAACGATCTCGTGTGCCACACCGTCGATCCACACCGCGCGGATTCTGGTCTCCTTGCCGTCGGCGTTTTTGCCGAAGACGGGGCCGTCGGTCACGAGGAGATTGGCTCGCTTGCCCGCCTCGATCGTGCCCAGGTCCGAGGCGCCCAGCATCGACGCGGGGATGGTCGTGAGCGACGCGAGCGCATCGTCCTCCTTCAAACCGTGCTTGATCGCCGCGCGGAGGTTCTTCGAGAACTCGCCCCGGTCGCGGAGCTTGATGGTGCTGAGCGCGAAGGAGATGCCCGCGTCCTTCAAACGCCTGGGGTTCGTCGGGGCCTGTTCCCAGGTCATCATGTCGCGGAGTTCGGTTGATTCCTGCTTCGCGACGGACGAAACGTCCGGCGCTTTGGGGAATGTCAGTGGGAGTACGTACGGAGTCTTCGCCGCGGCGATGGGCGCAAGACGGCGGAACTCGGTGCCACAGCCCAGCAGCATGCGCGGGCGTGAGAACTCGTCGCAGATCCGCAGGGCCCGCAGCGCATCCAACTCACTCTCGGTATTGAACAGAAGCACGCCCGGCCGGCTCGGCGGCCGCACCGCGCCCGCGGGGATCGAACCGCCGCCCGACGGGGCCAGATAGTCCAGAACGTTCACCGGCTCGTTCCACGCGCCCCGCTCGCGCTGCGCGAACTGCCAATCCGCATCGCTCAGCGTCTGGCGGATGATGGCGATGGTGCCCATCTGCGAATCGGGATAGCCGCCGCCGCTCGCGTCCATCGCCACGGACTGGTACACGTCGTCCCGGTAGACCAGCGGCTTGGCCGCGCTGGCGTCGTCCGCGGGCTTGGCGAGCGAGACGAGCGCCCCGCGCCCGCGGAAAATGCCCCCGCGGGGCGCAATCGCCGCGGCACCAAAGCCCAGACGGCGCAGCGATGAGGCCGTGCCCTCATCGATCCCCGCACCGTCGAGGGCCGAGCGTTGCGGCGTGATCCGCGCGTTCCAATGCCGCTGGCTCTCATCACCCGCCGGGGCGGGGGCATCGACCTCGACGCAGGCGTCGATGAACGCGGCGTAGACATGCAGCCCCTTCGCGTCGATCACCCGGGGGCCAAGGGGCACACGCGCGGGCCTGGCCGCCTCACCGCTCCCCTCGGGAGGAAGGATCGCGGTGATACGTCCGTCTCGGAAGACCACCACCGCGCGCTCCATCACCTCGCCGGGACGCGCGTGGAGCGTGCAATCGGCCAGCGCGACCCACATCGGATCGGCACGGCGTGGGCCGTTGGCCGGGGGAGCCAACGGCGAGTGTGAGGAGGGTTGACCGAAGGCGCCGGCGCAGAACGCGCCCAGAGCGCACACGACTCGGGCTGAAAAGACCATGAAGGACGATATGCCCAGTGACCCACGGAAGTCCCCGGGGAATCGAGGACTTCCGTGGGGTTGTGGGACTCGATCCGGCGGTCGTGGGCCAGGCCCTTGATTCGCAACCCCAGTCCATTCTGACTCACGGCAACGGCTTCACGTCCACCGAATCCACCTGGATCAAGCCCTCGGCATCGCACGGCGCACCGCTCGCGGCACGCAGCAGAAGCACCAGGCCGAACTCACGGGTCGGTGCCGGCCCGGCGCTGACGACCTCGCTCGCGTCGACGGGATCGGCGGAGCAACGCACCGTCAGGTCGAACGGGCCTTGTTCGCCCCGCCACCGCTTCAGCAGCATGACCCGCGGCGACAAGGTCCAGAGTTCCGCCTCCGCGCACGAAGGGGCGATGACCGACCCACGGACCTGCGCCTCGGCCGTCACCAGGCCGGGGCCGGAGACCGTTACAGGCACGCGGATATTGATAAACCGCTCATCACGCCTCCTCGCGGGGGTGGCGTGCGCCGATGCGTCGTCGAACAACACGCTCAACGCGGACCCATCGGGCGACGTTGTGGACTGGAAAACCGCCGACGGCGGGCCGGCCCGCGCGGAAGAAAACACGAACGTCGCCGGTGCGCCGCCGGTTCCTCCGCCGCCCACCGTGCTCGAAGCACACCCACCCACACACGCGAACAACGCGACCACGCCAAGACACAAGGCCTGAGTAATCATGACAGGCTCCTTTCTGGTGCAGACAGACCGCGCGGCCCGCGCCGCGCGCGAGAACATGACTTCGTTTTTTCGATGCGTGTCATCGCAAGACCGGCACGGCTCGCGGGATCAACTCCCCCGGTTGACCATCCATGAATCCGTGCGGCGATGGTCCGCGTGTCAGTCCGGCACGCCCTTCCACCGGGTCTCGTCGAGTGTCGAGGCCAACTGGGCATCCTGCTCGAAGGCCGTCTTGGCCCCCGACAGTCGTTTCCAGAGAACCAGCGCCGCCCCCAGCGCCAACGACACGCCGACGGCCAGCATTCCCAGGGTGTAGGTCGTGCGGATGCTGTCGATCGGCTCGGCCCCGGGCGTGGCGGGCTGGGACGCGACCGTCGTACCGCCATCAAGCCGGCGGCCGTGTCCGGAGTTGGCGTATGCCATGAACCCCGCCGTCAGCGTTTCGAGCGTCCTCGCCGTCGTATCGGAACCGACTCCAGTAAGCCGCAGCCGCAGCTCTCCGTCTCCGAGAGATTCGGTCGTGACCCGCCCGGCGATCAGGTCGCTCACACCGGCAGGAGTCGAGAAGGGCGTGTTGCCCTGCCGTTTGAATCGCTCGGCCGCCGCCTCGTGGAAACGAGGGTCTTTGAGCAGTTCCTCGTGGAATGTCTGCCACTCGCGCAGTTCGGCCTCGCTCAGTTCGCGGTCGCGCCCTTCGGCTTTGACGATCGAGACCGCCTCGAAGGTCGCGGGCGCGATCTCTCTGGCCACCGCCCAACTCATCGCGCCAACCAGCGCGATGACGCCGACGCCGCACAGCACGACGACCGCCGCGCGAGAGGCCGCCCGGGATCGGTTCTGACGCTTCTCCGTTTCGATGATCCTGTTCCTCGCCGCGGCGAGCTCGGCCCTCTGGGAGAGCAACTGGTCCACCGCCTCGTACCGCTTGCGGAGTGCCTCGCCCGCCTTGCGGATGCGCAGCGCCTGCCGTCGGAGCAACTCCCGCATTGCTCGAAGCCGCCTGCGCCTTCGCTCCAGGGATTCAACCGCGGGCGACCCCGAGCGGGTGCCGCGTTGCGCACCGCCGGGCATCGCCCGACGTTCCGCATCAGCCTGGGCACGCCGCGACTGATCGCGTTCGCCTTTGACCTGCTCCAACTCCTCGCGCAAGGCCCGCGCCGCGGCGATCTCCGACCGCAGCCGTTCCTTCAGCCCTTCGACGAGTTCACGCAGTTCCTCGCCGTCACTCACGGGCCGCGCGGCCGCCACCGCGGATCCGCGGAGTTCGAGCAGCCACAACTGCTCGTACTCGATGAGCACCTCGAGCATCTGGGCACGCAGGGCCATTTCTCGCGCGGCTTCTTCAAGAGCGGCATCGCGTTGTGCTTCGAGGGCGCCGCCGGTTGCCGCGGGTTCTGGCTCGGCGTTCCGCCGGGACTCGCGTTCGGCGAGGAGTGAGGCCTTCGCTTCCAGTTCAGACCTCAGCGACGAGAGCCGCGCGGCCTCCTCGGTCGCCTCCTGCTCCAACGCGGTGAGCGCCAGCCGATCCGCGGCGACGGCCTGCACCTGCATCTCCAGATCCCGCTGCTGCTCGGTCAGCAGGAGCCGCTCGCGCTCGAGCGCCGCCGACTGCTCCGCCGCCAGGCGCTTCGACTCGGCCAGGGCCGCGGCCTCATCCTTGAGTTGCGCCTGCCGCTGATTCAGTTCCGAGATCCGACCCGCCAGCGCCTGCTCCGCGTTGCGGATCTTCTTGGCCGTTTCCTCTGCCGCGGCGGCTTTACGCTCTCGCTCCGCCAGGTGCTGGGCCTTTGTTCCCAGGTCCGCTTCCGCGGCGATCACCTTCGATTCGGCTTCGGCGACCCGCTCGGCGCGGGCATCCACCTCGGCCAGCCGTGACTGCACCTGCGCCGCGGCTTCATCGGCCTGACGCTTGAGTTCTTCCCGCAGCGTCTCGGCGCTCCGCCTGGCCTCCTCCGCACGCGCACGCTCTTCGGCCAACTCGGTTTCGCGGGCCGCGATCGCGGCCTCGCGCGCCTCGGCGGCCCGGGCCTGTGATTCGATTTCTTTCTGTTTCCCCGTCAGTTCAACCCGCTGACGCTCCAGATCGATATGCATCGCCTGGCTTTGGGCGTACAGCGCTTTGAACGCGCTGACCCGGGCCTCGAACTCGCTGACGGCGGAGAGCACATCCGCCCCGGGCATGGGCGCAGTCCCCTCCATGGGGGCATCTGAGTCTGCTCGCTCTGTCTGACCCGGGGCCGCACCCATCTTCACCGCTCCCTGTGAGCGCACGCCCGTTCGCGGCACGGAACACGCCGCCGCGACACGGGCACACACCGAATCCTCCATCGGCGAAGTTCGTTCACGACTGAACCCATCACCTCCGTCTCTGATTCGATCGGAACACCCGGGCGATGCTCCCGTTCATCCCCCTTTCGGGCCGGTGCCGCGCCCCCTCTCTTGCTTGCGAGTACGCCGACGACAAGGGCGCGCGCGAAAACGCCCCGCACGGACCATCCACGCGGGGCGTTTGGGTGTCAATCCTCTCATCAGCGCATCAGCCGCAGCCGCCGGCCTCCCACGCGAGGAAGAACGTCTCGACATCGCCGCCGTCCACGCCGCCGTCCTGGTTCACATCCGCGATCTCCAGGCCCGCCTCCCAGGCGATGAAGAAGGTCTCGACATCGCCGCCGTCCACGCCGCCGTCGCAGTTGAAATCCGCGTAGCAGGTGCACTCGGGAACGCTGTAGACTCCGGGCGTGCCGACCTCGCCGGTGCCGGCGGCCCATGAACCGAAATCATCGCCGACTACGGACAGCCGCCACCCGGCGACCTCGTTCTGACCGATCGTCTCGCGGTCGGCTTGACCGCTGCGGTTCTGCGTTCGGATCGTGCCGGGGAAGGTCTGATCCCCGTAGGTCAAGCGGTCCACCAGGGTGCCCGTTTGATCGAACAGGTTGATCTGGTCGTTTCGGGCCAGGTTGTTCCCCGATCCCGTGCCCAGGCCGCCGATGACCTTGACGGCGGGGTCGAGGTTCCACGCGCTCCGGAAGGCCGCGGAGGTCGCCTCGGTGAGAATCACGGACTCGCCCGGCTGCACCACCCCGAACCCGCTGAGGCTGAACGCCCCGGGGACGAAGTGGTCATCGTCGAAACTCCACCCGTTCATGTCGATCGGTTCTGATGAGACGTTGGTGAACTCGACAAACTCCCCGCTCGTGCCCGAGTACATCCACTCGGTGATGCGCATCCCGCCCGAAGCCCCGAACGTGTACTCGAGCGACAGGGGCGCCCATTCGGTGCGGGCCGGGCTGAAGGTCATCGACGAGTACGTGTTCGACGCCGTGGCCCCGACGTAGTACGACACGCGCTTGCCGGCGCTGCCGGTCACCGGAAGGACCGCCGAGTACGTGCCCGATCCGTTGTTCACCATCTGCACGGATCGGTAGGTCCCGGTGGGGCTGGGCCGGTAGTACAGGTCCACGCGGCTCACCGCGCTCCCGTTGGGAGCGACCGCCGCGCTGATCTGCACGATGTCGGTGGGGTCGGGGGTCGGATCGGAGATGGTCACGGAGGAGATCGTCGGCCCGTTCGCGGCCAGTTCGGCCGCCGCGTTGAGCGTGGAGATGCGCTGCGTGATGAAGGGTTGGATCCCCGGCACCGTGCCACCCGCCAGACCGGAGTAGGGCAGCGTCACGCTCTGCGTGAAGTTGTTGAGGAAGAGCGTGTGGGAATAGAGTTTTTTCGGGTCGGCCTGGACCGCGGCGCTGATCAGGTCGCGGGCCGCGGTGAACCGAGGCTCGAAGTACGCCCAGTTGAGATTCGCGCGGAGCGTGCGGTAATGCGCGAAATACCGCCGGCGCGGCTCGCCCGAGTTCAGGATGCGGCTCAGCACGGGCTTGGTGGTGGCTGTGAAGTTCAGCGTCGGCGACCAGGTGCCGGCGGTGAAGGTCTCGTTCGCGTCTGTCTGGAGGAGGAAGGTGCGCCCGTCGGTGGGGTTGCGGTACGTCATGAAGTCCGCGCCCTTGTTGATGTAACTGTCATCGTCGGTCAGCATGTTTTCGCACGCCACCGACCAGATCGAGGGATCGACCGCGAAGATCGGGTCAATGGTCGTCTGCCAGTTGGCCACCGCCGCGTTCGTCACGGCGTTGCACACCGCGATGTGCGCCGCCCAGGGGTCGGCCAGGCCGCCGTCGTCCTTGATCTCATAGCCGGTGTACCCCGAGGCCGTCGCGCCGTTGTAGCGCAGCCCCGGCCCGTTAGGGTTGTTGGCGCACTTGATCCGCAGGCCGCCGGTATCGGCGAAGTGCGTGCTGAGCATCCGCTTGTTGAACTGCTGATAGTTCACATACACGCCCCAGTTCTGCCCGTTGAGCGTCACGATCACGTGGTTGGCCCGCGGGTTGGGGATGTACTGGGCCACGAAGTTGTTGTACACCACCTCGCGGCAGAAGGTGGGGTCGCGGAATCCGTTGTTCAGGTTCAGGCTTTCGTAGCCCAGCAAACTCTGATCCGCGTTCACCGCGTCCATCTCGACATTGAGCGAGAACTTCTCCGACCCGGAGGGGAGCGCGGTGTACGACGTGTTCCCGCGGATGCGCACCCCCACGCTCGGGTACGTCACCCCGTCCACCGTCAGGTCGGCCAGGATGTTGATCTGCGGGGCATAGTTCTGCCTCAGCAGTGTCATCCAGTTCGCATCATGAAACTGAAAGTTCAGCGTCCGCAGCACCGTCGTGTCGTACAGGTCCTGCCCGAGCGACAATCCCCCCACCACCGAGCCCATGATCCAACCGACGACCCATCCTCGACTGAAGTTCATGCCGCGGTCTCCTATCATATACCAAACATAGGTGGGGTTCACGTTGCCGAGATTCACATTCGATTCTTCGATTTGGTCCCGATCGGGACCGAACAGAGAACAGAACATGCGCTCAGATTGTGTAAACGGTTGCGGACAAGTGGAATTGCCGGGTGGGCAAAAATCTCTCCTGGAACTCGGTTCCGGATCTTATCCGCACCCGCCCGCTTCCCACGCGGAAAAGAAGGCGCTCACATCGGACCCGTCGATGCCGCCGTCTAAATTGAAGTCGGCCTCGGGTGATCCTTCTTCCCACGCGCTGAAGAAGGTATCGACATCCGAACCGTCGATGCCGCCGTCTAAATTGAAATCGCCGGAGCGGGTGAGTTGTACCAGCACGGCTGTGTCGGAAGCGGGATTCAGCACCGCGCTCCCCGCGTACGTCTCGCCCCCGTCAACGACAAGAGAAGCGCAGAACCCCGGACCGGCCTCGGCCGCGATCCGCACCGGCACAGTGCTGAAGTACACCCCGCTCCATGGAAAGACCGATCCTTCCAGGTCGATCGAGTTCACCCGAACAGCCGCGTCCGCACCGTGCGGATGCTCGATGGTGAGTGTCCATGTCCCGGGCAGTCCGAAGTTCGACGCGACAGAGGGCCGAAGCAGGCCGTTGCGTGTCTGGAGAAACTGGGCCAGGCTCTCGAGCCGCGCGACCCACGTGGCGAACAGGACCGGCGCCCGCCACCGATTGATCTGCCCCGTCATCTCGGGCTCCAGCTCGGCGCGGATCGCGTGCAGTTCGGCCAGCGTCCGCTCGGGCCGGAGATGCGAGTTCATCAGGTCCGCGAGCCGATTCACAAACCGATCACGAGCATCCTGGTTCCGCATGATGGCGCGGAAGAGTTCCGTGGACCAGTCCGTGCTGTTCAGGATCCGACCCAGCGAATCGACCGACGCGGCCGATGCCGCCGACCATCCCATGCTCTGGTCCAGATCGTACAAGTTCCACCGCCATCGCCCCTCCGGCGTCCGCGGCCGCCAGTACCTCAGGTTGCCCGCGGGCCAGTCGGTGTTCCCGCACCAGACCTCCGCCGCGGTGTAGTTCAGGAACTGGTCCACGTCCATGCGCTGTTCCATCTCGGCCATATGGCCCTGCACGGCGAGGTCGTGGGACCGCATGTACGCGAACATCTCAACGTAGTGCGAGTTGTCCCCCTCGACGATCGATTCGGGGAGCAGTCCATGCCCTTCCAGGATGTCCACCGCCCCGGGATCGACGCCGTGGTGGTTCGCCAGGTAGTACGCGTCGAATCGTTCGCGCACGCCGTGAACACCCCAGTACTCCCCATCGACAAAGACCACCGCGAACCGCGAGGCCATCGAGTCCATGTCCCGCCCCGGCAGCACCCGTGCCAGCAGGTCATCGCGGCAGAAGGCATGGAAGAAATCCTGACCCTGGTTGCGCAGAATGATGCGCCGATGTACGAGCGGCGCGGCATCGCCGAAGATCGGATGGTTGAACACGGTCGCGTGACCCGGCCCGCTGTCGGCGTACACACGAAGGCTCTTCTGCGGCCACTGGCGTGTGTACCCGCCGTGGATGCGCAGCCCGATCGACTGAGTGAAGGCCAACACCCCGCCCGGCTCGAAGAACTCGATGTGACCGGGGCGCTCCCACTCCGCGCCCGTCTGCGTGTAGTTCGCGGGCCGGGTGGACCAGTGACTCCCCGGGATGAACTGCTCGTCGTAGACACGCCCCGGCACGTAGATGCCCGCGTCGTACCCGAACAGATGGGATGGATCAGAGACAACAGAGACCACCGGCATGGTGAAGCGCGACGCCACACCCGAACCGACGAAGTAGGTCCGTGTCACGGCGCGGCTCGGCTCCGCACCCGGCCGGACCGCCATCGCTCGAACCACCGTGGCTTTGAATCCCGTCGTCAGCGGCGGTCGCCAGAGTTCCGGGGTGCATGTCGGGATCAGGCTGTACACATCGGGCTGACCGCCACGCTGCGCTACGGTCAAAGGCCCGGTGTACAACTCCGAACTCGTTGACGGCTCAGCGCCGTTGAGCGTGTAGTACACCGCGCCGCCCCCGGGCGGCGGCTCGATCACCAGTTGGAACGATTCGTTGTAGAAACCGGCCGGGTGAGAGACCACCGGCGGCGGCGTCACCGCCACATCCCCCGGCGTGTGAACACCCGGGCTGCCGCGATCGCCCTGCCCCGATGTCCACGTCCCCTGCACATCTCCCGGCACCGAGAGACGCCAGCCGAGGATCGAGTCGGCCCCCAGCGCCGCCGTTGTGCACCAGCCGCTGGCGTTGCGGGCGCGGATCGAACCAGCGATCACCTCATCGCCGTAGGTCAGCCGGTCTACCAATACGCCTTGTTCGTCGTAGAGATTGATCTCGTCCGACCGTCCGAGGTTGTTCCCGGCCATTACACCGAGTTCTCCGATGATCTTGATCGAGGCGCCGAGTTGCCACGAGATCCTGAAGGCCGCGGCCGCACCTTCGGTGATCACCGCCGACTCGCCCGGCCCAAGCACCCCGAGACCCCCGATGGGGAACGCAAGGGGCTGCCGGTGGTTGTCGTCGATACTCCACCCGGCCAGGTCCCGCGCGTGCGCGCCGATGTTGGTGATCTCGATGAACTCCGGCCCGCCCCCGGTGTACATGTACTCCGTGATGAGGACCTGGCTCATCGCCGGAGTCGCCCACAAGATGAAGGCCGCACAACTGCGCTGAAGCCAACTCTCCGGCTTTCTGCTGTTCCACACCGTCGCACCTCGTCGCTTGATGTCCGGCGTAAGAATAGAAGCCGGGATGATCACTCGAAGGAACGTACGAACGGCGTGATGCGCTGTGGAAACGCGATTCCTGTTTGGCACGTATCGAGACACGCCGGATCATCACACGCACCCGCCCGCCTCCCACGCTGCAAAGAACGTCTCGACATCGACCCCGTCCACCCCGCCGTCGCGGTTCACATCCGCCGCAAATTCGCCCGCTTCCCACGCCGCGAAGAACGCATCGACATCCGCTCCGTCGATGCCCCCATCCCGATTAAAATCGGCGAAACAGAACCCCGTGATGACCACTTCATGAGTCCGATACTCGATGGTCATGCCCTCGGGCAGTTCCACTTGGTCGAACTCTCCCAGGATCATCCCCTGCTCCGCGATGATGATCCTGTACTCGTAGTTCGGGTCCGGCGCCAAGCCGAAGGTCCCCACGCGCAGGTCACCCAGCAGATGCACATCCCCGCCGGTGACACGCAGCACGTCATTCTCCTCGCCCTGGTCTCCACCGATATCCAGCTCGACAACACCCGGCACGTTCAATAACCCCGCCACGAAGGAGTTCCGAAACTCCCCTTCGATCGTGATCACTCCGCGGCCGGTTCCTCCCGGGCTGAGTGTGCCCGCGTTTCGAACTTCGCCCCCATCCGAGACGCTCAATACACCGCTTCCTTGTACCCTGCCGACCAACCCAACTCCTGAAGAGAAGTGGATCCGCCCACCGCCGAGCGTTGACGTGCCGCCGAGTCGGTGGAAAGTGGAGAATGTCACGGTATGGGTGCCGACCACCAGGTCACCATTCCACGGCGCGTGCTGGTTGCCGGAGTCAAAGGGAGTGTTGGGAATGAGAGTCGGGTTTCCCGATCCCTCGATCGTCAGCGGCCCCGTCGCGGTCACGCGAGACCCGGCCACTGTGGTCAGTTTGTGGTCAATGACACCAAAGCCGCTCAGCACATCGAACTCCCCCAAGTTCGATCGGCACCGCGTCGAAGACCGTTCGTGTCGTGGGCGGAAACCCGAACTCCGTCACCGATCGAGGATTGTCCTCCGGGCCAAGCAGGGTGCCGCCCTCGATCGTCGTCCGCACGCCGAGGCGTGCCGCGGTGTCCGAACGCAGTTCGACTCGCGCCGAACCAACATGCAAAGAGCCGTTGAGGATGACGGCTCCGCCCACGGAGTTGCTGCCCAGGACCAACGTCTCCGACGCGTTGATCGACGCCTCTTCTTCGCTCTCGACCTTGCACGTCACCAGTCCGTGACCGGAGAAGTCGCCGCCCGCAGCGAAGAGAACCCGTGTGCCCGTGAACTCTCCTCCCGCGCACACCACCGGCCCGTTGAACATCAGCCCGGACCCCGACGGCGACACGACGACGCCGGGGTTGATCGTCACGGGCGTGCTCAATCCACCGAACCCCGACAACCCGCCCCCGGGGCTGAACGTCAGCCCGTTCGCGAAGATGTGCCCTCCCTCCATCGTTACGGTGCCCGCGGCGGACGCGTCCGCATCGAGGACTCGAACCGTCGATGAACCCACGCTCAGCGTGCCGGCGCTGCTGAACCCGTGGACGGGGTTGAAGGACGAACCGATCTCCAGATCGCCGCCCGTCGCCGTGACCACGCCGCTCGGCTCGATGGTCAAACCCCCGTTCAATCTCCAAGAACCGTTCACAGCACACCGAACCTTCATCGCGCCCGGGGCAATCACCGAAACGCTCGAAATCGAAATGCTTCCCGACACCAACGTATCGCGGTCGGTCGTCACCGTGCCGTCGTTCAGCGTGACGGCCGCTCCGGGGTGAACAAGGCCAGCAGAATCACGGGCACGAAATACAGACCCCTACGCGAGTCATCGCTCGCTGGCATACACCAATCGTTCCGTGACAAACCCGAAGGCGCCGGCGATCGCCCGACTCGACTTGTCGCGGATCGAACAGCCCGCGGCTCTCCGAATCGCGCTCGCGCCGGTAGTGTGTCTACCGATCCGGTTGTGGTGTATGGCACGTGGACGGGAGTTCCGGATGTCGTCCTCTGATCGGTGCCGGGCCTGGACTGCTAGAAGCAGCCTCCTGCCTCCCACGCCGCGAAGAAGGCCTCGACATCGCCGCCGTCAATCCCGCCGTCGGCGTTGACATCGGCGTCGGTGTCGCCGGCTTCCCACGCGGCAAAGAAGGCGTCCACATCGGCCCCGTCAATCCCTCCATCCTGATTGAAATCGGCGAAGCAGAACCCGAGGATAACGACCTCGTCGCTGCGGTATTCAAGGGTCATGCCGGGGGGGAGTTCGACGTTGTCGAACTGCCCCTCGATGAGGCCGTTCTCGGCGATGATGATGCGGTACTCGTAGTTGGGGTCGGGGGCGAGACCGAAGGTGCCCACGCGGAGGGTGCCGCCGAGGCGCACGCTGCCGTTGATCAAACGCAGCACATCGTTCTCTTCGCCCTGATCGCCGCCGATCTGCAGTTCGAGGGTGCCGGGATCGAAGCCGATGATGGGCAAGAAGACATTGCGGAACTCGCCATCGCAGACGATCTCCCCGCGGGCGGCGCCGCCGGGGCTGACCACACCGCCGTTGGAGTACCCGCTGCCGTTGTTGGACCGGAGGCCGCCGCTTCCTTCGAGCAGCCCGAGAATGGCCAGGCCGGACGCGGCGATCGTGCCGCCTCCAAGGGTCGTGGTGCCGCCGAGGCGGTGAAAGGACGTGAAGGTCACGGTGTGCGGGCCGACCTGCAAGTCGCCCTCCCAGGGAACATGCTTGTTCCCGTTGTCAAGAATCGTGTTGGGAAAAGGCGTCGGCGAGCCGGACCCGACGAACGAAATCGGTCCCTGGGCGATGATGCTCGACCCGGAGAGGGTGCGGAGTTTGTGGTCGATGATGCCGAACCCGCTCAGCACGTCGCCGATACCGAGTTCGATGGGCACCGCGTCGAAGACGGTACGGGTTGGGGGGGTGCCTCCGATGACATTGATCACACGCGAGTTGTCTTCCGGGCCGTTGATGAAGCCGCCGGCGATGGTGGTTACGGTGCCCAACCTCGCGATCGAGTTGGAGCGAAGGGTCACGTGGTGCGCTCCGACCACGAGCGGGCCGTTGATCTCGATGGCGTTATTCTCCGAGTTGTCACCCATGAAGAGCGCACCATTGGCCTCGATCGTCGCCTCTTCCTCGCTCATCACCGCCGAATCGACTTCGCCGCGTCCTAGGAACCCGCCACCGGCGGCGAAGACGGCGCGGCCGTTGATGAACGTGCCGTCGAGACAGACCACCGGCCCGTTGAAGATCATCTGGGACGAGCCAGCCACGACGACGCCGGCCCCGGGGTTGAGCGTCACCGCCGTGCTGAGCATGCCATGACCCGAGATGCCTTCGTCCGCGGCGAAGTTGAGCCCGTTGGCGATGACGTGCCCGCCGGCGAGGATCAGATCCCCGCCGGGCGAGGCGTCTCGGTCCAGGACGCGAACGGTGCGACCGCCGACGTTGAGCGTCCCGGCGTTGGCGAAGCCGATGGCGGAGTTGAATGGTGAACCGATTTCAAGGTCGCCGTCCTGGGCCGTGACCTCGCCTCCCGCGGCGATCCGCACATCGCCGTAGATGTTGCCGGAGCCTGTGATGCCGCCGCGGATCAAGATGCCGTCCGCCGCGATCTCCGCGGCGTTGGACATCGTGATCGTGCCGTTGAGGTCGGCCATCACACCGGCGTCGATGGTGCTGTCGTCGAGGGTGATGCTCGCGGCGGTGTCGGCGAGCAGTGAGTTGCACTCGAAGGAAGAACCGCCTGTGATCTCGATATCGGCGTTCCCCCCCGGCACGCCGGCGTTGCTCGAGATGATGATGTTGCCATCCGAGCGCCAGCGCCCGCCGTTGCTGATGCTCACGCGGGCGGCGGATGCGGCGCGGGCGGCGATCGTGGTGCTCATGCCCGTGGTGCTCAGCAGAGCGCCGTCCGAGATAGTCAGGTCGGCCCCGCCGTTATTGCCCAATGCGAATGCCTGGCCCGGGATGCTGACGGCGAGTTCGGACCCTGCTCCCGCGAGGACAATGAAGCCGCTGGAACCCGCGTTCTGGCCCAGCGATGCGGTGCTGCCGGCGCCGGAGCTCGTCGCCGAAACGCGAGCGCCGTTCTCGATTCGCAGCTCGCCGTGCCCGGAGTTACCCAGGATAAAGCCGCCGGCGATCGTTCCGGTGGAGCTGTCGTATGCCAGAGTCGGCCTCGTGGCCGGGGCCCCGTCGAGGACGCGGCGGTCCGGCGAGTTGTACACGCCGCCGGGGAGGATGCGGATGGTGCCGCCGCTGTGGCTCACCAGGCCGGTCGTCGGATCAACGATCAGCGAGCGCGTCTCGAGCAGGCCGCCCTGCACGCTCAGCGAGGCCTGCGCGCCGTTGGCGTCTCCGACGAAGAGAGTGCCGCCGAGTCCGCCGAAGCCGACACGCACGCTGCCGCCGTCTCGAACAATGAGCGTCCCATCACCCGCGGCGGCGGCCGAGGAGTTGTGGGCGATGTGCAGGTCGCGGAACGTGCGGCACACGGCGTTGGTCACGCCCGACCCCCCGATGATGACATCGCCGGACGAGCCCGCCGACATGGCCAGCACCAAGTCACGACCGGCGCTGACCAGCCCCGATGACCCCACGTTCACCACGCCCGTGCCCGCGACGCCGATGATCACGTCGCCGCCGGCGCTGTTGTTGGTACCGAACGATCCCGTGTTGCCCCCGCTGCCGCTCACATTGACTGTGCCCTCGCCGCCCGCGAGATTGCCGACGAACACATCATCGGCGGTGATGTCCGCCGCGACGTCGGCGCCGTTGGTCACGTTAAGAACGCCCCGGCCGGCCTGGCCCACGATCAAGTCAATGCCAGCACCGGACACGGTCAACGTGGAGTTGTTCACGTTGAGGGTGCCGAAGGCGCCCGCATCCTGACCGATGGTCAAGAAACTCGAGCAGTTCAGTACACCTTGCATCGACAGAGTGGCTGTGTCGGTGCTGCTCTGCGCCACCTTGAACTGCGATAGGCACGTGTGGTTCTGGTATGTGGCCGTGACGATGCCGCGGCGATAGGTGTGCGAACGGGTGGACGGAATCGTGTTCGGCCAGTGGACGGTATATGACGAGTTCAGTGAAAAAAACAGGTCGTCAGCGGCACCGGGAACCTGGTTCGGACTCCAGTTGGTCGCGGTGGCGGCCGAACCCCCAGCGGCGTTGTTCCAAGAGAGAATCGTTGCCTGTGCGGCGGTCGAGAGCGCGAAGCCCGCACCAGCGGCAGAGACGAGCGATCCGACGGTGAAACGATTGCGGCGTGCCATGATGAGCCTTTCCTGTGATACAAGACCGAGGGCCGTGCGCGCGGCCGACGATTCGTCCGCGCTACACCACTCCGTAACCACACGCGAGGCCCGCGGCCAAGACGGGCCACAAATCCAATGGAGGGCTAAGTCCAGGCAGAAGCGGAACGCCAATCAAGCCAACGAGTTGTGCGGGGCGGCGCTCCCTACGTTCCCGCATCATGGCCACGGTCTTCCTGAACGGCGAGTTTGTCGGGTCCGATACGGCGCGGGTCTCGGCCTTCGATGCCGGCTTCCAGCACGGCGTGGGTCTCTTCGAGACCATGCTCGCCACCGCTCACGACGGCACGACCGCGGTGCTGCACCTGGATGAACACCTGTCCCGGCTGGCCGCATCATCACGGGCCTTGTCTCTGACGCAGACCCTGCGTACTGGCGCTTTGGCCGAGGCGGTCCGCCGCGTCGCCGAGCGGGGCGCGTCGGATCACCCGAGCACCCCGCGCCTTCGAGTTCGTCTGACGCTGACCGGGGGCGACTTGAATCTCCTGAATACAGCCCGGGGCGAGCCGGTCGAAGCATCCCCCACGCTGCTCATCACGGCCCAGCCCGCCTCCGACTACCCCGCGGAGATGTTCGCGCGGGGCATCAATGTCACGATCGCCGACTGGAAGGCCAACCCCCTCGACCCGCACCAGGGGCACAAGACGCTGAACTACTGGCCGCGCCTGCGCGAGTTGCAGACCGCCGCGGGGAAACGAGGGGCCGAGGCCCTGGTCTTCCAGGTGACGAACCACCTCTGCGGCGGGTGCGTGAGCAACGCCTTCATCATCAAGCACGGCGTCATGCTCACCCCGACCGCGCGCGGCGAGGAGGACCAGATCGCGCAGGAGGCCGATGCCGCCGCGGCTACCGGCAACCGCTACGACCCGCCGACCAAGGGGGCCGTGATGCCCAGCCCGGTCTTGCCCGGGATCGTGCGGCGCTGGGTGATGGATTGGGCGCTGGAGAACGGGATGGAAGTCCGGCGGCGGCTCATCACCATCTCGGACGTGCTCGATGCCGATGAGGTCATCCTCACCAACAGCGGCTGGGGTGTCTTGCCTGTCGCGGCGGTCGAGGCTCGCCCGATCGGGAGCGGACAACCCGGCCCGATCGCGCGGCGGCTGATCACCGAGTGGAACGAACTGACCTGGTGAGAGATCGCGCGGCGTGGTCCTGCGCCAGCGCGTGCGCCTCGAGTTCGAGCGGCACGACAGCATCGAGCGAGAAGGCCGCCCGCGCGGCCCGCGCAGCGCCGGCCCCCAGCATGTCGCGCCACTCCGGATCGGCGAGCAGATCGACAAAGGCCCTGGAAAATGCCTCGGGCGAGTTTTCAATCCGCAGGCCGGTCAGCCCGTGCGTCACCGTCTCGCTCTGCCCCGGTGTATCGGCGACGATCACGGGCGCGCCCGCCGCGAGGGCTTCGAGGATCGTCTTGGGGTGCCCTTCCATCTCCGATGACTGTGCATAAATGGAGCAGCGACTCATGCGCTCCATGAGTTCACGGTTGCTTTGACGCTCGCGGAATTCCACCGGAAGACCCTTCGCCCGCTCGCGCAGCGCCGGCAGCAGGGGGCCGTCGCCGATCACCTCAAGACGGACGCCCGCGCGGGCCTCGTCCGACATCATCGCGACGGCGTCGATCAGGATGTCCGCCCGCTTGCGGGGGATCAGTTGCCCGGCGTACAGAATCAGGCCCGGCTCGCGGTCCGCCGCGGCGGGCGGCTCGCCCTCGGGAGGAATGACATAGTTGGGAATGACCTTCCCCCGCCGCGGGTCCAGCCCGTAGCGCCACGCGAGGTCCTCGGTCATGTCCGCCGTCGTCCCGACCACGACATCCGCGGCGGGGCACAACACCCCTTCCGTCTTCGCCGCGGCGTCGGCCTGGGGGGAGTTCGGCCCGTGCTCGAAGGCCGCCATGCGCGACCACAGATACCCCCCGCGCGCCACCAGGCCCGCCGCGACACCGCGATCTCGCAGATGACGCGCCAGGGCCACAGCGACCTCGCCGCCGTACATCTGGTTGGTCTTGACGACGATGCGCCCGACCCCGCTCAGCGCCGCGGACACCAGCGTGGGGATGCTCGACGCGAAGGCCGATTCGCCGACGCCCACGCGGTTGCAGATCAGTTCGAGTTCCGGCGCGTGCATCCGCAGGAGCGCGGCATCGTCCTCTCCGCCGTACGAGACCAGCAGCACCCGCTGATAGTGAGCCGCCAGCCGCCGGTAGAGCGCCAGTTCACGGTCGATGCCGCCCGTGAGGCTCCACGTGCGCAGCGACACCCCGCGGGTGAAGAGCAGCACGAGAGCATCGGCGGGCGCATCCATGTCTGATCGGTTCTATCGGCCCGGCGAGCGGCGATCGCCATCACCGCTCCGGGGGAAAAGCTCACGCGCCGCGCCGGAGCACGGCCCACGTCGTGCCCCCCCGCACGTTCCAGTCGGCGAAACGGTTCTCGCCCTTCGCGTTGAACCACGACGGGCACCCCTCATCCTCGACATCCAGTTGTTCGACGCCGAACCCGCCGCGCGCAGCGCGGGCGCGGATGAAGGCCTCGGCCTGGGCCGCGCCGAAGAACCAGCGGTGCCGATCCGCCGGAGGCTCGACGGGAAGGCCGTAGTGCTTCAGCGGGTCGAGTGCGCCCGCCGCCGCCGCGAGCACAAAGGTGCGGTACGGGTTGGGCAGCGACACGATCACGCGGTCATCGCTCACGCGCAGCAGTTCGTCAAAGACGGAGTGGAGGTTGTCCAGATGCTCCAGCACGTCGGCGCACAGCACGGCATCGAACGATCGATCCGCGAAGGGGAGGGCCTCACGGTCAAGGTTGATCACGATGTCGGCCTCCGGGCAGAGGTCGATGCCCGTGTAGGAAGCCCCGATCGGCAGGTGCGATGCGAGTTGTCGTCGGTCGCACCCGACATCGAGCACACGCCCGCCCAGGATGGGGAGGTACTTGTCGGCGATGTACCGGGCCTTTGACTCGCGATCGGTGTACCGCGCCGGCGGGGCGTAGGTCAGGGGCATGGCCCGTACATCGACCCCGAGGGGGGAAGCGGCTTGAAACGGGGGGCTGCCCGACGGATTCACGCCGCCCCGGCCGGTCACCCCCACTCCGGTGCTTCTCAATGCGATGCCGGCTCCGCCTTCACAATCACCTTCGGCGGGCCGAAGACTTTCTCCGTCACCGCCTGGATGCACACATACAGCACGGGGGTGAAGAGAAGCCCCAGCAGGGTGTTGCCGATCATGCCGAAGAAGACGGCGGTGCCGATGGCCTGGCGGCTCGCCGCGCCCGCGCCGGTGGCGATCATGAGGGGCAGAACGCCGAGGATGAACGCGAGGGCCGTCATCAGGATCGGGCGCAGACGTTGACGACTGGCCTCGACGGCCGATTCCACGATCCCCTTGCCCTGCTCGCGGTAGGCCTTGGCGAACTCGACGATCAGGATGGCGTTCTTCGCCCCCAGCCCCACCAGCAGCACCAACCCGACCTGCGTGTAGATGTTGTTGTCCATCCCGCGCCAGATCAGCCCCGCCATCGCCCCCAGCACCGCCAGAGGAATCGAAAGAATGACCGAGAGTGGGATGAACCAGCTCTCGTAGAGCGCCGCCAGGATCAGATAGACCACCAGCAGCGCCATCGAGAAGACGATGATCGCCTGGTTGCCCACCAGTTTCTCCTGGTACGAGAGCGCCGTCCACTCGTAGGTCATGCCCTGCGGCAGGCTTGTCTCCAGCATGCTCTCCACGACGTTGAGCGCCTCGCCGGACGAGACACCGGGGGCGGGCTGGCCCTGCACCACGGCCGCGGGGAAGATGTTGTAGCGGATGATGCGGTCGGCACCCGAAGACTCACGGACGGTGATCACCGAACCCAGGGGCACCATGCCGCCATCGGGCTTGCGAAGGTCCAGTCGCGTGATGTCCTGGGGCGACACCCGGAAACGGCTGTCGGCCGAGACGTTCACCTGCCAGGTGCGCCCGTACAGGTTGAAATCGTTGACATACGCCGAGGCGAGATACCCCGACATCGTGTTGAAGACATCCTGGAGCGGGATGCCGAGTTTTTTGACCTTTTCCCGGTCCACATCGGCGAAGATCTGCGGCACCTCGGGGCGGAAGGCGCTGTTGACGCCCGTGAGTTTCGATTGCGCGTTGCCGTCGGCGACCAGCCCCTGCACCACCTGGCCCATCGCGGTGCGGCCGATGCCGGCGCGGTCCTGAAGACGCAGATCGAAACCGCTGGCGCTGCCCACGCCGTCCACCGCCGGCAGCGAAAAGACGATGCACAGACCGTCCGGAATCTTCGAGGTCCGCGCCCGCAGATCGGACATGATCGCTTCGAGGGTGCGCCCCTTGGGAAGCCGAACGCTCCAGTCCTCCAGCCCGATGAAGAACAGCGCGTAGTTTGATCCGTTGCCGTTGATCATCGAGAAACCCGGCAAGGAGGTGAAGTTCCTCACCCCCTCGGTCTGAGAGAGAACGTCCTCCACTTTCATTACCGCCGCGAGCGTCCGCTCCTGGCTGGCGGCATCGGGCATCCAGACATCGATCATCACCATGCCACGGTCTTCGAGAGGCACGAAGCCGGTGGGAACCTTCGTAAAGGTCCAGCCGATCCCGAAGACGCACGCCGCGAACCCGGCGAGCGTGAACACCACTACCGCCGGGTGGACAAGAAACTTCACGAACGCGGCGTAGGCGTTGGCGAGCGCGTCGAATCCCTTGTTGAACCAGTGGAACAGGATGAAGGGCTTGTGCCCTTCCTTGTGCTCCTTGAGGATGACGCCGCAGAGCGCGGGCGTGAGCGTGATGGCGCATATACCGCTGAGGAACGTGCTCGCCGCGATGGTCAGCGCGAACTGGCGGAAGAGCTGCCCCGAGATTCCCGGCAGGAAGGCGGTGGGGATGAACACGGCCATCAGCACCACGGTGATGCTGACGACAGGCGCGAGAACTTCCTTCATCGCCTTCACCGTGGCCTCCCTAGGAGCCAGGTGATCGCGCTTCATCACCGCCTCGACATTCTCGACCACGACGATGGCGTCGTCCACCACGATGCCGATGGCGACCACCAGCCCGAAGAGCACCGGCAGGTTCACCGAGAACCCCATCAGTTTGGCGAAGAAGAAGGTGCCGATGATCGACACGGGGATCGCCAGCATCGGGATCACCGACAGGCGCAGGCTGCCCAGGAAGAGCACCACCACCGCCAGCACCAGCGCGAGGGCCTCGTAGAACGTGTGGTACACCGCCTCGATCGCCGAGACCACGAACTCGCTGGTGTCGTAGATGGTCTCGAAGCCCAGACCAACCGGCAGCGCCGCGGTCTTGGCGTGCAGGAGCGACTCGACATCGCGGGCCACCTGAACGGCGTTGCCGCCGGGGGCCTGGTACACCACCATCGCGCCCGCGGGGATGCCCTTGTACCGGGCCAGCAGGTCGTAGGACTTGCCCCCCAGTTCCACCCGGGCGACATCGGCGATGCGGATCATGCCGCGGCTGTCGGCCCGCACGATCACGTTCTCGAACTGCTCGACGCTCGACAGACGTCCGAGCGTCACGACGTTGTACTGGTACGCCTGGCCCGTCGGCACCGGAGGCTGACCGATCGCCCCCGCCGCGACCTGCACGTTCTGCTCCTTCAGGGCCGCGATGACGTCCATGGTGGTCAGGTCGCGGCTCTTGAGCTTGTCCGGATCGAGCCAGACGCGGATGCCGTAGTCCTTGGCCGGGAAGATCTTGGCGTCGCCCACGCCGCCGATGCGCTTGATCTCGTCAAGCATATTGATGGTGAGGTAGTTGGCGATGAACAGGTCGTCGTACTTCTTCGCCGCGGCCTCGTCCTTGGGAGCCAGCGCGAAGACCGTGATAACGCTGGACGAGACGCGGTCGGTGGTGACGCCGTTGCGTTTGACCTCGTCGGGGAGTTTGGGCAGCGCGATGTTGACCCGGTTCTGCACCAGGACGCTGGCGATGTTGATATCGGTGCCCAGCTCGAAGGTCACCTTCAGCGTGTAACCTCCGTCGCTGGCGGAGGTACTCTCCATGTAGATCATCCCCGGCACGCCGTTGACCTGCTGCTCGATGGGGCTGGCCACGGTGTCGGAAACGACCTGCGCGCTCGCGCCTGGGTACACGGTCGTCACCTGAACGACGGGCGGAGTGATATCCGGATACTGAGCAACGGGGAGCGTGGGGTACGCCACCAGGCCCATGATGACGATCAGGATGGCGATGACCATCGAGACAATCGGGCGTCGGACGGGGAACTCGGCGAGCATGGGTCCTCCGTTACCGGCCTTTCGGGGCGGTCTCCTGCGTCTTGGGCGTCACCTTCGATCCGGGCCGGGCCTTGAGCACTCCCAGCACGATCACTCGGTCATCGGGCGACAGACCCTCTCGGATCACGCGCTGATCGCCGTCGAGTTCGCCGATCTCCACACGCTTGATCTCCACCTCGTCCTTGGGACCGACCACCATGGCGAACCGCCCCTGCTGGTCGCTGAGCAGCGCCGCCTCGGGGACGGTCATGGCCTTGCGGCTCGACATCGGAAAACGAACCCGGGCAAAGTACCCGGGCAGCAGCGCGCCATCCTCGTTCTCGAAACGGGTGCGGACGCTGAGCGTGCCCGTCTGTGTGTCCAACTTGGGATCAACGAAATCGATGCGCCCGGGCACCGTGTAGCCCATGCCCTCGCCAAGCCCGAGTTCGCACGTCCTCCAGACGCCGGGCGAAATCTGCCCCGGCTCGGCCACATCACCGCCTTGGAGCAGCCGCTCGCGCCGGATGTTGAGCACGTCGGTCTCGCTGACGCCCAGGGTCACGAACGCGGGCCGGGCCTGCACGATCTGCGCCAGGAGCGTCGGCTCGCCCCGGCCCACGAGGTTGCCGACATCCACCAGGTTCTTCGTGATCCGGCCCGATGTCGGAGCCGTGATCGTGCAGTAACTCAGGTTCAGTTCCGCCTCGGCCAGGGCCGCCTCGGCTTTGGCCACTTCCGCGGCGGCGACGTCGCGCCGCGCCGCCTTGATCACCGCGTCAATTTCAGGCCCCGCACGCTGATCCGCGAGTTCGCGCGCCAGCCGGGCATCGTTCTCGGCCCCCGACAGGGCCGCTTTCTGGGCGAGCACGTTCGCCCTCGCCCGGTCCACGTCGGTCTTGTACTGCCTCGGGTCAATCTCGAAGAGCACATCACCCGCATTGACCAACTGGCCCGGCTGGAAGTTCACTTTCTCAAGAAACCCCGCGACCCTTGCCCGGAGATCCACTGTCTCCGAGGCTTCGACCAGGCCAGAGTAAATGAGGTACTCCGTCACATCGCGCTCCACGGGCTTGGAGACGATGACTTCGGGCGGCGGCGGGGGCGCGAAGGTGTTGCCCTTGTCGCTCCTGGTGCAACCCGTCGAAGCGATCAGCGCCGCCGCGAGGGCCGCCGCGATCCGCTTCGTTGATGTGTTCGGCGGTGATGTGTTGAGCGATAACATGGCGGAGTACGGAGAGAGGAGGGGGAATGCCGGTTGTTTCAACGGGGTTGGGGCGAGAACGGATTCATGAAATCCGGCGGTGGCGTCACGGGTGACAGAGGCTCGGGCCGCCCGTCGCCGGGGCGGTCCATCAGAACGTCCTTTCCTTGCTGGTAGTCGGGAGAGATGACGTCGCCCCAATCGGTGCGCTCACGCATCTCGCGGATCGTGCTGTCGGGAACGAACTCGCGGCCCACGCGGCTCTCCCAACCGCCGCCCAACGCCCGGAACGTGGATACCGCGCCCAACGCGGCCTGAGCGCGGGTCGTGACGAGCGCATCCTGCTGGACCACCAGGTCGGTCTGGGTCTGGTTCACGCGGATGAAGTCCGTCGCGCCGTTGCGATACTGGATCAGCGAGAGTTCCACGCTCCGCTCTCCGGCGGAGACCGCCTCCGCCAGGAACGCTTCCCGCTCGCGGGCGCGGAGGAACGACGAAAGACTCGTTTCCACGTCCGCCGCCGCGGCTAGGACCGACTGCTTGTACGCCGTGACGGCCTCCTCATACGCCGCATCCGCGACGCGGACGTTGCTCTTGATGCGTCCGTAGTTCAGGATCGGGTACGAGATCGAAAGGCCGATGAAACCCTGGAAACTGGAACTGTCAAAGATGTTTCCGAGACTCGGGTTCTCTCCCGAAAGGTCGATGTTGCTGGACGCGAACCCCGTGGCCCCGGTCACCGAGATCGAGGGGTAGAGCACCGACTTGGCGACCCCGATCTGAGCGCTCGCCGCCGCGGCGATGCGCTCGGC
>ERZ761603.714-NODE-714-length-26785-cov-17.234680_pt1 | contig 26785 bp, 23 predicted proteins | sample MGYA00511879_ERZ761603 | MGnify/ENA primary metagenome ERZ761603 (study PRJEB28899, sample SAMN02850040) | bioreactor sludge metagenome | biome: EBPR Sludge; feature: EBPR Bioreactor; material: flocular biomat | place: Australia: Thorneside Wastwater Treatment... | reverse complement strand
GGGGGGGGTCAAGGGGGTGGTGCGAGCTAAGCCTCTACCGGGGAGGCCTTTCAGCTGCTTGCAAAGCCCGCCTCATTGATTGCCGCAGCGAAGTCGGCGCGGCTCGCCAACGTCGGGTCGTAGCTGATTCTGGCCCGGCCCGCCTCCAGCGACACCTCGACCTGGCCAACTCCGGGCAGGCGTTCGAGGACTGCGCTGACACTTTTGACACAGGCCTGGCAGTGCATTCCGAGCACGCCAATGTCTATCGTTTCCATCTCGCTTCCTGTTCATGTTATCGGGGCCGTTGCTCGCCGATGCTTGTCGCAGTCAGCCTCGCTTCCATCATCGGCTGCGTCAGAGATCAGCTGCGGCCCGCACGCCAACGCTTGAGGAGCAGCGAGTTGGAGACCACCGAGACCGAACTCATCGCCATTGCGGCGCCGGCAATGACCGGGTTGAGCATGCCCAGCGCGGCCAGCGGTATGCCTAGCACGTTGTAGATAAAGGCAGAGAAGAGATTCTGCCTGATTTTGCGTAGGGTCGCACGGGAAAGAAGGATGGCGTCGGCAATTCCGTTGAGGTCGCCACGCACCAAGGTCACGTCGGCTGCCTCGATGGCGGCGTCCGATCCGGCGCCGATGGCGAAGCTGACATCGGCCGCCGCCAGCGCCGGCGCGTCGTTGATGCCGTCGCCGACCATGGCCACGACAGCGCCGCCGGCCTTCAGCGCATTGATCGCCGCAGCTTTTTCGCCGGGAAGTATGCCGGCCCGGAAATCCTCGATTCCCGCTTCGTCAGCGATCGCCGCGGCGGTCGCCGTGTGGTCGCCGGTGAGCATCACCACCCGGATACCCATGCCTTTGAGCCGGGCTACGGCGGCGCCCGAGGTCGATCGCAAGGGGTCGGCGATGGCCAGCAATGCCAGAGCGGCCTCGCTGCCCCTCCGGCCGCTTTCGCTAGTACCGCCGCCGGAGCTCTGTTCGCTCAGTACCACGACCGTCTTGCCCGTGCGCTGCAGGCTGTCGATCTGTTCGCGCGGCAAGCTCATGCCGACGAATTCGCTGGGAGAAGCGAGGCGCAGCAGGCGCCCGCCAACCCGGCCTTCCACCCCGCGGCCGGGGAGGGCACGGAAATTGGTCAGACTTGCCAGCGTCAGCCGGCTGGTTTGGGCATGCCGCAGGATGGCCTTGGCCAAGGGATGCTCGGAACCCTGTTCGAGAGCTGCTGCCAGTGCCAGGGCCTCGTCAGCCGACACGGCCAGCGGCAGCAGGTCGGTGAGCACCGGCTCGCCGCGGGTCAGTGTGCCGGTCTTGTCGACTGCCAGCACGCTGATCTTCTCTGCATGTTCCAGCGCTTCGGCATTCTTGACCAGGATTCCCTCGGCGGCACCGCGTCCGGTGGCGACCATGATTGCCGTCGGCGTCGCCAGCCCGAGGGCGCAAGGGCAGGCAATCACCAGTACCGCCACGGCATTGACCAGGGCGGCGCTGAAGTCGCCGCCAAACGACCACCAGCCAAGCAGGGTGCACAGCGCAATGGCGCAGACGACGGGCACGAAAACCGCCGAGATGCGGTCGGCGAGTCGTTGCACGGGCGCTTTTGATCCCTGGGCTTCGGCGACCATGCGGATGATTCCGGCGAGCAGGGTGTGCTCGCCGACGCCGCTGGCTCGGCAGCGCAGCATGCCCTCGCCGTTGCCCGTGGCCGCGAAGACGCGTGCTCCCGGCTGCTTGGCCACCGGCATGCTTTCGCCAGTGAGCATCGCTTCATTGACCGACGATGCCCCGTCAATGACTTCGCCATCGACCGGCAGGCTTTCACCCGGGCGGACGAGAAAGATATCACCGGGAATGAGCAGCGCGGCATCGAGTTCGATGAGCTTGCCGTCGCGCTCGACGCGCGCGGTTTTCGGCTGCAGGCGAACGAGCGCTTCGATGGCGTCAGTGGTTCTCGCCTTGGCGCGTGCTTCGAGCACTTTGCCAAGCAGTACCAAGGTGATCACCGCCGCCGAAGCCTCGAAATAGACGTGTAGATGGGCCGCGCCCGCGACGGTGACGAAGAGGCTGAAACCATAGGCCATGCTGGTTCCCAGGGCGACCAGCAGGTCCATGTTCGCGCCGCCACCGCGCAAGGCTTTCCACGCGCCAGCGTAGAAACGCCAGCCGATCCAGAACTGTACCGGGGTCGCCAGTCCGAGTTGCAGCCAGCGCGGCAGAGGATCCTGGTGAGCTGGTGCGCTGCCATCGAACATGGTCAGCATCTGTGCGACCAAGGGCAGGGTCAGCGCGGCAGCGATCCAGAAGCGGCGCAGTTCAGCCTGTTCGGCGGCCAGTTTTCTGGCCTTCTCGTCGCTGCGCGAGCGATCGTCGGCGAGCCGGCCGGCAAAGCCGGCGCGCTCGACAGTGGCCAGCAGCAGCGCTAGATCGACCATGCCTGGCGTATAGCGGACCGTCGCCCGCTCGGTCGCCAGGTTGACCGCCGCCTCGACTCCCGGCAGACGGTTGAGGAGCTTTTCAAGGCGCGTCGAGCAGGCGGCGCAGGTCATGCCCTCGATGGCCAGTTCGCTGGCCTGTTGCGGCACGCTGAAACCGGCTTTCTCGATTGCGGCGACGACCTCTTTCGGCGAGCTGGCGCCCGCTGAAAGATCGACCTGGGCGCGTTCGCTGGCCAGGTTGACGCTAGCCATGACGCCGGGCAGGCGGTTCAGGACTTTCTCGATGCGCGTCGCGCAGGCGGCGCAAGTCATGCCGGCGATCGGCAGATCGAGGTGCGGTGAGTTCTTCTCTTGTTCGCTCATGGCAATGGCAGCGGTAGGGGGGCGAGGGACGGCATCACTTGGCCAATCAGGAACTGCCCGTCACGATGCGCGCCAGAGCGATCAGGCCCCAGACGCCAAAGCCGAGAATCAGCATCCCGGAGGCGACGCGTAGCGTGCGATTGCGTGCATAGGCCTGCAGGCGCGTGGCAAGCAGACCCGCCAGCAGCAGATTGGGCAGGGTGCCGGCGCCGAACGCAAGCATCAGCCCGGCACCGTGCACTGCCGAACCGCTGGTCAAAGCGGTGGCCAGTGCGCTGTACACCAGGCCGCAGGGCAACCAGCCCCAGAGCAGGCCGAGTGGAAAAGCCTGCGCCATGCTCCGTGCGGGCAGGAAATGCCGGGTCAGCGGTTGCAGATGGCGCCACAGCTTCTGGCCGAAGCGCTCGGTAAACGCCAGCGCTCTGGTCAGGCCCATCAGGTAGAGCCCGAGGGCGATGAGCATCAGGTTGGCGAGCAGGAAGAGGGCGTTGCGCAGCGGTAGCTGCCCGGACAAGGCCAGGCTCGCTTCGCCGAGCGAACCGGCGATGGCCCCGGCCGCAGCATAGCTGATGATTCGTCCGGCGTTGTAGGCGAGGTGCAGCGAGGCACGTGCGGGACCGCCCATCGACAGCGCGCCGACGATGCCGCCGCACATGACGACGCAGTGCGTTCCCCCCAGCAGGCCGATCAAGAGCAGGGCGAGATAAGTCGATTCTGGCATTGGCATTAGTGCGAAAGTCGCGCAAGCGACTCACGAAGCGCCCTTCTCCCCTCGCGGGAGAAGGGCGGTGGAAGAGGGGGCGGGTCGCAGGACGAGCGCGAACGCCGAAATGAAAAAGGAGGGATTCTACTCCCTCCATCTCTGCGTTCGCCTGCAGCTCAGCCGTGAGGGGGAATCCGGTGCAGGCTTCAGATCACTTTCGAGTAGCGGGTACGCTGTCGGTCGGCACGCAGATAGCGGTCGAAAACCATCGAAATTGCGCGTACCAGCATCCGGCCTTTCGGGAGAACGGTGATCCAGCGGTCGTCGATGCGCACTAGCCCGGCATCGACCATCTCGCGCAGATCTTCGAGCTCGGTGGCGAAATGCTTTCTGAACTCGATCAGATGAGCAATTTCAATCGACTCGATGGACAACTCGAAATGACACATCAGCGATTGAATGATCGACCGCCGCAAGAGGTCGTCGGCGTTCAGTTCGATACCGCGATAGACGGGCAGGGTGCCGCTGTCGAGCAGGTCATAGTACTCGTCGAGCGTTTTCACGTTCTGACTGTAGGTCGGCCCGACCTTACCGATCGACGAGATGCCGAAGGCCAGCAGGTCGCAGTCCGAATGGGTCGAATAGCCCTGGAAGTTGCGATGCAGGCGACCCTGGCGCTGGGCCGTTGCCAGTTCATCGTCGGGTTTGGCGAAGTGGTCCATGCCAATATACACATAGCCGGCTTCGGTCATCTTGCGGATGGCCAGGGAAAGAATCTGCAGGCGCGCGTCGGCGCTCGGCATATCCACGTCCAGGATGCGTCGCTGCGGCTTGAACAGGCTCGGCAAGTGCGCGTAGTTGTAGATCGATACGCGATCTGGGCTGGCGGCAATGACCCGGTCCAGGGTGCGACTGAAGCCGATCACGGTCTGTTTGGGCAGGCCGTAGATCAGGTCGACGCTGATCGATTTGAAGCCGCTGGCGCGCGCCGCGTTGATTACCGACAGGGTCTCTTCCTCGCTCTGGATTCTATTTACGGCCTGCTGGACGGCCGGGTCGAAGTCCTGGACGCCGACGCTCATGCGATTGAAGCCCAGTTCGGCGAGCAGTTCGACGGTTGCGCGATCGACTTTGCGCGGGTCGACTTCGATCGAGTACTCGCCATCGTCGATCAAGGTGAAGTGCTGGCGTGTTGCCGCCATCAGCTGCCGCATTTCATCGTGCGAAAGGAAGGTCGGCGTGCCGCCACCCCAGTGCAGCTGCACCACTTCGTGATCGCCTCCTTCAAGATAGCTGCTTTGCAGCGCCAGCTCTCGCGCCAGATACTTCAGGTATTTGGCTGAGCGACCATGGTCCTTGGTGATGATCTTGTTGCAGGCACAGTAGTAACAGATGGTGTTGCAGAACGGAATGTGGAAGTACAATGACAACTGCCGGCTGACGGCACCGATGTTGCGCTTGCCGAGCCACAGCTGGTACGCATCCGGGCCAAAGGCCTCGACAAAGCGATCCGCTGTCGGGTAGGACGTGTAGCGGGGGCCATTGATGTCGAAGCGGCGAATGATCTGCGGATCAAAAACAAGGTTTTCTGCGACAGAGTTCATGTTTCCACTACATTGTTGGTTGCGTGCATTATCGGATTGCCCTGAGGTAATCGGGTTGACGTGGATCAAACGCGGGGTTTAGTGAAAAGGACGCCGATGTCGACGAAGGATGCGACCGTGAGGCTCGCCTTTGAGGTTGTGAAGACCGCTTGTTCGAACTGCAACCTGCGCGAGCTCTGCCTGCCTATTGGCCTCGAAGCAGACGAACTGAGGAAGCTGGACGAGCTGGTTTCGACGCGCAGACGGCTCAAGCGTGGCGACTACCTGTACCGTGTGGGCCAGGAATTCGAGTCCATCTACGCGGTCCGCAGCGGTTTTTTCAAGACCGACGTGTTGATCGAGGACGGTCGCGATCAGGTCACCGGTTTTCAGATGACTGGTGAGTTGCTCGGCCTGGACGGGATCAGCAGCGAAGTGCATACCTGCAACGCCATTGCTCTCGAGGACAGCGAAGTCTGCGCCATTCCCTTTTCGCATCTCGAAGGCTTGTCGCGGCAGATTCACACCCTGCAGCACCACTTTCATCAGGTGATGAGCCGCGAGATCGTTCGTGATCACGGGGTGATGATGTTGCTCGGCACGATGCGCGCCGAGGAACGCCTGGCGGCCTTCCTGCTTAATCTTTCGCAGCGCTTCAAGGCGCGTGGCTACTCGCCGGCCGAATTCAACCTGCGTATGTCGCGTGACGAAATTGGCAGCTATCTCGGCCTCAAGCTGGAAACCGTCAGCCGTGCCTTTTCGCGCTTTCAGGACGAAGGCCTGCTTTCCGTCCACCAGAGAAAAATCCGCATTCTCAACACCGCCGGCCTGAAGAAACTGATGTCCCATCAACGCGTTTGAGGCGGTGCAAGAGGTGCCTTTCCTTGCTTGCTGCTTCAAGGGATCCACGCCAGCGGGCCGAGCGCGTTGCGGCTGACAGCGACGGCGACGATGTAGGCAAAGGCCAGTAGCGCGGCGATGAAGAAGATCGCTCGCTGGCTTTGGCTGCGGCCGCGCTTCAAGGCCATGGTCCCGCAGCCGATGTAGATCAGCAGGCCGATCAGTTTGGCGGTCAACCAGGTGGCCGCGAAGGGATACTGAGCGCTGATCACGGCCATGGCGATGGCGCTGGCCAGCAGGACGGTATCCACGATATGGGGCAGGACGCGTACCAGCGGTTGCTGCAGGCGCGGTGATTTGCCGAGCATCCAGAGCCCGCGCACGAAGAACCCTGCGCCGCTCAGCACGACGCAGCCGATATGCAGGTATTTCAGAGTCAGATAGGTACTCATTACCGGGCTGCCGCTGCCGCAGCGGAAGTGAGTGTCAGGGTTTCTACGATCTTCAACCGCTGCCGGCGGTAGAAGGCGACCGCGGCCAGCAGGTTGCGCAGCAGCCAGGCATTGGCCAGCAACAGCGCCAATCCAGCGGGATAAGTGAGCCACTCTGGCCAGAGCACGGCTGCCAGCAGGAGCGCCACGGCGACGAAGTGTGCCTGCATCTGCCGGTCGAGCTGGGCCCCGGCGATGACCTTGTTCATGTTCGGAGGAAGCACGCGCCCGCGCCCGAGATTCTGCAGGTGTGACCAGACCAGGAAAGGCACGATCTTGTAAAGCATGCCGATCATTACCGACATGAAGCCGCCGAACAGCGCCAGGACGCCGCACAGCAGCGGCCACTCGGAGCGCTCGCCAAGGGGCGGCCAACTGCTTGCCGCAAGCCACAGCGAGCAGGCGGCCAACGTGCTTAGCATCGCCACGCGCCAATAATGCTGGGTGGCGTCGAAACGGGCACGCTTGCTGCGGCTTTGCAGCTGAAGTGTCAGCGCCGCGAAAGCGGCGACGGTGAGCACCGCCAGCGCCGCGAGCCAGGGTGACGACCATTGCCAGCCGGCGATATCGACGCTACTCCACAGCAACAATAGCGCGAAAAGCGACCAGGAAAAGCGGCGCGTGAACCACTCTGGGTAGGCTGGCGTCATCTGGAACATCGGTACTACGACGAAAGCGACGGCAGCTAGAAGAACGACACTCCAGCCGATGAAACCCCAGCCGAGATGGATCGACGTCAGCTGCATCAGTGGCAAGGCCAGCGCGCCGTCGAGAGCCACGGCCAGCAGCATGCCGAGGCACACGGTCACCGCCAAGCCAATCAAGGACAGTTTCAGACCCAGAATGGTCGGGTTGGTCGAAGGCACGCCATACAAGGCGTGCCCGGCGCCAAAAATGAACAGTGCGACGCCGCAGCCAATAGACAATGCGGCCAGCTCGAATAGCAGCGGCTGGTAGCTCAGGAAGCCCGCCGCCAACAGCAGCGCGCCAGCGGCGACTGCCAGGTGAACCAGGGTGGCCAGGAGCTGCGGTCGCGAGATGTTTGCGCCGGCGACCACCGGAAGGATCTGGAGCATCGCGCCGAGCATCACCTGCAGCATGAAGCCGACGGTGATCAGGTGCGTCAGCGCCAGAGCGGCCCCGGTCCAGCGTGAGGCGAATAGCTCGGGACCACTCCACAACACAAGCAGGGCGGCGAGGACGGCAAACAGCGGTGCAGTCAGAAAAAAACGAAGTGGCGCGGCGAGCGGGGGAGCCTGATCGAAGGATAGCAGCGCCTGCATTACCGTGAAAGTCGCGTAAGCGACTCACGAACCTTCCTTCTCCCCCCGCGGGAGAAGGGCCGGGGGAAGAGGGGGGGCCGGTCATGACTTTCATCATTTGGGGTGTCTCGGCATGTCATGATCGTTACGGCGCTTGATGTTGGATCAGGACTTCCACCGTGCCGTCAGCTCGGCGCTCGCTCTTCCAGGTGAAACCGTTGAGTTGGAGAGCCCTGTACAGCGGGTAAGGCTCACGCGGCAGGAGCACCAGCAGTCTTTCCGAGGTCGCAAGCTTGTCGAGTGCTTCCATGGTGCGAACCATTGGTTCCGGTGGCTCCAGGTCGCGGGCGTCAAGGAGGATGGGGGGCTGGCTGTCGCTTTCCATCTGCATCATGCGGGCGTTTTTGCCTGACCAGCGAGCTGCTTCTGCAGTTGTGGCAGCAGCGCATCCAGCTGGTCGGCCAATTGCTGGTCACACATCGGATACAGGATGTTTTCTTCCTTGACATTGTGTTGCTGGATCATGATCAACAGGGTCTCGGCGTTGCCGCTGTAGTCCTCCACATCGCGCTCGGCCAGGGCGGTTTCCGCCGCGGCCAATAGCTGCCGCATTTGCATGTGCTCGCTACGCATGACCTGCGTTGGCCCCTGATACATGCCGGTGCGCTTCTCAAAGAGGGGGAAGAGAATCGCTTCCTCGGCCTCGAAATGATTCAGCAGAGCGTCTCGCAAGCGTGGAAACTCCGTCTGTGCCAGTTCCCAGTCCTCGTCTGCCACAGCCTTCTCGATCGCAGCCAGAAAGTCATCGCAAGAGCGATGATCCTGGGTCATCAATTCGCTGATCTCGTGCATGAGATGCCTCGCAAAATTAGTGGTGCCATTGTCGGCCGCTGCAGCACCGCTAGCGTTGATCGACATCAAACAATGTTTTTCAAGGTGTCGTGCCTTGAACACACGACCTGATTTGCCCCGAAGGGCTCGCCAATGCAGGCATCGGCTGATGACAGTAGATTTCCTGCCCGCCCTTAGGCGGCGATGCGGCGAAAAAGTTCGCGGTCGTCTGTTCTTTTGGCTGACTACCTTTGCGGGAAATCGCTTTCACCGCCAGGATGCCGGCTTTCTCCGGGTTGCAACTTGGTCGAAAGCCGGCCTGTCGTTTGACTTCCGTCAAGATTGGTGTGACCTTTGTTGCCTATAGTCAATTGTCAATTGACGTCACTGTGGAGGAAGCGCCATGTTCAAGCACATCCTTGTTCCTGCGGATGGATCAGATCTTTCAAAGGAAACGGCTCGGCGCGCGGTTTCGTTCGCCAAGGAGGCCGGAGCGCGCATTACCGCTTTTTTCGCCAAGCCGGAATACCCGGTCAGCTACTACGGCGAAGGCGCGCTGATCGATCCGACCACACCCGAGAAATTTGCCGAACTTGCCGAGCAGCAAGCGCAGCAAGTCCTTGACTTCGTCGCCGACCTGGGGAAGGAGGCTGGCGTCCCGGTCGACAAGTTCTCGCTGACCAGTGACATTCCTTACGAGGCGATCATCGACGCGGCGACGCAATCAGGCTGTGATCTGATCTTCATGGCCTCGCATGGCCGCCGGGGAATCAGCGCCTTGTTGCTCGGCAGCGAGACCCACAAGGTGCTCACGCACTCGACCATTCCCGTTCTCGTCTATCGCTGATCGCCGCGCGTCATCGCCTGGTTCGCAAGTGCGCTGGGCAAGTGCTGCTTTGGCCCGACGCGACCGCCGTGGGCGCAGTGTGGCAAAATGCCTTGGATGCTTGCACGCCCGCTGGTCAAATGTGACTGGCGGCGAAAGGGGGCTATGAGCATGCGGTGCTTCGCGAAAGTAGTCGGCTGGCGATACCGGGGGCTGCTTGTCGCTCTTTGCCTGGCCACCGGCGGTACCGCTGTCGAAGCGGTCGATGTCGGCTTGGCTGGCGTATTTCCCGGCAAGGCGCTACTGACCATCGACGGCGGTGCTCCGCAAACGGTGGCTGTCGGCACGGAAACCAGCGAAGGCGTTCGGGTACTGGCCGTCGACCGTGAAACGGCAACCATCGAGAGCGAGGGAAAGAAGCGTATCCTGCGCGTTGGGCAGAACGTGGTCTCAAGTTCTTCGGCGCAGGACAGTCGCAGGGCGGTACTGACGGCTGACGGCAACGGTCATTTCCTGACCACCGGGAACATCAACGGAAGGAGCGTTCGTTTTCTGGTCGATACCGGCGCCACGATGGTCTCGCTCGGCGCCAGTGATGCGCGGCGGATCGGCATTGACGCCAGCAAGGGCCAGCCGGCGATAGTGAACACTGCGAATGGTCAAGCACGCGTTTCTCGAGTACAGCTGAACAGCGTTCGTGTTGGCGAAATCGTCCTGCACGGTATTGATGCGTTGGTGCATCAGCAGGACATGCCGTTCGTGTTGCTCGGCATGACTTTCTTGAATCGTATGGAAATGCAGCGTGACGGTCAGACAATGACCCTCAGAAAGCGCTACTAGGAGGAGTCGATAATGCGTCCGCGCAACGAAGAAGCAAGCATGCTGAGCCGTGAGCTCGATATCCTGATGGGCGAGCGGCAGAGGCTGCTGGAAGTCGTCGGTGCCGCCGCCGCACTGATCGCGTCGCTTGACAGCCGCGCGCTGCCACCGACGGCGGTGAAGTCGGCAGATTTGGTGGCGACATCGATCAACGCCTTGTCGGACGAGACCCTGCGCGACGCGCTGGCGGCCGTGCGCGCAGAGATCGAGGACGGCGAGCCGGACGACGGCGAGCGGGAAGGCGAGCGTGTCGTCAGCCATTGAGGCCTTGCCGGGTGCTACAACAGAGGCAGGTGACAAGGCCGTCGATCTGGATCAAGTACGGCAGGTCTTGTCTGTCGCGCCGGCGCGCACACCCTGTGTCCTCGAAGACGGCGTTGGCGACGAAGAGCTGCTGCCGGCTGCGGTGCTTTTTCCGATTGTTCAACGCAATGGCGAACCAACGGTATTGCTGACGCAGCGTACGGCGCATTTGCGCGATCATCCGGGGCAGATCAGTTTTCCGGGCGGGCGTTGCGAAGCAAGCGATCCCTCTCCTGCCGATACGGCGCTGCGCGAGACCAGCGAGGAAATCGGCCTGTCGTCGGCGCAGGTCGAAATCATTGGTTATCTACCCGAGTACCGTACTGCGACCGGTTTCCGTGTCACGCCGGTCGTGGCTATGGTGACGCCACCTTTCGATTTGCAGCTCGACGCTTTCGAGGTGGCAGAAGCGTTTGAGGTGCCTTTATCCTTCCTGATGAATCCTGCCAATCACCAGCAGCATTCGCTCCACTACCGCGGCAAGCTGCGTCACTACTACGCGATGCCCTACGGCGATTACTTCATCTGGGGTGCCACCGCGGGGATCATCATGTCCCTCTATCGCGCCCTCGAAATCGCTGCCCGCTAACGATCCTGCCTGAAGGAACGCCCGACATCCTGAAAGGCATGCCCGTCCTCTCTTTGCCGGTCTTTCTCCCACGCCGGTAGCAAGGAATTACGTGAGATGCTTGCGCGGCTATCGTGCTAATCGAGAACCAGCGCGACTTTCTGGAGAAACTGTTCCACCTTCTTCCGGTCAGGGACCGCGCCGAGCGCCAGGTGGAGTTGACCGAAGTGCTGCCGCAGTTCGTCCAGCGTTTCCGATTTCTCGATTTTTGCTGCCAGAGCGCGTGCATCTGCACCCAGCAACTCGTGCAAGGTGCGAATGACGTAGCTCTTGGCAAGGCTGATGTCCTCGTCGGGCAGTGCTGTCGGAAGGGCGGCGCCGGTGGACGCCGACAGCTGCCGAACGAAGCCGCCGTTGAGCAACTGTGCGAGGTGCTGCTGGCCCTCCGCCGGTGAGGTGCATAGGGCCAGCAACTGTTCCCCTGTTCGCTGCCCATCGATCATGATCAGCATTGTTCTTACGCGTGACGGCAAGCGGCGAGCGCGGGTGGAGATCTCGTCCAGGCCCTTCGCTGTCTTGATGAATACAGACGATAGTTCCATGCTGAAAAGCCTTTTGGAAGCGCTTGGAGCGATTTTGCGAGAAGGGTCGCGTTTCTGCAAGCCCTCGCATACCTGTGGTAATGTCCTCGTTTGACTACCCAGTCGTCGCCAGCCGTCAGGCGTTCGCGATGTCGCTCACGCAAGATTTCGCCACGAGCCTCCCAGATGAGACGCTTTTCCCTGCTTGCCGTCCTGCCGCTTGAGCAGCTGCGGTCACTGCTCGTCTGGAACCGGAATGTTGTCGCGCGCTATGTGACGATGGGATTTGGATAGTTCGCGCACTATTATACGGACATTTCGGCAGGCGCTTGGCATGAGCGACCAGGTCCTGATGCGCCCATCGCTTTCTTTGCCGCTCCGCGCCAGAGGAGGCGCGATCGAGAAATCGGCGACTCGGGAAGCTTCGCACGGCCAAGCTTTGCTATCATTGGCTGGCTACCTTTGCGGGTCACCGCTGCTGCTTTCCCCGTTGTCGGCAGTCTTGAGGGTGCGTTGTGCGGTTGGCGAACGCAAAGCGAGTGGAAGTGTGATGATGCTTGCGTATCCTGCTGGGCGGCGCTGCGGGGGCGCACGGGGTGCGCCCTGGCCTGCCCTCAGCGAATCGCGAGGACGCCGGCCATGCCGACAGCGGTGTCGGTGACGAAGCAGAAGTGGATTTCATGGAGAGTGCCGTCGGTCTGATTGGGCGTGCGCTACTACTGTGGTTGTTGTTGTTTGGGCTTGCCAATCTGGTAGGCGGTTGATCGATTATTTACAGGAGTTTCTTCATGAGCAGAGAAGTCGTTGTACTAAGCGCAGCCCGTTCGGCCATTGGCACCTTTGGTGGTTCACTGGCCAACATGGAGCCGCACGAACTGGCCGGCATCGTAATGAAAGAGTCGATCGCCCGCTCGGGTGTCGACCCTCAGCAGATCAACTACGTCACCGTCGGCAACTGTATTCCGACCGATTCACGTTTTGCCTATGTCGCGCGAGTGGCGTCGATCCAGGCTGGCCTGCCAATGGATTCGGTGGCGATGGCGGTCAACCGTCTGTGTGCCTCTGGTCTGCAGGGCATTGTCAGCACCGCCCAGAACATCCTGCTCGGCGATTCCGATTACGGTGTCGGCGGCGGTGTTGAAGTCATGTCGCGCGCTGCCTACATGCTGACGGCGATGCGTTCCGGGGCACGTATGGGCGACGCCAAGGCGATCGACATGATGGTGGCGACGCTCAACGACCCCTTCGGTGTCGGTCACATGGGTGTGACTGCCGAGAACCTTGCCAAGAAGTGGGATATCAGCCGCGATGAGCAGGATGCACTGGCCGTGGAGTCGCACCGGCGTGCCGCGGCGGCCGTCGCTGAAGGCCGCTTCAAGTCGCAAATCGTGCCGATTGTGATGAAGACCCGCAAGGGCGAGGTGACCTTCGATACCGACGAGCACATCAAGTCGACGACGACCATGGAGACGCTGGCCAAGATGAAGCCCGCTTTCGCCAAGGACGGTACCGTGACCGCCGGCAACGCGTCGGGTATCAACGACGGCGCCGCATTTATGGTGTTGGCTGCTGCAGATGTCGCCGCTGCGGCGGGCCAGAAGCCGATCGCTCGTCTGGTTGCCTACGCCGTCGCCGGTGTGCCGAATGAGATCATGGGCGAAGGTCCGATCCCGGCCAGTAAGCTGGTACTCAAGAAGGCGGGCCTGACGCTCGATCAGATGGACGTTATCGAGTCGAACGAAGCTTTTGCGGCACAGGCCATCGCCGTCAACAAGGCTCTCGGCCTCGATCCGGTCAAGACCAACCCCAACGGCGGCGCCATTGCTCTCGGCCACCCGGTCGGTTGCTCGGGCGCTTTCATCGCCACCAAGGCGATCTACGAGTTGCAGCGCACTGGCGGCAAGTACGCGCTGGTTACTATGTGTATTGGTGGCGGCCAGGGCATCGCGGTCATTTTCGAACGCGCTTGATCGCAGTCTGCAGTCCCTTTTACCGCGAGAGTCGCGCAGGCGACTCACGCGACTCCCTTCTCCCCTCTGCGGGAGAAGGGCCGGGGGAAGAGAGGGCGGTCATGACCTACATGACTTGGGGTGTCCCTTCGTGTCATGGCCGTTAGGCGCTTCAGAAAGCAGAAAAGCCCGGCCGTTTTGCGGTCGGGCTTTTTTTGCGCTGTTCGTGGCGCTTCGATCGCCTTACTCGTCACTTGCCTTGCTGTGGAAGGCGCAGCCCCAGGGCCGCTTGCTCCGGTGTCGTGCCGTGTTCGACGACGCCGAGCAGGGGCGCCGCGAGCCGCTCTTGCAGGGCTGCCAGATTTTCGCTGAAGCGCGACATTTCCGGGTCGATGCGATTCGCTACCCAGCCTGCCAGGGGCAGGCTGCGTGCGGCGATGGCCTGTTGCGTGAGCAGCGCGTGATTGATGCAGCCAAGGCGCATGCCGACGACCAGGATTAGTGGCAGCTGCAAGACTGCTGCCAGATCGGCGGCGTCGGACCCTGGCCCCAGCGGAACGCAGAAACCGCCGACACCCTCGACCAGCACCGCGTCAGCGAGAGCCTGCAGCTGCGCGAAAGTGGCAATGATGTGCGGCAATTCGATGCGCCGGCCTTCCTCCTCGGCGGCGATGTGCGGTGCGATTGCCGCCTTGAAGCCATAAGGATTGACCAGTTCCAGCGGCGGCTGCAGCGACGATGCCGCGAGCAGGCGGTCGACGTCGTCGTTGCGCCCGTTGTCGTCGAAACCGGCAGCAACCGGTTTCATCGCCACCGCGCTCAGCCCGGCACGGCGCAGCGCATGCAATAGTGCGCAGCAGACAAAGGTTTTGCCAATTTCAGTGTCGGTTCCGGTGACGAACCAGGCGGGCTTGTGTTGCGTGGAACCAGCTTGCATGTTCACTCTCATTTCCTGGCGTAGGCAAGAATGACGTCGTAACGGGCCGGCAGGCCGGCGGATGTGCGGTATTGCTCGTAGGCGGCCTGTACCCTCTGCCAAGCATTACGGCCGAGCAAGCCGCTGCGCGCGCCTTCACCAACCGAGTTGGCGCCGATTCCTTTGACCGCCCGCAGCAGGGTCTTAAGATCCGGGTAGTGCATATTGATCGTCTGCCGTCGCAGCCTGACTTCGGCGAAGCCGGCCAGCGTCAGTGCCGCGCCGATGGTCTCTGGCTCGCTGAAGCTCAGGGTGTGGCGGTGGCGGTCGATGCCGGTGAAGGCCGCGCGCAGTTCGGAAAAGGTCTCCGGACCGAGCGTGCTCAGCGCCAGTTGCCCACCGGGACGCAGAACGCGCTGCGCTTCGGCAAATACTTTGCCGTTATCGCACCATTGCACGGTCAGGTTCGACCACCAGGTCGAGAAGCTTTCGGCGCGGCAGGGCAGCGCTTCGATGTCGGCGGCCAGGCAGCTATCGGCATCCTTGCGCGCGACGGCCAGCATCGTCGTCGCAAAGTCGACCGCGGTGATGTTGGCGCTCGGCCAGCGTGCGCGCAGCAGGCGGCAACCAAAGCCCGTTCCACAGCCGGCATCGATGATCGTAGCGGGTTCGGGAAGCGGTGCGAAATCGGCCAACAGCTGCTCGCCGACCTGGCGCTGCAGGAGGGCTGCGTCGTCGTAGGAAGCGGCGGCACGCGCGAAGGATTCGCGAACGCGCGGCTTAGGGGGTAACAGGGGCATGACAGAAGTCGTCCAGCAGTCGCGCGAAGCGATCCGGGTTGGCCAGAAATGGGGCGTGCCCGGCGGTATCGAAAATGTCCAGTTGCGCGTCCGCCAGTTGTTCCTGCAGGTAAGCTGCCGCGGCGACCGGGTTCAGCGGGTCCTGGCGACCGTGGATCAGCAGGCTGCGGGTGGCAATGGTCGGCAGCAGTGGCCGTAGATCGACCTCGCGCAAGCATTCCAGGCCGTGGTGCAGTGCTCTACTGTCAGGCAGGGGCGCTTTTCGCAGACCGGCGAGGAGCGTACGGGTGATCGCTCGTGCCTTGGCGTCGCCCTGGCTGAGGAGAGCAAGAAAACGCTGCAGGGTTTGTTGCGGCTGCGCTGCCACGCTGGCTGAAAAGCCGTCGAGGAGGGCCGGCGTTTGCGCTGTCTGCCAGTCGCTGCGCTGTACGAAACTGGGCGTGCTGCCGACCAGCACCAGCCCGGACACCCGTTCGGGCGCCAGCAGCGCGGCGCGCATGGCCAGCAGGCCGCCGAGTGACCAGCCGCAGAGGGTGACTTGCTCGGGCAGCGCGTCGAGCAGCGCCTGCGCCGTCGCCGAGAAGTCGGGGAGCGCCGCGTGCGGGTCGCCGGCAGCGGGGTTCTGGCCGTAGCCAGGCAAGTCCACCAAGTGTACGCGGCAATTGCGTGACAGGCGCTCGAGCAAGGGTTGCCAGACCCAGCTGCCCAGCCCCCAGCCGTGGATCAAGGCCAGATCCGGGCCGCTGCCGACGGCAGTGCTCATGCCAGTTCCCGCAGCGCGTCGACCAGTTGCGCAAGCTGTTCGGCCGTGTGGCTGGCGGTCAGTGATACCCGCAGGCGTGCGGTCCCGGTGGGCACTGTCGGCGGTCGGATCGCCGGCACCCACAGGCCGCGCTCATAGAGCGCGCTGGCGATGCGCAGGGCCGCGTGGTTGTCGCCGATGATCACCGCTTGGATCGCTGTCGGCGACGGCAACAGGCGCCAGCGTGTGTCGGCCAGTCCGTCGCGTAACTGCGCAATGAGTTGTCCCAGCCGACGCCGCCGCTCATCTCCGTCGGCGATCAACGCCAGGCTGGCGAGCAGTGCGCAGGCTGTCGCCGGGCTGCTGGCAGTGGTGAAGATGTAGGTACGGGATCTCTGTTCCAGCCAATCGATGACCGTCGAGTCGCCAGCCACGAAAGCGCCGGCCGCGCCGGCCGCCTTGCCGAGGGTGCCCATGTATAGTAGGCGGCGGGCGGCGGGTAGCTGGAAATGCGCGATACTGCCACGGCCCTGCGCACCGAGGACGCCGAAGCCGTGCGCGTCGTCGATCACCAGCCAGGCATCGAAGCGTTCGGCGAGGTCCAGAAGTCCGGGCAGGGGCGCCAGATCACCGTCCATGCTGAATACCGCGTCGCTGAGAATCAGCTTGCGGCGCGCCGGGCTGGCGGCAAGCAGGCGTTCGAGCGCCGCCAGGTCGGCGTGCGGGTAGCGCTGGCTGTCGGCGCGCGAGAGCTGCACGGCGTCGATCAGCGAGGCGTGGTTGAGACGGTCGGCAAAGACCGCGTCCTGGCGCCCGACCAGGGCCGGAACGATTCCCAGATTGGCCATGTAGCCGGTCGAGAAGAGCAGGGCGCGGGCAAAGCCCGTGAAATCGGCGAGCTTCTGCTCGAGGGTGGCATGCGGTGTCAGGTGGCCGCTGACCAGATGCGAGGCACCGCTACCGACGCCCCAGTTTCTGGCACCGACGCAGGCCGCCTCGATCAGCGCCGGGTCGTTGGCCAGGCCCAGGTAATCGTTGCTGCAAAAGCTGATCAGCGAGCGGCCATCGACGTTCGCTTGCGGACCGCAGGGAAGGTCCAGGGTGCGGCGCTGGCGTCTGAGGCCGGCTGCTTGCAGGGCGTCGAGTTCGCTTTGCAGCTCGTCCCAGATCATGGGTGCAGCGCGCTGTCCAGTGCGCTGATCGCGCCCGCGACGAGGAATTCGCACTCCGCGTGGCTGATCACGTAGGGTGGCATGAAATAGATCGTGTTGCCGATCGGTCTCAGGAGGATTTCCCTGGTCAGCGCCTGTCGGTAGAAGCGCTCGGAGAATTGCGCATCGTCGCTGAGCACGTCGAAAGCGGCGATCATGCCGCGCTGGCGGAGATGCTGCACGCGCGGGTGATCGGCCAGCGGTTTAAGGCAGTTGGCGAGATGCGCGCCGAGTGTTCGATTGGCTGCGATGACCTGGTCCTCGGCGAAGATGTCGAGCGTCGCCAGGGCCGCCCGGCAGGCCAACGCGTTGCCGGTGTAGGAGTGCGAATGCAGAAAGCCGCGGCTGATGCGGTCGTCGTAGAAGGCGGCATAGACCGTGTCGGTGGTGAGCACCATCGATAGCGGCAGGTAGCCACCGGAAATGCCTTTCGAGAGACACAGGAAGTCGGGCCGGATGCCGGCCTGCTCGTGGGCAAAGAAAGTGCCGCTGCGACCACAGCCGACGGCGATCTCGTCGCAGATCAGGTGCACCTGGTAGCGGTCGCACAGGGCGCGGGCCAGGCGCAGGTACTCCGGGTCGTACATGGCCATGCCGCTGGCACACTGGATGAGCGGCTCGACGATCAGGGCTGCGATGCGCGGGTGATGCTCGTCGAGATGACGCTCGAGCGCCGCCGCGGCGCGCTGGGCGACGTCAAGCGCGCTTTCTCCGTCTTGCGCCAGGCGTGCGTCGGGCGTCGGCACGGTGCTCGCCGGACGAATCAGCGGCGCGTAGGCGTCCTTGAACAAGGCAACATCGGTCACTGCCAGCGCGCCGACCGTCTCGCCGTGATAACTGCCGCGCAGGCAGAGGAATTCCTGTTTATCGGCATGGCCGCGGTTACGCCACGAGTGAAACGACATCTTGAGCGCTATTTCGGTCGCCGAAGCGCCGTCGGAAGCGTAGAAGCAATGCCCGAGCGCGCCATCGGTCAGCGCTGACAGGCGCTCGGAAAGTTCGACCACCGGCTGGTGCGTGCAGCCGGCAAGGATTACGTGTTCGAGTTGCTCGAGTTGCTCGCGCAGCGCGGCGTTGATGCGCGGATTGCAGTGACCGAAGAGATTGACCCACCAAGAGCTGATCCCGTCCAGGTAGCGCCGGCCATCGAAGTCGTGCAGCCAGACGCCCTTGCCGCTGGCAATGGGAATCATCGGCAGGGCGCTGTCGCCGTCCGCGTGCTGCTTCATCTGGGTGCACGGGTGCCAGACGGCGGCCAGGCTGCGCTGCAGCAGATCGCTATTGCTCATGTGCGTTTGCCTGCCGCCGTTCAGTGCAGCGTTTGTGAGGGAGAGTCGTCCTGCTCGGGCATCTCGGCATGGACCGTTTCACCCTCGCTATTGGGATACAGCGGTGCGCCGCAGTCGTCGCAGAACTCATAGGGGAACTGCTGGTCGAGGACGGTGACTTCCTTGAGGCCGGTCTTGCGTAGTACGCCCTCGATTTCTCCGGCGACGTCCGTGGTTTCGTCTTCGATACCCAGTAAAGGCCAGACCACGCCGTGGTAGATGACGTCCTCGTCGCGCGGGCCAAAGCCGATCCGGTATTCCTCAAGCCGCTTGTCGTGGAAAGCGCCGACGATGGCGCGCAGATTGTCGGCTGAGTCAGCAAGTGTCGCCTGCAGGAAGGCCACCGAAGCATTCAGCGAGTAAGGGCGCGAGGCGCTGTCGGCGGCGCGACAGGCCGCGTGGTAGGCGTCGGCGAGCAGTGGTTGATAGGCACAACCGGTCAGCAGCGGTTCCAGGCAGGGGGCGCCCTGACGCAGCCACTCCTTGAGGGCCGCCTCACGAGTGCTCTTGTCTGCCTCGTTCCAGCGGAAAAGGGGTAGGCCACGTGGCACCGCGAGCGCACCGACCAGGTAACGGGTGTCGGAGAGAAAGCGGTTTGTTTCCGGCATGCTGGAGGCGTCGACGCCGAGATCGCAGCCGGCGAGCGCCGCGGCGCCAAGTTTCTGCAGCAGTTGCCAGGTGTCGACAAAGCTGTGCGGTAGCTGGTCCGGGCTATACAGGTAATCGGCAAGCGCGACGCGGGCGCCGGCGGCAAATACGTGCGCTCCGAGCTGGACCTTTAAGGTCTGCAGGAGGCTCTGTGGAATTTGCGTCGCGGGAATCGAGAAGCGCGACCAGCCGAGTACCGGGACGGCAATTAGCAGGATGTCGAAATCCTGGCCACGATCGAGCATGGTGCACGATTCCGCCTGTGACTCGACGATGTCGGCGAGATCGTCATGGGCCATCGCGTGCGTGTCGAAGAGGCGATCCAGCGAGGCGTTCAGGTCCTCCTCGGCACCATCGTGCAGCAGCCGGTCGACCAGGTCGGCCAGGCGCTTTTGCCAGAACAGGTCTTCGAGCTTGCTGCCGGATTCGGCCAGACCGATGGCCAGGCGGCCGAGTTCTGTGGCGTCAGCTGAAATACGCTTGCGGGAGGAGAAGCGGTTGCGTTTCATGGTCGGGAGCCTGCGGCAGAGTCAATCCGCCATTGTAGCAAGCTGGCGAGCCCGAGCGTCCGAGCGCGTGCATCTTACCGTGAAAGTCGCGTGCGCGACTCACGCACCTCCCTTCTCCCCTTGCGGGAGAAGGGCCGGGAGAAGAGGGGAACGGTCATGGCTTTCATGATTTAGGGTGTCTGCACGTGTCGTGACCGTTAGTGCCCGTTCGTGCATTTGCGCGTCGGGCAGCGCGAAGCTCGCCTGCCGCCGCGCAAGGGCGCTGCCCACGCGACGCCGACAGGCGTCGGCAGCCTCAGGCGATGCGCAGCTGCGCCAACGATGCGAACGCAGCCTGGTTGCCGATGTCCGGGGTAATGACAAGTTCGAGGACGTTGACCGCGGCAAGCTCGACACGATGGTCTTCGTTCTGGCTATTGGCCCCGTCCGGGCTGAAGTTCCATTGCTGCCGGACAATGTCGCGGAACGACTGTCCGCCATCGACCGAGCAGCGCAGAACGTACTCCTGGGTACGCTGTACCGAGGATTCGACGAAAGACAGCCAGATCCTGCGCAGCGTCTGCGGCTGTGCAAAGAGCAGGCGGATGGTCTGCTTGCCCGGAGCTGAGGCACGCCAGCCGTTGCCGGTGCCTGGCACTAGGGCGGACTCGATGGGATGAGCCGCGTCTTCCGAGCTGATTTCGACCTCGGCCAGGTCTTCGAGATTGAGCCAGTCCCCACTCGGCGACGCGCCGACCTGCTGGACATCGGAGATTACTCGCTTGCGCATGGGCAGAAACCCTTCATCAGTGACCGGCACTCCGCGACGCGGAGGCCGTAAAGCGAGATCTTCGCCGCTACGCTGGTATTACGTTTCCCCGAGTCGTCCGGCGACCTCTCGTTCGGCCTCTATCCAGTACTGCGCGGACGAGCCTTGAAAACCGTCATTCTCGGCGATGAAGTAAGCCGCCGACTGGATCATGCAGTAACGTTCTTCAGCGCTCGGCTTTTCTGCCACTGGCGCGGCGGGAGTGGCCGGCGCTGTTGCGACGGGCTGTGGGCTACTCGTGGCAGCGGCGCTGGCTGCCGCCGCCGAGGTCTTCTTTGCCGCTGGTTTCGTCGTCGCAGCAGCTGTAGCTTTCGCAGCCGCAGACGGCTTGGCGGCGGCCGGCTTGGTCGCCGCGGCAGCGGCTAATGTCGTTGTCTTGGTCGCCGCCGTCTTCCTGGCGGCTGGTTTTTTCTTGGTCGTGCTTGTCGTGGTTTCTTCAGCCATGATCGATCCCTTGTGTTCTTTCGATGTCAGTATGGTTGGTGCATAGAGCGGGCACGTGAGCGGCTCTGCCGCCCCGCAGGTACCCCGGCAGGATAGAAAAATCGGCGCTTCCGGTCAAGGCAAATAACTATCTTCAAGGAGTGGTCACCACCCGCGCCACGAATTGGTGAAGGCGTCGCGAATCAGCCCGCGCCGCGAATCGGTACAGGCGTCGCGAATCAGCCCGCGCCGCGAATCAGCGCCACCAGATCCTCGGTCGAGGGCAGGGCACTGGCTTCGCCTTCTTCCAGGATGCTCTCGGCGAGCGCGCGCTTGTCGTGGTGCAGCTCGACGATGCGTTCCTCGACGCTGCCCTGGGTGACCAGGCGATAGACGGTCACCGGCCGCAGTTGCCCGATGCGATGCGCGCGACCCATGGCCTGGTCTTCGGTGGCCGGGTTCCACCACGGATCGGTGATGACCACGTAGTCGGCAGCCGTCAGGTTGAGCCCGAAGCCACCGGCTTTGAGGCTGATCAGGAAGAGGTCGCCTTCGCCCGCCTGGAAAGCCGCGACGCGCCGCGTACGTTCAGCGGCGGGGGTGGCGCCATCGAGGTACTGATAGGCAATTCCGCTTGCGTCCAGCTGTTCGCGTAACATCGCAAGAAAGTCCACGAACTGACTGAAAACAAGCGCCTTATGTCCATTTGAAACCAGCTCCGCTGCGAGTTCCGTGAAGGCCTGCACCTTGGCGCCGACAATGCCCAGTTCGGGGCTGCACAGGCGTGGGTCGCAGGCGGCGCGACGCAGACGGGTCAGCTGGGCGAGGATGTTGAAGCGCGCCTGCGCCTGCGGCGCGCTGTCGAGGCTGGCGTCAATTTCCTTTGCGGCCTCGCGACGCAGTGCTTCGTAGTGTGCCGCTTCCGCGGCTTCCGGGGTTACCGTCAGGATCAGCTCGGTGCGTGCCGGCAGCTCTTGCAGGACTTCGGACTTGCTTCGCCGCAGAACGAAGGGGCCGACCAGCCGCTTGAGGACGTGCTGTGCCTCGCGATCCCGGTTACGCTCGATCGGGCCGGCGAAGCGCTCGTCGAAGCGGCGGCTGCTGCCGAGCAGGCCGGGATTGGCGAAGCGCATGATCGACCACAGATCGGACAGCCGATTTTCGACCGGGGTGCCGGTCAGCGCCAGGCGGAAGTCGGCGTCCAGGGCGAAGACCGCCTGCGAGCGCTTGGCAGCGGCATTCTTGATGGCCTGCGCCTCGTCGGCGATGAGGGTGTGCCAAGTGCGCCCGGCGAAACGCTCCTGGGCCAGTTGCAACAGGGTGTAGGAGACGATCAGCAGGTCCTGCGGGCCGGCCTTGGCGACCAATTCCTCGCGTTCGTTGTCGCTCGCTTCGCTATAGACGCGGACATTCAGACTGGGCGCGAAGCGCAGGGTTTCGGCCAGCCAGTTGCCGCAGACCGAAGTGGGCGCAATGACCAGCGCAGCGCCGCCGGCTGCGCGTTCGAGAAGCACGCCGAGCGCCTGCAGGGTCTTGCCGAGGCCCATGTCGTCGGCCAGGCAGCCGCCGACGCCGGCAGTCGCCAGGCGGACTGCCCACTGGTAGCCGTCTTCCTGATACGGCCGCAGGCTGGCCTGCAGCAGGCTGGGGAGTTTCGGCGTCAGGGCCTGCGCCTGGCGCAGGCGGTCGATGACCTGGCGGAAGTCCCTGCCGGCCTCGAGTTCGGTGCCGTCGAGGATCTCGTCGAGCCAGGCGGCGGCGATGGTCGGCACCTTGCCACCGTTCTTGTCGGCTTCCAGCACCGCCGCCAGATCGCTCAGTTTCTGCTTCAGCGAGCGCGTCAGGGCTGCGTACACGCCGTCTCCCATGGGCACGAAACGGCTCTGGCCGCGGGCCGCGGCGATCAGGGTTTCCAGTTGCAGCACCAGCCCCTCGTCGAGCCGTGCCTGTCCGGCGAGTCGGAACCAGTCGCGTTCGCGGCTGATCTTTATGCCGAGCTGGCGGCTGTCGAGGGTGAGCACGCGAACGCTCTTACCCTTGGGCCAGTCCACCGCGGCAATTGCCGGCAAGCTCGGCAGTGCTTCCACCGCCGCCAATGCCTCCTCAGGGTCTTCGATCAGCCACTCGTTGCCGCAGCTGCCGCGCTCGCCGCTGTCGAGGAAGGGCAGGGCGTCGAGTACCGAGTCCAGATGCTGGCGCTCGCTGTTCAGGTCGCGCTCGGTGCCGACCGTTTCGCTGCCGCGAACCGCCATCAGGCGCAGTCTGCCGGTGGCGGCCGGCAGGCGCGGCCCGTCCGGACCGAGCGGAGCGACCACCAGGCGCAGCGAGAGAGCATCGCCGAGCGGCGACAGTTCGGCGCGCAGCCGCGAGTCACAGCTCACCTGCCGGGTTGCCTGTGCCGAATCGGCATGAACGTGGAAATGTGCGGCCAGTGCGTGCAGGGTCTTGGCCAACTCGGCCTGCGCATTCGGTGCCTCGGCGGGCACCGAAAAGCGACCCGAGACGAGCTGTGCGGCCTGTTGCTGGGCGCTGGAAAAACGAACCAGGCGCAGGCGCTGCGGGCCATCGACGACGAGCGTGATCAGCCGCAGCGCTTCCGTTTCACGACGCTCGTCGGCGTCCTGTGCATAGTGGGAATGGGCCGCAGGCGGCGCCCGTAGCGGCGGTTCGACGCGCATCACGAAGCGCCCGTCCTGGCGGATTACTTCGAGTTCCGGCGCCGCTTCGCTGAGCTCTACGAACTGCTCTGGCGCACCTGGCAGGATGATGTAGGGGTGTCCGGGCAGCGCCGCGATTGCCGCTGCCAGATCGATGCGGTAGCGATTGCGATAGCCATGTTCGAGGCGAACGGCGCGCGCGATCTTGGCGTCAGCACTTGCCAGCTGCTGGTTGCCGGCAATTCTCGCCAGGCTCATCGGCCGCGGCCGGCCCCAGCCGCGTTGGCTGCGCTTCTGTTCGTGCGGGTGGATGGCAAGCAGCTCACCGCGGCCGCCGATCTCGAGTTCCCACAGCACGCGCATCGCTTCGCCGTTGCCGGGGGCCGCCTGACCGCCGCCCAGCGATTGCAGCGCCAAGAGAATTTCCTGCCATTGCTGGCCGCTGTCGGCGATGAAGAAGCGCTCGGGGGGCGCGCGCCCTTCGAGTACCGCCTGACTGCCGTCGAGAATGCGCAGCAGGGTGTGCATTTGGCAGCGCTTCAGCTCTTGCCGCAGGAGATCGATCGGTGCGCGCCACTCGACCGCGGCGGCTTGCGGGTTCTTTTCGGAAACTGTTTCGCGGCCCAGCCAGGCGGCGAGCAGCACCGCCCAGAGTGAGTCGAGCGGCCAGCGCACCTCGAGGTCGCGGGTCGGCCTGAACGCCGCCCGTTCGAGCGGCGCCTTGCCGAGGCGAACGTCGATGGCGTGCACCCAGCGTCCCCAGCTGGCGTAGGGGCTGGGGGAACGCTTGCCGGACTCCCCGATGCAGAATTTGCGCGCTACTTCGAGATGCCTGGGTGTCGCCTGGGCGAGCAGTGACAAGGGATAGAACCAGGCGATGCTGTCTGGCAGGAGATGTTTGCTGGCGCCGCCGAGCTCGCTCTTGCACTGCTTGAGCGCCGCTTCGAAGGCCGCCTGCCCGGCGCTCCACTGGCCATCGATGACCAGCAGCGCGGCACGAATCGCAGCGCTTTGACCCTCGCCAAGTCCGTTCAGCGCGGCTTCCAGCAGGTCGCTATCACCGCGTTGCATGGCCAGGTCGCCGAGGACCAGTCGCAGCTCTGTGCTTAGGGCTTCGCGATCGCGGGCCAACTCTTCGACTGCCCAATCGGCGACCGGCAGGTACTCGGGCGAAGCGAAGATGCAGACGCTGGCGATCGCCTGGTAAGCGAGGCGCGCCCGCCAGATGGGTTCAATGCCCTGGAAGCTCGGTCCGTCAAAGGGCCGGATGAGGGCCTGGTCGAGAATGACAGTCCAGTCCATCGCGCGGGACAGGAGGCCCTTGATGTGCGACAGCTCTTCGCTGGCTGCGCCCGACAGGAACTTGGCGCGAACGTAGGCAACGGTCGTCGGCACACTGCCGGTTGGCCAGGAGTAGGCCGATCTGGCCGGGTCAAAGCGGTCCAGTTCGGCGATCAGGCGGGCCAGCGAGTCGCCCTGGCTGGTTGCCAGCAATTGCCTGTAAAGCGCTGTGCGCAAGCTGTCGACGAGACGAAAAGTGGACGCCCGCGAGGCCTCGTCGATCAGCAGGCCGTTTTCACGGAGCTCTTGGCTGGCAGTCTTGACGTCGCCGACGGTAAAGGCTTTGCCCGAGCCGCAGCGGAGTCCGCTCAGCGACAGCAGGCGATGCAGGTCGGTGTTGGTGCGAAAAGTCCACAGCAGCGCGCTGGCTAGTGCGACCTTGTGCACGTCCGGCGTCAGCCCGTGGTGGTCGAGCTTTTCGAGGGCGGCGGCGTTCAAGGCAGGTTTGTTCATTGGCGGGCGAAGGCGGGAAGGAGAATGCTGGAAAGAGCGTGGCAATGTCGGCCGACGGCGTGGAGAATCAGGCTACCGCGGGTCAGTGGCTGCGGGTCAGCAGCATCGCGTCGCCGTAGCTGAAGAAGCGGTAGCGTTCGGCAATTGCGTGTCGATAGGCGCCACGAATGGCGTCGAGGCCGGCGAACGCCGAAACCAGCATCAGCAGGGTCGACTTCGGTAGGTGAAAATTGGTGATCAAGCGGTCCACCACCCGGAACTCGTAGCCGGGGGTGATGAAGATGTCGGTCTCGGCGGGACCGGCGTGCAGTTCCCCGTGCTGCGCGGCTGCTTCGAGGGCGCGCAGACTGGTCGTTCCGACGGCGACGACCTTGCCGCCACGGGCGCGGGTGCGGGCGATGGCGGCGATGGTTGCCGGCGGAATTTCGAAGCGCTCGGCGTGCATGCGGTGTTCGGCGACGTGATGCACGCGCACCGGCTGAAAAGTGCCGGCGCCGACGTGCAGCGTCAGCCACGCAACTTCGACGCTGCACTGTGCGAGTCGCGCGAGCAGCGCCTCGTCGAAATGTAGGCCAGCCGTTGGGGCTGCGACAGCGCCGGGCTGGCGCGCGAATACGGTCTGATAGCGGGCTTCGTCGTCGGCGCTGGCGGGGTGCGCGATATAGGGCGGCAACGGCAAGCGGCCGTGTCGTTCGATCAGCGTCCATAGGTCGCCGTCCTCGGCCAGTCGCAGCGCGAAAAACTCGCCCTGTGCGCCGCTACGGCCGTCGACGATCAGGGTGATCGCCTCTTCGAGAACAATCCGGCTGCCGGCTTTTGGCGACTTGCTGGCCCGAATCTGCGCCACGGCGTGGCGAGAATCGACGATGCGCTCGATCAACACCTCGATCTGGCCGCCGCTTTCCTTGCGGCCGCGGAGGCGCGCCCGGATCACCCGCGTATCGTTGAAAACCAGCAGGTCGCCGGCAGAAAGCAGCGTCGGGAGGGCAGTGAAGCGCCGATCGCTGAGTGTGCCGTCGCTGACCTGCAGCAGGCGGCTGGCGCTGCGTTCGCCAGTCGGGTGCTGGGCGATCAGCTCGCCCGGCAGGTCGAAGTCAAAGTCATCAAGGGTGAGCATGGGCGTCTTGCGGTACTTAGCGGTGAGACGGGAAATTCAGGGAGCATGCTCCCCGCTCGGCGAACGATTCCGGCGTGGAAACCGGCATCCGCACGGCTAGGAGGCGGCTGGCCACGGAAAAGCCGTTGCACGACTAATGGCTGCGGAACTCGTTGCTGGCCGGGTCATTTTGCAGCTTGTCGGCGGCCGGAGAATCAGCGATAATCCGCAGCTCTTCTGGCCCACGCACTTCGGGCC
>ERZ761603.713-NODE-713-length-26824-cov-16.301954_pt1 | contig 26824 bp, 17 predicted proteins | sample MGYA00511879_ERZ761603 | MGnify/ENA primary metagenome ERZ761603 (study PRJEB28899, sample SAMN02850040) | bioreactor sludge metagenome | biome: EBPR Sludge; feature: EBPR Bioreactor; material: flocular biomat | place: Australia: Thorneside Wastwater Treatment... | reverse complement strand
CACCGGGCGGCAGGATGGTTCGGCGCCCGCCGGGCTGGCCGAGGCCGTCGCGGCGGCTCATGCGCTCGACCAGGACATCGTGCCCGAGATCGGTGTCTCGGCTCCGTCGATCGCCAACGCGATGGCCGGGGCCTCGGTTTCGGAATACGCCCCGACGTACTGGGTCTATACGCCAGCGGTGGCCATCGAGGGCCGTCCGACGGGTCAGACGCTCCCCGCCCTGGCGTACTCGATCACCTATGCGCCGCTGGCCAACGGCACCGATGTGCGAGCGATCGTGACCGGCTACGACCTCACGTACAACCGCGCCGGGCAGTTCCTGACCCGCACGATCATGCAGGACTTCCGCATGGCCAAGCGCGTGAAGCACGCGGTGGTCTCCAGCAGCCGGGTGATGATCGGCAAGAACGTGATGGTCTCGGGCGGTCTGGGGTGCCGGTACACGGGCGTGACACACAACAACGGTGACCCCCTTGTGCTGAGGAGTGATTTCAGCGGACTCTCGGCGGTTCTGGACACGAAACTCGCGGCGTTCCACGCCGCGCTGGCCGCGTCGGACGTTGACGGCGACAACCGGCTGCGGGCCGGCCACCCGGTCGAGGGCGCCGCGATCCCCAGCGCCGCGACGGACTACGACGGCAACGGAACCCCCGATGACGCCTTCGCCGATGTGACCGGCGACGGGTACGTGGACGAACTTGATATTTTCATCAAGCAGTACGACCTCAACGGCGACGGGCGGGTAGCGCTTTCGACGGCGCTTACCAACGGCACGCCCGCGCAGGGCTACACGCCCGAGTTCACGGCGGACGAGGACCTCGCGCTGCTGATCGATTCGTCGATGCCCGACCGCAACAAGAACGGCCTGTACGGGTTCTCCGACACCAACCAGAACGGGAAGTGGGACCCCGGCGAAGCGTTCCTCGACTACGACCCTGTCCGCAACGTCAACCGCGACCAGGTGCTGGGCTACCGCGACGGGTTCATCGACAAGAAGGACCAGTACGCCAAGGTCACGGGCAAACTCTCGTTCAAGACCACCCAGGGCGCGTGGCAGTCCGGCCAGGGGCCGATCCCCCAGCGCCTGAAAGGCCCCATCCGACCGGGCGAGGGTGAATCGGCCCAGAACTACGGTCTCTCGGACGCTGAGCTGCCCAACGTCAGCACCTCGGTCTTTGACGCGACGCAGACGCGGCTCCAGGCCGCGGCGGACGGCCCTGCGTTCGCATCGCAGGTAGCCACGAATCTGGGCGTCTCTACCGCGCAGCTGGCGACGTACGTCGAGACCCGCCCGGAAGGAAGCACCCAGCCCCGCTTTCTGCGGCTGGATCCCGACGGGAACAACGACAGCCTTCCCGACAACTACACGACGGCGTACTTCGAGAAGATGCCCTTCAACTCGCCGAGCCACTCGGACTACTACTACCGGCCGGTCTACGAAAACATGACCTTCCGCGATGTGCAGATCCCGATGGGCAACAACGGCCTGTTCAGGAACTGCACCTTCATCGGCGTCACCTGGGTGCGCAGCGACGCGACCAACACCCACGTCCTCTGGGGCGAGTACGGGAAGATGGCGTGGAACGCCGGCGCCGGGCGGCCCTTGCCAAGCCCGACTCGGTTTATCTACGGCGACAACTCCGGCGAGACGAGTTACCCCGCCATGCTCCCGGCAACGGCGATCCCGCCGCAGCAGATGATCCTGATGGCGACCACGCCGATGGACAAGGCCGACATCCCGGCCAACCTGGTCGCCTCGACCAACGGGTACAACCTGTTGCCCAACCCGCTGGTGATCGACGGCAAGCGCATCACCGACACGCGCCAGCGGTCCAACAACATCCGCTTCCACAACTGCCTCTTCGTCGGCTCCATCGTGAGCGATGCGCCGCAGAACTACACGCACACCCGCAACAAGCTCCAGTTCACCGGGTCCACGCGCTTCGCCGAGGCCCACCCGCAGCACCCCGAAGATCCTTCCTACAACCCGCAGACGGCCGACAAGGCGGAGATCGCCAAGAGTTCGATGATGCTGCCGGGCTACTCCGTGGACCTGGGATCGTTCAACAGCCCGCCGACGCAGGACCTGCAACTCAAGGGGGCCATCATCGCCGGGGTGATGGACGTGCGCGGCAACGCCACGATCGATGGGGCCTTGCTCCTGACCTTCTCGCCGCAACTCGGCTCGGCCCCGCTGATTGATTCCAACGGCAACGCGGTCGGCAACCCGGCGGGCTTCAACACCACGCTGGGCTACTTCGGCCCCAACGACGGCGACAGTGAGTCGCTCGACCCGACCACGCTGCCCATCGTCAACGGCCAGCGCATCGTGGGGTGGGACACCGACGGCGACGGCATGGCCGATGTCGCCGCGGGACAGTCGCCGCCGGCGGGGGGCGTGCCCGTCCCCTTCCACGGCTACGGGCGGATCCACCTGCGCTGGAACCCGAACATGTCGCTCCCCAGCGGCATCATGCTGCCCATGAGCATGGACGCCGTGCCGGGGACGTACCAGGAACGCAAGGTGTATGAGTAGTGAGGGGAGAGCAAGATGACACACGACCATTCACACCGCCCGGGGTCACGGGGCTTCAGCCTCGCGGAGATGCTCATCGCGCTGACCATCACCGGTACGCTCCTCACCGCGACGCTGGGCGCGCTCGACACCTCGTTCAAGAGTTACAAGGTGACGACCGAGGGGGCCAGCACCAACGTCGTCGCGCGCATGGTGATGACCCGCATGATGACCATGCTCCGCACCGGCGATGAGTTCGGTCCGTACCCCGATGACCCCCTCGACGCGAACCAGAACCCCGTCCGCTCCGATGCGGTCGAGTTCATCACGGCGTCGGACGCCGCCACGAACTGGCGGCGCATCGCCCGCCTCGAACTCCGCTCTACCGAGGAACAGCGCCTCGGCCCCAATCAGTTGTGGTACATCCAGACGGACATCAGCAACGGGGTGCAGACCGCACGCGAGGAGCGCCCGCTGCTCGCGGGCGTGCAGGGGCTGACGTTCACGCTCGAGTACGATGTCGGGCCCCGCCTCCGGCGCGCCACCGTGGACCTGACGGTGAGGCCCAACGACTTTCAGGATGCAGGCTTCGGCTCGGTCATGGAAGCACCCAGCATCCGGCTGGTGTCCAGCGTGGCGCCCCGACGGCTGGAGTGAATCCGTTCACATACGCCCGGCGAACCAACGGGAACGCCGACCGAGGGTTCCGCGGGGGACTGGTTGCAGCGCGGCCCCACACCTGCGCGAGCCGCCCCCGCGGCCTTTTTATCTCGTAACGTTGTCCAGAACATTCTTGTTTCAGCTCCACCGGCGACAGCGCCGGGCCGCGATTGTTGTTGCCGGTGGGGTGGGCGTTCTTGCGACCGCTTATTCATCACCAGGACCGCGTTCTCCGTCCATGTTGCTCTCGGACTTTGCCTGCCCCCGCCGCGGTCCGGCCATACGCGTTTGCCAGTCACACACGGCCAACTCGTACCCGCACTGCACGGTGCTCGCCATGGGCACCCAGGAACTCGTCGTCTTGAACGACCACACCGCCGGCACTGCCGAAGCGCAGTGGAGGCCTACATGGAATTATTCAATCGCATCTATACACCCCCATTCTCGACGATACCAACCTCGCCGAGGGCGCCATTGTCAGCGGCAGCGGCCTGCACGTCGAGCGCGTCCGCCGCACCCTCTTTGACGGCAACGACCTGCCCCACGTCATCGCCATGGACCGCACCGCCCAAAGCATCACAACGAGGCGTTTCACCGCCTAGCGTTGTCCATGGTCCGTGCTGTGATTCTGGTGGTGTGCGCGTGTGCCCTTTCGGGGTGCCTGGAGCGGCGCGTTCGCATCACCAGCGACCCGCCGGGCGCGCTCGTGACCGCGAACGATGTCGAACTCGGCCGCACCCCGGTCGAGGCCGACTTTCTGTACTACGGCACCTATGACGTGCTCCTGACGAAAGACGGCTATGAGCCGCTGCGGACCCGGGCCAAGGCCGACCAGCCCATCCACGAGTACCCACCGTTCGACCTCGCGGCGACGGCGCTGCCCGCACGCATCGAGCACGTGACGAGGTGGGATTTCAAACTCGAACCCACGCGGGAATCGGTCGAGAGCCGCGAAGAACTCGAAGCCGGGCTGCTGGAGCGGGCGCGGGCCGCGCGGGAACAAATCGAGCCGCCAAAGTGAGCCGCGGTTCGCAGCGCCCCCGTGTCATGACGTGGCGGGCACGCCTTTGACCGTCGCGTTATCGCCGACATCGCGCACCACCACGGCCCCCGCGCCGATGGTCGCTCCGCTCCCGATGGTGGTGCCCGGCAGGACGCTGGCCCCCAGCCCCACCAGCGTGCCCGGCCCGACCGAGACGTTGCCCCCCAGCACCGACCCGGGGGCGATGTGCGTGTTGGACCCGATCACACACTCGTGCTCGATGATCGCGCCGCTGTTCACGATCGCGTGGTCCCCGATGCGGGCTTTCGCGTGGATCACAGCGCCCGGCCCGATGAAGACACCCCCGCCGACGATCGCGCTGGGCGACACGAACGCCCTCGGGTGGATCACGGTCGCCGCGTTTGAAAGGTCCAGCCTTGCCGCCAGCCGCCGGCGTGCCCCGACATCCCCGATGCACAGGATCCGAGGCCCGGTCATGCCTGCAACGTCAGCGAGCGAACCAAGCCGGGTGCAGACTCCCAGCCTCGCCAGGAGCGCCCCCGCATCATCATCGAAGAACCCGGCGATGGTCGCCCCCGCGAGGGCCGCGGCCTCGGCCACGACCAGCGCATGACCGCCGCCGCCCAGGAGCAGGATCGGTGAAGTGAGTATGGGCAGGTTCGGTTGGGGTTGCAGGGGCATCACAGTCTGCGGGGTGGTGTGAACGGCGACGGTTGAAGATGAACCAGCGAGACCGGGCGGTGTTGGGATCGTCACGTTGTCATCGTGAGAACCGCGCGAGAGCGTAGTAGCACCGAGGATCAGATCTCCCCGCGGCCCGAGGCTGACCGGAAGTTCTCCGCGACCGGGTGCGGGGACGGAATCCCACGCCCGGAGTCTCTCATACTATCGGCACCCTTCTTTGGAGTTCATCATGCGCGTATCTGCTGTCGCCGTCCTGTTGTTTTCGCTCGCGTGCCCGATCGGCTACGCCCCATGTGCCAACGCCCAGTCCGCGCCGATCGCGGAAAAAGGCCCCGGGATCGAGCGGTTCGTGAAGATCCGCACCCCGGGCGCCCCGCAGACCGCCCCCGATGGCACGATGTACTTCCGCGATTTCCCCGACGGCGTCTGGCAGTTGTACGCCGTCAAGGGCGATGTGATCACCCCGGATCACAAGGGAACGAAGCTCACCAACTACCCCGATGGGTTGTCCGGTTTCTCGATGTCCGATGACGGGACCAGGATCCTGCTCGCGTACGCCGCGGGCGGCAATGAGAACACGCAGATCGCCCTCCTCGACACCACAACACGGCAGATCACCGACCTCTTGAAGAACTCAAAGGTGCAGCACGCGGTCAATAAGTGGCTGCCGGATTTCAGCGGCTTTATCTACACGGCCAACGACGCCAGCCCCAACGATTTCTACGTCTACCGCTACGACTTCACGGCGGACGGCAAGGGGAAGACGACCAAACTCCTCGGCAAAGAAGGTTCCTGGTCCGCGGCGGACATCACCGCCGACACCACGCGCCTCATCGTGAGTCAGTACCGTTCCGCGAGCGATTCGTCGATCTTTGAACTCGACACCAAGACCGGGGCGCTGACGGACCTGACCGTGCTGGGGCCGGACTCGACCACCGTTTCGGTGGAGGCAGTGGGGTATATGCCGGGCGAGACGGCGGTCCTCTATACGAGCGACATCGAAGGCGGCCTGCGCAAACTCTTCCTGAAGGACCTCAAGACCGGGCAGATCACCAAGCCGCTGAGCGAGCTCGAGGCCTTTGAGCTCGACGGGGTGGGCATGAACCGGGAGCGGACCCTCCTGGCCACGGTCACCAACGAGGACGGCTACGGCGTGCCCCGCATGTTCTGGGTCAGCGATTTCTCCGCGGCGGCGATGCCCGAGATGGAGAAGGGCGTGGTGTCGCCCGGCGACTTCCGCGGCAACCGCATCACCTGGACGCTCAACAACGCCCGCTCTCCGGGCGTGGCCTATTCGTGGACGGTGCCCTTCAAGCACACGGCGACGGACGCGGGCAAGAAGGCCCGTCAACTGACCTTCTCCGACACGCAGGGGATCGACCTGGCCTCGATGGCGCTTCCTCAACTCGTGAAGTACAAGGCCTTCGACGGGACGGAGATCCCCGCGTTCCTGTACCTGCCCGCGGACTACAAGAAGGGCACGCCGATCCCCTTCGTCGTCAACTATCACGGCGGGCCCGAGGGGCAGAGCCGCCCGGTCTTCTCCGCGTACACGCAGTACCTCGTCAGCGAGGGCTTCGGCGTCATGCTGCCCAACGTGCGGGGCAGTTCGGGCTATGGCCGAGCCTTCCTCATGATGGACGACTACAAGAAGCGCTGGGACAGCGTCAGGGACGGCGTGGACGCCGCCGCGTGGCTGGTGCAGAACGGCTACGCCAGGCCCGGCAAGATCGCGACCTACGGCGGCAGCTACGGCGGTTTCATGTCGGTGGCCTGCCTGGTCGAGGACCAGTTGCGCGTCGATGAGGGCAAGCAGAAGGAGCGGCTCTTCGGCGCGGGGATCAACGTGGTGGGCATCGTCAACATGAAGACCTTCCTGGAACAGACCAGCGGCTACCGCCGGAAACTGCGCGAGGTGGAGTACGGCCCCCTCACCGATCCGGAGTTCCTCGCCAGCGTCTCGCCCATCCACAAGCTCGACAAGATCAACGTGCCCATGTACATCGCCCACGGCCTCAACGACCCCCGCGTGCCCGTGGGCGAGGCGATGCAGCTGGCCGCGGGACTGATGAAAAAGGGCATCGAGCCTGTGCAGTTCTACGCCCATGACGAGGGCCACGGCTTCCAGAAACTCGACAACCGGTTGCTGTTCGCGAAGAAGATGAGCGCCTTCCTCAAGAGCACGATCGGGGAGTGATGCGGTCGCCGGGTCGCCCGAGTGTGGCCCTACGGTCCCCGTCGGTTCGTGCGATAGACGCAACCGTTGTCCGGGTTCTCTCTCGGGCATCGGCACGCCGGGAGTTTGAACTCTGCTGCAGATTCGAGGGTTCAACAGCATGCTCAACGCATTTGCCGGCACCGATGCGGAGCATCGGGCCACCCCTGTGATCATGTCCTGCCCCCTCTGCCAGACACTGACCTCGGCGAAGGCCAACCCGCACTATCTCGCCGAACTCGGCGAGTCGGTGGTGCTGCTGGGCGAGAATCAGGGGTGCCCCGGGTGGTGCGTGCTCATCGCCAAGGACCACGTCGAGCACCTTGCAGAATGGCCCCGGGACCGGCAGGCGCGTCTGTTCGATGATGTTGCACGGGTCGCCGCCGCGGTCCGCGCGGCATTCCCCGGCGGCGGTGCGGGGGGCGGGCCGGTGCGGATCAACTACGAGTGCCTCGGCAACCAGGTAGCCCACGTGCATTGGCACGTCATCCCGCGGCACGCCGATGATCCCACGCCGCGGCAGGCGGTGTGGGGGTGGACGCCGGAGCAACTCCGCGGCGGGATGACAGCGACTGCGCGAGTTGCGCTGGCGGTGAGGTTGGCCGGGCGGCTCACGGGTTGATGGCGGGGAGCGTGTACCACGCCGCCAGGCGGGAAGGGATCGGGGGCATCCTCAGCCGCAGCCGGAAGCAGCGATAGCCGGCGGGATCAACGCCCGCGGCTTCGAACGCACACCGGATGAGTCCGGCATGATCGGGAGCCTCCGCCGCGGACGTGATCGAGCGGCCCTCGCCGCAATACTCCGGTGTTTCGGGCACGGGGATGAGGTAGCGATCATCGGGCGCTGTGAATGGCTTGTCGGTATGAACGGTCGTAAAGAGCCGGAAGTTCGGCGTCTTGCCACGGGACAGGTTCTCGTGGAGAATGATGTCGAAGCAGGCCCGCTCGCAGGGCATGTGCAACGCCATGGTGACGGCGTCCCGGTCGACTGCATCCCTGGGGATCCGCCAGACACGCTCACCGGTGACGACATCCACCGCGCCGCTCTCGCCCAGCGGCCCCGGGGCCAACGCGTCCTCGAAGGTGTGGTGGTTGATGACCCGACGCGAGACCGGGGGCGTCGGCGCGGAACAGAACTGGCGAATCAGCGGCGCGGAACCCGGCGGGAGATCGTTGTCGATGGGGTCGCGCCGGTAATCGCTGTGTTCTCCGCCCTCCTGAACGAGCGTGCTTCGGCCCAGCACACAGGCGACATTCGCGCGGGTCCGTCGCAGCCCGAAGTGCCCGCGGATCAGGATCACCCGGTTCATCTCGTCAGATTCGCCGGGATAGAGAAGGTTCAGTTGGTACGATGAACGAACGGCCACGCCGAGGAAATGGCTGTTGGCTCGGTAGGCGTCGCGTCGCAGACCGACTTCCAGCCTTCGCCGTCCCTCGCCCGTGAAGCCGCCGAGAAGTATCTCCGCGTGAGCACGGTCGCCCGCGTGAGTGCGCGTCAGACGCTCGAACCCGAGAAAGGCCGCGGCGACTGATTCGAGCGAGCCGGGTGATGCCCCCGCTTCGCGCGCTGCGCTCATGAACGTGGCGGCGCCGACGCGCCCGGGGATGTGCTTCGCCGCCGGGAGCGGGTCCGTTCCATAGGCGACTTTCCACATTTTCCATCCCAACGAGCGGTCCAGTCGAAGGGCATCCGCCAACTCGGTGGCGCGAGACACTCTCGCGGGCAGCGAGGAAATCACATCGGACACGGCCCGGCGCAACTCGTGCAATACCCGGGGGCCATCTGCCTCGAGAGGTCTTTGACCCGGATCAGGTGTGTGTATGACGGATGCGGCTGAAGACATGATGATTTGACACTATACTTGCTTTACCATGGTTTGAAATAGTATCCTACAAAATGTTTGCACATTTGTCTTGACACGTATGGTGCGGACCGATTATTCTGGATTAGTGTCCGCCATGAAGTATGGAATCCGTGAGTTTACCGTGCTTAATACTAACAAAAATACAGCGTCCGTTGGATACTCTGTTTGTTGCGTGTTGTGCTGTTTCAGCCTCGTTGCTTACGCGGCGGATATCGCGGTTCCGGCAGATCAACCGTCGATTCAGGCCGCGGTCGCGGCGGCCGAGGATGGGGACAGGATCTTGGTCTCTCCTGGCAACTACTCGGAGAACATCGACCTGCTCGGGAAGTCCGTGCAGGTGATCGGTATCGGGGGTGCAGTTTCGACACTGTTGTCACCAGTAGTGGACGGGCCCATCATGGTGATACGGAACTCAGTCAACGCACGCCTGGAGGGGCTTGCGTTCTCTGGCGGATCGCTGGGAACAGGCTCGGGCGCTGGTGTTCGTGCCGAAGGATCGGGGTTGGTGATCGTTGACTGTGTCTTTGATCAGAACTCGACGGGTGATGGTGACGGAGCGGCCTTGTCCGCGGTATCGTGCACACTGACGGCAGAGGGATGTACGTTCTCAGGCAATCAGGCCCAGGCAACAGTGGTCGGGAGTGGTCTGGGGGGAGCCGTATCGATCACGGACGGTACAGCGCTGCTCCGCGCGTGCATCTTTGAGAACAATCTCAGCCGCGAGATCGGGGGCGGCGGGATGGGTGTTTCCGGCGCGGCGGTGGTGACGGTGTTGGGTGGAAGATTCAGCGGCAATAGTGCGGCGACGACAGCGACGGGTGTGGCGGATACATTCGGCGGCGGGGGCGGGGCGGCCTTGCGCGGTGCTGCTTCGCTGACGATCACCGGAACGGTTTTTGAGAACAACTCGCTCACTGGCGGCAGCGGCGGGGCGATCCGTGTGATCGGCACGGGAAACGCGGCGGACTTGCGTGTCGCGGACGCGACGTTCCGTAACAATCGGGCGGGCGGTGCCGGTATTTCCTACAACGCCGGCGGCGTTCTGGAGGTGCGAGGATCGCTCTTCGAGGCCAACGCGGCGACGAACTCAACGGCCGGGGCCATCGCGGCGGCGTTCACGGGGGCCGCGCCCGGTCCGGATGGCCTCGTGATCGAGGGCTGCACATTCCGCAACAACACAGCCGGTGTCGCGGGCGCGATCGACAACTCCACGCGGTTGACGGTGACGGACTCGGTCTTTGCCGGGAACCAGGCCCTGGGTGCCCAGAGCGGATCATTCATACTCAGCGGGGGCAGCGGCGCGGTACGGACCAGTTCGGGGACGCAGGTCGCCCGGTTCGTGCGATGCCGGTTCGAGGGGAACACGGCCAACTCGGGAGCCATTCCGGGGAACGAGGGTGGCGCGGTGCGGGTGCGGCGCAGCCCCGCCGTCTTCGTCGATTGCACGTTCACGGGCAACACGGCGGTGAACAACCGGGGCGGCGCGCTTTGGTTCGAGAGTCTGTCCTCGACACTGCGCGCCTCGACGATCACCAACTGCACCTTCACGGGCAACAGTGTGACGGGCACGCAATGGCTCGAAGGAGGTGCCATCGGCGCGACGGGGCGCGTGAACCTGACCATCGAAACGAGCACCTTCGCGGAGAACCACGCCCCTACCGCCGGTTCGCACATCTGGGGAGAGGCGAATCTTGACGGCCTGACGCTGCGGGGCTGCACGCTGCGTGACGCGACCTCTCGGAGCGGGGGCGGGGTCATCTGGCCGGGGGCGGCCAACTGCACGATCCGGCTTGAGAACACGACGTTCCGGAATCTGGCGGCGGTGCCCAACGCCAGCAACCAGGGAGGAGATTACGGCGCGATCAACGCGACGGGCGCGACGATCATCGTGCGGAACATGCTGGCGGAGAACTGTTCGGGGCGGCTCCACGGGGGCGTCCGTCTGGTGGCCGGGACCGCCACGGCGACGGTGGACATCGACGGGCTCACGCTCCGCAACTGCGACGCGATACTGGCGAACAACACGGGCGGCGACTACGGCGGGGGCGAGATCAACTGCGGCGCTTCGGCGGGAGGTACATCGATCATCCGCAATCTCCTGGTCGAAGATTGCAACGCCAAGAACTGGGCCGGGCTGCGGGTCGGCGGTCACACCGTCTCGATCGAGGAAGGTGACTTCAACCGCTGCGTGGCGGCGGTGGACGCCAATCAATCGGGCGGTGATGTCGGGGGGCTGCGGCTCGATGCGATCAACGGGACCGCGCGGCGGCTGACGTTCCGTGATTGCGCCGCGAAGAACGCGGGCGGGTTCCTCGGCATCTCGGGCGGGACCACGCGCCTCGAGGACTCTACCTTCATCAACTGCCGCGCGATCCCGACGACTTCCGATTCGTGGGGCGAAGCGGGCGGTGCGAACCTCGAAACCACCAACGTCATCGTGCGACGAACCACGTTCACCAACTGCGGTGCCCGGATCGGCGGGGGGCTGAGGATTGTGGGCGGCGGGGCCGGCTCGACCGCCGCGCTTTCGGACCTGACCTTCATCAACTGCGACGCGACGACCACGAGCACGAGCGACTCATCGGCCCGCGGAGGGGCGATGTTCCTCGACCGGGGCGGCATCAACACGATCACCGATGTGAGCATGACAGGCGGTTCGGCACGCCGGGGCGGCGGCCTGTGGGCGAAGTCCACCAACCTCGCCGTCACCAACTTCCGCGGCATCGGGAACACGGCGGTGACGCGTGGTGGAGGTATCTTCTTCGAGGGGCCTTCGAGCGTGGGACAGTTCTCCAACATGCTGCTCGCGAACAACTCGGCGGGGGAGCGGGGCGGCGGTTTGTACGCCGACGGCGCGGGCACGGCCACCTCGATCATCAACACGACGATCGTGCAAAACGCGGGCGGGGGCGTGATCCTGGGCCGCTGCGACCTGGGGCCGGTCTCGTCGATCGCCAACAGCATCATCCGAGGCAACACGACGCTGGCCGACATCGGACTCATCGGCTGCGCAGGCACGATCCCAACGACCTACTCCAACGTGAGCGGCGGGTATCCCGGCACGGGCAACATCGACGCGGACCCGCTCTTTACGGATGCGGTGGGTGGGGTCTTTACATTGGTGAGCGGCTCGCCGAGCATCGATGCGGGCAATAACGCGGCGGTGCCCGCCGGCCTCTCCACCGACCTGGCAGGTGAGTCCCGCTTTTCCGACGATCCGGGCACCGCCGACACAGGCGCGGGCACGGCCCCGATCGTGGACATGGGCGCGTACGAGTATGTACAAACCGTGACGTGTCCTTCGATCGAAGCAGGCCCCGCGGACCTGCAGGCGTGCGGTGGTTCGGAGGCGGTGTTTACGGTGACCGCCGCGGGCACGGCGCCTTTCTCCTATGTCTGGACGCTGAACGGGGACGTTCTGAGTGATGGGCCGCTGCCGAGCGGGGCCGTTGTGTCAGGGGCAACCACCCAGGTGTTGACGATCACCAGCCTGGTCGGATCGAACGCGGGCGTGGTAGCGGTGACGGTCTCAAACGCTTGCGGATCGACGCCCCCGGCGGAGGCGGACCTCACGATCTGCGTTGGCGATTACAACTGCGACGGCGGCGTGGACGGGTCCGATGTCGAGGCGTTCTTCTCTGTGTGGGAGGCGGGGGAATCGGGCGCGGATGTCAACGAGGACGGCGGCGTGGACGGGGGCGATGTCGAGTTCTTCTTTGCCAGGTGGGAGGGCGGGTGCTGAGCGTGAGAGTGCGCGGGCGGTCTTGTGAAGCCTGTGAGCCGGCACGGACGCCGCGCCCCGTTACGGCCTCGGCGTCTGTGAAGAATCGGATCAATCCCGTACGTCGATGTACCCGCGATCAACACCCCGGGTGATGAGGAACCTCGCCCCGCGGGAAAAGTCGATGCGAGCAACGGCTTCGGCGAAGTCCTGCGTGGAGTTGATGTCCACGCCGTCGATGCCGGCGATGATGTCGCCGACCTGGAACTCGGCCCTGGCGGCGCGACCCTCGTTCTCGACTTCGGTCACGACGACGCCCTTGACCGTGCCGCGCAGTCCCATCGTCCGCAGCACATCGCGCGTCACGGGCTGGACTCTCATCCCCATGGAAGGTACCTCGCCGCTCATGAGGACGATGCTCTGATCGCCGAGGGTGACTCGGATCGTGGAGACCTTGCCGTCGCGGAGCACTTCGACATCGGTGGCGGTGCCCGGGGGCGTGATGCCGATGGCGTTGCGCAGCCGGCTCTCGTTGACGGCGGCGCCCTTGAATCGGAGGATGATGTCCCCCTCGCGGAGGCCGGCTCGTTCGGCGGGGCCTTCGGGCACCAGTCCCGCGACCAGGACTCCGGAGGGACGCCCGTCCAGATCCTTGGTCGGCGCATCCTGGAGTTGCGCACCCAGGAACCCGCGGACCACGCGCCCGTTGGCGATGATGTTCTCCATCACCGCCTTGGCGGTGTTGGCGGGGATGGCGAACCCGATGCCGTCGTAGCCGCCGGTGCGGCTGGCGATGGCGGAGTTGATGCCGACGATCTCGCCCCGCAGGTTGAGGAGCGGGCCGCCGCTGTTGCCGGGGTTGATGGCGGCATCGGTCTGGATGAAGTCCTCCTGCACGCGGCCCGTCTCGCGGGGCGTGACGCTGCGGCCCTTGGCCGAGACGATGCCCGCGGTCACGGTGTTCGAGAGGCCGAACGGGCTGCCGATGGCGACGACCCATTCGCCCACTTCGAGCGATTCGGAGTCGGCGAATCGGCAGGGGGAGAGGATCGGGCTGGTCCCGTTCTTCGGGAGAAGTTGGATCACGGCCAGGTCCGTGGCGTCGTCGCGTCCGATTAGTTTGGCATCGTACTCGTCGCCGTTGCGGAGTTTGACCTTCAGGGCCTCGGCCCCGCGGATGACGTGGTTGTTCGTCACGATGTAGCCATCGGCGGTGACGATGACGCCCGAACCAAGACCCGTGGCCTGGAGCCGGGCCGGGCCGCGACGGACTGGCCGCATGAAGAAATCGTAAGAAACAGGCTGCACCGTGTTCATCGCGGTGATGTGAACCACGGCGGGTTCGGCGGTGCTGGCCACGCTCTTGAAGGCCTTGGAAAGGCGGTTGGCGAAGGCGATGTCTTCGGCCGCGGCGACGAGCGCAGCCGGTGTGTCTGTGCTCGCCTGCGCAGCGGCCATGGGCGCAAGCCCGCACAGCGCGGGCAGGAGCGCGGCGGCATTCAACGTGCGAATCAGCGTGTTTCCGGTCATTCCTGTACCTCCTCCGAACACCCGCCGAGAACGATGTCTCGACGGGGTCAACATTCGTTCCACCATCTGACGCCGCAAGCCCGCATCGAGTTCGCGGCGGCGCACACTAATCGATCGGGGCCGCGGTTGAAGCCGCGAGGGAGAGCATCCGATCGAGGGCCGCGAGCGCGTCAGCGCGCACCGTGGGGTGAACCTGGATGCGGTTGACCACCTTGGCTGGACTCGCCGCCAGGTGGTCCAAGACCCACAGCAGGTGCGGCTCATCGATGCGGTACATCGTGGTGCAGAGGCATTGGCAGTCGCTCAGGATGCGCACCGCCACGCCACGCGCCGCAGCCGCCTTCGCCAGCCGAGCGACCAGGTGGACTTCCGTACCTACCGCCCAAGTGCTTCCGGGCTTCGCGTCGTTGATCGCTTGGATGATGAACTCGGTGGAACCCGTCATGTCGGCCCGATCGACAACCTCTTTGCAGCATTCAGGATGGACCAGGATGGTTGTTCGGGTATTGTCGGATAGATCCTTTGTTCGGACCTGATCGCAATGCTCGGGTCGGAAGAGTTTGTGAACCGAACAATGTCCTGCCCACAGGATGACTTCACTACGCAGGAGCTGCTCGGGTGTTGCTCCGCCGAGAGCTTCACCTTGACGCGCGTGGCGAGGGTCGTAGATACAGGTGTTGGTGCTGACATCGATCCCCGCCGCGGCGGCGGTGTTGCGTCCCAGGTGCTGGTCCGGGAGAAACAGAATCTTGATCTTGTCGCGCGGCCCCTGCGCCCGCGCCCACGCGAAGACCTGCTTCGCGTTGCCGCTGGTGCAGCAGGCACCGCCGTTGCGACCGACGAAGGCTTTGATGGCCGCGGTGGAGTTCACGTAGGTGATGGGGATGAGGCGTCCCGTCCACCCTTGCGAGGCCAGAGCGGCGTGGAGCGCATCCCACGCCTGCACGGTGTCGTCGTACGCGGCCATGTCGGCCATCGAGCAGCCCGCGGAGAGGTCAGGCAGGATCACGGCGACCTCATCGGGCGTGAGCATGTCGGCCGTTTCAGCCATAAAATGAACGCCGCAGAAGATGATCCACCGGACGGGGTTCTTGGGCCCGCGTGAACGGGCGAGGGTCGCCGCGGCCTGCGAGAGTTTCAATGAATCGCCCGTGATATCGGCGTGGCGGATGACCTCATCGGTCTGGTAGTGGTGTCCCAGAATGACGAGCTGGTCGCCGAGCCGGGCGCGTCGCTCCCCGATCGCCGCGGCGAGGTCGGCGGGCTCCATCGACAGGTACTTCTCGGGGAGGGAGGGTTGCCAGAGCATCAAGGCTGAATCATATGAGATTCACAACGGTGTGGAGCCGGGCGGCACGGGGATGGCGCTCTCCTGTCGGTTTCAACTCCTGAACACACCGCGAAGCCACTCCACCTCTTCCGCGCTCATCGGCGGATCGGCCGCGGCACGAACATTCGCCCGGGCCTGGCGCTCGTTGCGGAAGCCCGGGATGGCCGACAGCACGTTGGGGTGCGCGAGGACCCAGCGCGAGGCCATCGACGACAGCGAGGCGACATCCTCGAGCGTTCCCGCCGCCGCGGGTGCGCCGAACTTCGCCCGTGCCGTGGCGAGTTTTTCGCGCACGCCGGTGAGCGTGGCGGGGTTGAAATCCTTTCGACCGCCGCGGTAATCCCCTTCGGCGAACGTGGGCGGGCGGGCCGGGTCGAACTTGTCGAGCAGAATGCCCTGGTCCAGCGGCCCGAAGCCCACGAAGCCGCACTGGTGTTTCTCCATGAGTGCCTGGCATCGCGACCCGGGGCGGATGAAGTCGTCGTAGCGGAGGTTGGCCTTGTTCTGCAGGACATGGGGCCGCAGCACGGGCACAGCGCGCTCAAAGTCGTCGTCGGTGTACGCCGACTGACCGATGGCCCTCACCTTCCCCTCCTTGACCAGGGCGTGCATGGTCGCGGCCGCTTCGTGCAGATAGTCGTGGAGCGCGCCCCCGTAGCCCGGGCCGACAAACGTGCCGTGATGGAAGTAATAGATGTCGATCGCCTCGACCCCCAGGTTGCGCAGCGACTGCTCGCACTGGTTGCGGATGTGGCGGGGTTCGTAGGCCCAGGGGGCGGTGCCGCGGAAATGGCCGACTTTCGTGGCGATGACCTGTGAGCTTGGCTTCACGCCCAGGGCACGGAAGCAGGCAGCGAGCAGTCGCTCGGCGCGGCCGTTGCCGTAGATGTCGGCGTTGTCCCAGTGGTTGACGCCGGCATCGAGGCCGGCCTTGACACCCGCGCGGACCTCGTCTTCGTTCACATCGGCCCAGCCGATCGCCTGCCCGTTGGCGGAGGACCAGTTGGGGCCGCCCATCGTCCAGCAGCCGAAGCCGATCTCGGAGATGGAGATGTCCGTTCGGGGTAAGGTGCGGTAACGCATGGAGCAAGCGTAACCCCATCGGCGCCGGTACACTGGGCCAGATGCACACGAACGCACAGGCCGCCATCACCAAAGCCGACGCGATCGTCGTTCACAACCTGACGGTGCTTCTGCTGACGATCATCGTGATGGGGCTGCTGGTGATTGTCGGCCTGCTGGCGAGCACGCTCGCGCGTTGGAAGCGCCGGCAACGCCCCGTCCCGCCACCGAGCCTGCCCAGCGGCAGAGGCCCCGACCCATGGGAAGAGGCGGGCCGACGTGCGAGCACACCCAACCCGTCACGCCTCGAAGTCGCGGCGGTCGCCGCCGAGTCCGGTCAGCGGATGATGTCGGGCGAGCGCCCCATCGCACTGGTCACGGGCGGGGCGAGGCGTGTCGGGCGTGCCGTCGCCCTCGCTCTTGCGAGGGCCGGTTGCGATGTGGTCCTCACATATCACTCCAGCGAGGCGGATGCCCGTGACACTGCAACCCAGATCGCTTCGTCCGGTCGCGGCGCCTCCGCGCACCGAGTAGACATGCTCGACGCCGGCGCGGTGGACCTGTTCGCCGGTTTTCTGTTGGATGGTTTGCCCCGCCTCGACGTGGTGGTGCACAACGCCGGCGTCTATTCGCCCACCCCGCTGGATGAACTCTCCGCCGAGGAGGCGCTGCGGCAGTTCCGTGTGAACGCGTTGGCACCGCTGATCCTGTCGGCGCGGCTCGCCCCGCTCCTGGCGCGGAGCGACAGGCCGGGCGGGGGGAGCATCGTGGCGCTGCTCGACATCCACGCGATGGGGCGGCCGCGCCGGAACTTCGCCGCGTACGCGATGAGCAAGGCGGCCATGACGGAGATGGTGATCAGCCTGGCGCGCGATCTTGCGCCGGCGGTGCGGGTCAACGGTGTGGCCCCCGGGGTGGTCGCGTGGCCCGAGAACGGCCCCGAGTCCGATGAGGCGGCCCAGTCCAAGTATCTCCGGCGCGTGCCGTTGGATCGCGCGGGCACGCCCGAAGAAGCGGCGGAGGCCGTGCGATGGCTCGCGCTCGATGCGCATTACACCACCGGACAGATCGTCCGCGTGGACGGTGGGCGTTGGATGACGTAACGGACGAGGGTGGGTGTGGTTAGGCGCAGCCGCCCGCCTCCCAGCGGGCGAAGAAGTACTCGACATCGGCCCCGTCGACGCCGCCATCGCGGTTCACATCGCCCGACGCGTCGCCCCCGGACCAGGCCTCGAAGAAGGCCTCGACATCCGCGCCATCGACTCCGCCATCGGCGTTGAAGTCCGCCGGGCAGGGGATGGGCGGCTCGATGCGGATCATCTGCCGGATCTCGGTGACCAGCGAGCCGCCGGAGAAGACCGTGACACTCTCGCCGGTGTCGTTGAAATCGCCGTCGCCGTTCTCGTCCCGCAGCCGGATGATGCGCTTGCCCGAGTTGTCGGTGATGTAGAGATCACCGTTCTCCAGCGAGACCATGTCCACTAGGGTGAAACCCGACTCGGCGTTGGTGTAGATGAACGCCGCCTCGCCGGGGTCGTTGGCATCGCCGTCGTTGTTGAGGTCGATGGCACGGATGATCTGGTCCACCGCGCCCGTGGCGATCTGGTGCGTGTAGAGCGCCCCGGGGCGGGCGCGGTCGGGCTCGAGGGCGATCCCGGCGCTGGGGGTGATGCCCGACTGGTTCGCCACCCCGAACCACGGCGCGAACTCGCCCGCGTCGTTGATGTTCCCGTTGTTGTTGGAGTCGGCGAAGATGAAGATGCCGTGCAGGTTGTTCCCGGTCTGGCTGCTTGAGTTCCGGAGAAACCCGGTTTGTACGCCGATCAGATTGGGGGACGCGAGCCAGATCTCCTGCGGGGAGAAGGGGCCGTTGGGCACGGCACCGAACGGCCCGGTGGTGCCGTACGGGTTGATCTCGCCAGCGCTCATGAAGCGACCGTCCGAGTCCAGGTCCACCAGGCGGTAGATGGCGTCCGCGCCGTTGGCGTTCCCCGCGTTGACGACCAGCGCCTGGCCGTTGGCGAGAAACGCCGCCCCGGTGCCGAAGGCGATGGCGATGCCCGACGGGTTGGGCGACCTGGCCGCTTCGACGCTCTCCCCGTCGTCCATCGCGTCGCCGTCTCCGTTGATGTCGCGCCACAGGAAGACGTCCTGCTGCACCTGGTCCGCGCCGATGACCAGGCCGTCGGTCCGCGCCGCCATGGTGTTGATGTTGTCGATCCCTCGTGTTCCCGCGGCGTTGGTCCCGTCGTACCACAAGAAAACCTCTTCCGGGTTCTGGAAGATCCCGTCCTCGTTCACGTCCGTCACGCGCCAGAGCGCGTCGGCATCACGGTCGGCAATAAGGAATGTTAGTTGAGCCTGCGCGAAGGCTGACCACAGAGCCGCTGCGGCGAAGGCGACGGATCGGGTTGTGCTCATGTGTCATCATAGACCGGCGGTACGTCTGTTCCCGGGGTCCGCGCGGCGTGTACCCTGTCGCCGCGTATGGCACTTCACCGCGAACACCTCGAAGGCCGCCCCATCGTCACCGTGCTGGGTGTGGGTCAGATGGGTCTGGTCCTGGCGGGCATTCTGGCTTCGCCCGATTCCACCCGTGCCGCCGAGGGAGATGGTGGTCAAGGCCCCGCGCGGCCTGTACGGGTGCGCATGTGGGGGCACAGCCCCGAAGAGGCAGGCCGAATCGCCCAGACCCGCCGCAGCCCCCGCCTGCCGGGGTTCATCCTGCCCGATGATGTTCACGTGATGCTCAAGGACGCCCCCGCCCTCGACGGCGCATCGGTGATTTTCTCCGCCATCCCCGTGCAATATACGCGCGACACCTGGCACCGCCTCGCGCCCTACGTACATCCGGGCGCGAGCATCGTCTCGGTGGCCAAGGGAATCGAGACGACCACGCTCATGCGGCCGACACAGATCATCGCCGAGGTCCTGCGCGAGCAGGGACGCGATGATCCCGACGGCAAACCCCGCCGCATCGGGTGCCTCTCCGGCCCCACCATCGCGGCGGAACTGGCGAGGTGCCTGCCCGCGGCGATGATCGCGGCCAGCGATGATTCCACCCTCTGCCACGATGTGCAGCGGCTGATCGGAAACTCATGGATGCGCGTCTACTCGAACACGGACCTGATGGGGGTGGAACTGGCCGGGGCGGTCAAAAACGTGATCGCCATCGCCGCGGGCATTGTGGACGGGCTGCAGGCGGGCAACAACGCCAAGAGCGCGCTGCTGGCGCGGGGCCTGGCCGAGATCGCCCGGCTCGGCCTTGCGATGGGTGCATCGCACGATACGTTTTTCGGCATCGCGGGGGTGGGCGACCTGGCCACCACGTGTTTCTCACCCGAGGGGCGTAATCGCTCCTGCGGTGAGGCCCTGGGTCGCGGTCAGCGGCTCGATGAATACCTCGCGCAGTCTCCTTATGTCGTCGAGGGTGTGGCGACGGCCAAGAGCGTGATGGCCCTGGCCAAGAAGTACCGTGTCGAGATGCCCATCACCGCGGCCGTCCATGCGGTTCTCTTCGAGGGAATGGACCCGATTGAAGCAATCGGCAACCTGATGGCCCGCGAGCAGAAGATCGAACGCGTCGGTTGAGCGAGCATCGGAAGATGTCCGAGGCAGACGCCTATGAGCGGTTCATCAGCGGACAACCCGGGCTTCTTCACGCCCCTACCATCCCCCAACCTTTTAGGAGTTCTTCATGCTTTCTCCGTGCATCTTCGCTTGTGCGCTGTCCGCGTTTGTTGGTTTGGATGAGACCGTCAACCTTCGGCCCATGCCCAGCGGGGTCAGCGAGAAGGTCCAGGGTTACCGCCCGATCAAAATCGACCTGACCAACGTGAGGCCCGACTTCATCGAGAAGGTTCCAGAAGGGTTGGAGTTCCCGATGTTCGGCAAGATGCCGTTCAAGGCCGGGGAGGACACCGTCGCCATCATCATCGACGAGCCGGAAGGCAAGCCGGCGCGGCTGTGGGTTGACACGAACTCCAACGGCGATCTGACCGATGATCCCGCCGCCGAGTGGACCGGCAAGCCCTCCCAGGCGGGCGACAAAGTACTGACGATGTATACCGGCGCGGCGGTGGTCGAGTTGGGCACCGAGGGTCAGTCCTTCCCGGCCCGCGTGGCGATGTACAGGTTTGATAAGAATGATTCCCGCCGCGCCCAGTTCGCCAAGAGCATCTTCGCGTACCGCGATTTCGGCCGCGCCGGTTCGGTCACGCTGGGCGGCAAGTCCTATGACGCGCTGCTGGTGGATGAGAACCTGACCGGCGACTACCGGGGCGCCAAGCCGCCCGAGGGAGTTTCGGCCGATGATGACGAGTTCTTCAGCGGCGCGTTCCTCTTCCTCGACATCAACGGTGACGGGCAGTACGACCGCAAGAGTGAATCGTTCGATGTGGCCAAGGCCTTCAACGTCGGCGGCACGACGTACGAACTGGCCGATGTCAAGGCCAGCGGCGAGTCACTCCGGGTTGTCAAGAGCAGCAAGACCGTCGAGCCGGTGCCGGTGCACGTGGTCGGCAGCGTCATCACCCCCTTCACCGCGACGACCATGGACGGCAAGACCGTCAACTTCCCGGGCGACTACAAGGGCAAGGTCGTCCTGCTCGACTTCTGGGCCACCTGGTGCGGCCCCTGCATCCGCGAGATTCCCCACGTTGTCGAGGCGTACGACAAGTTCCACGCCAAGGGGTTCGAGGTCCTGGGCGTGAGCCTCGACCAGCCCGACTCCGCCGAGAAGATCACGAAGATGGCCAAGGAGAAGAACATGCCCTGGCCGCAGATCTACGACGGGAAGTTCTGGAAGGCCGCCATCGCCAAGAAGTACCGCATCGACAGCATCCCGGCGACCTACCTGGTCGACGGCACGACGGGCAAGATCATCGGCGTCGGTCTCCGCGGCGACAAACTGAGCGAGGAAGTGCAGAGAGCGCTGGCCGGGAAATAACCCCCCGGCGTTACTCCGCCAGCCTCGGCCACGGGCCCAGCTTTTCCGGCGATCTCGCCCGCGCCCGCGTCAAGTAGCCTTCGAGCCAGCCCCGCGCCCCGCGGGGTTTTTCGTGCGCCAGAAGAATGGACTCGTGGTCCAGAGCGTTCACGCGGTCGCTGGCGGCGCGAAGGGCATCGAAGGAGTTGCGCAGCGCGATGTCCACCGGCACCCGCTCGGGGTTGATATCAATGCCGAAGTACCCCTTGTAGCCGTGGAGTTTCATCGTGTAGAGCATCCCCTCGACCAGTTCGGGCGAGATGACGCCCACACCCAGGTCCTGGTCGTAGTTGCCCAGCGGCTGGCTGTTCCAATGCGTGTGCGCCAGGCGGCCTTCGGAGAGCGGCCAACTGAAGGCGTACGCGGGATCCTCGTAACTCATCAGGAGGTGCCCGACCTCCGGGTTCATGCAGCACAGCGCGTGGCCGTCGCGCAGCAGTGCCTTGTTGGCGGGGTCGGTGAGCATCGCCTCTACATCGCGCCCCAGCAGCACGCCCTCGGGGGTCGTGCCGAAGAGAATGTGCCCGCGCGGCTCGTAGGGCTTTGGTTCGAAGGCGATCCGAACCCCCGGCACCGCGTCCATCGCCTCGGCCAGGCCGGAGGCGAAGCGACGGCGTGCCGCGGCGAAGTCCATACCGAACCCATTCTCGTACCCGTCGATCCCGGGCCAGACGATGGCGAAGTCGGTGTCGAGTTCCTTGTTGAGACGCAGGGCGCCGATCGTCCGCTCCACCGCCGCCCGTCGGATGGCCGGGTCGGGATTCGAGAGCGAACCGAACTCGAAGGACTCGTCCCAGAAGAGCAGCGGGATCACGGTGAGGAGGCGCACGCCGCTGGCGGCGCAGAAAGCCTTCCACATCGGCGCGTTCGCTTCGTTGATCTCGTTGGGGTAGTGGGCCTCGAGCGCCGCCAGGCCGTGCCCGGCCAGGCCCAACGCGATCTCGAGCCGCTCGATGATCGAGAGGTCGCGCGTGTACTTCGTGTGAAACCGGCTCGCGGCGGGGGAAAAGAACCAGATGCCCGCGGAGAACCGCAGGTCCAGCTCGAACGAGCGCAGGTGCGCCAGGGTGTCTTCGCGCGATCGTGCGAGCCGCTGCGGACGAAGGTCGGGGAGTGCCATGACGGGACGATATGAGGGCCGCGGGGCATGCCCGCGTTCGGTCAAAGCCCGGCACGAACGACGGCTGGCCACCCGGACCGAGCTGTCCTAAACTCCCTTCATGACCGGCACGACGACCACGACGACCACCGACCGCAGCGGGTAAGCGCCGGCCCCCCCGCGAAGTGCGTTATTCCTCAAGCCCGGCCCCGTGCCGGGCTTCTTTGTTTCTCAACCTTCAGAGCAGCACCCATGCCCATCATCACCCTCCCCGACAAGTCCACCAAGTCATTCGACCATCCCGTGACCGGGTTGGAAATCGCGCAGGCCATCGGCCCGCGGCTCGCTCAGGCCGCGCTGGGGTGCAAGGTCAACGGCGAACTGCGCGACCTTTCGACGCTGATCGAGGCCGATGCCTCCGTCGCCATCATCACCGACAAGACCCGCGACAAGCAGCCCGACAAGGACGGTCTCTTCCTCATCCGCCACACCGCGGCCCACATAATGGCGGAGGCGATCCAGGACGTGCTGGGGAAGGACGTGCTCCTCGCCTACGGCCCGCCTACCGACACGGGGTTTTTCTATGACATGCTGATCCCCGCGGGCAAGTCGCTCTCGACGGACCACTTCGACGCGATCAATCAGCGCATGGCGCAGATCATCGCGGAGAACCGTCCGATGACCCGGTACGAAGTCCCCGCCGCGGACGGCCTCGCCAAGCTCCGTTCCGAGGGGAATAAGTACAAAGTCGACAACGCCGAGCGCGCGCTGGGGCTGCCATCCTCCGTGTACACGGGTGCGAAGCAGAATGATGTCGCGCCCGCGAACCCCGGCGCAGCCCTTACGTTCTACGCCACCGGCCAACCCGGAAAACACTGGGAGGATCTCTGCCGCGGCCCGCACGTGCCCGGCACGGGCCGGGTCGGCGCGGCGCGGGTGATGAGCCTGGCGTCGTCGTACTGGCACGGGGATGAGAACTCCGACCGCCTGACCCGCGTCTACGGCACCGCCTTCGCCTCACAGGCCGAACTCGATGCGCACCTGCACCAGTTGCAGGAGGCCAAGGCCCGCGACCACCGGGTGATCGGCAAGCACCTGAGACTTTTCCACATCGATGAGGACGTCGGCCAGGGGCTGATCCTCTGGACCCCCAACGGCTCCATCATCCGCCAGGAACTGATGGATTTCATCGGCGGCGAGCTGCGCAAGCAGGGGTACCAGCAGGTCTTCACCCCGCACATCGGGCGGCTCGATCTGTACAAGACGAGCGGCCACTTTCCCTACTACAAGGAAAGTCAGTTCGCCCCCGTCGTCGAACGCGAGGCCCTCGAACGGCTGTCGCGCGAAGGGTGCTCGTGCGCGGAACTTACCCATCGGCTCGAGGCCGTCTCCACGCGTCTCCAGCGGGGCCTCAACGAGCGCACCGGCAAGAACATCATCCCCGATGAGCGGGTCATGCCCGACGACCTCCTCGTGGACGGTTTCATGCTCAGGCCCATGAACTGCCCCCACCACGCCAAGATCTTCAAGAGCGCCCCGCACTCCTACCGCGACCTGCCCGTGCGCCTGGCCGAGTTCGGCACGGTCTACCGCTGGGAGCAATCGGGCGAGCTCAACGGCATGACCCGAGTGCGCGGCTTCACCCAGGACGATGCTCACCTCTTCTGCACCCCCGAGCAGGTCCCCGCGGAGATCCAGGGCTGCCTCTCGCTGGTCAAGGTCATCTTCGCCACCCTGGGCATGAAGGAGTACCGCGTGCGCGTCGGCCTGCGCGACCCCGACGGCAAGAAGTACACCGGCACGAAAGAGAACTGGGACAAGGCGGAGCAGGCCTGCATCGACGCCGCGGCCACGCTGGGCGTGACGTTCAGCCAGGAGCCGGGCGAGGCGGCCTTCTACGGCCCCAAGATCGACTTTGTGGTCAAGGACGTCATCGGGCGCGAATGGCAGTTGGGCACCGTGCAGGTCGATTACAACATGGCCATCCGCTTCGATCTGTCGTACATCGGGCCCGACAACCAGCCCCACCGCCCCGTGGCCATCCACCGTGCGCCCTTCGGCAGTTTCGAGCGGTTCGTCGGCGTGCTCATCGAGCACTTCGCCGGAGCGTTTCCCGCGTGGCTCAGCCCCCAGCAGGTGCGGGTGCTGCCCATCAGCGAGAAAAGCAACGACTACGCCGCACGGGTCGCCGGCGTGCTGCGCGGGGCGGGCCTGCGCGTGGGGATCGACGCCGGGGACGACCGCATCCAGGCGAAGGTGAAGGTCGCCGCCGAGGAGAAGGTACCGTACATGCTGATCGTGGGCCCGCGCGACGCCGAATCGGGAACCGTCTCCGTGCGTGCGCGGGGCATCGAGAAGGACCTGGGCGCGATGAGCCTCGAGGCCTTCGTCGAAGCGTTGCGGCGTGAGGTCGCCGAGCGCCGCTGCGAGTTGACGGTGAGGCCGTAAGGATCGGGGCACTCGGCAACCGGTCACGCCGCGGCCGCGACCTGTTCCGGCAGCACCGTCTCGAACTCAATTCCCACGTATCGGCGGTCCCCGTCGAGCGTCGCCGCACGCACCACTCGCGCGATGATGGCGTCGCGGGATGTCAGTACCGAACGATCAGACCAGGCGAGAAACAGTTTTACCTCATCTCCGGGATTCCACGGTCTGGGGCTTTGGACCCGGATCAGCGCCCCCGCACGAGAGAGATCCGCGGTTTCTCCGGCGGCGTAGCGGCCCGTGGGATCGTGATACACCTTGCACGGGCGGGTCAGCGCGTGGCGCGGGTGGGTGCGGCGATCGGCCCGCTGCGTATCCGTGTTGTGGGGGGCGTGGAGGAACATGCCGGAATCAACTATCGGCCCGAAGAGGGCCGATGCTGATCCTGTGAGAGCATCCGTCATCGTTCCCACATTCCGGCGGGCCGAGAAACTCCGAGCCTGCCTCCGTGCCATCGCCTGCCAGACCGCCGATCCGGGCGGGTACGAGGTCATCGTTGCCATCGACGGGCACGAGCCGCGGACGCGCGAAGCCGCCATTGCGGCGTGGCGGTCGGCCGGTGGTCGGCCCGATGGTCTGACCATCACCGAGGGTGAGCAGGGCGGGCCGTGTATGGCTCGGAACCGCGCTATCGCCCTCGCATCCGGCGGCCTGCTGATTTTCTTCAACGACGATGTGATCCCACGGCCCGGTTGCATCGCGGCGCACCTCGCTGCGCACGATTCACTCCCCGCTCCAGCGATCATCACCGGTGATTCGCCGTGGCGGGTTCAATCACCCGATTCCCTCTTCGCCCAACTCCTGCGTGAGACTTCGATGGTCTTTTTTCATCATCTCATGCGGGCCGCGGATGATCCGCGGCGTGATTGGGGGTATCGGCACGCCTGGCTCCTGAATCTCTCCATTCCCGCCGACGCCGTGCGGGCGGTGGGGGGGCTTCGACCCATCCAGCGCACCTACGGGCGTGATGATGATGAACTGGCTTTTCGCCTCACGCGAGAACTCGGCCTGTCGGTCTACTTTCGCCCCGAGGCCGAGGTTCTTCACGACCACGCCATGACCCCGCGCGAGTATCTCCGCCGCGAGTACGAACTCGGTTACGGTGCCCCGGCCTTCGCGCTCGGTGCGCCCGGGTGCGCCCTCGACCTCTTCCGACGCGATGTGCTCAGCCCCGCGGAGCGAGCCGACGCGGCGGAACTTGTCTCGCGGCATCAGTCCCAGGCCGCGGCGTTGCTCCCGTGGTTTGTCCGGCTTGCCCAGAGTCCTCCGGAACCCGCTCTTTCTCCCCACGCGGCGCAAGCCCATGCCCAGCGTCACCTGCCGCTCAAGAGGTGGGTGTGGCGTCGTGGGCTGCTCGATGCGCTCGACGGGCATGCACTCCGACCGGATTACGCGCTCGATTGCCTGGGTCATGAAGCCGTCGCTGCGGCTTAACACGGGCCAATCTTGTTCCGAACAAGTCCCTGCGCGGCCGCGCTTCGGGACGAAATAACGGGCCTCTCCCCCGAACGGTACGATGGTGGCCGCGAATAACCGGATCGTTCTGACCGCTTTCTCTTTGACCACCACACCACGATTACTCGGAGTTTCCCCATGAGTTCTGCGTCGAAACGTCTCGCAGTCGACCACCACCACCCGCATGCCGCACATCTGCGCAGTGGCCGGGTTG
>ERZ761603.711-NODE-711-length-26856-cov-7.356927_pt1 | contig 26856 bp, 25 predicted proteins | sample MGYA00511879_ERZ761603 | MGnify/ENA primary metagenome ERZ761603 (study PRJEB28899, sample SAMN02850040) | bioreactor sludge metagenome | biome: EBPR Sludge; feature: EBPR Bioreactor; material: flocular biomat | place: Australia: Thorneside Wastwater Treatment... | reverse complement strand
TCCCTACACGACGCTCTTCCGATCTGATGACGTGGCGAAAATGGGCACACCCCTGATCATTTTCACCGGAGGCGATCCCTTCCAGCGCGACGATCTCGAATTGCTGATCCGCCATGCCGTCAAGGCTGGACTGCGTGTCGGCACCATTCCCGCCACGACCGAGCGCTTGACCCGCGAACGCCTTGTTTCCGTCCAGCAAGCCGGCGTCCATCAGATCGCCATCAGCATCGACGGAGCCACGGCGGCCGAGCACGACGATTTCCGGCGCGTGCCCGGATCGTTCGCCAAGGCCATGCAAGGCGCCGCTTGGGCTCGCGAGTTGGGCATCCCTCTGCAAACGAATACGGTGTTCGGAAGCTGGAACCTCGACCGCTTCGACGCCATTGCCGAACTGGTCACCAGCCTCGGTATCGTGTTCTGGGAAGTCTTCATGCTGGTACCCACCGGGCGCGGCGCGGAGCTGCAGGGCTGCACCGCCCAGCAGATCGAGGAGTTGTACGCGAAGATCTTCGCGTTGTCCCGGAAGGTGGATTTCATCATCAAGATCACCGAGGGCCAGCCCTACCGGCGTTTCGTCGCGCAACACATGCCGCCTCCCGGCGCCGGCGGCCACGGCGGACCCGGGAAACATTTCTTCGCCACCCGCGCCGTCCATGCCGGAAACGGATTCTGCTTCGTCGATCACATCGGCAACGTATGCCCCAGCGGCTTCCTGCCCATCGAATGCGGCAATGTGCGCGAGACGTCGGTGATCGACATTTACCGCGATCATCCGGTGTTCCGCCAACTGAAAGACCCCGCGCAGATCCAGGGCAAATGCGCCGCCTGCGAATTCCTTTCCGTGTGCGGCGGCGGCTCCCGCGCCCGTGCGTATGCCATGACCGGCAAACTGTTCGCCTCCGATCCGGCCTGCGCGTACCGGCCCGGCCATCGCGCGCCCGCATCCGCGGCAGAAGCTCAAGTTACGTAACCAACACAACATCCGAAAGGGGAATGATCATATGAAAAGGGGATTCATGATGATGGGGTGGATCGCCGCCGCCTGTTGCGCGGCGAGTGTGGCGGCTGAACCTCCGGCCTTTCAAAACCTGCGGTACGAAGAGTCCGCGGCCGCCTACCGCGAGGTCGATGCCGCCTCGCCGCTCGAGGAAGGCAAGTACGTGACCCTGGGCGACTCCGACGACATGTACGTCAGCTTCGGCGGGCAGGCCCGCGTGCGCTGGGAAATGTGGGACAACGCCGGCTTCGATGCCGCCAACGATGACGACTTCGGTCTGCTGCGTTTGCGCCTGCATGCCGACCTCGTGCTCGGCGAACATGTGCGCGTGTTTGTCGAAGGCAAAAGCGCCACCGCCACCGACCGCGACCTGCCCGGCGGACGCCGCACGCTCGATGTGGATGAGCTTGATCTGCAAAACGGCTTCGTGGATCTGATGGATGACATCGGCGCCGGCAAAGGCGTGGTGCGCATCGGCCGGCAGGAATTGTCGTTCGGCGCTCAACGCCTGGTCAGTCCGCTCGACTGGTCCAATACCCGTCGCACCTGGGACGGCGCGCGCGCGATCTATAGCGACGCATCCTGGCGGGTGGATCTTTTCGCCACCCAGTTCGTTCCGGTGGAGAAATACGATTTCAACGAGCCCGACGCCGACCAGAAATTCAATGGCATCTATGCCGTGCACAAACTGCCCGATTGGGGCATGACCTACGACCTCTACCTGTTGCAACTCGACCGTGACAACATCACCGACGGTGAGCTTTATGCCGACGACCGCTTCACCGCCGGCATGCGGTTGGCCGGGGCCTGCAAACTGACCGGCATCGAGTACGACATCGAGGGCGGCTGGCAATTCGGCGATGCCGATGCGTGGGTCGCCGTGCCGCTTCCGATCGAGCCGGGGCCGGCGATTTATCCCCCGCCGCCGCCGGTCGACAGCGACCGCGATATCGCCGCCTGGTTCGTAGCCGTCGAGTTGGGTTACACCTGGAAAGACGTAACGATGAAGCCCCGCGTCTATGCCGGTTATGACATCGCCAGTGGCGACGACGATCCGCTTGATGGCGACGCGGGCACCTTCAATCCCTTGTTCCCGCTGGGCCACGCCTATTTCGGCTACATCGATATGATTGGCCGTCAGAATATCGAGGATTTCAGCCAGGGCATTTCCTTCTGGCCGGTGGCCGACAAGGTCCAGCTTAAACTCGACTACCACACCTTCCGGCGCGTGGAACGCGAAGACGGCGTGTACAATGCCGGCGGCGCGCTGGTGGCGACGGATCCATGGGCCTCCAGCGATGTCGGATCGGAGTTCGATCTCACGCTGACCGTCAAGGTCAGCCGCTCCACCCTGCTGCATGCCGGAGCAAGCCGGTTCTTTACCGGCGATTTCTTCAAGACCTACGGACCGGCCGAAGACATTGACTTCGCCTACGCATCTGTTCAGTACACGTTCTAAAACCCCGCATCCCATAGCAGCGGCCTCAAGCCGCGCAGGTGGAGCGCGCGATCCCTCGCGCGCATGACGCCGGACGCACAGAACCCGCGACGGTTCTGCGTGCGGAGGAACGCCCGCTCCACCAGAAATCCAGCACGACGCAATGCCACGAACAGACCCGAAGCTGGAACCCCGCATCCCGTCTCCCGCCTCCTGTAGCAGCGGCCTCAGGCCGCCCTGGTGGAGCGCGCGATCCCTCGCGCGCACGACGCCGGACGCACAGAACCCGCGATGGTCATGCGTGCGGAGGACCGCCCGCTCCACCAGAAATCCAGCACGACGCAATGCCGCGAACAGACCCGAAGCTGGAACCCCGCATCCCGCATCCCGTATCTCGCATCCCGTATCTCGCATCCCGCATCCCGCATCTCGCATCCCGCATCCCGCATCCCGTATCCCGTATCCCGCATCCCGCATCTCTCGTCCCGCACCCCTTCAGGCGAACGAATAAAATAAGACATGCCAGGCTTAATTGGCTTGTCGTCGATGCCGGCGCCGCCTATCATTGCAACGTCATGACGAGTCGTGCCCAGCAAACGTCGAGCATCGGAAACCGCGGGTGGGTGGTGTTGGCGATCGCGTTGGGCGTGCTGGGCGGCGTCGGCGGCTTCACCTTCCGGTATGCCGAGGGTTTGTCCTACTTCAGCACCGATCCGGCAGCCTGCGCGAACTGCCACATCATGCAGCCGCAATACGACTCATGGCAAAAATCGAGCCATCACGCCGTGGCGAAATGCGTGGACTGCCATCTCCCGCACGACTTCATCGGCAAGTACATCGCCAAGGCGGAAAACGGTTATCACCACTCGAAGGGCTTCACCTTTCAGGATTTTCATGAGCCGATCATGATCAAGGCGAAGAACAGCCAGATCCTTCAGGATAACTGCCTGTCTTGCCACCGCGATTTCGTACATGAGCAAGTGACCGGTTCGACCACCGATCCCGGCTCGATCCGTTGTGTCCACTGCCATGCCACCGTCGGCCACGGCCCCCGCGCTGGACTCGGCGGTCGGGAAACCTTGAAGGAAATAAAGGAGCGACTATGAACACCAACCTTTCGCCGCGCGCCGGGATGACCCGGGTGATTTTCGGATTGATCCTGCTCGTCACCGTGGTCGGTTCAGCCGCCGTGACCGCCCTGCTGGTCAACATCGCCGAACGCAAGAACGAGGCGCGCCAACCCTTCATACGGGTGCAGGAGGTGACCGAGGACACCACCGATCCGGCCCTCTGGGGTCGCAACTGGCCTAAACAATACGATTCCTACCTGCGGACCGCGATCTCCACCCGCACCCGTTTTGGCGGCCACGGCGGCAGCGAGGCCCTGCCGGCGCAGAAGATCGAGCGCGATCCCTGGCTGAAACGCATGTTCCTCGGCTATGCCTTCTCCATCGATTACCGCGACCGCCGCGGCCATGCCTACATGCTGCAGGACCAGGAGGAAACCGAACGCCTCTCCAAACCGCAGTCCGGCTCCTGCCTCCATTGCCACGCTTCCATCATGCCGTTGTACCGCGAACTGGGCGGCGGCGACGCGATGAAGGGATTCGAGGAAAGTTTCAAGTTCTCCTATAAGGACCTCAACGTGAAGCTGCATGAAATGGGGCATGCCCACCCGGTGTCCTGCGTGGATTGCCATGATCCCGAGACCATGCAGTTGCGCGTCACCCGCCCGGGCTTCATCAAGGGCATCCAGGCCTTGGCGGCATCCGACGCCGCGACCCCGCATATTCCGTCCATCGAGCAATGGCGGCAGGGCGATCAGGAAGTTCCCTACGACCCGAACAAGGACGGCAGCCGTCAGGAAATGCGTTCGTTCGTGTGCGGTCAGTGCCATGTGGAATACTACTGCGCGACCAAGATGCCGCTGGAGTTCCCTTGGAGCAAAGGCCTGACCGCCGACCAGACCGAGCAGCATTGGAACGAGACGACGTTCGAGGATGGCAAGCGGTTCTTCGATTACGTGCATGCCGAGACCGGCGCGGAAATCCTGAAGGCCCAGCATCCCGAGTTTGAATTGTGGAGCCAGGGCATCCACGCCCGTAGCGGCGTGTCGTGCGCCGACTGCCACATGCCGTACATGCGCGAAGGCGCGACCAAGGTGTCCGACCACTGGGTGCGCAGTCCGCTGCTGAACGTCAACCGCGCCTGCCAGACCTGCCATCATGTGCCCGAACAGGAAATCCTCGCCCGGGTGGACCTGATCCAGGACCGCAACCACAACCTCCTGCAGCGGGGCGGGGCGGCCATCGTCGATCTGATCGACGCCGTGGTGAAGGCGAAAGCGGAGGGCGCCACGCCGGAACAGTTGAACGCCGCGCTGGAGTTCCAGCGCAAGGCCCAATGGCGACTCGATTTCATCGCCGCCGAAAATTCGATGGGCTTCCACGCCCCCCAGGAAGCGGCCCGTGTGCTCGGCGAGGCCATCGACTACGCTCGCCAGGGCCAGATCGCCGCGCAGAACTGGAAAAATCCCGAAGTGGAAGTCAGCGCGCGTTGAGCCTGTCGGCAGGCGGTTTGCCCGCTGCGTCAACAGGCGCAGCTACAAGCCGGACCAAGCATATTTTCGCCGCTGCGGCGTGCGTTTTGCAGGCGCGGCATCACCGGCGGAAATAGTACCGCCAGCGCTGGCCGAGTTCGGTCCACCAGCCGTCGCTCCACAGCCGGTCGCCGCCATCCTTGTGCACGAGGTACATGCGGTCGTCGAAGTCCCAGAACACCAGCGTGACATCGCGCGGTTTGAGGGCGAGCAGCGTCTCGATGTTGCGGAGATTCGCCGTGTGCAACATCAGGTAATCGGCTCCGATCGCGCGCGCCTCCTCGTACAGGCCCCGGGTCAGGCTTTCCAGATGCATGTAGGTGGAGGAGGTGAGCCAGACGATCTTGCCGGTTTTCACGGATGGATACACGCGGCTGATGTAGGCGATCGCGTCGGCGGAGATCGAGCTGATGACCACATCGCGCAGGCGGCCGCGGCGTTGGAGGTCGGCGATCACGGCGTCGGCCAGCCGGGCGTCCTCGTCGGCGTCGCCTTGCGATTTGATTTCGATGTTGAGGACTTTTTCCAACGCCGTCATCGCCTCGGCGTAGGTCGCGATGTCGCCATCGGTCAACCGGACCAGATCCTCGTAGGTCGAGCCGCCGACCGACCGCCATTTGCCGAACAGCCGGGTCAGCCGCTGGTCGTGGAAGACCACGATTTGTTCGTCGCGCGTGAATTGCACATCGAACTCCACGAACGCGAACCGGTCGTCCTCCTCGGCGGCCTTCAGCGCGGCCAGGGTGTTTTCGCGGTGCTCCACCGACGAACCCCGGTGGGCGCCCATGGTGCAGCGGTAGTCGGGCACGGCGATGCGGGCCGGCTCGTTGAGCTCGTGGCCCAGGACCTGATGCAGGCCGGTGGAGTGGGGCGGGGTGGCGCAACCGGCGGCGAGGGTCAGCAGCGCCGGCGCGAGCAGGATGGATGGCCGTTGGAACGGACTTCGCATGCGTTAAGAATCGAACGGCTCGCCGCGGGCGTCAAGGTTCAACCCGGGATTGTTGTTCCACGGCGACGGGGATATGATGAGGGGCGAAACGGAGGAACGGCCATGAAATGCAATGTGGGAAAAACCGAACGGATCATCCGCCTCGTCATCGGCCTTGGCATCGTCGGGGCCGGCGTCTACATCAAATCCTGGTGGGGGGCGGTCGGCCTGATCCCGATCCTCACCGCCGCGATCGGTTGGTGCCCTCTCTATGTCCCCTTCGGAATCAGCACCAACAAGCGGTCCTGACCGGCGTTTTCCACCATTGACCGCACCTGCCCGGTGATGCTACGGTGCGCGTCCTTGTTCCTGCGTGAACAAGAACCCTTCTGATACGGTCGGGGCGTGGCTCAGCCTGGTAGAGCGCTTGCTTGGGGTGCAAGAGGTCGCGAGTTCAAATCTCGCCGCTCCGACCATTTTTTCATTTCAAAATAGTTCATTTCGACCTTTATTTGCAGCGCTTTTGTGGTTCTGCTGAATCGAAGCGCGGCTTGGGGTGGGAATTGAAAATCGCTGAAATATTTTGAAATGACCTACCAAACAAAGCGCCAAACATTTTCGCTGACCAATACCCTGCATATCCGCCTCCGATGACCTAAAGATGGCCGCTTTGACCTGCGGACCTATTAGCGTCAGATGGGAAGGATGTGATTCCGTAGCAAGCTCGGCGCTTCACCGGCCGGATTATCTGAGGCAAGTTACCAGGCTGGTCGGCGGGTGGTTCGGGCATGTATTTGGGTCGTGAAGATATTGCCCTGAGCCGACCTTGATAGATTCATCCGCCAGATCGTCAAATTTGGGTGAGGGAAAACTCTCCCGTGTGGCGAAGGAAATCAAGATGATGGCCAAATGTCGATCTCCTTCCGATGTGGCATGCTGGGCTACATGATCGAGATCACGTTGCCGAATGTATGGTTGTCATGCAGGATGATTGGAAAATCGGCAATACCGCACAGCGCGAAAAGTCGATTCAGTTCAACAATCAGCATCAAGTCATATCTCCTGTTGAGGCTGCAGAAGGTTGACAGGTTCCAAGAGCGCCGCTGACAATCCGCTTTCCTTTGGCGAAATCCTGGGCAAGGGTAGCGATGTTCTCGTGTGATATGACCGCGTCTCTCGGCCCCAATACATCTGCATCGATCAATTCGGCAAGTTGAACCATTAGGCTCACGACCTCCGTGGCACCATCCAGATCGTATCCCCATGACACGCGCAGCAGTGAAGAGATCCCGCAAGGTGACGCTGCCCATTCTTGCACTGTAATGACGCCCACCGAGGTAACAATGTCGTCTCTATACTTGTCCTTTATCTCTTGCGTTTCGGTCTCGCACGCCAAGGCCGGATGAGGCTGAAGCCCCAGATCAAAAAACCTCTGCTTGAATGCCTCCACCGATATGTGCGTTGTACCCCGCGGCCGGATTTCAATGTAGTATGCCATGTTAAGTCTCCTTCTAGGTTGCCGGTGTTACGTGATCGTTCATTAAAGTGCGCCCGGAAGTTCTTTGCACGTCACGAGCAAGGTTATCCCGACAATGCGAATGCACAACGCGTTCTTGCTGCGCCCTGGCGTCTTCCGCGGCCATGGCTACCGCTGCTGCCGGGTCGGTTCAGCCGGATACCGCGCAGCGCATTCGGCCGACAGGACCGCCATCATCTGTTTGCATAATAGGCCTCAGTGCGGCTCACTTTTCTTTACGCGCTTCTTTACTGATATTGCGGTAGCTGCCGGGTGTAATTTCGTTCGTTGATGTATCAGGCTGGGGGTCGGCTACGCCACTCTGTTGTGAACTGTTGCCGTTCAGTGCGGCGACAGCGATGAAATAGATGACTAGCAGGACGAAGATCAACCTGAATACCGCCTGAAGGCCCGCAATGAACGGCGCGAACAGAAAGCGAACGGCACGAGGTCCCCCGACCATCATGGCCAGGCCTAGAAGCATGATGATCAACGTCAGCAGTGATGTCAGCGCGTCTTTCATTGCGTGTCCTTTCTGTTGTTTGTCTTCAAGCGCTAAGTGCTTTGGTGATGCCTCAGTTCTTTCGTGATTCGGCTTGTATGTGCGCGAAAGCGCCGTCGCGCACCGCTAGTTCGATAGCTTTGTCCTCACCCGCTCTGTAATCGTGTCCGCGAAGGCTCGGGCATCCGCCTCGACGGGCTGCGCCTCGTAACCCTCCGGATCCCCCTCAAACGAGATATAGCGACCCTCGCGAAAGTTCTCAGCCCATTGAGCCGCAGCGGCTTCATCGTGGCAAAGATGCCTGAAGGATGATTCGTAGCGTTCAACCATTTCGTGCTGATAGGCGTGACGAAATTCGTGACAATAGGTCTTGAGTGCCTCGCTGGCATCGCTTTCCCGGAGCAGATCGCTATTCAACCTGGTGATGTAGTTCGCATCGGAATGCTCACCGAGAAGGACGCCTCCCTCGACCTTGGCCATCTGACTGCCGATAAACGGGGGTGGGGGACATTCGTAGACCTCCGACAACTTTCCGCCAACCTGACGGAGGCACCATTCTCGATCATTTTCGTTCATTCCCGACCATACTTCGGGGCGAAGTCCGTTAATCTGGCCGAGGTGTTCTGAAGCAGCCTCCAGCATGTGGGTTTCATCGTGTTCCGTGATACCACCTAAGCGCAACTTCTCCGGATCGGTAGGTTGCTCATTCACTACACGCACTTCGTTCATAATGGGCCTCCTTGTCGCTGGTTGTCCCGCAGTCGCATCATGTTTCGCCTGAGAATCCGCAAATCTTTCTCGTCCAAACCCTGTCGGCTTGCAATGGTCATGATGGCGCATAGAGGACCGTTATCCGGATGGCCCGATTCTGGCCAGATTGCGCTAGCCGTGTGCACAGCGAACGTCCACAGGGCATCAAATCCTCTTGCCATCGCAGCCTGAAATTGAGCTTCGAGTTGCTGGCCGTGTCGGCTTGCATATGCCTCGGCGGCTATTTGTATGGCGCATTGATAAGGCGTGCATGTGCTCTCGCATCGACCCGGGATTACGCCAGCGGGAACATCGGCTGCTTCCGCTCCGTTCTGAGCATCGCGCAACCCTGAAGTTCCATGATGCTTCTGCATGTGCTCCCTGACTTCGGAATGTGATGGGTGCTCCCGGAGGTATCCTCCACGGCCCGCATGATCCGGAATACATACGCGGCAGGCATTGGCACTCCCTTCCGAGTAAACGATGGCTTGGCCGACGGGCAACGAGGAGAGAAACCGCATCTGCGGCTCATTCAAGGACATGGCTCCGCCGACGATCCTTCTTTCCTCTTCTGCCGTAAGACGATGCACAATCTTCATGCCGCTGTTGCGAATCACGTCCGGAACGAGCTTTGACGGCATCTGGTCCGCCACAATGAGCCCCTCGCCATATGCGCGAATCTCAGCGAGCATATTCGAAAATGATTCGACCGCCTGACGCTTTGAATTGGCCACGGAAGTGCCCACGGTTTCGGGCACATTCCTGAGTAAGCGATGCGCTTCGTCGACAAGCGTTACATGCCGCAAGCCGGTTCTAGTACGTCCCTGAGCCTGACGATGCTGCACAAGCTTCAGCAAGATACACCCCATCAGAAAAGCTTTTTCCTCATCGTCACCAATGCACGAGAATTCGATTGTGGTCGGGGCCGAAAGCAGATCCTCCATGGAAATCGATTGCCGCACATTGAGCATCCGACCCTTTGCTCCACGCATAAGGCTGGTGAGTCTTGTCCTCAGCGCGGCGTGAAGGTTGCTCGTGAGCTCGCGGTCATACCCCAGTTGATGAACAACTTTTTCGCACGTCACCAGAAGGTCACCCAAGGTCGGCTGAGACTCCAGGCCGCCATCGGGATGAGTTCCCGATACCAAGTCCCACCCGCGATCCTCGTAGACGTGGTGGATAGCGTCATCGAGGACGTAGGGCAGGGGCGCCTCCATTGCGAACGCAGCCCTGAAAAGCGTCGCCAAGCTTCCGATATGCGTCTGAACATGAATTCCCTGGGGAACTTCCAGGGGGTTCAAGCGCAGCGGTGAAACAGACTCGTCGCCAGCCGTAAACACGCGCAGGTCCGTGCCAATCGATGAGTGCAACAATTCCCTATATTCATTCTTCATCGATGGTTCCAGCACCAGCCAGGGGATTTGGTGTTCCCTCCAGAGCTGATACAGAAGGTACATGCATGTGCGCGTTTTCCCCGATCCTGTAACCCCTGCCACGAATACGTGTCTTGCCAAACTATCCCTGAGGAACTCGAACCAGATAGGAGTGGAGTTACCGCCTGACATGATGGTCCCAAGTGCAATGTCGCCAGGGGCGCTCACGCCACTGACCATACCAAACGCGACATACTCGGTCACCTGCAGGCCTGCCACCTCCCGTTTCGGCAGACTCGCCAATGCAGCTACTTCGGACGTACTCAGTCGTGTGGTCAAGCGTGTTCCGACCTCCCTGGCACTCGTCCGACTGCCAGTTATGATGCGAATGGGTTGTGGCTCGCTCGCAGGCCCGCCAAAGGCCGCGTGGACTGCCTGCGCCCCACGTTCGCAGTCGGCTACGTTATCCGTCATGAGGTACGACTGTACGTCCCACATACCGTGCCTTTGCCCCTGAAGCAGTTTCTGGTGGGCTGATTCGAGCAGGGCGACATAACGCGTCACGAGGGGATTATTGCTCTCCTCCGCAGATGAACGACGGCGATACGCACTGTTGATCTCGAGCATATCGCTTTCGGTTCGCTGTAGATCTTCCGTCACTTCCTGCTCCGTTAGCGGTCGCGCCAGTACCATGTAAGCCCACCGGACGCCAGCCATGGTCTCAAACAGTGACTCGAGTCCGGGCGAATGGCGCTCACGGTCGGGCCGATGGTCGTTGGCTGGAGGGATAGATGGGTTCCCCGAGATGCTCGCTACCAGCGGGAAGCTAACCAACGTGGTGAGCATTTGCGGTGATGACTGATCCATTCGCCACGAGCTCCCAGGTAACTGAGCCGTGAGGCGCTGCTCCCATGACCGTGCCTGGCCACTTCGACAAGGTACGCCTAGATAGACGGAGGCAACGCCGCGTTCACCATGGATCACATAGGCCCAGGGGCTTCGAATGCCATACAGGCTTGTGATAAGCCGCTGTTGCCGTTGGGCCAGCGATTCACTGCCGGCCTGCGGTTCATCCCAGAAGCGCGCCAGTTCAGTGATCCGGAAGAAGGCAATCTCGGCTGGTAGAAGATTATCGGGAAGGCCGGGCTGGGTGATATCGTCGAGATCCGCCCGCACGAGGCTCCGAATGCGATCCTCGATTCTCATTGGGCACCTCCGAATACGTTGACACTTCCAGCGGTTAGCATGGCTGGATTATGGTATATGAAGACTAACGCAAGAATCGTGAGCATGGTGAGCAGGAGGCCCACCCACGAATAGGATCGTGCCAGGCTGATCGTTGAAGCGGTCCGATGGTTGAAACCATGCTTTGCGTTCAGGGTCCCGCCGTGATAACGGCCCAACAACGTCACATGGTCTTCCAGCCCGATATTCCCTTGGGTAAGCTGACCCTTCATGCGCACCATGACTTCGTTATCGGTGCCCGATTCTCGGACTCGAAAGTACCGCACCGGCTCTTGGGCGCTGTTCCTCGCAACAGGATTCAAGAGTCTGAATATACCGAGCGTGGCGTACAGGTTGATGGGCGAAAGCCGTCGAAACACAAGACAGAGTGCGGCTGATCCAATTAGCAGCGGGAGCAGCATGATGAGCCACAGGATGCGCGTGACGATTCTGCAGACATCCAGGTCCGGGTCCTCGGAGTAGGCGGAATCCGCAATGATGACGCGCCCCTGAACGGAGGTCATGGGCGGAAATACAAGAGTCAGTGCTGACTGCGCTGTTGTCACCGCACCCGCAATCGCGTTTCCTGCTAGTTGAAGGAGTTCTTTCCCGAGTGAAGTAGTAGGCAACACGGACTGTTGCACCGGATTAGGCGCCGTGACGAATGAGTCATCCTGTGCCGTGCCGGTCAGCGTGCCTGGAAAATGGTCGTTACCCGGGGCAAACGCCCATAATGGTTGATGACACGACGGACACTCCTCCTGCCCATCAGCGAGGCTATTTCCGCATTCGATGCATCGCATGTGATGTTCTCCTTCTGTGGTAATTCCTCTGTTTCGTTCAGCACACGCTGACAATAAACCCATGGCAGCCCACCGACACCACCTTGGGAATCATCATGATCATGGGCGTGGCATCGAGGCGGCGCTGATACTCAATGGACCCTACGCGCACGAGAACCATTCCGAGACCCTCGGGTATCTCGCAGGCGTCTAGATTCTCTTTCGCCATCTTTGCCGCCGTTTGCTCAACATGAACCTCGAATGATGTGGCAAATTGCACGTTGACTTTCATGTCGCTATTTCACCTTCTGTATTCGTTTGTTGGTGTCTAATTGGAGTTGTTCGACGTATTTGCGCCGTTCTTCTTGTCGCTATTTGACTTTGATGCCTGACACTCGTCTGCCTGCCTGTACCGCCGTTCCGCTGTCACCAAACCCTTGTCAGATCGATCATCCGCCTTCTTCTCTTCGGCTGACTGTATGGCGCGAATGGCCTCTCGCCGCTCCAAGATGGCCTTTTCGACATCGGTAATGGCCCTGGTGTATTGCAGACGTCGTTCGGCAATCAGCCTTTGTGCGATCTGATTGACTCGCCGCCGGGACGCAGGATTGGTTCGAAAGACGAATGGAGGGGTTGGCCCAGAGCGTGTTAAGAAGCGCGCCGCAGCGTGAAAATTCGGCAGAGTTTGCAGGTCCTCAGGACCAAACTCCGGTTTTGTGTAAACCGTCAACTTTTCCGCATCAGGTGCACCCAAGCGGAAGAGCGCGATACTACCCACATTACCCAGCACGGAATGAATAAGGCTGTCTCGCGATTCATGGGTGTAGAGCTGTGAAAGATTCTGATGAGCAAGAGTAAGACAGATGCCGAACTTGCGTGATTCGGACAGCAGGGATGCTGTGGCATCTGTAGTAAAATGTTGGAACTCGTCCACAATGACATGGAAGGGCGTGCGCCGTAGAGGGTCCATGTCCAGACGACTCATTGACGCGCAAATCATTTTTGTCAGGATGATTGTCCCCAGTAGTCGCATTCCAAGCTCACCCAACGCGCCACGAGACAGATTCACCAGAAGAATACGGCGGTTATCCATGATTTCACGAAAGTCGATCGTGCTTGTAGCCTGGCCGATGATGGGGCGTAGCATGGCATTGTGCACAATGGCATTAAGTTTCGAGATGATGTAGGGTGCGATGTTGGCGAGAGATGCCTCGCCGCCGGTTCGTTCCGCCATATGCCAGAAATCAACAACGAGTGACGGACCAGCCATTTTGATCAGGGACTCACGATAAGCCCTGTGCTCGAATACCGCCGAGACATCAACAAGGGTCCCTGGGGCGGCGGTGTCTATCATCACCAGTTGAAGGGCGGCTCGGAAGTACTGCTCAAACATAGGCCCGCCACAGAGCTTCATGTCGTAGAGTTTGTTGATAATGGCCAGGATCTCGTTAATCACAAAGCTAATCTGCATGTCCCTGTGCGATCCTACGCACTCGAGTAGGTTAAGGCCTACCGCCCGGTCTCGTTGGGATGGATCAAGCAACACGACGTCTTTGGCCCGTTTCAAGGGAATTGCGCGCAATACCTGGTCATAGAGGTCGCCGTGCGGGTCGATCAGGCAGACACCAGATCCCGTCTGGATGTCCTGCATGGCAAGGTTGAAGAGAGAGGTGGACTTCCCCGTTCCAGTTGCCCCAAGCACGTACAGGTGCCTATTACGCTGCGACTCGCAGAGCCGAACCTCTCTTTTGTCCTGCCCTTCATCGACCGACCCCAGGGTGGGGCCGTCGGAAGGCAATGCCACATGACTGCGGTTGAAGCACTTGGCCATTCCATGCTGGGTAAGTGTTGATGGTTCGGCAAAGAGAGGCGGCAGCGGAATGGGCATGGGTATGGCATTGCGAAGATCCACGGTCTTCCCATCACACCGCGGATCGTGCGATGTTGCGATTGCTTCACCGCGCCGAACACGAGTGACCGTCACATCCACCGCGCCGTAGTAGAGTTCACCGCCAAGCATTCGCAGAAACGATTCCGAAATGGGAGCAGTCGAGGAGACCGTGCAGGACAGAAGACAACCAGATGGGCTCTTGAGCCAGATGTCGGCCGCCTTCTCGATATGCGGAGGAATGGTGATGTCCGTTCGCTTATTGCACACTACGTCAAGCGCCGACCTGACCGCGGCTTCCTGATCCCTGTTGAGTCGGCAAGGCTCCAAGGATATCTGTATCCGCGTGATGGATTGGCACGACGGCAGCAACTTTGCGACAGAGGCAAAGGCTCGACTCCGCTCGTGAATGTAGTGCGGCAGGAATACCGAAATGCGGGCCCCCGACACCGAACTCTGCGGCACTGATTCGCCAAAGCCCATTGCTACGGTGCCCACCTCAATGCCCGTCCCTTGGGGCACCACTCTTCCGAGCCATGTACCGCGCATCCCGATCGCTTGACGCGCCGCATCCCGCGCAAGCGCTTGATACCGGAAATGTCGCCTCCGACTCTCCAATACCGTGTTCAACGCGTTGCGGACGTTGCGCAGCCCCTGACGAGCCTGATTATCACTCTCGGAACCCGACGCCTCCCCAACGATGTACCAGCGAAGGCGGGATCGCCCCCCTCCTTCGTACACAAAGGTAACCTTCTGACCTGGCACCAAGGCGGATACGAGGGAAGTCATCATCCGGTCCTGAAGTCCGTCGTCGCGAGTGGTAAGAAGCTCGTCGTCTCGCCGTTTCTGCTGTGAATCGACGGTGACCCCAACCACCTCAAAGCCACAGAAGGCCTTGCGAAAGCCTCGTTCGGCGTTCCGTTCAATCGCCTCCGGGGATTGCCTCGTCTGTTCCGCACCATGCGGAGACTGAAAGGATGAGGACGAATCAGGTTCTAATGAATACCGCTCTTTGATCATCGCTTGATCTCCCTCTGATCGCTTGGCGTGACAGAATCTGACATGCCTGCAGATCGGAATGCTTCAATTCAGCGAAGCAGGGTCTGCCATTGGACATAAAAAAGCAGCAGGGCTACGTCGTCAGTCGGGATGCCATCTTGGACGCGCCAGCGATAGTCGACGAAGACCATCCAGAATTGTTCAGGCGCTCCGCCGTGCATCACGTCGAAGCATAAGTGGAACGAAGTACATCCATGCTACTGGCAAAAGCCCCGCCCAGCTTGCGGTAATGCGCTTCCGTTTCGCTCCGGATATCGATGTCGATCCTGTAGTCCCGAAAGGCGTCGAGAAGGTGTTGACCGCTCATGGATGCAGCTTGAGCATCTGAGAAGAAGTTCTGTTTGGCTCGAATGACCAATTCTTCCAGATCGCAACCCGCATAGTAGTTGGTGCCCGCGGCCACAATGGGAATCGCTTCCCGGACTTCGGCCTCCTGCATTAGCGGACGACGGGCATCGTCGTGCCTCGCCAGCCCCAGGTGAATGGCAAGAATCTGTTCCCGGGCTTTCTGGTCAGGATATAGGAATGGAACGCAAGCGCTGAAGCGTCCCGGTCGGATAAACGCCGGATCAAGATGCTGCGGGACATTCGTTGTCCCAACGATAATCGACTTCCTCTCGCTATTACCGAGCCACTCAAGCATCTGAGCGAACACTCGTTGCGTCTCCTGCGATGCCCCGTCGGACCCTGATCCGGCCCTGGACCCGAACCTGTCGATCTCGTCGATAAACACAATGGCCGGAGCAGCCGCTTCGGCCATGCGTATGGCATCGCCCAGACGTCGGCCTGACTCGCCCAAGTACTGTGAAAAGATGTCTTCGGTCTTCAGGTTCACGAACGGCAAGTTCGTCTCTCGTGCCAAGCTCTTCGCAAAGAGCGTCTTGCCGGTGCCCGCTGGCCCGAAGAGGAGTAATCCGCGCGGAAGTGGCAGCGCCGCCTTCTTGGCCCGCTCGACCTGTTGCAGAGGATTCACCAGGGTTCTGCGCACCATTTCTTTCACGGCCTCGTAGCCACCCACATCCGCGAAACTGACAGCCGGCTCTTCAATCTCGAGGACGTCGGATCGCCTGATGTAGTCGGCCTTGTGGTGCTTCAAGTCTTCGATCAGCAGCTTACCCTCCGGAGCATATGATTTCCGAAGCACCACACTGGCCTGATGCAGGCTGAGCCCGCGGGTTGCGCTGGATATCGCGCGAACGGAATTCTCATCCAAGCGTAGTGCGACATCCTCGACAAAGGTTCTGACCATCGACAGTCTCTCGTTTTCCGACGAGATGTCAGGGCGCGCCAGGATGGCGCCTTCAAGCGTCCCCCCATCCAGCGCTTCCGATGGGTCGGCAGCGATCAAGAAGATACTTGAACCCTTGGCCAGTAGCCGGTTGTCCGTCGCCCAGAAGCGGAGCGCGTCAACAAGCGTCCCGTTTCTACTCTTCGCTTCCTGGGTATCCAGATCGCGCAGAACGAAAGCGATCTTCCCGGCACGCTCTGAACGCATGGTCTTCTCCATGTGGCGGAGAGCCGCACCCAAATCGCGCAGATCCTCACGTAGTCCTGCGTCATCAATCGGCAGGACCGGATCGACTCGCGCAAATACCTGTTCACGCACCATCCATGTCTCCAAGCCGTTCCATGGCCGATACTGGTAGAGGCCCGCGGGGAAAGTCGCTACGAGGCGATCATTCAGTTGGCGTGCCCGCATGGGATCGGCCGTATGGACCACAACGACAGTAGAAGCCCCGCTCTGGCGATCCGCCATAGCCTCGTCAATCCATGTAGAGTCTAGCGTGGCTGGCATATGTCCTCCTGGGTTATTGTTCCTGTTGAAGTTTCATCTGCTGGCAGCAATTCGGGTAGCCCAGCATCGCCAAGGTGCTCGCTCTCCCAGTTGAGGCACTGTTGGCGACTTGGGTTTGAGAAAAGAACTACTCCGGAAAGGTTCCGGACCTGCCAGAGCTGCTGCTCGTTGCAGTGCTCGATGGACGTGGCGCGCCGTACCTGCAGTCGGCCAATCCGGTTCAGATCGATTGCTTCCGTGTAGAGCCCATGCACACGGCCATCTGGAGCGAATAGGAGGGAGGCGCTCATACCTTCACCCGTTGGCCTGTTGGATTCTGAAGCCGAATCATGTACTCGGGCTTGCGTTGGCGGCTCTTGGTAACCCCCAGGCATGCCTCAAGAAATCGTGTGCTTTTCTCGCACTCTGGTCCCTTGAAGTTGATGGCTTCGACCTTCACGCCTCCCTTTGCATCAATCGTCACTTCAATCGCTTTCATAGTTTATACCCCCTCAATCACGAGTTTGATGCCTCCGTCAGATACCGGAATGCGTCGGACGCTGAAACCGCGCATCCGTGCCTCTCGAGAAGCCTTGTGCACTCCGTAAAGCTGAAGAAGCCGGCCATAGTTCTCGCCGACTTCGTTTGCAACATGACCTGACCACCAATCTGCCGTCAGCCCATAGGCGCCGTCTTCCTGGCGGTTCAGCGCAACGTCATAGGGCCCCTTCAGTCGGATGACATACTCGCCCTTAATCTTGTTGCCGCTGTAGCCCCGAGCGGTCGCGTTCGCCTCCAGCGTCACGCCAAGTTCCGCGCAGGCGGCGCGAAGCGCCTCAGTGTCCCGCACTTGTGTCTGAATGGTGGTGAAGTGGCTCATCGTGTCCTTTCTTCTTGGGTTGTTGTCGCTATTGGATGACCAGTTTCCGGCTCTTGAGGTCTCGAATCTTGGCCGCGCTCTCGGCTTGTACCATTCGGCACGATTCGATCTTCTGGCCGTGCATGGCAATTGTGGACCGCAACGCATTGCGGTCGTCCACCATTGCTTGATATTGGTTAAGGCCGCCACTTGTAGAGAGTTTCTTGCGGATAACCAACGCATCCAAAAACTGTGCGTGGAGCTGGGTCACGGCCTGCACAGCGCCACCCCCAGACAAGAGTTCACTCGCGACGTCAGCCTGTTTGGCCGCCAGAGCATTCGTCGGCAAGTCAGTGTATTCCCGCTCCCAGTGATTCAACTTGATCTGCAGCAACGCGGGGTCCCCCTTTTCCATGGTCGCGTTCATCTGTGCTGTCAAATCTTCGTGCGCCCGAAGCAAGTGTCCCTGCCGACGTTCAACACTGTTGATCTTCTTGTCCAGGCGCCACAACTGCACGCGGGCAACGAACTGCTGTAGGCGCCCGTTGTGCGCGCCGCGCCGGGCTCGGAGCATACTCTTGCGATGAAGGGCAAAGTGCTGCCGATAGGCCGAGATGGATAGGTACAGGGCGAAATTCGACATGCTCATGACGATCCCGGCCCACGCGGCCACCAATAAAGCTGTTTGTGACGAGTCAACGAAAAGGACCAGAAAGGGGAGCGCGAAAGATGCCGCCACAATACCGGCGCATTGCTGCCTTTTCCGCTCAGAAAGCTCGTAACGCCGGGTGAGGAGTCGCTTCAACAGTACGCCGAGCCCTACAGGAGGTCCGGCAATCAACGAGGCTGCGACGACAATGGTGACGATGATCGCGATCAGCCATACTAAGGCGTAGATGACGAAGACAATCGCCACCAAGCCACCCAGCAGTCCTCCGAGTTCGTCCATTGTCTGGTTTCCTTTCTAGTGGTTGCGAACCGTGTTTCCGGCCGAAGACCCGGGATGACCATGCATACGGACCCGGTCCTCGTATTTAACAAGCGCTCGTTGAAGAGCACGCTCAAGATTCACGCCCGAGGAGTTCGCTACGCAGAGAAGCGAGAAGAGCACATCGCCAAGCTCATCTTCCCAGTTGGCGCCTCGCATGAATTTGCGCTTGCCGTACTGAGTGGCCCGAAGGGCTTCCTTGGCGACTTCTCCGAGTTCCGACACCACATCCAGCAGCCTCTCCACTATGCCGATCTCAAGACCATTCACCTGGATGAAGTCCCTCACCTGTTCCTGTAGTATTCTCATAGTCATGTTCTTCTCCTGGTCGTGGGCTCAACGGTCTCGCATAGAGCAGCAAAGCATTGCGGTATGGATGACACATTCGAGGATCGGCCATCGTTCACACAAAGCGCCATCGGTCCGCGTTTGGTGATAAGGGTGAAGCGGGGGACGCGACGCCTTACACCGCGCCCCCGATTCGTTCGCCTAGTCGAACATGATCGCCTCCTTTCTGTGAGTATCCTGTGGCATGCTCTATACAGGTTGTGTGACAGTTTGCGTCCTATGCGGTCCCGAACCGGAGCCTTTGCTGGAAGGATTACTGTCACCCCGCTTCTCCGAGGGAATTCGGCAGCTCAACGCTGCTCGCGTGTACATCGCCTCACCTATCACATGGCCGCATGACACGAGCTCCCGAGAACCCTGCCGGGTAGAACGAATAACAACTTAGGCAACCGCTCCGGACTCCGAGGGGACGCCCAGGAGCCTGTTCCCCATGCCGATCGCGAGATTGTTCTCGCGGGTAAGCTCTTTGGCCCGAAGCTGAAGACCTGTCATCGTCGGCGACTCACTTGTCTACTGCGGGGCTGAATGGACATGACAGCGCCGCTCGCGAGACTCTCTGCGGCATGTGAGCAGTATGGATCTCGCGTGCGACGTGAACGGATGTACTCCCAGATATTTGACCGCAGTTTGACCGTATCCCCGTCGGCACGATAAATGATGACCCATCCGTCACCGTGGTCGATGGACTTTACGATGGCGTCCACAAAGGACTTCTCTGCAACCTCAGAGACAAGCCCCGAGAGTTCACCATCGACCTGCCGGAAGTACTCTTCCTTCAGATCAGCCAAGAATCGCAGCGCTTCGGCACTCGAAGGGTCACGCTCGAACTCCTTCAGAATCGCATGGTATTCGGCGCGCTCCTGCTTCCGCCTCTTGTTCTTTGACATCGCCATGTGATGTGCCTCCTATTCCGCGGGTACACGCGATCGGAGCAGCTGCGCTCCGATCGCGTTTCGGCCGAAGCCTAGTCCGGAGAGTCGAACTATCCAGCAGTAGTGCGTGACAACTTGCGTCAGCCTCATGGTCATGCGCCTTTCACGTACTCGCAACAGCCTTGGTGGTTCGTGGCCAGAAACAAAGAGGGAGCGTGGATATTTCACGCTCCCGTCGATACCATGCACAATTCCCTCTCACAGCATGCGTGACAACTTCCGTCACCAACTACTGCGCCGGCAGCGACCTAAAAAGATTGACGGGAACCCAGTATGGGCTGGCACTCCTTCGATTGGCGTCCGCGCCGCCATTGCCGCTCGTGACGGTAAATGTGAACGGAGCCTCGACTATGCGTCCGTCACCATACTGAACACGCACCATGCCGCTGATTGATTCAGGGGCGGAATGATTGACCTTGTACAGATTCAACCAGCATTTGACGTCAGCTGGTTGAATGGCGTTCGACAGCTCGACGTACTCCCATTTCTCGCGCCACCCACTTTCGGCAGACGATTCATTGGCTTGACGAATATCCCGATAGTATTCTCCAGCCTTGTTCTTGACGTTTCTGAAGTACAGTTCACGCTCTCCAGGCGTAGACACATACAGATCAACATCCGCATCAGCGTTCCACCAGACGGCGATTCCAATGCGCCCCCTGGGAGTTACGGGTATGGGCGGGTTCGGGGTTGCGACAGGCCGGTTTGTGACCACTGGTTGCGCCGCAGCAACCGGCTGAGGAGTAGGCGGAACGGATATGATGCGGTTTGTTGGCTGCGATGGTACGATTCGTTGCCCGATCACGCGCATCTCCAGCTGACTATCGTTTGGGTCTAGTTCGCAACGGATTACCGCCGATGTTCTTGACAGACCTGAATCACTCAATATGGGTCCGAGGTCCGCCGAGAAGGTCGCGAGCACGCCGTTCTGACGTGATACAAACAGATTCCAGAAGCGCCGCACACTTGATTTGACCAGCTGGTTGCTCCAGATGCTTTCGGTCAAATAGCAAAAGTGAACAGTGCACGTTGACAGGGCGTCACCCTTGTCAGAAGTTCCGTAGATGCTGGCTGAGATATTTGTCCGCAGATGCTCGTCTGAGGGAATGCGATTGCCTGCCATAGAGAACGCGGGCTCTTCCACAGACAACACGATAGGGCTGCCAATCAACAGGATCGAGGAAGCACTTCCGTTGACATATCGTGACATGACGTCAAGGCATTCCGGAATTCGAAGCGCGCCACTATTCTTCAGGGGAACATCTACCTCGGCATTTATATTCTCATCGAACCATTTGGCCAGTTTGGCAAATGGCTCCATCAATCGCTGCCCGCGCTCTTCTGGCGAATCGAATTTGAGAAGCGGGACGGGGAATCTGGAGATTTCTTTCAGCGCATAGGCGTCATGAACGGTGATGACGGTTCCCGCGGCTTCGCTCAGAATAAACGCAGTTATCTGCCGGCGGACGATTTTGGCGTCTTCGGAGGTCTGAAATGGACTCAGCCCGATATGAAGTATGCCAGGGTTGCCCCCGTGGCAGATTCGACCTCCGAGCATCAGTGCCGCGCCGAAGACGAGATATATTGTCCGATGGTATTTCATGCCTACTTGTCTCCTGCTTATGGATCAATGGAACCAAAGTGTGGCCAAGAGGATAGAGCCGCCAAGCGCTTTGCTGCACGCTCCTCCTGAGCCTGATGGGCTACGAACATGGTTTCTGCCAGGTGCAGCCAATACTGGAGACACCCGGCGAATTCCTGGAGGTTTCCTTCCGCTTCTGCGGCGCGCTTTCTGACAGGAATCATCTCGGCCTCCAGCGCGGCAAGGCGACCCGAGAGAAGTGTGGCTTCGGGATTAGATATGGCTTTGGCAGGGCTGACAATTAGGGCGATCATCCACCACCACAGAGCGGCAGAAACGACAATCTCCAATACGATCTGTGATGCCAACTGAAGAGAGATCAAGTTCCCCAATGGACGGGCTGTGCCATCAAGTATTGCCGCCATCGACGGCGGATTGGCTCTCATCGCCAGCGTATACACGAACACGGCAAACGAGGTGGTACCGAGAACCGCCAAGAGCCAACCAATGCGTCGTCTCGCAGGCTCGGTGACCTTGCTGCACGCAAACTTCACCGGAATCGATACGAACAGCAGCGGAGCCGCCATCAGAAGGGCAGTGAACCAACCCTGCGTCTGGAACTTGAAGTATGATGCCGCGTTGGTGATGGCAAGCGCACTGAGGACGAGAAGGGCTAAGAACAGGCCGATCCAACCCCATCGTGCCGTGCCGCGCGGCAAGGTTGTGTCGGTCGTGGTCGTTGTTGTAGGAACGGACCGGAGAACATCTGTGAGACGAGAATGCTCTTCGTCCATGCGCTTAAGAGTCTGTAGAGAAGCCTCCAGATCCCTTTGCCAATGGGCCTGTTCCACGCCCCACTGCGCCATAAACGATCGAGTGATTCTCTCCTTCGTGGCTTGAAGCCCATTTGGTTGATCAATAGCCGCGGCGACCGCAGCCGGGCAGAACAGTTCATTTCGCATCCCAAATCCCATCGGATGCATTTCCTGGGTATTTCTGTTCAGATGGCGCGATTCGGGATGTTCGGACTCGCGACCCAGCGAAGACAGACTAAACCGCCGACGGCGAGCACCCGAGTCCTTTGAGGGGATTGACGAATGGTCACTGCCAGCAGGCGCCGCGATATTGAGATGAAGTGTTTCGTCGCTCATGTGTATCTCTCGCTCTGTTTGTTTGTGATAGCTCTTATCAACACAGCGTGACGCAGATGGTCATGAATTGAAGTTGTGATCGCATCAGCATATGGGACCGTGGACTTGGTCGTGCTGGGTGGTGGGGCCGACTGCAGTCCGCATCCTGCCGGGCGTGACAGGAATCGTCGTCGATCCTCAGGCGGCTTTCCGATCAATGATGCAAGCTACCAAACGCAGCGTGAATGTAATCAGCCGCTTTGGAGTACCCTGCCGTGGATCAGCAAGAGACAGAGAAGGTGGGCGCGAAGTTGCCCTCTGGAGTACCTAGCTGGACTCACGAACTCGCTCCACATCTGGTCGGAAACGGGGTCGTTTCCCTTCACTATCGAAAGGTACGGAGCGACCGTAACGCGTTTGGCATCGCCCTGGCCATAGGGGAACTGCGCGGCGCGGCACTCATCAAGCCTCTGTCGTAGATGCGTACCGAGGTTCGTAAGGCGCGCACGAATAGCGTCTTCACTATCGCCGACCGTTTCCCATTCATTGATCTCGCCACTGACCGTCAGTAGGCCGCCCAGAGCCACCACGATTTCATTGAGGCGTTTCTCGACATCGTCCGCGTATGAGTCAGCTTCGCTCTTGGACAGAGCGGTGGCCGCGCATAATCGGCATGTACCTTCCACCTTGAGGAGCAGTGTCAGAAGCATGATCCACACGTCGCACCACTCGAATGTGTCGTCGTCAACCATGCCATGCGAAGCTTCGCCGCGGATCGCCGTCGTTATGCCATGATAAACCCGCTGAGCGAAGTGTATGTTGACTCCATAGGACCAACGATGACCTTCGCCATCCGGGTCAAAGCGAAACTCCGTCCAGAATGAGCACCATTTATCATGCACGATGCCAAGCGCTCGAATGACCTGCCGACATGCGACGCCGGCAGGATATTGCGAGTCTTGCCAGAACGAATGGAATAGCCTTCGCCACTCATCAGCTAGGACATCGAGAGCGGCCGGCATTTGGCTCCCGAGTTCGTTCATGCATTGAGTGGTCTTGTCATCACGAGGCGGCGCCATGCCGCGCCGAAGCCTCTCCGTCTCAAGGACCCGCGAATGCGTGATCGCTATCGTAGCCCAGAGATCTTCACAGTCAGCAGCCAGAGAAGCAAAGGCGGCCGTCAGCACAGCATCGCGAACTTGACGAAAGGCTGACAAGGCATCACGTCCTGGACCTTGTTCGGCGAGTGCGTGTTTATTCAAGTAGGAGAAAGCACCAAGCCGCTTAAGGTGAACGGTTTCTGAAAACCGATCGTGCACGGACAGTACGACAACTGGCGTATTCTGGCGTTGCCGGTGCGTAAGTGAGGAAAGAAACTTTGCCCCAGCGAATTCGTCGCCGGAAGAACGCAGGTCCAAGATTACGGCTCTTATCGGCAGCGATCTCTGCCGCTCAAGGTGCGAAAGCCCTTCAGCATGCGCGGCGACATGGCTGACCTCAAACCCCAGCCCACGCCATAGTCGATCGAGCGGTTTTCCCCAAAAGCCTTGATCATCAACAACAAGCAGCGATGCGAATGGGGTGGTCGCAGCGCGTATAGCCGAGCTAGCCATTACCTCGGACTCGCTAGTATCAATGAGTTTATCTGCAGTCGTTGCCGCCGCAATCAATCCACCTTCCTTGGCGATGGCTAGTGCCTGACAACAAGCTTCTCTACCTGATTCGACGGAAATCCACCCTTGAAGTGTCGCTCCCTGAATGATCCGGCACACGGCATGCAGGTCATTGCTCTCGTGCGATACGCCAACGATCTTTAACTGATGTCGTTCGGTGGCCATGCAGTAGTGTCGAATAGCAGTCCGTAAAGTCTTCGCGTCAACAATGTTTTCGCTGCCTCTGAGAACATCGACGAACGACTGTAGCCACGCATTTGGGTTGATGCCACGCGCAGTATACTGGTCAAATATCGAATTGAGCGGGAGTCCACAAACCGGTACCGCCTGAATATCGGGCCAATCTCTATCCTCATGGTTAGATCCGCGGAGTCGCTTTCCCCTGGATCCGCGCGCTCTCTTGTCAAAGACGGACTCATTCGTCCACACATTCAGCAAGCGCACAATCTGCCAGCCGATCTCGGATGTCGCGACCACGAGGTTCGGCCCCGGACGATCGTCTGGAAAGAACCTATTCAGTTCGGATATAGCTGTATCCGGGAAACTTCCATCAAGCGCGATCGATACGACCTCAACATGAGGAGGGTTTCCGATTGTCTGGCGAAAGACGCGACTGACCGCCTTGTCTTCACCCAACAACAGGACTGTACGACGTTTGAACACTGCGGCATAGACTCCGTTTCCACGGGTTCAAGTCACCACGTTGTCCACTCAACTCCGTCCGGGGGATTGTAGCTCCAGTTTGAGCCGGTTGACTGGATGAACTTCTCCAGGTGATCAGCGAAATCGACAAATCCGTTCTCGCGCAGGTATTTGACGACCCTTTCTTTGCGTTTGCGAAAGCCTTGAGATTCAGTGGAATCCCGTCCTCGACCACCCGCGCGCTTCGTATAAAGTCCGCCGCCAATGTGCATCTCGCCTTTCGCGAGCGCGTCCGCAATAGGGTCAATCTCGACTCCAGCCGAGCCTATAACTGGGTCTTTTGGCTTCATTCGTTGGTATGCACTTTCCGCGATATCAACCAGTGGACCCAGTTCACTCCGGATTTTATCGAGTTCATCGACCTCTCGCTCGTCAATATCTTGATCTTCTTCGTATCCTCGAAGCTCAACATAGCGCCGGAAGTGGAATCCTACGGCGGCATTGGCAATCTCCGCCTGCTCCTGTTCGGTGTGTGTGCTCCATTCAATACCCCTTGCCTCAAAAAATGACGCAATCGAAGTGTCCTCTACCTGACCCTCCGGTGATGCTTTCTCATTGGGTGGTTCGATGACAAGGGCGGCCTCTGGGGTTAACGACTCCTCTGGACCCATGCTCAATAACTTGTGGATGGTCTTGTAGCCTGCCCGATCGGGCAATGTGCGGATATCGGAGCAGTTAAAACGAATCTGCCAGTGGAGCGAGCGAGTAGGGAGAAACCTCCGCTTTTCCCCCCTCTTCCCAGGAGCTTTCTCGATAGCTTCAACCTCGATCGGGCGGAATATGAAGCGGAGACGACTCACCTCTTCGTAAACCAGCACAATCTGCTCGAGTCGGTTGCTCAGAAGTTGATGGGCATCAGCCGATGCAATCGTGGGAGATGGTTTTTCTACGACGAGTAGACGCTCGGCTGGAAAACGAGCATAGGCATCACGTCGCAGTTGCTTTTGAAGAGCCGCAGCTTTCGCGTCTCCCATGGATCTTGCGACAGAATCGTCCGTTTCGACACCGGTAAGCAAAACGACCATCCATGCCGACTGAAATCGCTTTAACGTCTCCAAGACGTCAAGTCCGGTTAGCAGAGAATCGCCCAGATTGACATCCAGCGAGACTAGATCATATGGGTTCGTGGCTGCCGCTTTGGCCAATCTTCGCGCGTCGGCTACAGTGGTTGCGCGCTCGATAGCGGGCGAGAATCCATTGGCAACCAATACCGATCGATACGCGCCGGCTAACATCGACATCATTGACGCGTCGTCTTCTACAATTAACATACGTACATTCTTCATGCGGACAAATCTCCAGAATCTGGACCGAGCCATTCAGCCAGGCGGAGCCTTCCCTCCCGATACCATTCGGGCGTGACTGATTCGGTCACGCCCGCGCGCAGCCATCGCCGAAGCTGATTGCCATTGGCGTGACTGGGGGCACAACAAAACACATCTAGGTGATACTCTTGACCAACAAAGGCCAAATGGACATCCCGGGCCGCTGCAAGTGCCTCATCGGCAAAGCCATGCATGACTGCCCGCTTCAACTTCGTCAAAGCTGATCGCCGTCGATCCGAAGCTCTTCGAGCCCGCAGCAAGACAAAGTCTGAAGCCCGGATTGAACCAAGAAGATGAAGCAACCGTTCGAGGTGCTCTGATGGATGCCAAACACCATAACCCTTGCTTGCCCAGTCGTCCGGGCTAAGGCTGAGGCCAAGGGCCAAGGACTCCTGATAAGTGGATGAAGCACTGGGTGGAAGAATGAATACGAACGCCAGGTCGTGCTGATCACCTGCAGAGGTGAGCCTGATGGTCCAGCGCCAGA
>ERZ761603.708-NODE-708-length-26904-cov-97.593802_pt1 | contig 26904 bp, 23 predicted proteins | sample MGYA00511879_ERZ761603 | MGnify/ENA primary metagenome ERZ761603 (study PRJEB28899, sample SAMN02850040) | bioreactor sludge metagenome | biome: EBPR Sludge; feature: EBPR Bioreactor; material: flocular biomat | place: Australia: Thorneside Wastwater Treatment... | reverse complement strand
CGTCGACCCAGTGCAGCATCAGGTTGGACCAACAGAGCCCGATCGACTGCGCACGAAAAGGCAGGTGAGCGGCGTCTGCGGCGACCAGCGGCGTTCGCTGACCACGCACGAAAGGCAGCAGCCAGCGCAGACGCGAGCGCTGCGCCAAGCCGGCACGCAACATCGGCTCGCTGAGATCGGCGCCAATCACCTGCGCCTTGGCATAGCGCTCAGCCAGCGCAGTCAAGCCGGTGCCGGTGCCGCAACCGAGATCGAGCACCACCGCCGGCGTGATCCGCACATAGTCCAGGCGTTCGAGCATGCGGCTGCCGACTTCACGCTGGAGGACGGCGACATCATCATAGGTCGCCGCCGCGCGCGCGAAATTGCGTCGCACCTGGCGCTGATCGATGAACTGCGCCGGTGCCTGCATGTCGGCCTAGATCGGCCGCAAGCCGAGCCGGGCGAAGAGCGCTTCGTCGCGATCAGCTTCCGGATTGCCGGTGGTCAGCAGCCTGTCACCGTAAAAGATCGAATTCGCTCCAGCCAGAAAACACAGCGCCTGCAACTCGTCGGACATTGCCTGGCGGCCGGCGGACAGGCGGACGAAGCTGTCCGGCATGGTGATGCGCGCCGCCGCGATCGTGCGCACGAACTCGAAACTGTCGATCGGTTCGCTGTCGGCCAGCGGCGTTCCCGGAATCGGCACCAGATTGTTGATCGGCACCGATTCGGGCGGGGGTTCGAGGTTGGCCAACTGGACGATCAGCGCCGCCCGGTTGCGGCGCGACTCTCCCATGCCGATGATGCCACCCGAGCAGACCTTGATCCCGGCCTGGCGCACCTGGCCCAGCGTATCGATGCGATCGGCGTGCTTGTGTGTCGAGATCACCTGGCCATAGAAGGAAGCGTCCGTGTCAAGGTTGTGATTATAGTAATCGAGACCGGCTTCCTTCAGTTCCTGCGCCTGACCCTCCTTGAGCATGCCGAGCGTGACGCAGGTCTGCAGGCCGATATCCTTTACCGCGCGGATCATTTCGGTCACCTGCGCGAGGTCCTTGTCCTTCGGGCCACGCCAAGCGGCTCCCATGCAGAAGCGCGAGGCACCCTTGTCCTTGGCCGCCTGCGCTGCGGCGAGCACTTCGTCGAGCGGCAGCATGGCTTCGCGCTCGGTACCGGTGGAGTAGCGTGCGGACTGCGAACAATAGCCGCAGTCCTCCGAACATCCGCCGGTCTTGACCGAGAGCAGCGTCGAGCGTTGAATCTCGTTGGCGTCGAATTTCTCGCGATGTACCTGCTGCGCGCGAAAGATGAGGTCCATCAAGGGAAGCTGGTAAAGTGCTTCGACCTCGGCGATGGTCCACCTTGCCTTGCCGGCCGAAACGGGTCGTTCCGCGTCGAGCGTGGCGGCTTGAGGAATTGCGTTCATGATCAATAAACCTATGGCTGTGGGTGATCTGAGGCCCCGCAGGAGGGCTTTCCCGGGGGCACTTGGCGGGTGTCAATCTTAACTCAAAGCGCCGCCTTCATCGGTAGGTCGTGCGCACGATTGCTCGCGCAGGACTGCCTGCTTTGCGGAGCCGACAGCCGCAGCAGCCTGCTGTGCTCGGCCTGCGCCGACGACTTGCCGCGGCTGCCTGCCGATTGCTGCCCGCGCTGTGCGCTGCCGACACCGGCCGGCGAGGTTTGCGGTCGCTGCCTGCGGCAAGCGCCGCACTACGATGCCGCACTGGCGGCGTTTCGCTATGCCTTTCCGGTCGATCGGCTGATCCAGACGTTCAAGTACGATCAGCGCCTGGCGCTGGCCGACTATTTCGGTCGGCGGCTGGCCGTGCTGGCCGCGGCGTGCACGGCCGATGTCATCGTTCCGCTGCCGCTGCATCCGCTGCGCCTGCGCGAACGCGGCTTCAATCAGGCGCTGGAACTGGCTCGTCCGGTCAGCCGGTCGCGCGCCATTGCTCTCGACGCCCATTCCTGCCAACGGATCCGCCATACGCCGGCACAGGCCGCTCTGCCCTGGCGCGAGCGGACCAGGAACGTGCGCGGCGCCTTCCATTGTACGACCGATTTCACGCACCGGCGGATACTGCTCATCGATGACGTGATGACGACCGGCGCATCGCTCGACGAAATGGCACGCACCTTGAAGCTCCATGGCGCTTCGCAGGTCACTGTGCTCGTCGTTGCGCGCGCCTTGCCGCCCTGAGCCATCTGGTGCATGGCGGTCTTGCCGTGGCCGGTCGGCAGCCAGCTTCAGAGATGTTCGAACTCGGCGATGTCGGCGTCCGGCGTGTTGGCCGACGCAGCAAACGAGATGATTCCGCTGCCGCGCAGAACAAAAGCCTCGCGTCTGAGAAACAGCTCGGGCTCGCCTTTGATCGTGACAAATGTGCCGTTGGTGCTCAGATCGCTGAGCACGAACTGATCGTCGCGGCGTTCGATGCGCGCGTGATGGCGCGAGGCGCGGCGATCGCGCACCGGAATCTCACACTCGACATCGCGTCCCATCAGCAGGCTTGGCCGATTCCGGTCGACCACCTTGACGTAAGGCCCATAACGCAGATAGAGGCGCGACTCGCGCTCCTTGGCGAGCGGCTGCTGCGGCGGCTCGACGGCGGCTGCGACGACGAGGGGACCTTTGGCTTCCGGCCAGCGGACTTCGTATACCGGTTCGTGCACGCGCAGCGTGCGCGACAGGCTTGCCGGCAGGCTGCGTGTGGCCGTCTGCAACTGCGCCGGCAACAGCGCGCGCGTGCTTTCGGTGATCAGCACCTGACCGGAAAGAGCGACGCTGGCCAGCGCCTCGGCCAGCGTTGCGCTCTCGCCAATCACATCGCCGTCCTCAAGGGTGACCGCGCCGTGATGAAAGCCGGTATGGATGGCCAACTGAATGCCGGAGACCGGTGGCAGGTCTGCGATCCGCCGCTGCATGGTGATTGCCGCCTGACAGGCAGCGTGCGCACTGTGGAATACCGCCGTTACCTGGTCGCCGGTTGACCGGACGACGCGTCCGCCACCCATCTCGATGCCGCGTGTGATGCGCTTCATGCAACGGTCAACAGCGTGCAGTGCTTCGGCCCCACCCAGCCGGTCGAACAGGCGAGCGCCCTCCGATACGCCGGCAACGAGCACCGACAGCATCTGTTCGTTCATCGTGATCAATCCCATTTCCCCCAATCTACACAGTGTTCTTGTCAGGCGATCGACGCCTGGTCGACGGCCGTCATGCTTGCTTGTCCGGCGGCTGCCTGCCTGCTCTGCGGCCAGTCAAACCCGTCGCGCGGCTCGAATTGAATCGCCACTGCCGCGCCACTTGCCGGCTGCCGACTGTCGTTGTCGTCAGCCAGCTCGTCGGCGACGGCTGCCGTTGGCTGCAGGGCCCGGAAGTCGAACAGATCGCCATCGGCCAGGTGTGAGGGAACAACCTTCTGCAGCGCGGCAAAGACGATATCCGTGCGTCCGGGAAATCGCCGGTCCCAGTCGGCCATCATCTCCCTGATCTGCTGACGTTGCAGATTGGCTTGCGAGCCGCAGAGGTTGCAGGGAATGATCGGAAAGGCCATGCCGCGGGCGAAACGCGCGATTTCGCTCTCGCCGCAATAGGCGAGCGGCCGGATGACGATGTGCTGGCCGTCGTCGGTCAACAGTTTGGGCGGCATCGCCTTCAGTTGCCCCGCGAAAAAGAGGTTGAGAAACAGCGTATGGACGATGTCGTCACGATGATGGCCGAGTGCGATCTTGTTGGCGCCGACTTCCCTGGCGGTACGGTATATTATCCCCCGACGGAGACGCGAACAGAGCGAACACGTCGTCTTGCCCGGCGGGATCTTATTTTTTACGATCGTGTAGGTATCCTGCTCGACGATCCGGTACTCGACGCCGATCTTCGCCAGATAGGCGGGCAGGATGTCGGATGGAAATCCCGGCTGCTTCTGATCGAGGTTCATGGCGATCAGACGGAAATCGATCGGCGCCCGCGTGCGCAGCGCAAGCAGCGTCGAGAGCAGCGTGTAGGAGTCCTTGCCACCAGAGAGGCAAACGAGAACCGTGTCGCCATCGTCGATCATGCCGTAATCGCAAATCGCTCGGGCGACCTTGCTTTCCAGCCGCTTCTTCAAGCGCAGCAGACTGTTCGACGCTTCCACCGTTGTCCTTTCCCAGTTACCTTCCGGTTCACAGATGCGCGCTGCGACCACCGTCGACATTGATCACCTGGCCAGTGACGTAGGCCGCGTCAGCGACCAGATAGCGCACCGCGCGCGCGACATCGAGCGGATTGCCGGCGCGTTGCAACAAGGTATGAGCAACGATGCGAGCCTTCTCGGCACGTCCGAAGGCCCCGCTGTCTGGCCACATGATCGGGCCGGGGGCGACCGCATTGACCCGCACCCGCGGGGCCAGCTCAATCGCCAGCGCGCGCGTCAGACCAAGCAGCCCGGCTTTTGCCGCGCAGTACAGAGGATACCCGGCGAGCGGCCGCTCGGCATGAATGTCGGTAATATTGACCACCACGCCGCCGGCCTCGATCAGGTACGGAGCGGCCGCCTGGGTGAGAAACAGCGGCGCCTTGAGGTTGCTCCCGACAAGGTCGTCCCAGGCGCGTGCATCAATGCTCCCGAAAGGGGTCGGAAAGAAGCTCGAAGCGTTGTTGACCAGCCCGTCCAGGCGACCGAAGTGCTCGACCGTGCTGTCGACGAGCTGTGGCAGGCTGGCGAGATCGAGCAGATCGGCCTGCCGGCAGGCCGCCGAAGACGGTCGGTGCGCGTTCAGCTCGGCAACGAGGGCAGCGGCAGCGGCGGAAGCCTGGCGGTAATGCACCATGATGCTGGCCCCGGCGGCGTGCAGTTCGCGCGCGATCGCTGCGCCAAGCCGCTTCGCCGCACCGGTAATCAGAATCGTCTTGCCGTTCATTCCTGCTTCCTGTCGAGCAGCGCACAAGGCGACGATTTTAACGGATCAGCGCAGCCGGTTTCTGAAAAACGGCCCTTTTGTCACGCTGGCGCGCTAAACTTCCGCCAGTTCACCGTGGGAGGAACCGCATGAAGAAGCTGGATAAGCCGCTTGACGCCGACGATCTCATCGAACTCGCCGAGCGCGTCGCTGGACTGCCGCCAGCCGACGCCGAGTGGGTCGGACTGCTGCTGCAGGATCTTCTGCGCGCACGTACGCGCGAGGCCGAGTTGCTGGCCGGGCAAGGCGGAAGCGGGCCGGCGCCGATCGGCGAATTGCCGGAGATCGGCGGCGCACTGAACGACCAGATGGCGCAAGTGGCGCTGGATACTGCCGAATGGCTGCGCACCTTGTGGAACGTCGGTTACATGGGTGCCGGCAGTTTCCGTTCGCAACCGCGCACGGCCTTTCCGACGATCGACCTGGAAGACGTGCGCAAATCTTCACTTTTCGCTCGCATCCGCCAGGGCAAGCACGCCTTGCCGTTTGCCCCGCCGACTCGGCAGGGCTTGCCGTGGCACGAGCTGGTCGAGGGCCACGATCAGATCCACGACGTACAGGCCGAGATCATCCACGACGACGCTGGCCTGCCGCTGGCCGCGATCATCGAGGGCTGCAGCGAGTGGTCGGTGCGCAAGCAGCTTGGCGCAAATCGCGAGTATCAGGTACAACATCAGCGCAAAGGGCCGATTTTCCATCTGCGGATGAGCGATGGAACGGCCGCCCAGCTCTGGCGCGAAGCACCGACGCTGGAGTGCAAGGTGCATCTGATCGAACACGGTGGGCTGCACAGCTACGCCCTTGAATGGCCAGGCAGCAACGGCCAGTCGCAAGTCATCTCGCTGCGTGCGGCGACCTGGGCGCGCGCCGAGTCGGAAGCGGCGCACTGGGTGGCTACCAACCATCCCGAACTTTACGGGCAGGTCTGTTTCAGGAGATTCAGCGCCTGAAACCGGGCGTCAGCGACTGGCCGACACCGACGCCGGAAGCGGCAGAAAGCAGCCGTTTGCTGGTCAGCCGGATCGGCGATGACATCCGGCGGAGCAACGGCTGGATCTCTTTTGCCCGTTTCATGGATCGGGCGCTGTACGCGCCCGGCCTGGGCTATTACAGCGGCGGTGCGCACAAGCTGGGGGCGGCCGGCGACTTCGTCACCGCGCCCGAACTTGGCCCGCTCTTCGCGCAGACGCTGGCCGCGCAGGTGGCCGAGATCTGTGCGCTGAGCGATCCTCACATCCTCGAAGTCGGTGCCGGCAGTGGGCGAATGGCCGCCGATCTGCTGCGCGAACTGGCCGCCCGCCAAGCCTTGCCGGAAACCTACAGCATCCTCGAAGTCTCCGGCGAACTGCGCGCGCGCCAGCAGGACAGTCTGCGCGAAGTTGCCGCGCAACTGCCGACGCGCATCGCCTGGCTCGAACGCTTCCCCGAGCGCTTCAGCGGTGCCGTGCTTGCCAACGAAGTAATCGACGCGATGCCGGTTCACCTCGTTGTCTGGCAGGCCGACGGCATTGCCGAACGCGGTGTCGGCCTGGCCGACGGGCAGTTCGTCTGGCAGGATCGACCGGCGAGCGGCCGCCTGCGCCAGCGCGCGCAGGCGGTCACTGCCGAATGCTTGCTGCGCCCGGGCTATCTGAGCGAGATCGCTCTGCTGCCGGACGATTGGCTGTATGAGTGGGGGCAGCGTCTGACGCGCGGTGCGCTGCTCTTGCTCGACTACGGCTTTCCCCGGCACGAGTACTACCACGCACAGCGCAGCGCGGGAACGCTGATGTGCCACTATCGGCACCGCGCCCACGGCGATCCTTTTTACCTGCCCGGCCTGCAGGACATCACGGCGCACGTCGATTTCACCGCGATTGCCGAAGCCGGCACCGCCGGCGGCCTCGCGTTGCTCGGCTATACGACGCAGGCAAGCTTCCTGCTGGCCTGCGGCCTGCTCGACATCCTGGCGCGCACGCCGGCCGGCGATGCGCCGCGCTACCTGCCGCTCGCCAATGCGGCGCAAAAGCTGATCTCGCCGGCTGAAATGGGCGAACTCTTCAAGGTGATGGTACTCGGCAAGGGGATCGAGCAGGCGTTGCTCGGTTTCCAGCGCGGCGAGCGCAGCCACACGCTCTGACTTGCTCAGCCCCGGGCGTTCACGATTCTGTCTTCCACGGTGCGGGTTTGCCGAAGAAGAAACCCTGCCCGTAGTCGACGCCAAGCTCGCACAGCCGGTCGACGATGGCTTTGCTGCTGACGTATTCGGCGACGATGCGCAGGCCGAGGGCGTGCCCCATGTCATTGATTGCCGCGACCAGTGCGTCGTCGCGCGCACTTTCGCGCATGTCCTTGACGAAGCTGCCGTCGATCTTCAGGTGGTCGATCGGCAGGCTCTTCAGATAGTGGAAAGACGAAAGACCGCTGCCGAAGTCGTCCAGCGCTAGCTGGCAACCGTGCCGCTTGAGCGCCGTGAGGAGCGCCATCGCTGGACGCAGATTCTGGATGGCGGCGGTCTCGGTGATTTCGAAGCAGACGCGCTCGGGCGGGAAGCCGGTCGCCGCAAACTGCTGCTCGATGAAATCGAGCAGCCCATCGTCGCTCAAGGAATTGCCCGAGACGTTGATCGCCAGCGAGGTGTCGGTTCGCCCTATGCCTCTGGCGTGGTCCTGAAGAGCGGTCTGAATCACCCAGCGGTCGATCGCCGCCATCAGACCGTAGCGCTCGGCGGCCGGAATGAAGACCGCCGGGAGGACAAGTTCGTCGATGCGCGGGTGAACCCGACCATGCACGACGCGCAACAGGACCTCGTGCCCGAGTATCCGGAAGTCCTGCCCGTCGAGCGCCACGATCGGCTGGTAGTGCAGACGGAACATGCCTTGGTCAAGCGCATCGCGCAAACCCGCAGCGCCGATGATCTCGTGGTGTCGGCGCAGCGTGTCGAGGTCAGCCTCCTGGTAGACGTGCACACGATTGCGCCCCAGTTCCTTCGCGGCATAGCAGGCGACATCGGCGTGCGTCATCAACTGGACCGTGCTCTCGGTTTCTGCGCTGATCGGCACCAGCCCGATGCTGGCGCTGATCTGGTAGGAACGTCCGCCCCAGGCGAAACGGTGTGCGCGCAGCAGACCGACGACCGACTGCGCAACGAGCACCGCACGCTCGAGCGGGCAGTTCTCCTGCAACAGGGCAAACTCGTCGCCACCGACACGCGCCAACACATCGCTCTCGCGGAAAACCCCGGTCAGGACGCCTCTGATCTGCTTCAGCAACTCGTCGCCCGCCGTATGCCCGGCAGTATCGTTGATCACCCTGAAACGATCGAGGTCGAGGTAGCTCAGCACGTGCCGGCTGCCGCTGCGGCGTGCGCTATCGACCGCCGCCTGCAAGCGCCGCTCGAACTCGGCCCGGTTGCACAGACCGGTCAGCGCGTCGTGCGTGGCATCGTAGGCCAACTGCCGCTCGAGCTGGCGCGTCTCGCTGACGTCGCGAAAAACCAGCACGCCGCCCATGATCACGCCGTCGTGGCCGCGGATAGGCGCCGCCGAATCGTCGATGTCGAATTCGCGTCCGTCGCGTGCAACCAGAATCGAGCCGGTGGTCAGCGAGATCATTCGCCCGTCCCGGATGCATTGGTTGAGGGGTTCGGCGATCGTCTCGCGCGTCTGCCCGCTGATCACCCGGAAGATCTCGTCGACCGGCCGGCCGCGCGCCTCTGCGATGCTCCAGCCGGTAAGCGCCTCGGCAACAGGATTCAGGTAATCGACCTTCGCCTGCGCATCGGCGGTAATTACTGCATCGCCGATCGAATGTAAGGTCACCTGCGCGCGTTCCTTCGCTTCGAAGAGCGCCAGTTCGGCGCGCTTGCGGTCGGTGGTGTCGATGCCGACGCAGATCAACTGCTCGACGTTGCTGGAAACCGCGCGGATCGGTGCCTTGATCGTGTGGAACCAGCGCAGCTCGCCGACGCTGTTGGCGATCGCCACCTCACGTTCGATGCGTGGCCGCCGACCGCTGAGAATGTCCTGTTCGTCCTCGGCGAAAGACTGCAGGAGCTGCGGGTCGGAAAGGAAGTTGGCCAGCGGCTGATCGACCACCTCTTCCAGGGAGTGCCCGACGGTCGTCGCAAAGCTCTGATTCGCCAGCGTGATCAATCCGTTGCTGTCGACCACGAAGGTCAGGTGTGGATTGGCGTCGATGACCGCGCGCAGGAACTCGCGTTGCGCCTGATCCTCGTGTTGCACGGCCAGCAGACGCTCGATCAGCTTGACGTTGCGGAAACAGGCGGCGATGCTGTTGACGAAGATGTCGAGCAGGGTGCGGTCGAGGCTCTCGAGCACATGGCAGGAATCGAGGAAAACGGCCGCCTCCTGCTCGGGCGCCGCCTGCAGATAAAGGACGGTGTAGTCCTTGGCGAAGATATGCTGCCGGTTCGTCAGGGCGTTGGTGATCGCCTCGACGATGCGCTTGTCCGGCAAGCGCGTCAGCGGTTGCGCGATGTAACGCGCGTGGCAACCGGCAGCGGCGGCGATCACATAGCCGCATTCTTGGCCGTCACCGACCGCGAGTTCCTTCTGACTGCAGACGATACCGTCGACGGGCAACCTCAGCAAGGCGGCCAATTGCGTCAGGACGCCCTCGGCGAAGTAGGCGATTGCCCGCTCTTCCTTCAGCTCGGCCGCCGCGCGAACGACCATCTCCAGACCCTGCCGCTGCTCGGCGATCGTGCACAATTGCTGATACGAACGCAAAGCGGCGCTTACCGTCGTGATCAGCCGCGTCCGGTTGAGCTCCGCCTTGGTCCGGTAATCATTGATGTCGTACTCCTCGATCACCGTCAGCTCCGGTGCGTAGCCGGGTTCGCCGGTGCGCAGGATCAGCCGGCACTCCATCATTCCCAGTTCGTCGCGGATGTAGCCGACCAGGTCGAGGCCGGCGCGCGTCGTTTCCATCACTACATCGAGCAGGGCAACCGCGATATCCGGATGCTGCTGCAGGATGCCGCGCGCCGCCTGGCCGCTTGCCGCGTGCAGCAGGCGCAAGGGCCGACCGAAGACGCGCAGATGTTGCAGGGCAAAACGCGTCACCCCATGCACCTCCGGATCGTCGTCGACGATCAGCACCTTCCAGGGTGACTGCTCGGCCAGCGGCGCCGCATCGGTCTGTGCCGGCTCCTCCGACCAGCGAATCAGTTCGTCGTTCATTCGTCGTCCAGAATGACACTCGTATAGACGTTCTGGACATCGTCGAGGCCCTCCAGAACGTCGATCAGCTTCTGCATGCGCAACGCATCTTCACCGCCAAGCTGCGTCTCGTTGTCGGCTTTCATCGTCACGCCGCCGAACTCCGCGACGAAACCGGCCGTCTGCAGCGCATCCCTGACCGCGACGAAATCGTTCGGCGCGCTAATCACCTCGACCGATCCGTCGTCATTGCTCAACACATCGTCGGCACCGCACTCGATCGCAGCGTCCATCAAAGCCGCCTCGTCAACTCCCGGAGCGAAGAGCAGTTGACCGCAATGCCTGAACTGAAAGGCAACGCAACCGTCGGTACCCAGATTACCACCGTACTTGTTGAACGCGTGCCGCACCTCGGCGACGGTTCGCGTCTTGTTGTCGGTCAGACAATCGACGATCACCGCGGCACCGCCAATTCCGTAGCCCTCATAGCGAACTTCGACGTAATCCACGCCCTCCAGTTCGCCGGTGCCCTTCTTGATCGCGTTATCGATCTTGTCCTTCGGCATGTTCACCCCTTTTGCCCGGTCGGTCGCCAGACGCAAGCGCGGGTTGAATGCCGGGTCGCCGCCACCCATCTTGGCGGCAACCGTCAACTCGCGTGCAATCTTGGAAAACGACGCGCTTCGCTTCTCATCCTGGCGCCCCTTGCGATGCTGGATGTTGGCCCATTTGGAATGCCCTGCCACAAAGATTCCTTTCCGAATCGACTCGAAAGACCTGCGTCGATGAATGCTCCGTCTTCGCCGCGGCGCGCTGAAAGCCACCCGGCAAGACGCAAATGGTTGATAATCTGAGACCGCATTTTAGCACTTCAGACCGATGGCCCGACTCTGTGCCACCTTTTCGCTGTGCTGTCCTGCACACTTTGCTTCCTTTTGACCGCTGCTCGGAGTTACCGATGACCGTTCCCCTTCTGATTGCCAAGAACCACGATACCGACCTTGTCCTGCTGCCGGCGCTGGCCAATCGGCACGGCCTGATCACCGGCGCCACCGGAACGGGCAAGACGATCACCCTGCAAGTTCTCGCCGAACGCTTCTCGGCCATCGGCGTGCCGGTCTTCATGGCCGATGTGAAGGGCGATCTTTCGGGCCTCGCCGAAGCCGGCAGCCTGACGCCGAAAATGCAGGCGCGCCTCGCCGCACTCGGCCTGAAGGACTGGGAGCCGAAAGCATGCCCGGTGGTTTTCTGGGATGTTTACGGCAGCCAGGGTCATCCGGTGCGGGCAACGATCTCGGACATGGGGCCGGTCCTCCTCGCCCGCCTGCTCAACCTCAACGAGACGCAGGCAGGCGTCCTCCAACTCGTCTTCAAGATCGCCGACGACCAGGGCCTGCTCCTGCTCGACCTCAAGGACCTGCGCGCGATGGTCCAGCACGTCGGCGAAAACGCCAAGTCGTTTACCACCGAATACGGCAACGTCTCGGCCGCCTCGATCGGCGCCATCCAGCGCAACCTGCTGACACTCGGCGAACAGGGCGGCGAGGTCTTTTTCGCCGAACCGATGCTCGACATTGCCGACCTGCTGCAGACCGAAAACGGCGCCGGCGTGGTCAATATCCTCGCCAGCGATCAGTTGCTGAACTCGCCACGCCTCTACTCGACCTTTCTTCTCTGGCTGCTCTCCGAGCTCTTCGAGCGTCTGCCGGAAGTCGGCGATCTCGACCAGCCGAAGCTCGTCTTCTTCTTCGACGAAGCGCACCTGCTGTTCAACGAGGCCCCAGCCGCCTTACTGCAAAAGATCGAACAGGTCGTCCGCCTGATCCGTTCGAAAGGCGTCGGCATCTACTTCGTCACGCAGAACCCGCTCGACATCCCCGACACCGTCCTCGGACAGCTCGGCAACCGCGTCCAGCACGCACTGCGCGCGTTCACCCCGCGCGACCAGAAGGCGGTGAAAGCCGCCGCCCAGACCCTCAGGGCAAATCCCAAGTTCGACGCGGAGGCGGCAATCAGCGAACTCGGCGTGGGCGAAGCGCTGGTCTCCTTCCTCGACGAGAAAGGACGGCCGAACGTCGTCGAACGGGCTTTCGTCCTCCCGCCGGCGACGCGCATAGGCCCACAGACGGCCACCGAGCGCCAGGCGGTGATCAAGCGCTCGCCGATCTACGGGCATTACGAAAAGGTCGTCGACCGCGAATCGGCCTACGAAAAGCTGAAGGGTGAAGCCGCCGCGAAAAGCGCCGACGGTGCTTCCGGCAAGCCTGCCGACACAGCGCCGGCGAGCGAATCGGGCGGCGGCTGGCTGGGTGGCCTGGGCGACCTCTTCTCTGGTGGCAGCACTGGCCGCGCTCGACGCTCCGACTCGGTCCTCGAAACCGCCGCGAAAAGCGCCGCCCGCACGATCGGCTCGCAGGTCGGCCGCGAAATCATCCGCGGCGTCCTCGGCTCGATCCTCGGCGGCGGGAGCCGCCGGCGGTGATTTGCTGCAGCGCCGCGTGCGGCGCCAGGGTTCAGGCCGGCTGTCGCCGACGCCAGCCGGCCAAGCCCAGGCCTAGCGCGAGCAAGGCAGCGGTAGCGGGTTCGGGTACCGCGGCGATTTCAAGGAAGGGGCGCAGGCTCGCGTCGGCGGCGGCCGACGAGGCGTAGAGCGAGGCGATCGGCCTGCCCGAGTCGGCAAGAACGATGTCGGGCTGCAGCAGTTCGACGCCGAAATTCATGCTTGGGTCGGACAGCCAGTCCTTGACCAGTCCCGTCACGTCGAAACTGACCCATTGGTTGACGCCATCCTGTACGGCCGAGGTGAACGGACCGGCGACGGTCGGTTGCGTCTCCCAGGTCACCGTCGTTTCTCCCCAGGCTTGCGTGACGCGATGCAGTTCGGTGGTGATCGGTTTGGCGCTCGTCGGGTTGTCGAAAGGGCGCAGTCCGGGCAGGGCAAACAGCTTGAGCTGGGCGCTGGCAACCTGGCCGGCCGACAAGGCAAGCGGGGTGAGATCGAAGCGCAGCAGCGACCGGGTGTCGTGCGCGCGTGATTCGCCCTGCGCACCGATCAGCGGCGTCGTGTTGCTGCTCCCGAGGAAGTTGCCGAAGGGAACGGCCGGCGCCGGGGTGAGCGCGTTCAGCGTCTGGCTGTCGAGGTTGGTGACGCGCGCTGCGGTCGCGATGTTGAAGGCGCCGGGAATGCCGAATTCATAGACGAAAACGTCCTCGCTGGTGCTTTCGTCGGGTTGCAGGATCATCGCCGCGTGCGCCGCACCGGTCAGCGTCGCAGCAAGCAGCAGGGGAAGCATTTTCGAGGGGAGAGCGTGGCGCATGGGAGACCTCCGATGGCTTGGGTTGAGCGCGGGCGCACCCAATGTGCGCCCGCTTCAGGCTCGAATACGCAGCGACAGGCAGTATGGATGCAGACGGCGGCGCCAGACTGCTGCCGGCCTACGCTCAGGTCGTATCGGCGAGCGCGAGACCAAGAGGGATTTTCGACGCCGCATGCGCGACGGCACGCACGAAGCGCGGTACGAGGTAGCCGGGCAGACGCGCCAGCAGCGCGGCATGCAGGGCGCGGGCGCGCGCTTCAGGAACGTCGAAGTGGGCAGCGCCGCTCACCCGGTCGAGCAGGTGGACGTAGTAGGGCAGAACGCCGACCGCGAAGAGACGTTCAGACAATTCTGCCAACGTATCGGCCTGGTCATTGACGCCGGCGAGCAGGACCGACTGGTTGAGCAGGCTGAGCCCGGCCGTGCGCAGCGGGCGCAGCGCAGTGCCTACCGTTTCGTCGATTTCGCGCGGATGATTGGCGTGGATGACCAGACTCGTCGCCAGGCGGCTGCCGGTGAGCAGCTCGACGAGCGCTGGCGTGACGCGCTGCGGAACGACAACCGGCAAGCGGCTATGCACGCGCAGGCGGCGAAGATGGGCGATCGCTGCCAGACGATCGACCATTTCGGCCAGGCGCCGGTCGGACAATGACAGCGGATCGCCGCCCGACAGGATGACTTCGTGCAGCGAGGGATCGCGCTCGATGTAGTCGAACACCGGCGCCCACTCGGCGCGCGGCGGCCGGTTGTCGGCGTAGGGAAAGTGGCGGCGGAAACAGTAGCGGCAGTGGATCGCGCAGTTCCCGCTGAGCACGAGCAGTACGCGGCCGGCATACTTGTGGATCAGTCCGGGCAGCTTGTTGGCTTCGCTTTCGCCCAGCGGGTCGTCGACGAAGCCGGTTTGCGTCTGCGCTTCGACGAGCGCCGGCAGGACCTGACGCAGCAAGGGGTCGTCGCGCTCGCCACGGCGCATGCGGGCGACGAAGCTGCGCGGCACGCGCAGCGGAAAAGCCGGCCGGCGATCAAGCGCGGACGCTTCGTCGGCCAGATCGAGCAGGGCGAGGAGTTCGTCGCTGTTCGTCACGACCTCGCGCAAGGCGTGCTGCCAGGGCTCGTCCTGACGGTCTTTCGCGTGCCAATCGGCCGGGCTTCGCGCTATCATGGCGCCCTTCATTTTTCTTGACCGCCTCACGAGGGGACCCAATGGCGAGCTATTCTACCAACGAATTCAAATCCGGCCTGAAGGTCATGCTGGACGGTGAACCGTGCACCATCCTCGAAAACGAATTCGTCAAGCCGGGCAAGGGCCAGGCATTCAATCGCGTCAAATTGCGCAACCTGAAGACCAACCGCGTGTCGGAAAAGACGTTCAAGTCGGGCGACTCACTCGAGGGGGCGGACATCGTCGACCGTGAAATGCAGTACCTGTACAACGACGGCGAGTTCTTCCATTTCATGGAGCCGGACAGCTTCGAGCAGCATCAGGCGAGTTCGACCACCGTCGGGGACGCCGCGCTGTGGCTCAGGGAACAGGACATGTGCATGGTGATGCTGTTCAATGGCGCGCCGCTGGCGGTGACACCGCCGAACTTCGTCGACCTGGAGATCGTCGAGACCGAGCCGGGTGTGCGCGGCGACACGGCGACCGGCGGCACCAAGCCGGCGCGCCTGTCGACCGGCGCCGTTGCCAAGGTGCCGCTGTTCGTCAATCAGGGCGAGATCATTCGCTGCGACACGCGCACCGGGGAGTACGTGTCGCGCGTCAAGGGCTGAGCGCGGGCAGCAACGCGTTGCCTTTCCCGCACACATGCGGCAGGCGACAGCGCGGGGCAGCACCGTGACCGCGGCGCAGCGCTGGCGGCCGACCGCGCCGCTGGCGAACCTGCGCCGGCGGGCGCAGATCGTTGGCGCCATCCGCGCCTATTTCGCCGCGCAAGGCGTGCTCGAAGTCGAGACGCCGCAGATCGGTTCGGCAACGGTCAGCGATCCGCACCTCAACAGTCTGTATGTCGCGGGCTACGGCTACCTGCAAACCTCGCCGGAATACGCGATGAAGCGGCTGCTCGCCGCCGGCAGCGGGTCGATCTATCAACTGGCCCGGGTCTTCCGCGCCGACGAGCACGGCCGCCGGCACCAGCCGGAGTTCACCTTGCTCGAATGGTATCGCCTGGGGTATTCGCTCGAACGGCTGATCGATGAAGTCGGGTCGATCGCCCGCCTGGCGCTCGGCGACTTGCCGAGCGAACGCCAGCGCTACCGTGATCTTTTCCAGCGCTACCTCGGACTCGACCCGCTGCGCTGCGAGCTGGGCGCACTGCGCAGCGCCGCCGCCGAGCACCTCGACCTGGCGTTCGACGATGCCGACCGCGATACCTGGCTCGAGCTGCTGATGAGCGCGGTGATCGAACCGCAACTCGGTCGCAACGTGCTCAGCTTCGTCGTCGACTATCCGCCCTCGCAAGCGGCGCTCGCCCGCCTGCGCCGCGACGCTGACGGAGAACTCGTCGCCGCGCGCTTCGAGTTGTATTTTGCCGGCGTCGAACTGGCCAATGGCTACCACGAACTGGCCGACGCCGACGAACAGCGGACCCGCTTTGCCGCTGATCTGCAGACGCGCGCGGCGCTGGGTCTGCCCGCCGTAGCGCTCGACAGCGACTTTCTGGCCGCGCTCAGCGCCGGGCTACCGGACTGCAGCGGCGTCGCGCTCGGCCTCGACCGGCTGATCATGCTCGCCGTCGGCGCCCACTCGCTGGCCGAGGTGATGGCCTTCGCCGTGCCTTGGGGAGAACTCGATGAATCCGCCTAGCCCGCCGGCGTGCCAGCGCTTCAGTGCGCTCTTTGTGCCGACGATGAATCGATGAGTCCGCGCATCCGCTGTATCACTCCCGAGGTTTACCAGGTCGGCGGCGCCGGACTGACGCACGCCAACGATGCGGCGATCTATCTGGTCGCCGTCTCTGGTGGTGCGGCGCTGATCGACGCCGGCTGCGGACGCGGCAGCGATCTGCTGCTGCTCAATCTCGAAGCCGCCGGCGTGGCGCCCGATGAGATCGATTTCCTCCTCCTGACGCACTGCCACTACGATCACACCGGCGGTGCGGCCGCGCTGCGCCGCCGTTTCGGCTGGCGCGTTGCGCTGCACACTGACGAAGTCGCCTACCTGTCGAAGGGCGACAACGACGTCAGCGCCGCCGCCTGGTACGGCGACGAGCTGACGCCGTGCCCGGTCGATCTGCCGCTGGTCGATGGCCAGGAACTTCGGCTCGGCGAGCGGGCCTTGCGCGCTATCCACATTCCCGGCCATTCGCCGGGATCGCTCGCTTACCTCGTCGAGTCAGCCGGACAGCGCGTCGTCTTCGCGCAGGACGTGCATGGGCCGCTGCATCCGTCGCTGCTCTCGAACCGCGCCGATTACCAGGCTTCGCTCGGCAAGCTGGCCGCGCTCGAGGCCGACATCCTGTGCGAAGGGCATTATGGCGTTTTCGTTGGTCGGCGGGAAGTTGCCCAGTTCATCGCGCGCTTTCGTTCGCCAGCGGGCGCAACGCGCGGCCGAGACGGGTAGGTCAGCGGCGCGCGCAGGGGCTTTGCGCGCCGCGCCCGCTACCGGTCAGCGCTGCCGATTCCCTTACAGGAGTTCTTCCAGGCGCAGGCGAATGATCTTTCCGTGCACGGCAGACAAGGCCTCGATGCCGGCGATTGCCGCATCGACCTGGCGCTCGCGCGTGCGGTGGGTGAGCATGATGATGTCGGTCTGCTCCTCGCCTTCGTTCGGTTCGCGCTGAAACATGGCGACGATCGAAATCTCGTGATCGGCCAGGATGCGCGTCACCTCGGCGAGCACGCCCGGGCGGTCTTCGACGCGCAGGCGCAGGTAATAGCTGGTGACCACCTCGGCGATCGGCAGGATCGCCAGTTCGACCATGGCGCCGGGTTGGAAGGCGAGATGCGGTACGCGGTGTTCGGGGTCGGCCGTGTGCATGCGCGTCACGTCGACCAGGTCGGCGATGACCGCCGAAGCGGTGGGTTCGGCGCCGGCGCCCTTGCCGTAATAGAGCGTCGCACCGACCGCGTCACCCTTGACGAGAACGGCATTCATCGCGCCTTCGACGTTGGCGATCAGGCGCTTGCCCGGAATCAGCGTCGGATGGACGCGCAGTTCGACGCCTGCGTCGGTGCGCTTGGTGATGCCCAGAAGCTTGATGCGATAACCGAGTTGCTCGGCGTACTTGATGTCGACCGCGTCGAGCTGGCTGATACCTTCGATGTGCGCGCGCTCGAAACCCATCGAACTGCCGAAGGCAATCGCCGACATGATGCTCAGCTTGTGCGCCGCGTCGATGCCCTCGACGTCCACGGTGGGATCAGCCTCGGCGTAACCCAGCTCCTGCGCTTGCGCCAGGACGGCCGGGAAACTGAGGCCCTTGTCGCGCATTTCCGAGAGGATGAAATTGGTCGTGCCGTTGATGATGCCGGCAATCCATTCGATCCGGTTCGCCGTCAGCCCCTCGCGCAAGGCCTTGATGATCGGTATGCCGCCGGCAACCGCCGCCTCGAAGGCGACCATGACGCCGCGCGCCTGGGCGGCGGCGAAGATCTCGTTGCCGTACTTGGCGAGCAGCGCCTTGTTTGCGGTCACCACATGCTTGCCGTTGGCGATCGCCAGGAGGACGAGCTCCCTTGCCTGATCATAGCCGCCGAACAGCTCGACGACGATGTCCACCTCGGGATCGCTGACCAGCGCACGCGGATCATCGGTGATGCGACACTCGCCGGCGGTCAGCCGGTGCGTCCGTTCCAGGTTGCGATCGGCGACGACGCTGATCCGGATCGGGCGTCCGGCGCGCCGCGTAATCTCTTCGGCGTTTCTCTTGAGCACCGCGTAGACGCCACCACCGACGGTACCGATACCGAGAAGTCCAACGTTGATAGGTTTCATTGGGCAAAGAAAGGCAAGATTGGAGATCGATGAGCGTCGGCCGGGCGGCTAGCTGCCGGCCTCGACCCTCTGTTGCGAGCGACGACGGTAGCCGGCGAGGAAGCGCGCCAAGCGCGCTATCGCATCGCGCAAATCGTCCTCGTGCGGTAGGAAGACCAGGCGAAAATGGTCCGGCGCCGGCCAGTTGAAGCCACTTCCCTGAACGAGCAGGACGCGCTCGGCCTCGAGCAGTTCGGCCATGAACTCCTGATCGTCGGCGATCGGGTAAAGTTCGCGATCAAGGCGCGGGAACATGTACAGCGCCGCCTTCGGCTTGACGCAACTGACCCCGGGAATGGCCGTGATCAGTTCGTAGGCGAGGTCACGCTGGCGGCACATGCGACCGCCCGGCGCGACCAGATCGTCGATGCTCTGGTAACCGCCAAGTGCCGTCTGAATCGCATGCTGCGCCGGCACGTTCGAGCACAGGCGCATCGAAGCCAACATGTCGAGTCCTTCGATGTAGTCGCGCGCGTCGCGCAAATCGCCGGAAACGACCATCCAGCCGGCGCGATAGCCGCACGAGCGATAGTTCTTGGACAGGCCGTTGAAGGTCACCGTCAGTACGTCCGACGAGAGCGAAGCGATCGCCGTGTGCTGCGCACCGTCGTAGAGCACTTTGTCATAGACCTCGTCCGAATAGATGATCAGGCTGTGCTGGCGCGCAATGTCGACCAGTTCGCGCAGCACCGTTTCCGGATAGAGCGCACCGGTCGGATTGTTCGGATTGATCACCACCAGCGCACGCGTACGCGGCGTGATCTTGGCGCGCAGATCGTCCAGATCGGGCAGCCACTCGTTCGCCTCGTCGCACAGATAATGACGCGGCGTGCCGCTCGACAGGCTGACGGCGGCCGTCCACAAGGGATAGTCCGGCGCCGGTACGAGTACCTCGTCGCCGGTGTTGAGCAGCGCGTTCATCGCCATGACGATCAGCTCGGAGACGCCGTTGCCGATGTAGATGTCCTCCAGCGTCACGCCCTTGATACGCTTTTGCTGCGTGTAGTGCATCACCGCCTTGCGCGCCGAGAAGATCCCTTTCGAATCGGAATAGCCCGCCGCCCCCGGGAGGTTGCGAATCATGTCGAGCTGGATTTCCTCCGGCGAGTCAAAACCGAAGGCCGCCAGATTGCCGATGTTGAGCTTGATGATGTGATGACCGTCGTCCTCCATCTGCTTCGCCTTCTGCAGAACGGCGCCGCGTATGTCGTAACAGACGTTGTCCAGCTTGGCTGACTTGCGTATCGTCTTCATCGTCCCGCTCCTAAAGCAAGCCGTCTTTTCGGAACATGTCCTTGATCCCGCGAACCGCCTGGCGCGTGCGCTCCTCGTTCTCGATCAGCGCAAAGCGGACATGGTCATCGCCGTATTCGCCGAAACCGATCCCGGGCGACACCGCGACGCGCGCCTCGCCGAGCAGTTTCCGCGCGAAATCGAGCGAGCCCATCTGCTCGTAGGCGGGCGGAATCTTCGCCCAGATGTACATCGACGCCTTCGGCACCTCGACCATCCAGCCCGCTTCGTGCAGCCCCTTGGCGAGCACGTTGCGCCGGTTCTGGTAGGTCTGGCGCACTTCGGCGACGCAGTCCTGCGGCCCATCGAGGGCAATCACCGAGGCCACCTGGATCGGTGTGAACGTCCCGTAATCGTGATAGCTCTTGATGCGCACCAGCGCATGGCAGAGATCGGCGTTGCCGACCATGTAGCCCACCCGCCAGCCGGCCATGTTGTAGCTCTTCGACATCGTGAAGAACTCGACGGCGATCTCGCGCGCACCCGGTACCTGCATGATCGACGGCGCCTGATAGCCGTCAAAGACGATGTCAGCATAGGCCAGATCGTGCACCAGGAGAATGTCGTGCTGGCGGGCGATCGCCACGACGCGCTCGAAGAAAGCAAGGTCGACACAGCGCGCCGTCGGGTTGCTCGGAAAGCCCAGGATCATCATCTTCGGCTTCGGGATCGACTCACGGATCGCGCGCTCGACCTCCTCGAAGAAATCAACCTCGGGCGTCATGCGCACGGCGCGTACGTCGGCGCCGGCGATGATCGCTCCGTAAATGTGAATCGGGTACGATGGGTTCGGCACCAGTACCGTGTCGCCACGGTCGAGCGTCGCCAGCATCAGGTGCGCCAGCCCCTCCTTCGAGCCGATGGTCACCACCGCCTCGCTTTCCGGATCGAAACGCACGTCATAACGCCGTTGATACCAGTCGCAGATCGCTCGCCGCAAGCGCGGAATGCCTTTCGACAGCGAATAGCCATGCGTGTTCTCGCGCAACGCCGCCTCGACCAGCTTGTCGGTAATATGCTGCGGCGTCGGACCATCCGGATTGCCCATGCTCAAGTCAATGATGTCTTCGCCCCGGCGACGGGCGGCCATCTTCAGCTCACCGGTGATGTTGAAGACGTAGGGTGGCAGACGCTTGATGCGGGAAAACTCTTTCATGGTGCGGACTCGGAAGGCGTGCAGCGTATTCGGTGCTCAGCGCTGTTGCAGATTCGTCAGGGCGACCGGCGTCAGGTGACCAGCGAAGCGCGGCCGGCAAAAAGCTATAATCGTACTTTAACCTTGCCTGCACCGCAATTTTGATGAAGCTGCAACTTGACCGCCCGGAAGGTCTGAATACCTTTACGGCGTACGGCGACGACTATGTCAGCGTCAACGGCGTTCGCCATCGATGCAATCTGCTCGTTCTGCCGGAGCGCCTGATCCCGGACTGGAGCAGTGCGACCTCGGCTACCTTTTCGCTCGCCGACGGCGCAATCCTTGCCGGACTCGACGCCGAGATCGTCCTTCTTGGCACCGGCAAACAACTGCGTTTCCCGCCGCCCGAGTTGCTCCAGCCGTTGATCGCGCAGCGTAAGGGACTTGAAGTGATGGATGTCCGGGCCGCCTGCCGAACCTACAACATCCTGCTCGGCGAAGGACGCAAGGTGGCGGCCGCCTTGTTCCTCGTCTGAACAATGCGGGCGGGGTCGGCGCAGAATTCGCGCACCCGCCGAAAAACAAAGGCGGCCGTCCGGCCGCCTTCGGAAAGTCCGCGAGCGGATTTCGTTCAGTCGCGATCACCGCTGAAGAACATCAGCAAATTCAGCAAGCTGACAAAGACGTTATAGATGTCGAGGTAGACTGCCAGCGTCGCCGAAATGTAGTTGTCCTCGCCACCGTTGACGATCCGGCTGATGTCGTAAAGGATGTACGCCGAAAAGACCAGGACGGCGACAGCGGAAATGGTCAGCGACAGGGCTGGAATCTGGAAGAAGATATTGCCCAGCGCGGCAAGCAGAACGACGATCATGCCGACGAACAGGAACTTGCCGAGAAAGCTGAAGTCGCGCTTGCTCACCGTCGCCACGCCGGCGAGCGCAAAGAAGATCACGCCAGTCCCGCCGGCTGCCATCGCGATCAGCGAACCGCCGTTGCTGAAGCCGAGCGCGACCTGCAGGATGCGCGAAAGCATCAGCCCCATGAAGAAGGTGAAGCCGAGCAGCAGCACGACGCCCATGCCGCTATTCTTCGTCCGCTCGATTCCCCACATGAAGCCGAAGGCAATGCCCAGGAAGAGCAGGAAGGACATCAGGGGGCTTCCGGCGAGGAAGGAGAACTTCAACTGCACGCCAGCGACGGCGCCGATCACCGTCGGCAGCATGCTCAGCGCGAGCAACATGAATGTATTGCGCAACACGTTGTTGCGTTGCACGGCAAGGTCGAGACCTGCCTGATGGCTCACTTGATACGGTTGATACTGCGGTTGCATGGTGTTCCTCCTGTGCAAGGGACGTTCGATTACGCCCCTAAGACTAGCCAATTCCGGCAAAAGTTTCAATCGCGCCTGTCGGTCAAGGAGGCGGCCAGCGAGCCCCAACGGCAGGCCTCGGGGCCGCTTCTCGCATCTCATGCTATCATCCGTTGCGCCACACGACCAGCCCCGCCGCTGACAGCCGAACACGCGAAATGGGCCAGGTGGTTGTACCGGAAGCTTGGCAGAGTGGTCGATTGCACCGGTCTTGAAAACCGGCAACCCGCAAGGGTTCCAGGGTTCGAATCCCTGAGCTTCCGCCAACAAAAGCAATTACTTGGCGCTGAGTTAATTGTTGCGCCAAGTGCTCACGAAGTAGCAAGACATCCGGCTATCACAAGGGTAACGCTGCACCGGCGACAGCAAGGCTCATAAGCATGACGTAAGCGGAACTACAAAGCCGCCCAGGCGAGGTACACGAAGGAACAACGACAAGATGGCGGAGCAGTTTGACTATCCTCCCGAAGTGTTCAATCTGCTGGTGGATACGATCCCAATGCTGTGCCGGAGCAAGCAAGATGTCGTTCTCTTCCTCCAAGGCGCTGGGGTTGCGTCGGAAGACCTCGCTGAAGTCTCTCGTATCGTCCGCACCAATCGCGACGCGATCAACAAGTTCGAGATCGTGTGCAAGGTACTCACGAAGGTGAATGCGCGTGGAGATAGCGAGAGAAGTGGGCCCGGAAATTCGGACAGCAGGACAAGTGGTAGCCTTGCTCCCGCGAACGGCTGCGGAAGCACCATAACAGGAGCAAGAGCATGCCGAGAAGGACGAGGCGGAACCTCGCACCGGCATTCAAGGGGCGAGTGGCGCCGGCGGCGCTGAAGAGCGGCAAAAAGATGGCGGAGTTGGCCCCGCAGTAGGGCATTCAGCCGAACCAGATCACAAGATCACAGACTGGACGCGGTAACTGACAGAGCGTGCGGTGCACGTATTTGGAGACGTCGGAAGCCCTGTGTGGAGTGATCCGGACCTGACGAAACTGCACGCCAGGATCGGCCGGTTGACGCTGGAAAACCATCTTTTAGAGCATGCGCTCACCAAGGCGGGCAGTCTTCCCGCAAGACGATGATTGACCGCGCCGACAAGCTGGCCGTATCGCAACAGTGTTCCCTGCTCGGGCTGGCGCGTTCGACCGCCTGCTACACGCCCCGCGAGGTCTCGGCGGAGGACCTGGCGCCGATGCGCCGGATCGACGACTTACGCCTTGAGCACCCGTTCGCCGGCGCCCGCATGTTGCGCGATCTCCTGCGCTGCGAGGGCTTCCGGGCGGGGAGCAGGTCGAAAGTCGGCAGGCTGCTAGGCGAGCGCTCGCTCAACGACCTCGCCTACATCGGGCGATAGCTTGCGCGTGGCCAGCAGCCCGGCGAGGACCGCTTGCGCGTGCTGCTGGTGACCCTCGGTAAACCTGCGCCAGCGGTCGAAGCGGCGCGCCAGGCGGGCGGCGACCTGCGGGTTGAACTGATCGATCTGGGCAATCTGCTCGGCCAGGAAGCGGTAGCCGCTGCCGTCGGGCGCATGGAAGCGGACGTGGTTGTTGCCGAAAGTGTTGAGCAGCGCATACACCTTGTTCGGGTTATGCAGATCAAACGCCGGGTGCGCAAGCAACTTCCGGACTGACGAGAGCGTTGCCGGAAGACGGCTTGCCGCCTGTACGGCCAGCCATTTGTCGACCACCAGCGCCTCGTTTTGCCATTGTTCGTAGAAGGCGGCCAGTGCGCGTCTGCGTTCCGGGCAGTCGTCCTGCGCGAGGACGGCGAGTGCAGCGTACTGATCGGTCATGTTGTCGGCCGAGGCGAACTGATGCAGCGCGCGGTCACGGACCTCCTGCGTGCGCAGTTCGCCGAGATAGCCCAGGCAGACGTTGCGCAGCGCTCGCCGGCCGGCGGCGGCTGGTGTCGGCTCGTAGCCGCCGGTGGTCGCCAGGCTGGCGTAACACTGCTCCAGTTGTCCCGCCATCTGTTCGGCCAGGAAGCGACGCAACCCATTACGTGCAGCGTGCAGTGCAGCCGGGTCGACGATCGTCATTTCTTCGGCGAGCGTCGCTTCGCCGGGCAGGGTCAGCGTTTCGGCAGCAAACGCCGGGTCGGACTCGGCGAGTTCCAGGATGCGTGCCAGCGCGCTGACGATGCTGCTTGGCCAGCGCAGCGGACGCGCGTGCGTCAGTTCGGCCGCGGCGGCCAGGATCAGGCGACCGGTCAGGCGTTGGCCCGCTTCCCAACGATTGAAGGGGTCGCTGTCGTAGGCGAGCAGATGGGTCAGCTCTTCATCGCGCCAGGCGTAATCGACGATGACCGGCGCCGAAAAATTGCGCAGCAGGGAGGGTACGGGTGCCGCGTCGACCGCCAGGAAAACAAACTCCTGGTGGCGTTCGGTGAGCGACAGGACGCGGGTCGTCAGCGCTGCGGCGGGTCGTTCGCTCGTCGCCTGGCTGGTCATCTCGGCGGTCAGGATGAGCGGCAGGTCCTGCCCATCAGCTCCGCACAGACCGACGGCGAACGGGATGTGGAAGGGCTGGTCGGTTGCCGCCGCCTTTGGCGAAGCCGGGCGTTCCTGCGTCAGGGCCAGTACATAGCGCTGCTGCTCGGCGTCATACTCGCCGCGCACCCGGATGCGCGGCGTACCGGCGTGGTCGTACCAGCGCATGAATTGCTGCAGGTCCACGGCGCCGGCGTCGGCCATCGCGGCGACGAAGTCGTCACAAGTCACTGCCTGGCCGTCGTGGCGCGCGAAATACAGGTCCATGCCACGGCGAAAGGCCGCTGCGCCGAGTAGCGTGTGGATCATGCGCACGACTTCGGCGCCCTTTTCATAGACGGTGCTGGTGTAGAAGTTGTTGATCTCGACGTAGGCTTCGGGTCGCACCGGATGCGCCATCGGTCCTGCGTCCTCGGGGAACTGTACGGCGCGCAGCGTGCGCACGTCGCGGATGCGGGCGAGTGCGCGATTGTGTGTGTCGGCGGTAAACTCCTGGTCGCGGAAGACGGTCAGCCCTTCCTTGAGCGATAACTGGAACCAGTCGCGACAGGTGACGCGGTTGCCCGTCCAGTTGTGAAAGTACTCGTGTGCGACGACGCGATCGATGTTTTCATAGTCCACGTCGGTGGCCGTATCCGGGCGGGCGAGGACGTACTTCGTATTGAAGATGTTCAGTCCCTTGTTTTCCATCGCGCCCATGTTGAAGTCGCCGACGGCGACGATCATGTAGTGGTCGAGGTCGCAGGTGAGGCCGAACACCTGTTCGTCCCAGCGCATTGCGCGCTTGAGGGCATCGAGCGCGTGCGCACACTGATCGCGCTTGCCGGGTTCGACATAGAGCGCCAATTGCACCCGACGCCCGTCGGCGGTGACGAACTCGTCGCGCAGCACATCGAGGCGTGCGGCAACGACGGCGAAGAGGTAGCACGGCTTGGGGAAAGGGTCGTGCCATTTCGCCCAGTGGCGACCATCGCCGTGCTCGCCGCTACCGACCGGGTTGCCGTTGGCGAGGAGGACCGGTAGTTTCTCGTGGTCCGCGTGCAAGGTCACGCTGTAGGTCGACATCACGTCCGGACGGTCGGGAAACCAGGTAATACGGCGAAAGCCTTGCGCTTCGCATTGCGTGAAGTAGCCGTCCTGCGAGCGGTAGAGGCCCGACAGACTGCTGTTACGGTCGGCGTCGATGCGCGTTCGCGTGCTCAGCGTCAGGCGATCGGCAACCTCGGCGATGCACAGCAACGTGTCGCTGCAGGTGTAGCGGTCGGCGCTCAGCGGCACGCCATCGATTGCCAGCGAAAGCGTCTGCAGGCCATTCCCGTCGAGCTGCAGTACCTGTCCGGGGGCTGCCGCCGGGTTGCGCCGAAGCTGCAGTTGGCTGTCGACGATGACCTCGCCGTGGCGGAAATCGAGCTCCAGGGCGACCTGGTCGACCAGGAAGGGTGGTGGAGCGTAATCCTCGCGCCTGATTTTGGGGTTCGCTGCCGTCGTCATCGTGGCAATTCCTCGCGCTGCAGCAGGAAAACGTAGTGATCGCCCGCGCTCGTTTCCAGCCAGGTGAATGGGAGCTTGGGGAAGGCGGCCTCGAGCGTGTCGCGATTGTGGCCAATCTCGACGACGAGCAGTCCGTGCGGTGCCAGGTGTTGGCGCGCCCGGGCGAGTATGGCGCGCGTCAGATCAAGCCCGTCGTCGCCGCTGGCCAGCGCCAGTTCGGGTTCGCAGCGGTATTCGGCGGGCAGCGTAGCCATCGTCGCGGCATCGACATAGGGCGGATTGCTCACGATCAGGTCGTAGCGTCGGCCGCGCAGGCCAGCGAACAGGTCGGACTCGATCAACTGGACGCGCTCGTCCAGCGCATGATCGGCGACGTTGCGCCGGGCGACGGCCAGCGCGTCGGCTGAAACGTCTACCGCATCGATCCGCGCCGCCGGAAAGACGTGCGCGGCGATGATCGCCAGGCAGGCCGAACCGGTGCACAGGTCGAGGACGCTGGTGATTTCATCGGGTTCAGCGATCCACGGCGTCAGGCGCTCGCGTAGCAGTTCGCCAATAAACGAGCGGGGAACGATGACGCGTGGGTCGACGTAGAAGCGATACTCGCCGAGCCAGGCTTCGTTGGTCAGATAAGCGGCCGGCAGCCGTTCGCCGATCCGACGGGTAATCAGTTGCAGGCATCGGGCGCGTTCGCTACGCGTCAGGCGGGCGTCGAGAAAGGGCTCCAGGCGGTCGAGCGGCAGGTGCAGGC
>ERZ761603.706-NODE-706-length-27026-cov-39.246302_pt1 | contig 27026 bp, 22 predicted proteins | sample MGYA00511879_ERZ761603 | MGnify/ENA primary metagenome ERZ761603 (study PRJEB28899, sample SAMN02850040) | bioreactor sludge metagenome | biome: EBPR Sludge; feature: EBPR Bioreactor; material: flocular biomat | place: Australia: Thorneside Wastwater Treatment... | reverse complement strand
CGCCACTCCCGCACCCCGCCCCCGTACCACAGCACTCGGCTCGGCGTGCTCTCGAGCAACCGCTTCACCAGCGCACGCGCCGACGGGCCTCGCGGGTCCGCCCCATACACCACGATCGTTTCGAACTTCGACAGCGAGACCAGCTCCGGCGAATCCGGCCGCGCCGATTCGGCCCGCACGTTCCGCGATCCGGGCACCGTCCCCGCCGCAAACTCGTCCGGCGTGCGAGCGTCCGCGATCAGGATCCGGCTCGGCGAGCCCTTCGCCTCCTCCACCAGCGCGCGGAACTGCGGCAACTTGATCTGCGCATTGAGCACGTCGTTCTCGGTCTTGCCCGGCGTGCAGCCGACCAGCGCCAAGCACGCCAGAACCAATCCGAACGAAATCCGTATATGTGGGAGGCCTAGAGTCATAGCGGAGACAGTACCCGGCCGCCGAGGCGGACGTCTGACGGGCCGAGAGGCCCTCCGGCCGGGAACAGGGCGGACCCTCACGGGTCCAATCTCCTGATGGTTGTGGGAACAACAAAGCTCGCGGTCCTCGCCCCCCTCGTGGCGGCATCGTCCGGGGCCGTGGTTCATGCACCGCCGTCGGACGCTCCCGTCTCTCTGACGCTGATCGCCGAGCACGCCGTGGTCAGGCCCGGCCAGACCACCGCGATCGGCCTTGTCTTCGACATGAAGCGGTCGTGGCACATCTACTGGGACGGTCAGAACGACACAGGGCAGCCCCCGAAGTTCACGGCCGTGCGCATGCCCCCCGGATTTGAGCTCGGCAGTTGGGAATGGCCCGCTCCGGCCCGCAAGGTGCTCGAGGGCGGCATCCTCGACTACGTCTATGAGAAGCAGGCGGTGGTTCTTGTGCCGGTGCGCATCCCCAAGGACGCCAAGCCGGGCGAAGAGCACACGCTGTCGTTCGATGTTGAGTGGATGCAGTGCGCCGACGAGTGCCAGTTCGCGTCCGAGACGGTGCAGGTCAAGCTCCGCGTGGGCGAGCAGACCGGGCCGAGCGACGGGCGGATCACCAAGGCCCGGGAATCACTGCCGAAGGCGTCGGGGAAGGCCGTCGTTGTGCGCCTGGCGGGCGACCGTGCCACGATCCGGGTAGAGGGTGCCAGTCGCCTGACGTTTATGCCCGCGCAGGGGACGCGCATGGTGAAGAATGCGCTGGAGGGGGGATCGAGTGCGGGCGAGCGACTCGAACTTGAATTGGGGGGAGATGCAAAGTCACCACTCCAGGGGTATCTGAGCATCGAGCGGTCCGGGAAGTACGAAGAGACGGTGTGGGTTTCGGCCGGTGGGCCGGCGGGTCGCGTGACGGAGAACAAAGTGCCGAGTGAAGTGGCGAACTAAAGGACAGTCTGGGACGTTCTCGGACTGAGGCTGAATCAGTACGGGTCGGGCGTGTCGCCCGATCACGAAGGTCAGACAAGTGGCTCCGTGTTTCGGAGCGGGAGTGCATCGATGAAGAAGACCCTGATGACGGTGTTGGCGGCGGGCGTTCTGGCGGTCGGGATCGCGACGGCGGGCGGCTTCGGCCAGCCGGCCAAGGGCAAGGACGGGACGAAGGAAGCGGCCAAGGCCTCGGGCGTGAAGGTCGGCGAAGACGCTCCGCTCTTCACCCTCAAAGACACGGACGGCAAAGAGCACTCGCTGGCCAGCCTCAAGGGCAAGGTCGTGGTGCTGTTCTGGTTCAACGCCGATTGCCCGTTCGTCGTCAAGCACTTCAAGGACACGAAGACCTTCAACAACATCGCCGCCAACTACAAGGACAAGAACGTGGTGGTGATGGCGATCAACAGCAACGCGCCTGGGACGCAGGGCTCCGGGCAGAAGCGCAACGCGGACGCCAAGAAGGAGTGGTCGATGGACTACCCGATCCTGCTTGACGAGTCCGGCGAGACGGGCAAGGCCTATGGCGCCCGCAACACCCCGGCGTGCTACGTGATCGGCGCCGACGGCAAAGTCGCCTACATGGGCGCCATCGACGACAACCCGGGCGAGAAGGTCGGCGAGACCAACTACGTCACCAAGGCCCTCGACGAGATCCTCGCGGGCAAGAAGGTCACCACGGCCGAGACCAAGGCCTACGGCTGCAGCGTGAAGTACAAGAAGTAATCGACCCGCGGGCTTCCCGCGATGGTTGATCGGACAGACTCCCCGCGGTCGCGAAGGCGGCCGCGGGGTTGTTTTTGGCGGGCGCGATGGTGGGGGCGATGCGGCGATCGGGCCGATAGGATCGGTCTATGCAGGCGATCCTGAGCGTGCTCTCGACGTTGGCCGACCTTGGCCTGGTGGTGCTGGGGTTCACGGCGATCATTTTCGTGCACGAGCTGGGGCACTTCGTGGCGGCCCGCTGGGCGGGGATCCGCGTGCACGCCTTTGCGATCGGGTTCGGCCCGGCGGTGCTCTCGTGGCGGAAGGGGCTCGGGCTGCGGCGAGGTTCGAGCGACGGCGAGTACGCGGCACTGGCGGCGTCCGGCGAGCGGCGGGCGGGCGGCGTGGTTGTGCACGAAGGTCGAGAGATCTCGCCCACCGAGTACCGGCTTAACTGGGTCCTTTTCGGCGGGTATGTGAAGATGCTCGGGCAGGAGGATGGGAATCCCGAGGCGGTGAGCGCGGAGAAGGACGGGTATCAGGCCTGCATCCCCTGGAAGCGGATGGTGGTGATCTCGGCGGGCGTGGTGATGAACGTGCTGGCGGCTGCGGCGTTGTTCATCGTGGTCTTCTTCGCGGGGCTCAAGACGATGCCGCCGAAGGTTGGGGACGTCTCGGCGTACACCCCTGCGGGCAAGGCGGTCGCGGAGAACGCGGGGGAGCTCGGGCTTTCCGGCGAGGCTGCCAGGCTTCGGTCGGGGGACACGGTGGTGTCGATCGACGGGAAGAAGCCCAATTCCTTCAACGATCTCGTGCTGGCCTCGTCGATGGCGAGGCGCGGGCGGGCGGTTGAGCTTGAGGTGGAGCGTGCGGGGGTCGAGGGGCGGCTGCGGTTCAAGGTGGTGCCGGAGGTCGGTCGGCTGAGCGGCCTGCTGGAGCTTGGGATCGAGCCCGCGCGGTCGGGCGAGATCGTGAATATCGAGGCCGAGCCGGCGCGGGCGGCGTTCGCGGCGCAGCTCACGAAGCTGGGGTTCGCGGGTGTGGAGCCCGGCATGCGTGTCATTGCCGCTGGGGGCGAGCCGGCGTCCACGTCGGCGGATGTTGCGCGGGCGTTTCGCCGGTCGGAGGGACGTGCGGTCGAGGTCGCCTTCGTCGGGCCTGACGGGCGCGAGGTGCGTGTCTCGGCGATGCCCAGGCCTCTGTTCGAGGAGGATCTGGTGCCCGCACCGAGCGGCGCGAAGCAGGTGGTGGAGCACCTGCTGGGCCTGGTGCCCGTGATGAAGGTGGTGGGGGAGGAGAACAAAGGCGGGCTGCTCAAGGGGGATATTTTCGCGCGGATCGGCGCGGTGGAGTACCCGGGGCTGGCGGCGGGAATGGCGGAGATCCAGGGGCACGCGGGGCGAACGATCCGCGTCGCGGTGCTCCGCGATGGTGAGCGGGTGGAACTGGAATGCAAGGTCGATCGGCAGGGGCGGATCGGGTTCGGCGCCGGGAACACCATCGACGACTCGACGCTTCTGGCACGCCCCCCGGCGGAGCTGACGGATCTGTCGGAAGGCACGAAGCCCAGAACACCGGCGGCGGCTCGGCTTGGGATTGTGCCGGGGTCAACGATCACGGCGGTGGGCGGACGCAATGTCGCGACGTTCGCCGACGTTCGTGCGGTGTTGAGAGAGGCGCTGGGACCGGCCGCGCTTGCGGGGACGGGCGCGGACGTGGCGATGACCTTCTCGCTGCCGGCGCCCGCGGGCGGGGAGCGGTCGGTGGTCTGGAGCATGACGTCGGACGAGGTTCGGGGCCTGATGGCGCTGGGGTGGCGCAGCCCCTTGGGCGAAGGCGCCTTTGCGTTCGAGGAGACGGTGCTCAAGGCCGGGTCGGCGTGGGAGGCGCTCACGCTGGGGGTGTCGGAGACGCACCGGGTGATGATGATGACCTACGCGACCTTCGCCCGGCTCTTTGAGGGCACGGTGCGGGTGGAGCATCTGAAGGGGCCGGTGGGGATCGCGCACGTGGGAACGCTGATCGCAGACCGCGGGCTGGTGTGGCTGCTGTTTTTCCTGGCGCTGATCTCGGTGAACCTTGCGGTGGTGAACTTTCTCCCGCTGCCGATCGTGGACGGGGGGCAGTTCCTGTTCATTCTGTACGAGCAGATCACGGGGAGGCCGCCGTCGATCGGATTCCAGAACGTGGCGGCGCTGGCGGGCCTGGCGTTGATCGGGACGATGTTCATCGTCGTGACATTCAATGACGTCAAGAACCTGCTGGGGTTCTAGCTTTGGCTTCGGGGTCGCGGGCGTACAGTGGAACGTGCTGCATGCGGCGGGCATTTTCGCGGTCGGATTCGGGGTGGCGTGGGCCGCCGGGGTGTGGGCGACGGCGCGGATGCTCGCCAGGCCGCCGCGGCGCGGGTACGGGTGGGCGCTGGCGAAGGGGCGTGCGTCGAACCCGATGGAGATGGAGCCCCCGCGCGCGTACGAGACGTGGAGCGTGCGCAGTCGTGGCGTGGATCTGCCGGTGTGGGATGTTCGAGGTGACGTGGCGGGGGGTGAGACGCTGGTGCTGACGCCGGGGTGGAGCGATTCGCGGGTGACGATGCTGGGGCGTGTGGGCGTCCTGGCGCGGGTCTGCGGCCGGGTGGTCGTGTGGGACCCGCCCGGGCACGGCGAGGCGGGCGGGCGCTGCGAGCTTGGCGCGCGGGAGTGGGAGGACCTGCTGGCGATTGCCGAGCGGGCGGACGAGGACGGGCGGGGAGTGCTGCTGTACGGCTATTCGATGGGCGCGGGGATCAGTCTGGCGGCGGCGTCGCGGGGGCGAGATGGGCTGGTCAAAGGTGTGATCGCGGAGGCACCGTATCGCAGGCCCGACACGCCCGCGCGGAATGTGCTGCACAGGTCGGGGCTGCCCTGGAGGCTCACGCTGCCCGTGGCGCTTGGGCTGAGCGGGGTGCGGGCGGGCGTGGGGTGGAGGTGGCGCGGGTTTGATCGCGGGGCGTTGGCGGGCGAGGCCCACCGACGCGGGATCGGCGTGCTCGTGCTGGTGGGGGAAGAGGACGGGGTGTGCCCCCCGGCGGAGTCGTCGGCGGTCGCGATGGCGGGCATGGGGAAGCTGGTGGTGATCCCCGGGGCGGGGCACGCGGACCTGTGGGACGACGCGTGGCGTGCGGGGGCGTGTCTGGAGGCGGTGCGTGAGGTGGTGGCGGCATGGGCTGGTGGTGCGAAGGAGGGGCCGCCCGGCGCGCACTAGAATCGAAGATGAGGACTGATTCGCCGCGTGTGGATTCGGTGATGGCGGGGGAGCGGGCCGCGTCGTTCACGAAGCGGTCGATCAAGTCGTCGGCGAAGGCGTCCGGGCTCCGGCTGGCGTTGTCGATGGTGGATCTGACGACGCTGGAAGGGAAGGACTCGCCGGAGAAGGCGCGGTCGCTGTGCGGGAAGGCGATGGTGCCGGACCCGGAGGACCGCACGCTGCCCAAGGTGGCGGCGGTGTGTGTCTACCCGAACCTGGTGCGGGAGTGTGTGACAGCGCTGCGCGGGAGCGGGGTCAAGGTGGCGTCGGTGGCGACGGGTTTCCCGAGCGGCCAATACCCGTTGGAGGTTCGGCTCGAAGATGTTCGGCGGGCGGTGGAGGCCGGCGCGGACGAGATCGACATGGTGATCAACCGCGGCGCGTTTCTCGCCGGGCGGTACGACGAGGTCGCGGAGGAGATCCGGCAGACCAAGGTCGCGTGCGGGCGGGCGCACCTCAAGGTGATTCTGGAAACCGGCGAGCTGGAGACGCTGGACAATGTCCGGCGGGCGAGCGATCTGGCGATCCGGGCGATGAGCGAGGTGGGCGTTCGGCACGAGCACGGGGCGGACTTCATCAAGACCAGCACGGGCAAGGTGCAGCCGGCGGCGACGATGCCGGTGACGCTGGTGATGCTCGAGGCGATCCGGGATTGGTACGAGCGGACGGGGGAGCGCGTCGGGATGAAGCCCGCGGGGGGGATCCGCACGGCAAAGCAGGCGCTGCACTACCTGGTGATGGTGAAGGAGACGCTGGGGGACGAGTGGCTGACGCCGGATTTGTTCCGTTTTGGGGCCAGCGCGCTGTGCAACGACATTCTGAGACAGTTGAGGTGGATGCGGACGGGGGTGTACGCGTCCGGGTATGACCAGAGCGAGAGCTGATCGGAACCGAGCATGAGCGAGAAGGACAACGGCGTGGCGACGGCGACTCCGAAAGCGGGCTGGGACTATGCGCCGGCGCCCGAGACGGTGAAGGTGTCGATCGCCGCGAAGTACGGGCACTTCATCGGCGGGAAGTTCGTGCCGCCCCGTGGTGTGGGCAAGGGCGAGCCGTCGCACTTTGCGACGATCAACCCGGCGAACGAGCAGACGCTGGCGGAGGTGGCGCAGGGGACCACGGCGGACGTCGATGCGGCGGTGTCGGCGGCGGAGAAGGCGGGGCGGGCGTGGGCGGCGCTGCCCGGGGCCGAGCGGGCGAAGTACATCTTCAGGCTCGGGCGTCGCGTGCAGGAGCGGGCCCGCGAGCTGGCGGTGCTCGAGACGCTCGACAGCGGCAAGCCGATCAAAGAGAGCCGAGACGTGGACGTGCCGCTGGTGGCGGCGCACCTGTTCTATCACGCGGGCTGGGCGGACAAGCTGCCGTATGCGTTCCCGGGGCGTCAGCCGAGGCCGGTGGGCGTGTGCGGGCAGGTGATCCCGTGGAACTTTCCGCTGCTGATGGCGGCGTGGAAGATCGGTCCCGCGCTGGCGTGCGGGAACACGGTGGTGCTCAAGCCGGCGGAGACGACGCCGCTGACGGCCCTTCGGCTGGCGGAGATCATCGAGGAGTGCGAGCTGCCGCCGGGCGTGGTGAACATCGTGACGGGCGACGGGCGCACGGGGGCCGCGCTGGTCTCGCACCCCGGCGTCGCGAAAGTCGCGTTCACGGGTTCGACCGAGGTGGGGAAGAAGATCGCGGGGGCGACGGCCGGGACGGGCAAGAAGCTGACGCTCGAGCTCGGCGGGAAAAGCGCCAACATCATCTTCGAAGATGCGTCGATCGATCAGGCGATCGAGGGCATCATCGCGGGCATCTACTTCAATCAGGGCGAGGTGTGCTGCGCGGGGTCGAGGCTCTTCGTGCAGGAGTCCATCCTCGACATGGTCGTCAGGAAGCTGCGGCACCGCCTGGGCAGCCTCCGCGTCGGTGATCCGATGGACAAGAACACCGACGTTGGTGCGGTGAACTCCAAGCAGCAACTCGCGACGATCGAGAAGTACGTCCGCATCGGCGCGGAAGAAGGGGCGGACCTGCATGTCGGTGGCGGCACGCCCACGGGTTCGAACCCCTGGGCATCGGTCAATGGCGGGTTCTCGAAAGGCTACTTCTGTCGTCCGTGCTTCTTCACGGGCGTCCAGCCGGCGCACACGATCGCCCGCGAGGAGATCTTCGGCCCGGTGCTCAGCGTGATGAGCTTCCGAACGCCTGAGGAGGCAATCACCCGGGCGAACAACTCGCCCTATGGCCTGGCTGCGGGGGTGTGGACCGACAAGGGCGGAAAGATCTTCGATATCGCCCGGCAGCTCAAGGCCGGGGTGGTATGGATGAACACGTACAACAAGTTCGATCCGGCGAGCCCCTTCGGCGGGTTCAAGGAATCCGGGTTCGGCCGCGAGGGCGGGGTCCAGGGGCTTCGGGGCTACGTGCAACTCTGAGGTGGAGCGACCATGAGCGAGCGCATGACGGTGCTGAAAACGTACAAACTCTTCATCGACGGGAAGTTCCCGCGCAGCGAGAGCGGCCGATCGATGGAAGTGCGCACGAACGCGGGCGACGTACACCTGTGCCGCGCTTCGCGGAAGGACCTGCGCGACGCGGTCGAGGCCGCACGCCGGGCCCAGCCCGGTTGGGCCCGAGCGACGGCGTACCTTCGAGGTCAGATCCTCTATCGCGTCGCGGAAATGGTCGAGGGCAAGCGACGAGAACTCGCCGAGGCGATCGCCGCGACGGGGGGCAAATCGGCCAAGGCGGCCAAGGGGCGCAAGACGCTCTCGCCCGAGCAGGAAGTCACGCTCGCGATCGATCGCCTGGTCCATTTCGCGGGCTGGGCGGACAAGTACGCGCAGGTGCTCGGGTGCAACAACCCGGTCGCGGGGCCTTACTACAACTTCACGGTGCCCGAGCCCATGGGCGTCGTGGCCGCGCTGGCTCCGGACGATCGGCCCCTGCTCGGGCTGGTGTCCGTGCTCGCGCCGGCGGTCGTCTCCGGGAATGCTGTGGTTGCCGTCGCCAGTTCCACACACCCGATCCCCGCGGCCATCTTCGCCGAGGCGTGCGCGACGGGCGATGTGCCGGGCGGCGTGGTCAACATCCTGACGGGCGATCGGTCGGAGCTGTTGCCCTTTGTCGCCTCGCACCGCGACATCGACGGCGTCATCGCGATCAATCTCTCCGCCGCGGAGGGCGCAACGCTCCGCAAGGGCGTTGCCGAGAACCTCAAGCGGGTTTCGATCCACGAAGGTGTGGATCTGGCGGACAAGAACACGTGCGAACATCCCTGGTGGATCGAGCCGTTGGTTGAGATGAAGACGATGTGGCACCCGGCGAGCGTGTGACTTCAGCGCGGGGCGGGCTCGGCGGCCGCGGGTCTCTCACGCATCAGCCGCTTCGTCTCGTCGATGAGCCAATCCCAATCGAGCGCGGGGCCCGGGTCCTGCTTGTTGGTCTGCACGTGGTAGTGCCCGAGGATCCCGCCGAAGGCCGAGAAGCGATCTTCCGTGAGCATGCGGGTGACCAGCCTGCCCTGCTCGTCACGCGGGTAATCCGGTCGGATTCTGGGCAGCACGGTGCACAGCGTGGCGGAGAGCTTCGCGAGGCTCTCGTACTGTGCGTCGGTCAGGTCGTACATCACCAGATCCATGCCCTGCACGGTGCCGACGATCGGCTTGTCTCCACGCGGCCGGAGAGGACGCTCCGCGGTGGGCGCAACGCGGAGGCCACCGTCCTTGAAGCGAGGGGGAATGGTGATCACGGTCCGTCCGGCGTTGTCGGTGGCGTACCACTGATCGAAGGGATTGGGCTTGCCGACTTGGTACGCGCCCATGTTGGCGATCTCGACACCGACCGAGCGGTCGTTGGCGATGGTGGCGTGCCGGGCGCGCTCCTTGAGGTCGAGGGTCTGGTAGATCGTGCCGTCGAGATCGATCAGGAAGTGAACGGAAAGCCCGCGGTGATCGTGCAGGATGTTGAAGCACTGCCGGGCGGTCCCGCAGACGTCGTAATGGAGCACGAATTGGTCGATCCGATCCTGGAGCTGGTCGAGAGACCACCCCCCGCCGCGTACCTGTTCCCGCTGTTCTTCTGAGAGTCCGGCGGCACGAAGCCCGTAGCGGTTGGGTGTGAGCACCCGTCCGTCGTTCTTGGCGATCCACTCGGCACGCGTCGAGTCCCAGTCTGATCTCTCAAAGGCCGCGAATCGGCGTTCGACGCGGTAGGCGTCGTAACCGCCCGGATCGGTCCAGAGCACGACCGGTGCCCCCGTGTGAAAGTACTGACCGGCGACCACGATCTCGTCGCCACGCCTGGGCAGGCGGTCGCCAAGCCGGGGTGAACCGGCGCATCCGGCGAGCAGCAGGGCAAGAACGACGAGCATCGTGCGCATGCCGCAGGCTACACGCGTCGTCGCGCCCGTGCCCCGCCGCCATCAGGCCAGCAGGTCGAGCCTGCGAATGGCCTGGAGGTTCGGGGCGGCGCCCGGCGCGGGTTGGGGGGCCGTGCTGGGGGGGCTCGGCGGCGAATGGGGCGAGAGAGCGAGTGCGGTGCGGGCCTGGTGTTGCCTCTGGTGGATGGCGGCACTGACGCACGCGGCCCGGAACGCCAAGGCCTCAACGTCGATGCGTGTGTTCTGCTCTCGCAGGAACTGGTGATAGGGCTTGGGCACGCCCGGTTCCTCGGCGTTGATCCGAGCCAGCCGGCGATCAAACGGCGGTGGGGCCGCGTCGTGAGCGGCGAACGACCCCGAAGGGGGCTGGGCCGCCCGAGCGAAGGCGGTGGCAAGAGCCGGGTTGATCGCGCTGGTCTGTGGTTGGATGAGCACGAAGAAACCGGGTACACGGGGCGTGCCCGGGTTCGGTACGGCTGGGGCGAGGCCCGGCGCTGGGCGTGACGGGTGGGGGCGGGGCGATAAGATCGCCGCGCACAACGAGAGAGAGGCGGGCCCAAGCCCGGGTGCTCCGCGTGCGACGCCGGTGCTGTTTGCGCGGGTGGTGGGGTGTGGGGGGAGGTGTGGGGGCGCGGCAACGCGGCGTGTTGCAGGAGAGCGGCATGTTGCGAACGTCGGATCTGGAGTACGACCTGCCCGAGCGGTTCATCGCTACCCGGGCCGCCGAGCCGAGAGAGTCGGCGCGGCTCATGGTGATCGATCGGGGTTCAGGATCGGTAACGAGGCACGGGTGCGTGGCGGACTTGCCGGGGCTGTTGCGCCCTGGGGATCTGTTGGTGCTCAATGCGACCCGTGTGGTCGCCGCTCGGCTCGAAGGGGTGCGGGCCGATACGGGCGGGCACGTCGAGGGGCTCTTCCTGTCGGAGGAAGCCCCGGGTGTATGGACGGTCTTGCTGCGCGGAAAGCGGATCCGCGAGGGTGTTGACGTGGCGTTGGCCTCGCCCGAGGGGTCGGGGGGGCTCAGGCTGCGGTGCGATCGGCGCGGGCCCGAGGACGAACCCGGGTCGTGGGTGGTGCGCGTGCTGCGGGATGATGGTTCGCCGGTGCCGAGGCCGGCGGTCGAGGTGTTGGACGCGGTGGGGCGGACCCCGCTGCCGCCGTACATCCTGCGGGCACGGAAGCACAGCGGGGTGGAGGTGTCCGAGGGGGAGGATCGGGCTCGGTACCAGACGGTGTACGCCCGGGGGGATTCGGCCGGCTCGGTCGCGGCACCGACGGCCGGGCTTCACCTAACGCCGGCGTTGCTCGCGGAGCTGGATTCGATGGGGGTTTGCCGGGCCGAGGTGGTGCTGCACGTGGGCACGGGGACGTTCCGTTCGGTGGAAGTGGACGAGGTGGAACGGCATCCGATGCACGCGGAATGGTGCTCGATGTCGGAAGGGGCGGTGGACGAGGTCGTGCGGGCCAGGGCCGAGGGTCGGCGGGTGATCGCCGTGGGGACGACCTCGGCGCGAACGCTCGAGACCTATGCCAGGGCGATGGAGGGGGACCTGCCCGAGGGGTGGATGGTGGGGGACCGGCAGGGAGTTGGGGTGGAGACTTGCGTGGGAGCCGGGGCGGGTGGGGTGCCGGGGTGGATCTCGACCCGGCTGCTGATCACGCCGGGGTATCGGTGGCGGTGGGCGGACGGGCTGCTGACCAACTTCCACCTGCCGCGGAGCACGCTGATGGCGATGGTGGGCTCGATGCTGCCCGGGTCGGTCGGTCGGCTCAAGGAGCTCTACGCGGAGGCGATGGCTCGCGAGTACCGGTTCTTCTCGTTCGGCGACGCGATGCTGATCGTGCCGGGTTGATCCGCTGATCGCAGAATGGACGATACAGTCGCGTGGGCGTGTGGGGGCGTGGTTCGTGAGGGTGTTGATGAAGCTTGGAGCATTGGCCGAAGGTCTGCCGGTGAGGCTTGAGACGCCCGGAGCGTCCGAGGTCCGCGTCTGCGATCTGACGGAGGACTCGCGGACGGTGGTCCCGGGGTCGTTGTTCGTGGCGCGGGCGGGGCTCAAGGCCGACGGGCGGCGGTTCGCGCTCGATGCCGCCCAGGCCGGGGCGACGGCGATCCTGACCGACAGCGCCGAGGCGGGGGCGATCCGCGAGGCCTGTCCGAACGTGGCGGTTGTCTCGACGGGGGACGTGCCGCGTGCGGCGGCCCTATTCGCCGAGCGGTTCTACGGGAACCCCTCGTCCAAGCTTGATGTGGTGGCGGTCACCGGGACCAACGGCAAGACGACCACGACCTGGCTCGTGTGGCAACTCTTGAACGCGGCGGGGCGGCGCTGCGGGCTCATCGGGACCGTGGTCATCGATGACGGACGAGAAACCGCCCGCGCGATGATGACCACCCCACCCGCGATCGAGATCTCGCGGACCCTCGCGTCCATGGTGGAAGCGGGGTGTGTCGCGGTGACCCTCGAAGCATCAAGCCACGCGCTCGATCAGAAGCGGGTTGAGGCGCTCGCGTTCGATGTCGCCTGCTTCACCAACCTGACCCAGGACCACCTGGACTATCACGGCACGATGGAGCGGTACGCGGCCGCCAAGGCGAAGCTCTTCGACATGCTCCCCAAGGGGGCGACGGCATTGGTCAATGTCGCCGACCCGTCGTGGGAGCGGATGGTGCGGGATTGCCCGGCGAAAGTGGTCGGGTGCCGATCGGGCAGCGGAAGTGATGCGCCCTGGCGGATCGAGATCCTGTCCGAATCGCTCGAAGGCATGCGCGTGCGGCTCACCGGCCCGATGGGCGGCGAAGGTTCGATCGAGGCGATGATCCCGCTGATCGGGTCGTACAACGCCATGAACCTGCTCCAGGCCGTGGCGTCCGCCTCCACGCTCGGCCTCTCCCCGGCTGAGATCCGCGAGGGGCTCGCCGGGGTGTCCGCCCCGCCCGGGCGGATCGAACGCGTGTCGGATCGTCGCGACGACGTCCACGTCTTTGTCGACTACGCCCACACCGACGACGGGCTGCACTCCGTGCTCCGGGCCGTTGCGGCGGTCCGAGGCGGCGGTCGGCTTTGGGTGGTGTTTGGGTGCGGGGGCGACCGAGATCGGACCAAGCGCCCCAAGATGGGTGCTGCCGCAGCCGCTCACGGCGATGTGGTCGTTGTCACCTCGGACAACCCGCGCACCGAGCGCCCGGGCGACATCATCGACATGGTCCTGGCGGGCATCCCCCAAGCCCAGCGGGACAAGGTGACGGTGCAGGCCGACCGGGCCAAGGCGATCAGGCATGCCGTCACCAGCGCGGCCGCGGGAGACGTCGTGGTCATCGCCGGCAAGGGTCACGAGACCGAGCAAATCCTCCCCGACGGGCGGGGGGGCATGGTCAGCATCCACTTCGACGATCGCGAAGTCGCCCGTGAGGCGCTCGAGGTCAGACGCGGTGTCTCGGTGGTTGTCCCGCCACGCAGGCGGGGAACGCGCCGCGGGCTGGATGGCTAGTCTTGCCCTCTCCCGCGGGCAGGACGCCCGCGATCGGCGGGCACGTTCACGGACGGGACGGCATGAGCTTCTGGACTTTCGACACCATCGTTCGGGTCATGGGCGGCCAGTGGATCGCCAAGCCCGGCACGCCGCGAGAGCCGCACGGCGCCGCGATCGACTCGCGCGCGGTCCGCGCGGGGCAGGTCTTCTTCGCGCTCGGCGGCGAACGAACCGACGGGCATCGGTACGCCGCCAACGCCGCCGCGAGCGGCGCGAGCCTCGTCGTCATCGAAGACCCGGCGCGCGTGCCCCCGGGCGACCTCGAACGCATCGCGGTGACCGCGGGGATCGTTCGCGTCCGCTCGTGCCCAGACGCGCTGCTTACGCTCGGCGCGGCCGTTCGGCGGGCCATGCCCGGCACCCGCGTCGTCAGTATCGGCGGGTCCAACGGCAAGACCACGACCACTCGTCTCGTCGCGGCGGCCTTGGGCAAAACGCTCCGCGGGACGCATTCGCCCAAGTCGTTCAACAACGCTCTTGGCGTGCCGTTGACGCTGCTCAATGCCCGCCCGGGGGATGACTTTGTGATCTGCGAAGTCGGAACCAACGCGCCGGGCGAGATCGATTCCCTCGCGAGGGTCGTCACTCCGGACATCGCGGTCATCACGAGCCTCGGCCGCGAGCACCTCGAAGGGCTCAAGGACCTGGCGGGTGTCGCGAACGAGGAATGCGCGGTGCTCCCTCATGTCGCAACGGGCGGCACGGCGATTGTCGGGATCGATGCCCCGGAACTCGAGGCCGCCGCACGAGCAATCGCCGCACGCCGCCCCGATCTGACGCTTGTGACCTTCGGCGTTCATCCCTCGGCCGAACTCCGCGTGACGGACGTCGCGTGCGGGCTCGATGGAATCCGGGTCACCGTCAACCGCCGCGACACCTTCCGCGTCCCGCTGCTCGGTCGGCACAACGCCCTCAACGTGGCGGCTGCGGTGGGCGTCGCAACCCGGTTCGGGCTCGATGCCGTGACGATCGCCGCGGGGCTCGAACGCGTGGTCGGCCCCGAGATGAGGCTCCAAAGGCAGGACGCGGGCGGGGTGCTGGTCATCAACGACGCGTACAACGCCAATCCCGAGTCCATGCGGGCCGCGATCAGCACCTTCGCCGACATTCTCGGCGCCGAAGCGAGCGCCCCGGGTGCATTTCGTGGCAGGCGGGTTGCGGTCCTGGGCGACATGCTCGAGCTCGGCCCCGCCGAGGCCGACCTGCACGCGGAAGTGGGGGAGGCAGCCGCCCGCACGGGCGTCTTTGACGAGATTCACTTTGTCGGCCCGCGTTCGGCGCACGGAGCCGAAGCCGCCGAGAGGGTCTTCGGCGGGCTCGCTGGCACATCCCCCGCCGCACGCGCCTGCCGCGTCGTGCGATGGGCGGATTCCTCCCCCGCCTCGTGCGCGGGGATCGCGGGCGAGCTGCGACCGGGCGACGCCGTGCTTCTCAAGGGCTCCCGCGGCATGGGGCTCGAGGGGGTGGTCGCGGCCCTGTCCCGTCCGTTGTCGGTTGAAACGGCCTCCGACGTCTCCCGCGGCTCCCACGCCGGCAACACTCTCCCACGGAGTTGATCTTCGATGCTCTATCTGTTGCTGCGCTCCCTGACGGACTGGCTCGATGAGCACGGCCTGTACAGAATCTTCGGACTCCTCGACGAGATCGAATTCCGCGCGCTGCTCGCCGCCGGGTTGTCTTTCGCGCTCGTGCTCGCCGCCGGCCCGGCGACAATCCGCTGGCTGCGCCGGATGAAGATCGGCGATGCGGGCGTCTCTGACTCGGCCGCCCTCTCCCAGCACGCCGCGGGCAAGGCCAACACGCCCACCATGGGCGGAATCCTCATCGTCGGATCGATGGTCGTCTCCATCCTGCTCCTGGCCGATCTCTCCCGGTTCTACGTCCTCGCCGGGCTTCTCGTCCTCGTGGCCTATGCCTGCCTCGGCGCCGCCGACGACTGGCTCAAGCTGACCGCCAAGCGTCGCGGCACCGGCTCGCGACAAGGGCTCTACGCCTGGGAAAAGTTTGTCTTCCAGATCGGGCTCGCCGCCGTCGTCGCCTACTTCGCCGCGCAGCAGAATGGCGACCTCGTCCGTGTTCTCAACCTCCCCTTCCAACGCACCTACGTCCCCAACGCCGAGATGGAGGCGGTCGTCCAGCCCGGGCTCATCATCCTTCCGACGGCGGCGTTTGTCATCATCGGGGCGCTGTTCATCGCCGGGCTCTCCAACGCCGCCAACATCACCGACGGCATGGACGGGCTCGCGGGCGGGGTCTCGGCCGTTGTCGCCGCCGGGCTGTTCGTGCTCGCCTGGGTCGCGGGGAGCGACATGGCGGTGCGGCTTCTTGTCCCGCGGATCGAAGGGGCGGGCGAATTGGCCGTCATGGCCGGGGCCATGGGGGGGGCCTGTCTCGGCTTCCTTTGGTGGAACTGCTCTCCTGCCTCGGTCTTCATGGGCGACACCGGGTCGCTGGCGCTGGGGGCGCTCATCGGGTACATTGCGCTGATCATCCGCCAGGAGGCGGTCGTCGCCCTTTTCTGCCTGGTGTTCATCCTCGAAATTCTCTCGGTCATGATCCAGGTGGCGTACTTCCGGGCGACCGGGGGCAAGCGCGTCTTCAAGTGCGCTCCCTACCACCACCACCTCCACCTCTCCCACTGGACCGAGCAGCAGATCGTCGCCCGGTTCTGGATCATCTCGATCGTCTGCCTCATCCTCGGGCTGGCTTCGGTCAAGATCCGCTGAGGGGGCGGGAGGGTTGGGCGGGGCTCGCCGGGCCTATCCTCCGCCCATGAAGATCCACGAGTATCAGGCGAGGACCCTCCTCCAGAACGCGGGCATTCCGGTTCCCTCCGGCGTCACGATCGACTCGCTCGAGCAGGCCGCCGCCGCCTTCAAGACATCGACCTCGGGCATGGCGGCCCCGCTCGCGGTGGTCAAGGCCCAGGTTCACGCGGGCGGCCGCGGCAAGGCCGGGTTCGTCAAGCTCGTGAAGACTCCCGAGGAGGCCACCGAGGCCGCCCGGTTCATGTTCACCCACCGCATGGTGTCGCCCCAGACCCCGCCCGAAGGGCTCGAGGTCAAGAAACTCCTCGTCGCCCAGGCCGCCGACATCGCCGACCGCCGCGGGGGCGGGAAGGAAGAGTTCTACCTCGCCGTCACCACCGACCGTAAGACACGGCGGAACATGCTCATCGCCAGCCGAGAGGGCGGCGTCGAGATCGAGCAGATCGCGCACGATCGGCCCGAAGCGATCATCAAGGAGCCCCTCCACCCCATCGCCGGGCTGCTCCCCGCTCAGGCGAGGCGTGTGGCGTTCGACCTTGGCTTCCACGGCAAGCAGGTCGCCCAGGCCGTCGACATCATGGTCAAGCTCGGCAAGCTCTACGCCGAGAAGGACTGTGCGCTCGCCGAGATCAACCCCCTGATCATCACGCCCCCCTCGGCGACACACCCCGACGGCCAGGTGATGGCCATCGACGCGAAGTTCAACTTCGACGACAACGGGATGTTCCGCCAGAAGCAGATCGAGGACTGGTTCGATCCGACGGAAGAGAACCCCGCCGAGATGCGGGCCCGCAAGTTCGGGCTCTCCTATGTCGCCCTTGACGGGAACATCGGGTGCCTCGTCAACGGCGCGGGGCTCGCGATGGCGACGATGGACGTCGTGAAGCTCCACGGCGGCGAGCCGGCGAACTTCCTCGACGTCGGCGGCGGCGCCACCGAGGAGGCCGTCACCGAGGCCTTCAGCATCATCCTGTCCGACCGACGCGTCAAAGGCGTGCTCGTCAACATCTTCGGCGGGATCATGAAGTGCGACGTCATCGCGCAGGGGATCATCAACGCCGCCAAGAAGCACGTGAACCACGACGGGTCCATCGGGTTCAAGGTTCCGCTGGTCGTCCGCCTCGAAGGCACCAACGTCAAGGAAGGCCGGGCGCTCCTCGAAAGCGCCAAGCCCAGCCTCCCGACGCTTCAGGCGGCGGCCGACCTCGGCGACGGCGCCACGAAGATCTGCGCCGCGGTGGGATGATCGAGATCAGACCTTCCGCAGCCGCGTGACGCGCCCCACCTCGACCCACTCGACCACCACGATGTTCCCGCGGTTGTCAAACGCGGCCGAGTGCGGGCAGATGAACTTGCCGGGAACGAACTTCTCGCGGGCTTCCCCGCGGATCGACCCGCCCGGCCCGCCGTCCTGCATCCCGTCGCCCAGGTGAACAACCAGCGTGTTGTCCTTGCCCAGCAGGGTCACCCGCGATTCGAGATCCGGAACCAGCAGCAGATCGCCCCGCACATCGAAGTGGCAGGGCAGACGCATCTCTACCGTCACGAACGACAGGTGCCGCCCGTCGAGCGTGAACGTCTGCAGCCTGCGGTTGGATCGGTCGGCGACGACCAGCGTCGGCGTGCCGGAACGCTCGTCCACCGCGATCCCGTGCGGGCACGAGACCTGCCCGCGTTCCTTGCCCGGCCCGCCGAACGAGCCCTGGTACTCGCCCTTGGCGTTGTACCGGTGGATCCAGTTCTTCCCATACCCGTCCGCGACATAGAAGTCGCCCGCGCTCGGGCCCGAGGTCACGACCGCGATATTGGTGGGCTTGTACTCGCCCTTGCCCCCGTACAGCCCCGAAGCCTCGGGCCAGGCAACGTCCAGCACCACCTCGCCCGTCAGCGTGGTCTTTTGGACGACGCCGCGGTTGCAGTCGGCAAGATAGAGAAACTCGCCGTCCTTCTCGCGAGCAAGGTGCAGGCCGTGCGCACCGCCGCGGTACTCCGCCCCGAACGACCGCACGAACCGCCCCTCGGGGTCGAAGACGCACACCGCGTCGGCTTTCCGGCTCGTCGCGTGGACCGTGTGCTTGATGTAGCAGTTCCCGGCTTTGTCGAACGCCACGCCGTGCGTGTTCCCGAACGCGATCCCCCCGTCGGAGGGGAGTTGGGCCCAGTCGTGCGTGCACTCGTACTGGTGCTCGCCGGACCCGAGAATGATCGGCCCCAGCCCCGACTTGTTCGATGCCCGCACCGCCGGAGCACCCAGCATGAGCGCACCACCCAAGGCCACGCCGGTGCGGATCACATCGCGGCGGGAAATGGCTTCGTTCGACGTCTGCGGAGGGCTCGACATGCGGATCTCCTTCAATGGGGGCTTCGCCCCGGGTCTGGTGGGCGGTGGGAAGGCGGTGGGGGGGTCGGGCGGAGAGACTACCACATTCGGTCGGATGGAACCGCGTGGCGGCCACGCTCGAACAGGATCTCGGTTGGTGGGACGTGATGCACCGGGCGGCGTTCTGTCGGCTCGGCGTTCGACGCACTTGTTCATTCATTGTGCCGGCCCGGCTGGCGTCTCCGCGTGCATCACCACATTCTGGGTTCTTTCTGAGGCGGCCTTGTTGCCGTCGGGTGTTTCTGCGCGAAGGAGACGGGTATGCGGGTGGATTCCAGGTCGGGACGGGTGGTGGCCGAGGCGCTCCGTGCGCTCGCGGCCGGGGACGGCAAGCGGTTCGATGACATGCTCTGGCTCGGGTTGGGTGATCGCTGCGCCGAGGCGTGGCTCGCGCTCCAACGCGGCGGTTACATCACCGACACCGCGTGCGTCTTCGACCTGCGCCTCACCGACCGCGGACGCGACCTGCTGCGACGGCTCGGGCAAGACCTGCAATTGGTTGCGTAGACCGACCCCGCCCTCTACTTGCGCGACGCGAGACTTGCCGTCAGTTCGGCCAGACGGGTGAGGTTGCGTTGGGTCAGGATCGGGTCGGCCGTCTGCGGGGGGACACCCAGCCGCTTGAGCACATCGCCCGCCTTCTTCCACAGCTTCTCGCGGGCTTTGTCGTCCGCCGCCAGCGCCAGGTCCGAGACCAGTTCCTGGGCCGCGTTCAGATTGCGCGTGTCGGCGTGCGCATAGAAGCGGTTGATCGCGCCCTTGGCGGTCCGGGAGAGATGCTGCCCGTGGGGGTTGGTCATGGTGCTGGGCCCTGTGCGGGGAGAGGAGGGTGGAAGCTGGATGAAGGTGTCGGGGATCACCCGCCGGCCGAGCCCTCGCCGCCGGGCAGGGTCATCGACCACGGGTCGAGGTACGCGTCCAGATCCGCGGCGGTGATGACTTTCCCGGCGTTGTCCTTCTGGCCCACAACCGTCTCGTGGGCGAGCTGGCGCACCGTCTTGCCCTGCTTGAACGCTTCCTTGGCGAGGGCGGCGGACTTGTCGTACCCGATCACCGGCACCAGGCTCGTGCACATCGCCAGCGACCCCTCGATGAGCTCCTTGCACCGCTTTTCATCAGGCTTGAGGTCCTTGAGCAGGTTCTGGTCGAACATCGTGCACGCGCTGGCGAGCAGGTGGATCGATTCCAGCAGGTTGTGGGCCATCATCGGCATCGCCACGTTGAGGTCCAGGATCGAGCCCACGCCCCCGAAGCTCCCAAGGCTGATCGCCGTGTCGTTGCCCACGACCTGGCAGCAGACCATGATCATGCTCTCGCAGATCACCGGGTTCACCTTCCCCGGCATGATCGACGACCCGGGCTGCACCGCCGGCAGGATGAGCTCGCCCAGCCCGCAGCGCGGCCCCGAACCCATCCAGCGGATGTCGTTGGCGACCTTGCTGAGCGCGACCGCGAGGGTCTTGAGATGCCCCGACACTTCGACGTACGCGTCGCGGGTGTGCTGCGCCTCGAAGTGATTCACGGCCTCTCGGAAGTGGATCCCCGTGACCTGTGTCAGGTCGGCGGCGACCATCGCGCCGAACTGCTCGTGGCAGTTGATCCCCGTCCCGACCGCCGTCCCGCCGATCGCCAGCTCGCCCAGCGTGTGCAGTGCGCGGTGCAGGCGTTCCTCGGCGTGGTGGAGTTGCGAGGCATATCCCGAGAATTCCTGTCCGAGACGGATCGGCGTGGCGTCCTGCAGGTGCGTGCGCCCGATCTTGACGATCTTGTCCCACGCCTTGGCGTGCTGGTCGAGGCGGGCCGCCACCGCCTTGACCGCCGGGAGCAGTTCGTTCTTGATGAGCATGGCCGCGGCGACGTGCATCGCGGTGGGGAAGGTGTCGTTGGACGACTGCCCCATGTTGACGTGGTCGTTGGGGTGCACGCCGCCCGAGGCGAGGTACGCCGCGTCCTTCGACGAGCCGATGGGCTTATGCCGGCGGACGCAGACGAGGTTGGCGACGACCTCGTTGACGTTCATGTTGGTGCTGGTCCCGCTGCCGGTCTGGTAGATGTCCACCGGGAAGTGCCGCGCCAGCCCGCCGAACGAGGCCAGCCCATCCTCGATCTCACGGCAGGCCTCGACGATGGCGGCGGTCCGGTCGGCGTCGAGCCTGCCGAGGCGGTTGTTCACCCGGGCGCACGCCGCCTTGAGCAGGGCGTACGCCGTCAGGATCGAGCGAGGCACGGGCCGCCCCGAGACCGGGAAGTTCAGCACCGCCCGCTGGGTCGATGCGCCGTAGAGCACGTCGGCGGGAACGGGCATCTCGCCCATCGTGTCCTTCTCGATCCGGGTGGGGGCCGTCGCATGGGAAATCGTCATGCCGCAGGGTACGCGCGGGGCGCCGCGTCCGCCTTGGGCCTGCCCTAATGATGGCCGGCAAGGGCAACCCGTTGGAAAGGGTCACTCTCCCTCACTGCTCAACTTCACGCGCCGCAAGGCTGAAAGCGATACGGCCGTGTGCTCATCCAACCGTGTTGCTTGCCTCAGTATCCAATGACCTGAACTCACTCCTCAATGTAAGGCGGCATGCAATACGGATGGATATATCGCGAATCCGGTATGTCCCCTGTGTTGTTCTCAAAGTATCGAAACAAAGGCGTGTTGACGTTGATCTGTGGTCATGGTAATCTCGCTTCGTCATTCATGGGTGCCCACGAGACTGGTCGCGAAACCACATCGGCTGCAGTCAACCCGGCGAACATGGAGAAGCGAAACATGGTGAACATCGAGGGAATGAGCCGTCCTGCCGTCGCACGCAGGCATCGCACATGGAGTGTCGCGCTCGGCAGTATTCTGCTGCTTACGTCAGCAAATGCGGGAGCGGGGGGGGGGGGCAGCCATGGACCAAGCGAGTGTCGTTCACCGACCTGAATGGTGACGGCGTCGTTGAGTTGATGTCGGCAATGACGGCGTGGGACTCGGCAACAAGTCAACAGATTATCGCCGACGTGGCGTTCCGAAGGTCGGTGGATGGCGAAGTGGAAAAATCCTTTATCGCCCCGTACGCCAACGAGCTTTTCGGGAACGACGTGGTAGTCATTGAAGACCTCAACGGTGATGGTTTCACCGAGATCATCGTGGCCGCGCCTCTCGCCACGAGCAGCGGGCCTTCGAGCCGGCGCGGTGCGATGTACCTTCTCTGTGGCCTCAGCGGACAGGTGATGCAGAGATCGTTCGGTGATGCTGGAAAGATGTTCGCGGCACGGGTTGTGGGCATACGCGATGTCAACGGCGATGGAGTCACCGACATCGCTGTGGCGAGCTCCTTCGTCAATGCGGCATCTGATGTCCTGTCCGAGTGGCGGGTGTACTCCGGGGCGACGCTCGCCCAGATCGTTCAGGGGCCGATCCCGCAGTGCTCTGGTGCCTGCATCATCGGGTCGTTGGCTGATGTCACGCACGATGCGCTCCTGAGTCTCGATGATGCGATGCTCGTGCTCGACAGCGTAAGCACCGCAGGCGAAGGCTCGGCAGCAACTGACGTGAATGGCGACGGCATCACGGATTCGGCAGATATTGACGCTGTGCTTTCCGCCATCGCATTGCCGACGCCTGTGCAGTGCCATGCTCCGCTCCGGGCGTCGGTTGAAACGCTCGTCAGGATGCTCTCCATGACAAACGAGGCGTGCAGCGGGTTGGCATTCACCGAAGAAGTCGAACTGTGGAACGCCACGACACGATCCTGTCTCACGACGCAGCCAGTCGCTCCCAATCCGCCTTGCTCTGGCGTCGGGTGTTTGTGGATTGGTTCCATGGCATGGTCGTACTGGGGCGCGTTTCCGCTTCTTTCAGGTCTTGGGTCGATACATGGCTTCGGAGCCGCTCTTGACTCCGCCGGCTGCATCTACAACATCAATGGAGGCGGGAATCTGACCATCGGCGGTGGTGGCGTGCTCGGGCGTCTCTCTGCAACGATCACGTTCACGGGTCTCTCAGCGGCGTGCCAGTGGCCCTTCGGCGTTGGATCAACCACTCACGCGGGGTTCTATGGCGTCGGCGGCCTGCCCACACCACCCGGGCTAAGCGTGTCGGTCGCATGGCCGTTTGCCAGAATGGGGGCGTGGGAAGCAACAGGAAAGTGGTACGACCCTTCCATCCTTGGGGGGTTCTTTGGCGCAGGTGCAGTACAAGGGCAAGTCTTGGAGGCCATCAGAAGAGGACCTCTTGTCCCCGCGCCGGGCGGCGGCGGCAGTGGCGGCGGTGGTGGGGGAGGTGGAGGTGGCGGGGGGGGGTGTCCATGAATTCACGCCCCGACTCAATCCGTGCAATCGCCAAGCCGGTGGTGATGGTTCTGGCGTTCGTTTCAATCATTCTCTGTCTCACATTCATGAACCGGTGCAGCCGTCTGATACAATTAGCGCCGCACAGAGCGTTCATCGCTGCAGCTCGCGAAGAATTTATTAAGCACCGAGGAGAGCCTCGTTTCGACGATCCGACTTTCCTGTCATTCGGCATCGGCCCTGACTGGAAGTACGATCGTGTTGTGTCCGAGTTTCAACGCCGCGGCTTTGTTCCAAGCAAGATGATGCCTGTGAAAGGGCAGGGTATGACGCTGATCTACGTGGGGTCCAAGCGATATGGACACCCGGCGATTGCGGACCCTGTGCTCGACATGAACTTTGGCGAGGAAGGAGTGCTCTGGGAAAGAGTACTAATTACATTTGATGCCAACGAACTTCCGCTCGTGATGCTGTATGATTACAAAGAAGTCCAAGTCATGGGGACCACGAACGAGCATCGGGCATACGATTTTCGTACCCAAGAGATTACCGCCGATATGATGAAGTTCTCCGATTTCGCCTCTAGGGGACTCGTTCCCGCGACACGATGACCCGCAATGCAGTCATTCGGAGTGGCGCGGTGTTCACCGGGAACCATCAGGTCACACGGCATCAGATTTCCCACATCGGAGTCGTCCGCGGCGACCCTTCTCGACTGAGACAGCGAGCTCTCCGAACCGAAGCGAGCCCTGGCGAGGGACTCTCGGTGGCCACCGGGCGATGATCGGTGCGGCGTGGGGCTGGAGCGATCTCCTCGGGCACTCGATGGGTGGGAACCGCCGTCCGGTTCGGGAGTCAGTGCTCTCGGTTGCCCAGAGGGGTTACGATGAGACTCCTCTGCACGCCACACCGAAGGGCCTGCGGAGGGCCGGGAGCACGCAATGCCAGTTCGAAGGAACGATAGTCTCGTCAACTGGGTGGGCGGTGCCATCTGCGCTGTTGCGATGGCAAGCGCACACGCCCAGAGCCTCAGCCCGATCAACCCCCCGCCGCAGGTCAAGCCGGGGGGCAGCCCCGTGATCGGCGGGCCCGGGGTGCCCGGGACGTCGCTCAAGAACGCCGCCGGGATCCGCGTGTCCAAGGTCAAGGTGGCCGAGCCGGGCCCGTACGTGAAGCAGGAGAAGGCCCAGTACTTCAACTTCCGCGTCTACGTCCGCGTGGGGACGGAGCGCAACGAACTGACCGACAGCGGCGGGTGGAATCGCCGCCGCGTGAACTTCGGGTACGAGACGCTCACCGCCGTCTTCCCCATCGTTCCCCGCACCGCCTCGTCGGAGGCGGACATCACCAAGGCTGTCGGTACGATGTCGATCAACGAACGCGACGTCGTGAAGGGCAACTTCCTGATCGACGCCCCCCCGGGCCGGGACCCGCGGGGCATGATCCTCCCTGAGATTCTCAAGACGCAGCTCGACGGCGACCCGTACCACTCGGGCACGTGGCTCGCCAAGTTCGCCGTGGGCGACGCCGGGCAGAGCAACCGCGCCAACTCGATGTGGCTCCAGATCGACGTGCCCACCACCGCGTACAACACCGTCTTCGACGAGACCAACGCTTCCAAGGTCCCCTGGCCCAAGGAGGGCTGGCCGATCGTCGCCGCCACCACCTTCCTCCCGCAGTTGTTCGTCGACGCGATCCCGGGGCCCAGCGGGATGGCCGCCGTCACCGACATGAAGGACGTCGACGCCCTCATCAAGAAGTGGTGCAAGGGCAACGACCCGCTCGCGCTCACCCCCGTCGTCCTGGCCAAGTTCCTGTGCCAGCAGCTCATCAACGAGTATCGACTGGACTCCAACAGCCTGAACTACAAGCGGGGCTCGACGAGCGGTGGTGTGGTGCTCGAGGGGCTTCGCATCAACGGCGCCGCCGCGGCCGCCGCCAACATGCGGGGCACCGAGTGGGACATGGTCTGCCTGCTCACCGCGCTCTACCGCCGCGCCGGGCTGCCCGCCCGCATCGTGGTCGGCTATGACAAGGACACCGAGTCGCGCCGCAAGAACTTGGTCGACGACCTCTCGGGCGGTGGCTCGACGCGAGGCTCGGCCCGGGCCTGGGTGGAGTTCTATCTCTACGACGAGGCCCGCAACACGGGCAACTGGGTCCCCGTCGATCCGGTCCGTATCCGCTCGTCGCAGACCAAAGCCCCCAACCTCAACCAGACGTGGAAGTTCTTCGGCACGCACGACGAGCTCCGCGGCGTGATGCCCTTCGCCATGCATTTCCACCCGCCCACCAGCGTGCTGTCGTACGGCTCGCCGGGCTTCTGGGGGTGGCATGTCACGCCGGGATCGCCCGCCTATGCCAGCCAGTCCGTCGTGCTGACGGGCTTTGGAAGCGCTGTGCCAAGCCGCCAGGACCGCGACCGTCGCCAGCGTGAGCGCGAGCAGGAAGACATGCCCTGATCAGGCCGGCTGGCTCGCGATCAGTTCGCCGCGCAGGTTGAGCCGGTCCGCCGCGCTGATGCGCACGCGGACGATCCTGCCCGTCCAGGCCGCGACAGACGCCCCCGCCGGCGCGTCGAAGAACACGATCTGATCGCCGTCGGTGCGCCCGGCCAACCGCACCGGGCCCGAGTCCGTTGCGACGGGCTCGTCGCGGTGGACGTGCGAACCGCCGGCCGAACACCCGCGATCGTCGTCGTCGCCCCCGCCCCGTCCGCCGATGGTCAGCGGGACCACCCCCGCCGGGGCGGCGGCCTTCTCGCGACGCTTGCGCTCCAGCTTGCTGGCACCCTCGACAAAGACGTCGAACTCGCGGCCCACCTGTTCCCGCGAGATTTTGTCGCTGATCTCCCCCTGCACCGCCAGCAGCATGTTGTTCCGCCGACGCTTGTCCGCCTCCGACACGTCGTCGGCCAGCTTGTCGAACGCCACCGTGCCGGGCCTGGGCGAGTACTTGAAGATGAACGCGTTCTTGTACCGCGCCCGCTTCGTCAGCGCCACCGTCGCCTCAAAGTCCGCTTCCGTCTCCGTCGGGAAGCCCACGATGAAATCGCCCGACATCATCAGCGGGCGGCCCTTCGCCGGCTCGTCCAGGAACGCCCGGGCACGATCGATGAATTCCAGATACTCCGCGACGGTGTACCCGCGGTTCATCATCTTCAGCATCCGGTCGCTGCCGCTCTGCGCGGGGACGTGCAGGTATCGGCAGAGGCGCGGATGATCGCGGATCACCTCGAGCACGTCGTCGCCGAAATCCCGCGGATAGCTCGTGACGAACCGCAGCCGCGAGATCGAGGGCACCTCGTCGTGGATCCGCCGGAGCAGATCCGCGAAGGTCGTCGTGTGGTCGCCCGCGAAGGCGTCGCGGTTGTGGCTGCCCTTGTACGTTCGGCCCTTCTGAGGCTGCACCAGCCCGCCCACCGTGACCGCGGCCCCGTGCTCGAACCGGTAGTGGTTCACCGTCTGACCCAGCAGCGTGATCTCGATCACCCCCGCGTCCGCCAGCCGCTTGCACTCGTCGATGATGTGCTCGGGCGGTCGGTGGATCTCGGCCCCGCGTGTGAAGGGCACGACGCAGTAGGTGCAGAACTTGTTGCACCCGCGCGTGATTCGCACGTACGCGGACTTGCCCCCGGCCGCCCCATCCACCGGCGAGACCGATCGCGACAGATCCAGCATCTCAAGCTGGTCCTCCGCAGCCGCAAGCGTCGCCGTACGGCGCGACGCGCTCCCCTGCAGCGCGACCTGCCGGGCCGACCGCTCCGCCGCCATCGGCTCGGCGTCCGCCAGGAGGCTCTCGCGGGTCCGTACCGCGTTGTCCAGCAGGCCGGGCAGCTTGTCCAGTTCGCCCGGGCCCACCAGCACATCGACCACCGGCATGCGCCCGATCAAGGCGGTCCCGTCGCGCTCCGCCATGCACCCCAGCACCCCGACCACCAGCCCCGGCTCGGACTTCTTCCGCAGGGCCAGCTCGCCCAGGCGGCTCCAGACCTTCTGCTCCGCGTGCTCGCGCACCGAGCAGGTGTTGTACAGCACGATCGACGCCGCGTCCGGATCCGGGGTGAACCGGTATCCCAAGGCCCGCAAGGAGCCGCTGACCAGCTCGCTGTCGAGCTCGTTCATCTGACAGCCGAAGGTTTCGAGATAGACGGACCGCTGGGACATAGGCCGCAAGTCTAGGGAGCATGGCGGCTTGGAACGCCCGTGCCCCGGCTAAACGGCGGGCCCCCTCCCCCTTCTCGCCCCCCGCCCGGACGCGGCGTATAGTCCTCTCCACAACCCGGGGCGGTAGCTCAGTTGGTAGAGCGCATCGTTCGCAATGATGAGGTCGGGAGT